>MKWU01003691.1_pt1 | contig 19609 bp, 12 predicted proteins | sample 809101 | NCBI WGS metagenome assembly MKWU01 (sample SAMN05860141, study PRJNA318959) | sponge metagenome | host: Aplysina aerophoba | place: Slovenia: Piran, Adriatic Sea, Gulf of Piran | collected 2013-05-07
GGAACTCCGGCTGGACATCGGCCCACAGCTCCTGCTCGCACTCGCCCAGCACCCCCGGATCGGCGCCGTCACCGGGCAACGGCACGGGGTGGAGGCCCTCGGCGGCGGTCGGGGCGCGCAGGTCGGGGTGCAGCGCGAGCAACTCGAACAGGATCGACGTGCCCGAGCGGGCAGGACCGGTGATGAACACCGGGGCGGCCACTGTCTCGGCACCGATCTCGGGGGCGGCGTCGACCGCCGCGGTGAGCAGTAGGCGGCTGCGCAGCGAGCGCAGCAACTCCTGGCGGGTCATCAGCCGGCCGACCACGTGCATGTCAGAGGCGTCGACGGCGGCGACGAGAGCCTCGAAGCGCCCCTGCCAGTGCGGGTCGCCGAAGTCGCCGGGGGGCATGCCGCCGAGGGAGGCCACCGCCCGCCCCAGCAGGTCACCGGCGTCGATGGGCACCAGGTCCCGGGCCCGGCCGCCGACGGAGCCGGCCATCAGGTTTATGCGTCGCACCCAGTCGGGCCTGCTCAGCCGCTCGGCCATCGGCGGGAGAGCGGCGAAGACCCCGGTCATACGGCCGCCGAAAGTATCAGAATGCCGTGACTGGGCTCGCCCGGATCCATCCCCCGAACTCGCGTTCCTCAACGACGGCGACCCCGCACCAGCGGTCCCGGCTTCGCGCTGACACTGCACCTCGACACTCTGGTCATCCCCTACACGTGGTGCTCACCGCGGCTGGTGGTCGTGAACTCGACGAGCGACCTGTTCCATCCCGACGTACCGCTCGACTTCATCCGCCAGGTGCTCGAGGTGATGGCCAACACGCCTCAGCACACCTACCAGATCCTCACCGAGCGCTCCCGCGTCTCGGGCGAGCTGGACTGGCCGGACAACGTCTGGATGGGTGTCAGCGTGGAGAGCGCCCGCTACGCCTTCCGGATCGACCACGTCCGCCACGTCGGTGCTTCCGTGCGCTTCGTCAGTGCCGAACCTCTCCTCGGTGCCCTCCCGGAGGTTGACCTCACCGGTATCGACTGGCTGATCGGGGGCGGTGAGAGTGGCTCGCGTGCCCGGCCGGTCGAGGAGACGTGGCTGATCGACCTTCGCGAGCGGTGCTCCGCCGCTCAAGTCCCGTTCTTCTCCAAGCCGTGGGGTGACCGAACGCCGAATGCCGGAGGCCGCGACCTCGTGGGTTCGGCGCACGACGAGATGCCACAGCGCAACGTCGCCTTGACATGAGTCCACGCCTCGAGGAGTGGGATTGGTGGTCTGAGGCGAAACTGCAGGTCCTGGCGGACTACCTGCAGGCCGTAACTCTTATGTCACGCTATGGTGAAGCTATGTCCGAACTCACCGGGGCTGAGCGATACCTCAGGGGCCGACGAGAGGATCCGGCCTACGACCGCGCGTATACCGCAGCGCGACGACACATCGATCAGATCGATGCCATCATTCGCGCGTTCGACCAACGTCGATGCAACTTGAAGCTGAGCAAGGCGGAACTCGCCCGTCGCGCAGATCTTCGCCCTGAGGTGATTCGGCGGCTGTTCTCGGCGGAAAGCCCCAATCCGACCCTCTCGACCGTTGTCGCCCTCGCCGGGGCGTTGGAACTTGAACTGATAGCCGAGCCGTACGGGGACAGCCGCGCTAGCTGAGGACTCTGCGGTGTCTCTCGAATTCTTCGCGGTACATCTTGATTCGCCTGTAGTCCCGCGGGTTCGCCCGTTCTCGGCGTGGCTTGGACAGTCCGCCCAGACAGATGATTGAGGGACCGCCCAGGTCTTCAGCGTCACGGATCAAGAGGCACAAGAGTCGGTGGTTCATTCCGCCGCCCTGGACCCGCACCTCGTAGAGGCCGGCCATGTCGCCGTGCATCGCCTCCCACTTACCGCCGCCGGCGAACGCTGGTGGCGGCGCGTCGGCGAACGCGTCGAGCACGGCGTGGATCTCAGCTGCGACCTTCGGGGGTAGCCCGTCCAAGAAGTGGATGGTCGGCACAGATTCGCCTGCTTCGTCGGTGGAGGCGCGCCTAAAGAAGTGGATTAGCCACGGTCGGCGGGCAGGCGAGGTGGCCACGGCTACGTTTCACCGCCCTCATCAGCAGTATCAGAGTCACCAGACCGGCTCAGCGACGCAGACAGTGCCTCGAGCTTCGTCACCACTTCACCAATTTCGCCGAAGACCGTCGCAGGCAGGGCCTCCTCAGACCGGACCTCCAGAATGATCTCACCCCCGTCTATCGGCCAAGCCTGCCGGTCAGGCGGCCCAGCGTTCTGAGAGGACTTCGGCCTGCTCGATGACTGTCAGGGTGGCCTGTTCCTGCTTGTCGGGTGGGTAGCCGTGGCGGTTGAGGGTGCGGCGGACGAGGACGCGTAGTTTCGCCCGGACGCTCTCGCGCACTGTCCAGTCGATTGTGACATTGGCGCGGACGGTCTCGACAAGCTCTCGGGCGATGTCCCGGAGCGTCTCGTCGCCGAGGACGCTGACGGCGCTGTCGTTGGCTCCCAGAGCGTCGTAGAAGGCCAGTTCGTCGTCGCTGAGTCCGAGTTGCTCGCCACGGGCTGCTGCCTCCCGCATCTCCCGTGCCAGTTCGATCAGTTCCTCGATCACCTGGGCGGCCTCGATGGCCCTGTTCTGGTAGCGGCGCAGACTCTGCTCCAGCATTTCCGAGAACGACCGCGCCTGCACCACGTTTGTGCGCCGCCGGACGGACAGCTCGCCCTTGAGCAGCTTCTGTAGTAGTTCAACGGCGAGGTTCCGGTGGGGCATGCCGCGGACCTCGGCGAGGAACTCGTCGGACAGGATCGAGATGTCGGGTTTCTCGAGGCCGGCGGCGGCGAAGATGTCCACCACGCCCTCGGGCGCCACGGCGCGGGCGATGATCCGGCGTATGGCGTGATCCAGCTCCTCGTCGGTTCGTGCCTCACCGATCGCCCGTTTGACCAGCGCGGAGCGGACAGCCTGGAAGAAGGCCACGTCGTCACGGATCGCGAGGGCATCGGTGTGCGGCACCGCCAAGGCGAACGCCTGCTCGAGTGACCGGACCACGCCGAGGAAACGGTCCTTCCCGTTCTCCTGCGCCAGTAGGTGTTCCTGAGCCGGCGGCAGCAACCCGAGCCGTTTCCCGGGGCTGCCGGTCGTCCACTTCGACCAGTCGAAGCCACCGAGCAGATCGCAGCAGATTTCGTGTTTCTCCTGCATCACGGCGACGGCTTCGTCCTGGTCGATCGCCGCCGATCCTGTGCCGCCCTCTCTCGTGTAGGTGGCAAGAGCGCGTTTCAGCTCGTGTGCGAGCCCCAGGTAGTCGACGACCAGCCCGCCGGGCTTGTCCTTGAACACGCGGTTGACCCGTGCGATGGCTTGCATCAGCCCGTGGCCGCGCATCGGCTTGTCGACGTACATGGTGTGCAGGCTCGGCGCGTCGAATCCGGTGAGCCACATGTCGCGCACGATCACGATGCGAACGGGATCGTCGGTGTCGCGGAAGCGCCTGGCGAGCGCCTCACGCCTTGCCTTGTTCCGGATGTGTGGCTGCCAGTCCAGAGGGTCGGATGCCGAGCCGGTCATCACCACCTTGATCTCGCCGGATTCGTCGTCTGCGTGCTCCCACTCGGGGCGGAGCCGCACCAGTTCCCGGTAGAGGTCGACGCAGATGCGCCGGCTCATGCACACCACCATCGCCTTGCCGTCGAGCACTTCGAGACGCTGGGAGAAGTGCTCGACGATGTCCTCAGCGACCTGCCGGATCCGTTGGTCTGTTCCGACGATGGCCTCGAGTTGCGCCCAGCGGGTCTTGAGTCGCTCCTTGCGCGCAATCTCCTCGCCCTCGGTGGCCTCGTCGAATTGATCGTCGAGATAGGGCTGCAAGTCCTCGTCGAGAGACAGCTGGGCGAGCCGGCTCTCGTAGTAGATCGGCACGGTGGCGCCGTCCTCCACCGAGCGCTGGATGTCGTAGATGCTGATGTAGTCGCCGAAGACCGCGCGGGTGTTGGCGTCGCGCAACTCCACGGGTGTGCCGGTGAACCCCACGAACGACGCGTTCGGCAGAGCGTCACGCATGTGCCGGGCGAAGCCGTCGATGAAGTCGTACTGGCTGCGGTGCGCCTCGTCGGCGATGACGACGATGTTGCGCCGCTCCGACAGAGCCGGGTGCGTGTCGCCGCGCTCCTCCGGGAAGAACTTCTGAATCGTCGTGAACACCACGCCACCGGAGGCGACCGAGAGCTTCCGCCGTAGGTCGGCGCGGCTCTCGGCCTGCGCAGGCGTCTGGCGCAGCAGATCACCGCAGCGCGAGAAGGTGCCGAAGAGTTGGTCGTCGAGGTCGTTGCGGTCGGTCAGCACCACGATGGTGGGATTGTCCATGGCCGGCTCTCGGATGATCGCCCCGGCGTAGAAGGCCATCGTGAGGCTCTTGCCCGCTCCCTGGGTGTGCCAGACCACGCCGATCCGACGATCGCCGGGTCTGCCGCCGGCCCTTCCCCTGGTGCTGCCATCAGGTCTGGGATCGGGCGTGGGGCCGGGCTCGGCGAGGTCGGAGCCGCCGGTCGCCGGCGAAGTGGTCTGCATTTGGGCGGCCCGCAGGGTCTCGGTGACCGCGGTCCGAACGGCGTGGAACTGGTGGTAGCCGGCCATCTTCTTGACCAGCACGCCGCTCCCGTCGTCGTCGAACACGATGAAGTCACGAATCAGGGCCAGCAGCCGCTCGGGATCGCAAACGCCCTCCAGCAGCACTTGCAGACCGGTGAGGCTCGGGTCGGCCAAGTCCTCGCCCGAGATCGTGCGCCAAGGCTTGAACCACTCCCGCCCCGCCGTGAGAGTCCCGAGGCGGGCCTCGAGCCCATCGGAGACGACGAGCAACTCGTTCATCGCGAACACCGTCGGCAGTTCGGCCTTGTAGGTCTGGAGCTGCCGCCACGCGGCCCACACGTCGGCTTCCTCGTCCGCCGGGCTTTTCAATTCGATAACACCCAGCGGCAGTCCGTTCACGAACAGCACGATGTCGGGCCGCCGCGTGTGCTCGTGCTCGCTGACGGTGAACTGGTTGACGGCCAACCAGTCGTTCGCCGTCGGATCCTCGAAGTCGATGACGCTCACCTGCTCCCCCCGCATCGCGCCGCCCGCGGCTCGATATCCAACCACAACGCCTTCGGTCAACATCCGGTGGAAGGCCCGGTTGCGGGCCGCGAGAGTCGAACCCTCCGGCCGGGTCAGCCTGCGGAACGCATCCTCCAGCGCCTCGTTGGGCAGCGACGGGTTGAGCCGCGCCAGAGCGTCCCGGAGTCGACGCTCGAGCACGACGGCTCCGTAGCCGACTCGTTCTGGCTGCCCACCGTCGGGACCGATGTCCGGCCCGTGCGCAGTCGCCCAGCCGAGACCCGCCAGCCAGTCCAGCGCCGCCTGTTCGACGTCGGCTTCCGTGAGCGCGGTCACACCGGTGTTGGCGCTGGAGGCTGCTCTGCGCCCCTCACCCGCAACTCACCGGAGAGCAGTTTGGGAAGCAGAGCGTCCCGCAGACCGGCGAGGGTCTTCATCGCTCTACGGCAGTGGAGCGTTCTGGTCAAGGCTTCCGATACCTGCTCACCAAAACGATGAACTATCGGTGCGGGAGGGATGAGGACGGGCAGCGAGAGGACGGCTTCGGCTCTTGCGCGTTGGTGACTCTTGGATGTGCCAGTGACTAGCGACTCGATCTGGCGCCGGAACGACGGGGAACGCGTGAGACAGTAGGTATAGGTGCGATCAATAGATTGTCTCGACTCCAATACCATGAACTCGGTTGAACAGACAGCCCGATCTCCCGGTGTCACATCGGTCAACCAGACTCGTTCGATCTCAGGATTGAGTCGTGACAACAGAATCGTTCCGGGTAGTACGCGGAGTTTCGCGCTCTTGATGCTCTCGCCCAATTCTTTCCTGGGAGTCTGGGCCACATCGTAGGCAGGAATGCTGTAGTGGTCGAAGAGGGTGCCCGGCGAGTCAAATGGATTCTCGGAATGTCGGTGTTGTTCGACAATCTTTCCCAACTCGTCCGCTTCCCAGCCCGCCGGGATATCACCGAGTTCGGATGGTTCGAAGGAGTCGGGAAACAGGGCGTCGAGGTCGGACGAGAGGCCCGACGGTTGGCCCTCAGCCTTGGTGCGAACCGGGTCGAAGTCCACGAACCACGACCGAAACAGCGCCCGCGCCATCTCCTCGAGTGTTTCAGTCATGCACCGGTTGAGTTCGATCTTGTCATCCAGCGCACCGAGGACCCGGGCAATAGCCCGCTGCTCACTCAAATCTGCCGGTGCCTGTACGACAAGCGACTCGATCATGCGCTTGGTCAGCGCATTCCGCGTGCCGCCCGAACTCGCCCAATTCAAGAGTGTCGACTGACCCTCCGGCGAGGCCAAGTAGTACCGAAGGTATTCCGGATCTAATTTGCTGGGGTCCGGCCGGACGATTGCTACGTGCTGGTTTACGCGAGCCGGTAGGAATTGCGGATCGGCTTGGCACACTCGTGCAACGGAGTCCCCGGTGATATTCAGCAGCACATCATTGCGTAGGACTTCGACGTTTTGGAGGGCTTCAGCCTGCTCTTGGCTGATGAATGCCAAGCCATCGTGGGAGAACCCTGTGTTATGAATATTTTGGCTCCGGATAAGCGCGTAGGTCCCGTTTCGCACATACGCTTCCTTGCCGCCGCGGGGCGTTGCGCCGCTGCCAATCTTCGTACATACATCACCCAGCATCATCTCATTGAGTTTGTCGGATCTTCTCGGCGCAAATCCCTCGCGCAGAACTACGTATTCCGGCAGGATCGAGTCGTGGAAGCTCTCCGGCAGGCGGGCCCAGTCACGGGCTTCGACGATGAACGGAATGGTGGACATCTCGACGGCTTCGTTGAAGTCGCCGAGTCGGCCAATATCGATCTCTTCGCAATTCGGGCCTCGGAGTACGAGATCTAGATCGCTCCCGTCGTGGCTCTCGCCGGTCACGCGGCTGCCGTAGGCCCACACCTCCACGTCGGGCAGGTGCTCTTGGAGCAGGGCATCGAGCTTGGCCCGGTGCCGCGGCAAGAGATGTAAGTCGTTACTCATCGTCGGGGGCCTCGATCACGTCGGCCAGAACCCTTGCGTCGGTGATGAACGTCGACAACAACGTCAAGGTCGTCTCGGCGAAGTCCTCGCCGTAGTTGTGAGCGGTGTCGTTGCGGTTGTCCCGATACTCCAGCCAGCGCTCGGAGGCATCCGCGGTGAGCAGTCCGTGCTTGGCGGCATGACGGAATACATCGCGGAAGGTCAGTCTGTCGGCTTGGCGATTGCTGGCGAGCCAGGGACGGAGTCGCTTGCGCAACAGCCTGCCGCTCTGCTCCAGGATCAACTCGAAGTACTTGACGCAGGCTGTGCGCATGGCGTCGAGTAGCCAGTCGGGTTGCGTGTCGTCGTTCAGCGTGTAGAACGACTTCTCCAGTCTGTCGATACAGCGGCGCAAATGGTCGGTGTTCAGGCGCATGGTTCAGTCCCCGGAGTCAGGAATCGGGAGGTTCACATCGATGGCGGCGTCGAGGCGGGAGGACTCGGCCTGTTGCTCGCGCCACTGGGCGGTGAGGCGGGCCATCTTGTCGGCGAACGGTTCGCCGCCGTGTGAGGGGCGCTCGGTGGTACGCGGCTGCCTACGCAACGGGGGCTGCGGCGACTTCCACGACGGCGGCGGTGCTGCGAGGTTCCGGGACCGGCTCGCCGTGTTCGCGCAGGCTCGCCACGTGAATGCCGATGGCCTCTCGGATCTCATCCAACAACTCTTCCCGGCTGCCGGCCGTGGCCACGCACCCGGGGAGATCGGGCACCCAGGCGGCGTAGTTCTGCGGTGCCCGCTCGATGACAACGGTGTACTCCACAGCTGCTTGCTACTCCTCCACCCCGGACTGCCTCATGATACTCGCCCAAGTTCCGGGCGGCAGGTCGTCACTGGGCTTGCCGGCGACGGTGACCGTGCCCGGTTTGTGCGGGTGCCGGTACTGGCGATGACTTCCTCTGGTTCGAACCAGCCTCCACCCGTCGCGCCGCAGTAGGCGCTCAGGCTCCCGGACTTTCGGCACAGCCTGATTCCCGCAGGTCCAGAACCGGATCCGTTATCACCGGTTGTCTACTGCACTGCCCATCAGCCGAACCCCAGCGATCGGAGGTTCTCCTCGATGGCGGCGTCGAGGCGGGCGGCCTCGGCCTGTTGCTCGCGCCACTGGGCGCTGAGACGGGCCATCTTCTCGGCGAACGGCTCGCCGTCGTCCTCGGCGGGCTCGGCGCCGACGTAGCGGCCGGGGGTGAGCACGTGGCCGTGGCGGCGCACCTCATCGATGCCGGCCGACTTGCAGAACCCGGGGACGTCGTTGTACGTGCCGGCGCCCTCCTCGCCCCGCCAGGCGTGGTAGGTGCCGGCGATGCGGGCGATGTCCTCGTCGGTCAGTTCGCGGTGGGTGCGGTCGACCATGCTGCCCAAGCGGCGAGCGTCGATGAACAGCAACTCGCCGCGGCGGTCGCGAAATCCACTGTCGCTGCGGTCGCGGGCGACGAACCAGAGGCAGGCCGGGATCTGCGTGGAGTAGAAGAGCTGGCCCGGCAGGGCGACCATGCAGTCCACCAGATCGGCCTCCACCAGCCCTTCACGGATCTCTCCCTCGCCGGAGCGCGCCGAGGACATGGAGCCGTTGGCGAGGACGAAACCGGCTGTGCCGGTCGGTGCGAGGTGGTGGACGATGTGCTGCACCCAGGCGAAGTTGGCGTTGCCCTTGGGCGGGACCCCGAACCGCCAGCGCCGGTCGTCGGCGAGTTGTGCGCCTCCCCAGTCCGAGACGTTGAACGGAGGGTTGGCGAGGATGTAGTCGGCCCGGAGGTCGGGATGGCGATCGTTCCGGAAAGTGTCACCGTGGGCGATCTGGCCCTCGATGCCCCGGATCGCCAAGTTCATCCTGGCCAGCCGCCACGTGGTGTAGTTGGACTCCTGGCCGTAGATCGAGATCGGGGCGGCGGCCGCCCCGCCGTTGCCGTTGCCCGAGGTATGGGCACCGATGAACTCCAGGGACTGCACGAACATGCCCGAGGATCCGCAGCACGGGTCGTAGACGCGCCCCTCGTAGGGCTCCAGCATCTCCACCAGCAGGCGCACCACGCAGCGCGGCGTGTAGAACTCCCCGCCGCGCTTGCCCTCGGCGCCGGCGAAACGGGACAGGAAGTACTCGTAGACGCGACCCAGCACGTCCCGCGAGCGGGCCGCGGCGTCCCCCACGGTGATGTTGCTGATGACGTCGATCAACCGGCCAAGGCGCTGCTTGTCGAGAGCGGGCATGGCGTAGTTCTTCGGCAGCACGTCCTCGAGCGCTGGGTTCGCCTCCTCGACGGCGTCCATGGCGTCGTCGACCGTCTGACCGATGGTGGGTTGGCGGGCCTGCGCCTGGAGGCGGCTCCAACGCGCCTCGCGCGGTACCCAGAGGATATTCCGGGCCCGATACTCGTCGGGATGCTCGGGATCGGCGCCGTCGTCCCGTTCGGCCTCCAGCTGGGCGTGGGTCTCCTCGAAGGCGTCGGAGACGTACTTGAGGAAGATGAGGCCGAGGACGACGTGCTTGTACTCCGCGGCGTCCATGTTGCCGCGTAGCGCGTCGGCCATCTCCCAAAGCTCGACCTCGTAGCCGGTGGTGGCGCTGTTCGTGATGCTCATCGACGCGTCCGCCTCAGACCGTTGCCCGCTCCGCCATCCGCGCAGGCTAGCCCCACAGCCTCCCCCGATCGTCTACCGCCCCGACCGAGCGGCCCAGAATGGCGAGTCCTGGAGCGGGTCGCGCGGGGAACTCCGGCGACGACGAGCGAATCTCGGCGGGACCGCTGACCCCCGCAGGGATTCTGGTGAGCACCGGCAGGGTCGACCGGCCGACTAGCGCTGGCCGCGAACGTGAGGCGGCCACGGTTCCCTACGAGTGCTGGCACTCCAGGCCGAGCGGCTGACCGCTCGCCCCTAACGGGTCCGAAGCGCCCCTTTACCAACAGCGCGCTGGACTCGTGGCACGCCTCAGCCTGCGTGAAACAGTGAGGGATCAAACAGCTCGCCCCAACGAGCTGTGAGAGCCAGCAGTCGCTCCCCCTGGGCACATTCGCGTCTGCTTCGCGGTCGTAGGCGACTGGCCAACCTCGCTTGGGCGAGGCCGGGGGGCCCAAACGGCTCATCCCATGGCCGTCGCGAGGTTGCGTTCGCGAGTCGCTTTGATCGGCTCGATCCCATCGCTCGGGTCTGCGGTGTCCCGGGTCATGTGGAAGAACGTCGTAATCGCTCCGAAGGTGTTCGTCACGTCGACGAGTCCTTCGGGGGTGAGGACGACGGCGTGTCCATCTGCTGTAGCAGACGTGACTCCCAGGTTGCCGTGATGCCGCGATCCGTCTACCCACCAGATGGTCTCCGCAGCTAGGTCGCCTCGGCTCGTGAACCAGCGACATGGCTGGGATGGATCTGGCATCCACCCCATTGCTGCTGCAAAGTCTGGACGGAATGCGAGCCACTCGGCGCCCATCTGATGAAACGTCCATGATCGGTTCTCAATGACGAGCGGCTCACCGGGGTCAGGGATTCGGAGATTGGTTTCGGCTGACGCGTCGCGGAGGGTCGCGTAGTCGCGGAGAGTAAAGAGGTTTCGATCGGGTCCTGTTCCGATGGTGGGGGCGAGGCGGAGTTCCTCCTCCAAGCGGGGTGGATTCCACACTGTGAACCTGCTGATCGCTGCGATGAGAGTCCGTCCGTCGGCACTGGCCGCATGTACGTGCTGGTCAAGTCGGTTTGCGGTTTCGGCGAGCCACTGATCAACCGTGTCGATCTGGTCGGGGTTAGGCGGCGCGGGCACGAGACTCGGGCGGACGCTTGGAGTTCGGACTAATGCGTCGACGTCGATGGTCCGCATGGCGCGACGCACCCGCGGGGGCGCATCATCAAAGAGGCCTGCGTCTTGCAGGTCCGCGAGGACTTTGCCGAATGCTTCCCGTGATGCCGCGACCGGCGTGGTGGGGAGCGTGTGCCTCATGCCCGCTGAGTCCAGGGCATCGTCTATCGAGTCCTGAGTTGGGAGACTCGCGAGTGCTTGCGAAGCGTATTCGGAGGCGACGCCGAGGAGCGCCTCAATGTCGACTCCCGAGTACTGTGAGAGGAGTTTGTATTGCTCAACGTGTGGGGCTAGGGACTGCACGCGAGGGCCGATTGTGTAGGCCGTCGGCTGCGGCAGGGCGAGGTTGTATGCCTGCCGCAGCGGTCTGCGCGGCCTCGACGGTGGTTCGGATGCGAGATCGCGGAGTACTTGGCTCGGGTGGTTGGCCAAGGTCTCGTTGAGCGGTTGAAGTGCGTCCGGCGTGACGAAGCCGGTGAGGGTTCTTGCTGTTGCGAGGCATCGACCCGCGGATTCTAAGGTGTCGTGTGTTGTGGCCGCCTCGGCGAACCGCGCGAGCGCCTCGGCGACGTGAACGTTGCCTGCTGTGAGGGCGCGAGCGACAACTCTGATGGCGCCATCTCGGACCGGCCATGTGGGATGAGAAATGTGTCCGACAGCGAGTTCTGCGATCGCGGTCGCGGGCGATACATCCTCGCTGGTGGCCCGCGGAGGTCCAGTCGGATCTGGGAGCCACCAGCGACAACCGTGATCTGCGAGATCTTCCTTGGCGCCTAGGTCGAGCGTTGCTGCGACCCCTTCGAGGTGCGATCGGATTGCTGGCCATGTGTTTGCTGCAGCGATATCAGGGGCGAGGGCGGACATAGTGTCATCGAGATCCCGCAGCATGATTGTGGGCACCCAGTGCTCTGAGGTCGCGTAACGTGCGACGTCCCGACATGCTGCCGTCCGGTCGTCTGGTCCTCCAAGACGTACGGCGATCGCCGCTGCACGAAGCCGGGACGGGCGGTGACTGGATGACCAGTCATCGATGGGCGGGTGGCTCAAGATGCTTGAGGCCAGTCGGAGCGCCGTGGAGGGGTCGCCGTTGGCCTCCGCCGAGTCTGCGAGACACACCAGCACTTCCACATCGCGGTGAGACCAACTGCAGAATGCGTTTGCGAGAGCTCGTCGGTCTTCATCCGTTAGCGACAGTTGCTTGACCAGTGAAGCCCACGAGAAGGACGGGTCGGCTGCTTGGCGCTGGCGGAGAAGGACGATGTCCTCGACGGTTCGGATTCGTGCGGCGACCTCGTTGCGTGCGATCCTCTCGCCGTCGGACAACACCAGTTCATCGGTACTCCAGTCTCGTGAAGGGGTGGATGCCGGCTGGGCTGTTTGGTCTCGCTCGGCGTCTCTGCGTGCGACGCCGAGACCTTGTCGCCATTGCGCCCGCGATGGTCGCAGCGCGTACTTGTCGATGCGGCGCGCGACAGATTCGGCCAAATCCTCGGCGTGGCTGACTCCGCCAGTCCGTTCGGCTGCGGCAACCACCGATATCGCAAGATCTGGGTACGCGTCACTCGCAACTGGAGCGAGAATCTCCGCGGCGATGTCTGCGGCCACGTCGAGCGCCGTGATCCCCGTCTCGGGGTGTGAGACCAGAGCACCGAGCAAGTTCGCGAGTGCGTCGCTATGTGAAACCACCCCATGGCGAACCAAGTATTCGAAGAGTCGCACCGCGAATACGGGCGCGGCGGGAGCGACTGCTGTGGGGAGATCAACGGATCCAGACGGGTACTTCCCCTCGGACATAGGGGCCGCCGCCTTGAGCAGGCGGGCCAGCCACGCGGCATCGTCGACGAATCGTGCTCCGCCAGGCTCTGCGAGTGCTTGGCCGAGCCACGGCACCCAGCCGTGGAACAGGTAGTCACTCCGATATGCGACCCCGAAAGCCATCGGGATCAACCCCAGAGCGAGGTCTTGAGATCTCTGGATCTGTCGGGCGTGTGCATAGCCACGGGCAACTTCTGAGATGGTCTCCAGCCGCGATTCGGCGTCGTAGGTAGCGGCGGCGGCTTCAACGGCCTCGAGGACGTTGTAGTGAAATGAGGGGATTGCCCCGATTGCTGCCAGGCGATTTGTGATATCGAGCCGTAGATAAAGTGGCCAGCTGCCTGGCTCCTCGCTAAACCGGTCCGCCAGCAGGTCGCACAGGCGTTCCAGAAGATCTTCGCCATGCCTGGAAGCGACGTTCAGCATGATCGCCATCACCGTCGACTTATGGTGGAACAGGGGCACGAATGCAGACTCTGTGTCTCCGGAGGGCCTCCTGAGGCCGTGGATAATCCGCACGAGGGTGGTCCATACATCCGGTGCAGGCATTGGGTTACCCGATTTCCTGGTGGCATCGATCTCGGCCAGAGCTCTGACTGCGAAGTCGATTCGAGCCGCGCGAACTCCAGCGTCCGTGTCGCAATGCACTGCGGTCTCGGCACCCGGATCGCTCTCCGCGGGGATACTCGGATCTGCCGCGATCAACTCCGGGAAAGTCTCTCCCGCATTCGCGAGGAGATGACGGAGCCTCCAGTATCGGAAGGCACATTCGATCGCCTTCTCGGCGCCTCCACTGGTGAGGATCTCCACGGTTAGTGGTCCCGAATACTGGGTCGCTTCGAGCAGGCGTCTTGCATCGCCCCTCACGCCGTTGGCTGCGAACCGCTCTGCGAGGTAGAGCATCGTTTCAGGGAACAGCGGCGTGGCCAGCTGATCTTGCATCACGGCGAGGTGACGGGCCCGGTCCCCGGCGCTCTTGGAGAGTCTCAGGAGCGCCGAGAGGGAACGAATCTGCACGTCAGCCAGAACAGCCTGCATGTGACTGCGAGTGCGCGCCACATCGTCATCGTCTGGACTTCCCCCTGTGGCGTGGGTAGCGATTTGATCGGCGACAACATCAGCGATTGTTGCCAGCGTCTCCTCGTCGCCGTGCGATATCGCCGCGTCGATCAACGCTCGCATCACTCGCTGGTAGCGGCTCCACCAGCGGCTGGCGATATCAGAGTTGTGTTCGCTCTCGGGGGCATCACCGATCGAATGTTCGTCAACGAGTTGGCGCGCAGCAGTGATCACCTGTTCCGGCGTTCGGCAGCGACTCGCCGCTGCTGCCCAGGCCGTAACGATGTCGAGGTCATCCTGCGACCGATGCGCCGGCATCGGCCCTCTGATACCTGCGGGGTCGAGCAGGTCGAACAGTCGCCGGCCCGCGGGATCTTCGGCGTCGGCGAGCCGCGCGGCGAGGCCGTACGCGTGGGCGAGTGGGACTCTCGGGTTGTCATCGCAGTAGGCGACAGCCTTCTTGATCAGGCCAACATCAAACAACAGCCCGGGCAGGTCAACTCGTTCAAGTATGAGATCCCGCTCGGTCGCCTCTGCCAGCGCGAGTATCAGCTTGAGCACAACGATCACATCGGCACGGTTGGCAGCGATCCCGAGCGCTGTCTCGATGTCGCTGCGGATCAGCTCGGGAGAACGCAGCCTGCAGTACTGCTCGCGGAACACCGCCGGGTCTGCCAAACGGAGCACCGCGTCATGTTGACCAGCGCGAGATCGGTGGTGCAGCTCTTCAGCGGCAATCGCCAGGTCGTCGGATCCTGCGCACAACTCGGCGACGCGTCGGTGTGATAGGGCGTCTTCGGCGTCGTCGGGTTGCCCGCCGTCGCCACGTGCGGTTCGGTCCGCGGCGAACTGTCGGAAGGAATCATGAAAGAAGTGCCAGTCATCGACCTGCCGGCGGAACAGGTACTGCAACCTGTCTCGGAACAGCCGCACGGTGCGCTCGGAGGTCCACGTGCGAAGCCACTCGGTCCTGAAGCCAACCCGCAGCCTCGAACACACCGCCAGCACCTCGACGATCTCGTCGTCCTCGCTCACCTCGTCCGAGACAGCGCGATAGTTGGCCGCCAGATCCCCCCTGTAGGCCGGAGCGGCGGCAAGGACGGACTCAGCGGACTCGGCGGAGGTAGTGCTCAAGAGGTTGAGCAGATAGCCAACAGAAAGAGGGTGCCCGTCGCTGAGGTCGGCTATACGTTCGTGCACCTGTTGAGGAAGGCGCGCTGTCACCGAGGCGCGGGAACAGATTCCCAGGATCGAAGCACGCGGCAGGCGGTGGTCTCGAAGATCGATGATCGCCTCACCCTCCTCGACCTGAGTTCGTACGTGTGAGCTGAGCGGTTCCAGCGTCCGACTGCCGACGACGAACAACACTCCCGCAGGCAGCTCCTCTGGTTCAGGGAGTTCGCCGAGCAACCCGCTGGCGTCCGGAAGCTCGCGGCCAACGTGATCGAGCCCGTCCACCACAACGATTGTCCGACAGCCGGTGCTCGCGAACTCAACTCCACCGACATCGAGGCGGTCGGCAAGCGATTGCCGCAGAGCATTAAGGTCGCCTCTGGGCAGTAGGTGATCACTCGCCCTGAGCCCGCTGCGGTCCAGCATCAACACCACATCCTGCAAGAATGCATCCGCCGTCATCGCCGACCTTGCCGGCGCTCTCCGGGGAACGTAGGCGTAGTAGCGGACAACCCGGTCCGGCGAACCCGTGAACACCTGGCTCAGCAGGGTTGACTTGCCCGCACCCGGCGGACCAACGACCGCGACGTAACCACTCGACTGCTGAGCAAGCACTTCCTGGAGCGCAACCACGGCGCTCGAGAGCGGAGCGTACGTGTCGAGGTCGACCGGGAACTCGTGGCGGCTGCGGAGGCGCACTCGCTCCAACCAGCCCATCAGTTCAAGAACACCGTCCGCATCGAATTCGACGACACCAGCAGCCTCGCCGACTGACCGATGCAGAGCGCTCGACAGGGACTCAATGTCGGAGCGGCGCTGGGAGGGCTCGGGGGGCAGAGGCGATCGGGCCCGAACATCGATATGCAACGACTCGAGGAACGACGCGAAGTCTTCTTCAGTCAGTTTGCACGCCTCGCGAAGACCTTGCAGCGCCTGCTGCCAACTGGGGTCCACATCGGCGAGAGCAATCTCCCCCTCGCGGATGGGCGCGAGCACCTGACACAAGAACGCGGCGAAGTGTCTCGGGCTGCCATCCGAACCGTCGCCCGGCCGATCGGAAACCGACGCCTGCTGTTGCGTGACGAGATGCACATGAATGTCGGGCCATCGCTGCCGTAGCTTCTGCCAACCATCGGCGAGCCCCCTGGCCAGCGAAGGTCCCTCGTCTCCGCCCCGCTTCCGCTGAGGCTTGACCAGTCGGTTGAACGTCAGGTTGCCGGGATACTCAGCACTCTTGAACTGGTAAGCGTCGGCCCGACCGCTACGGATCAGCACAAGATCGTCAACCTGACCGGCAGTGGGATCCGCCAAACGCAACAGTCGGAGACTGTCGGAACGCAGAGCATCGTAGACATGCGCCGCCGCATGGTCGTACTGCCACAGGTAGCCCCGGACCGCGCCCCGTTCCCCATCAGCAGGCTTCCCGCTCATGGCACAGAGCTACCACGTGGCGCCCATAAACCGGGCACACACGATCGACGGACTTCCGACGGACTGAACCGTCCCGGCTTTCCTGAAGGGTCAGGTGTGCGCCGGGTTTCGCGTGGTCAGCTGTCTGATCTGCCAGGCGCCGGCTCCGATCCGGATGGGGATGGCGGTTTCCGCTTCGCCGTCGTCGAAGATGGCGAGGATCTGGAGTCGGGCGCCGAGGCTGTCGACGTAGCTACGCAGGGTCGACACCTTCACGTCGTCGCCGCGTTCGAGTTGTGAGACGGCCGGTTGACTGATGCCCAACTCGGCGGCGAGGTCGGTCTGGGAGCGTTCCAGGGCGCGGCGCAGTTCGTACAGGCCGATCTCCGCGAGGGTGTCTAGACGAAGTGCCGTGAGCCGCTCGGCGGCGCCGGGCCGCGCGGCGATCCGGTCATGAAGCTCCTGATAGGGCTTGGCAGTAGGCATGGGGGTGGCCTCCTTGGGTGTTAGGGCTCATCGTCGAGGAGTCCTTCTGCTCGGGGGTCAAGCCATCCCACCATTCGCCGAATTCGTCGGTGTACTCGACTTCCCGCACGTCAAGATTATAAGTCAGAAGTTGTAGAAGCGATAGCTTATTTCCGCAGTGCGCCGGGCGAGGTGCTGGCCGAACACATCCGTGACAGCGCGACGGGCTTGGGGATGATCCTTGAGGCTGATCGCTATTGCTCCGGGGCAAACGTGCCGTGGCGAGCGCGGGGTGCGGGTGTGCCGCCAGAGCGAGGGGGCCTTTGCCGCGGATGGTGTCCCGCCGAATCCGGTTCTTGGACCCCTCGGAGGTGGCGCGTAGGATCGGAGCGTGTTGGGGGAGCCGATCGTCAAGGCGGCGCCGGCCCGGCCGGTTCCTGATCTGGATGTTCTCGACGGTGTCCAGCGGCGGTTGCTGTGGTTGGCGACTCGCATCGTGGATGTGGCCAACCGCCGGGAGGGCCTCGAGATCAAGGTCGGGGGGCATCAGGCCTCCTGCGCCTCGATGGTGTCGATCATGACGGCGCTGTGGTTCGCCCACATCGACGGCAACGACAAGGTGGCCATCAAGCCGCACGCCTCGCCCGTGTACCACGCCATCAAGTACCTCACCGGGGAGTTGGACCGCTCGTACCTCACGACGCTGCGCAAGCGGGGCGGCCTGCAGGCCTATCCCTCCCGCACCAAGGACCCCGACGTGGCGGACTTCTCCACCGGGTCGGTGGGCCTGGGGGCGGTGGCGCCGCTGTTCTCGGCCCTGGTGCGGCGCTATGCCGACGCCCACTTCGAGCCGTCGCCCCCGGCGCGCTTCATTGCCACCGTCGGCGACGCCGAACTCGACGAGGGCAACGTGTGGGAGGCCATCGCCGATCCGGTCACCCACGGGCTCGGCAACTTCACGATGGTGGTGGACCTCAACCGCCAGAGCCTCGACCGGGTGATCCCCGACATCGCCGCCATCCGCCTCAAGAGCTTCTTCAGCCACGCCGGCTGGCACGTGGCCGAGGCCAAGTACGGGTCGCGCCTGCGCCGGCTGTTCTCCGAGCCGGGCGGCGACGCCCTGCGGGCCCACATCGACGGCATGTCCAACGAGGCCTACCAGGCGCTGTTCACCTTCCGGGGCGCCGAGCGGCGCCGCAAGTTCCTCGACGGAGCCGACGCCGCGGTGCGCCGCCTCACCGACAACTTCGACGACGACGAGCTCTTCGCCCACGTCACCGACCTGGGCGGCCACGACCTCGGCCAGCTCATCGACTGCTTCAAGGCCTGCGACATCGAATCCGACCGCCCCAGCGTGGTGTTCGCCTACACCATCAAGGGCTGGGGGCTGCCCATGGCGGGCGACCCGCTGAACCACGCCGTGCTGTTGAGCCCCACCGAGATCGACGCCCTGCGCGACGAGATGGGGCTCACCGAAGCCACCGAGTTCGACCGCTTCGACCCCGACAGCGCCGAGGGGCGGCTGTGCGCCTCGGTCGGCTCGGACATCAACAACCCGCCGCCGAAGCTGCGGCCCAGCCTGGGCGTGCCCGAGGTGGCAGGCCCGCCGACGGTGCGCGGCAAGGTCTCCAGCCAGGAGGCCTTCGGGCGCACCCTCACCCGCCTGGCGGACGTGCCCGAGGTGGGCGAGCGGATCGTGACCACCGCCCCCGACGTGTCGATCTCCACCAACCTGGGCGGCTGGGTGAACAAGGCGGGCGTCTACTGGCACGAGCCCCGCGACGACCACGGCGGCGCCGAGCGGATTCTGCGCTGGGCGCCCTCGCCGGACGGCCGGCACATCGAGTTGGGCCTCTCGGAGATGAACATGTTCATGCTGCTGGGCCAGCTCGGCCTGTCGCACGACCACCACGGCCAGCACCTGCTGCCGGTGGGCACCGTGTACGACCCGTTCGTGCTGCGGGGCCTCGACGCCTTCATCTACTCCCTCTACAACGACGCACGCTTCGTGGTGGCCGGCACACCGTCGGGCATCAGCCTGGCCCCCGAGGGCGGCGCCCACCAGTCCACGGTCACCGCCGGCGTGGGGGCCGAGCTGCCGGCGCTCACCTACTTCGAGCCCGCCTACGCCACCGAGGTGGACTGGCTGCTGTGCGCCGCCCTGGACGGCCTCAGCCGCCCCGACGGCGAGAGCGCCTACTTCCGCCTCAGCACCCGGCCGCTGGACCAGGCGCCGTTCGCCGCCGCCGCCGAGCGGCTCGGCACCGACGAACTGCGCCGGCAGGTGCTGTCGGGCGGCTACCAGTTGCGTCCAGCGCCGCTGACCGACCGCCCCGGCGTTACCATCGTCACCACCGGGGTGATGGCTCCCGAGGCCCTGGCCGCGGCGGACGCCCTCGGCGAAGAGGGGGTGGATGCAGCCGTCGTGCACCTCACCAGCCCCGACCTGGTCTATCGCAGCTGGCAGGGCACCTACCGGGCCGCCGCCGCGGCGGCCACCGTGGTGCGCCGCCCCAGCCGGATGCACCAGCTGATCCCTCCCGAGGAGCGCCACCGCCCCGTCGTCAGCGTGCACGACGCCGCCAGCCATGCCCTCGCCTGGCTGGGCGCGGCGGTGGGATCGCGGCACATCCCGCTGGGGGTGGATCGCTTCGGGGAGTCCGGCACGATAGCCGATCTGCACGCCATCGCCGGGATCTCCGCCGGCGACATCGTCAACGCCGCCCTCATCGCCGTCTACGAGAGCACCGAGGCCGGCTAGCCGGCTCGCCGGCCGGCGGCCCGGGCGGGCTGTGAGG
>MKWU01003692.1_pt1 | contig 19607 bp, 15 predicted proteins | sample 809101 | NCBI WGS metagenome assembly MKWU01 (sample SAMN05860141, study PRJNA318959) | sponge metagenome | host: Aplysina aerophoba | place: Slovenia: Piran, Adriatic Sea, Gulf of Piran | collected 2013-05-07
CTTCGCGTTGCCTCGAATTAAGCAACATGCTCCGCCGCTTGTGGGGGCCCCCGTCAATTCCTTTGAGTTTTAGCCTTGCGGCCGTACTCCCCAGGCGGGGCACTTAATGCGTTAGCTACGGTACGGAACCCGTTAGAAGGCCCCACACCTAGTGCCCAACGTTTACGGCATGGACTACCAGGGTATCTAATCCTGTTTGCTCCCCATGCTTTCGCTCCTCAGCGTCAGTACCGGCCCAGAGCACTGCCTTCGCTGTTGGTGTTCCTCCTGATATCTGCGCATTCCACCGCTACACCAGGAATTCCATGCTCCCCTACCGGACTCTAGTCATCGCAGTATCAGATGGCGTCTCAGGGTTGAGCCCTGAGTTTTCACATCCGACTTACGAAACCGCCTACGAGCTCTTTACGCCCAATAAATCCGGACAACGCTCGCTCCCTACGTGTTACCGCGGCTGCTGGCACGTAGTTGGCCGGAGCTTCTTCTGTGACTACCGTCATTTTCGTCATCACTGAAAGAGGTTTACAACCCGAAAGCTGTCATCCCTCACGCGGCGTTGCTGCGTCAGGCTTTCGCCCATTGCGCAATATTCCCCACTGCTGCCTCCCGTAGGAGTCTGGGCCGTGTCTCAGTCCCAGTGTGGCTGATCGTCCTCTCAGACCAGCTACCCGTCGAAGCCTTGGTAGGCCGTTACCCCACCAACAAGCTGATAGGCCGCGAGATCCTCCTAGAGCACCTGAGCATTTCCTCACCCGACCAGGCGGTCGAATGGGGGTATCCGGTATTAGCCATCGTTTCCGATGGTTGTCCCGGTCTCTAGGGCAGATTTCTCACGTGTTACTCACCCGTTCGCCACTTTCCACCGGAGCAAGCTCCGGCTTCTCGTTCGACTTGCATGTGTTAAGCACGCCGCCAGCGTTCGTCCTGAGCCAGGATCAAACTCTCCGTCGAGATCTCCGACCAGTCGAGACCGGTCTTCAGATCGGGTTGCGGATGCCTCAGTCACTCAGGTGAAAACACCGAAGTGATCGCGTAAGGCATCCAGCGTCTACGTAGAGCCGGTCACCGCTGGCTTGCAGTGACCAGTTTTCCCCTCCGACCACCGATAGGTGCTCAGAGAAGGTTCGTTCGTCCAACCGAGGCTGAAACAGCCGAAGTCGAACGAACTGGCTCACCGGGGCCGTTGAACCCCGGCATTGAATTGACAGATGCCGTTTCGGATCGCGAAATCCAAAACGTCACCCGCACTCGCTTTGCGTCCGTCTCTTCCGTTTTCAAGGAGCACTCAGCACCGAAGTGCCAGGCACACTGACCAAAGTGAATCGGCCTGTTGATGCCTCGCTGCACGCTCATCAGACCTAGCGTCGGAAGAGGCGAGTCCCTAAGCTACCGAAAGAGCCACGGTGCGGCAACCCGTTCGGGCAGATTATTTTTCAGATCGGCCCCTCCGGCAGGCGCCCGCCCAGATCAGCCGCCGAACACCGCCAGATGGCGCTGCTTCCTCCCACGCTGCAGCAAGGCGAAACGCCCACCGATCAGCGCCACGGAGTCCGAGCCCGCGGTCACAGCCCGGCCGTTGACCTTGATCCCGCCGCCCTTGACCGAGCGGCGGGCATCACTTCGAGACGTGCACACGCCGGTCGCCACCAGGAGGTCCACGACTGGTTCGTCCGCACCGACCGAACCCGCTGCCACGAGCGACTCGGGAACAATCCCGCGCAGCGACTCCAACCCCTCCGAGTCGAGGTCGCCGCCGCCGAACAACACCGCCGCAGCGCGCTTGGCACGGCGCAACTCCACCGGGCCATGAATCAGCGCGGTGATCGAGTCCGCGAGTTCATGCTGAGCCAGGCGATGCTCGGGGCTCTCCAAGTGTGCTCGCATGATCTCAGAGACGTCCCCGACACCGAGCAGCGTCAACTGCAGCAGCGTGCGCTCCACGTCTGCATCGCTGACCCTCAGGAAGTACTGATGAAACTCATAGGGCGACGTCAGGGCCGGGTCCAGCCAGACGGCGCCCTGCGCAGTCTTGCCGAACTTGCTGCCGTCGCTGCGAGTCATCAGCGGCCAGGTGAGGCCGTGGGCCCGGGCACCGCCGCGCTTGCGGATCAGGTCGATCCCGGCGGTGATGTTGCCCCACTGGTCGGAACCGCCGATCTGCAGGCTGCACCCGCGGTTCTCGTGCAGCCACCAGAAATCGAAGGCCTGCAGCAACATGTAGCTGAACTCTGTGAAGGAGATGCCCGCATCGGAGGCCATCCTTGAACGGATCGATTCCTTGGCCACCATCTGGTTGACGGTGAGGTGCTTTCCGGCATCGCGCAGAAACTCGAGCAGGGTGACATCGCGGGTCCAGTCGTAGTTGTTGACCAGCTCGGCGCCGCCCGCGCCGCCGAAGTCGAGCAACCGCTGCAGTTGGGATCTGATCCCGGCCAGGTTGGTGGCAAGTTCAGCCTCGTCGAGCAGGTTCCGTTCACCCGAGCGGCCGCTGGGGTCGCCGATCATCCCGGTCGCGCCGCCCACCAGCGCAATCGGCCGGTGGCCGGCGTCCTGGAATCGACGAAGGACCAGCACCCCGATGAGATTGCCGAGGTGCAGGCTCGGAGCTGTCGGGTCGATTCCGTGGTACACGCTGACGCCGCTCGGTTCGAGCAGATCCCTCAGAGCGGCCTCTTCGGTGTGATCCTGCAGCAGGCCGCGGAACCCGAGATCGTCGACGACAGCCGCTCCAGTCATATAGCACCACGATAGGAGATCGAACGGTTGGTCGTGAACAATTCAGTGGTGAGGATAAGGCGGCGTTTGTAAGCACAATGAGGACCATGCGCCGCCCCCGACGCTCCGTTCGACGCCATCTTGCAGCGCTGACGGCAATCGCCGTTCGACGCCATCTAGCAGCGCTGATGTCAATCGCCGTTCGACGCCATCTAGCAGCGCTGATGTCAATCGCCGTGATCGCCGCCGGCTGCAGCTTCGAGACCAAGGACTTCGACACTCTGTTCGGATCCGACTTCTCGGTCGACGCCTTGGGGACCGCCCAGTCCTCGGTCGTGCTCGACCGCAACGGCAGACTCATCACCAGCCTTCGGGGAGAACAGAACCGTATCGACGTGCCCATCGCGGACATTCCCGAAGTCGTGCAGAACGCGGTGATCGCCATTGAGGACGAGCGTTTCTGGGACCACAACGGCATCGACCTCAAGGCGATCCTGCGCGCCGCGCGGTCCAATGTGAGCGCCGGTGGGATCAGCGAGGGTGGTTCGACCATCACCCAGCAGTACGTGGGCAACGTGTTCCTCGACCGCAGCGACAACACCGGCAGCCGCAAGATCGAAGAACTCTTCATGGCCCTGCGCTTCGAGCAGCGCTACACCAAGAGATTCATACTCGAGCGCTATCTCAACTGGATCTACTTCGGCAACGGTGCATACGGCATCGAGGCCGCCGCCCGCCAGTACTTCGGCGCCCCGGACTGCGCTCTGCGCGGCGTTGTGGGCGGAGACTGCCTGAAGGTGACCGAACTGAGCCTCGTCGAGGCGGCGACACTGGCCGGGTTCATCCAGGCGCCGAGCCGCTACAACCCCTACCTGAACCCCGATGAGGCGCGGGACCGGCGCGACCTCGTGCTGCTGCGCATGTATGCCAACGACTACATCACAGTCGAGGAGTACGAGTTCGCACGACTCGAGCCGATCGAGTTGGTCGACGACGTGTCGATCCTCGAAGAGCAGTATCCGGCCGCCTACTTCGTCGAGGACGTGAAGCAGTGGTTCCTCGACAACGAGGCGTTCGGCGAGACCCGCGAGGACCGCGCACGCCTGCTGTTCGAGGGCGGGCTCACAATCCACGCCACCATCGACCTGGAACTTCAGGCCCGCACCGAAGCGGCCGTGGAGCGCGCTCTCCCCCGCTTCCGCGAGGACGGCAGCGAGAACCCCGACGCGGCCGCGGTGGTGATGGGGACGACCCCCAGCGACGACGGCCACATCCTCGCCATGTTCGGCGGACGGGACTTCTTCGGCGAGCGCGACGATGCCAAGTTCAATCTCGCGTCGGGGTCGGGGCGCCAAGCCGGTTCGGCCATGAAACCCATCGGTCTCGCCGCCGCGGTTCAGGGCGGCATTCCCGTGACCAGCGTCTGGGAGGCCCCCAGCGAGATCGAGATCGACAACTTTCCGGTCTGCGGGGCGCCCTGGGAGGTGAAAGGCGGCGCCGGCGATGCGAGCGTCACCTTGATCAGGGCTACACGTAGTTCAATCAACACGGTCTACGCGCAACTGATCGAGCGCATCGGACCCCCGAGTTTCGTGCAGATGGCCGAGAGGCTGGGTGTCGGGGTCGGCCGGATCGCACCGGTGTGCGCCGCGGTGCTCGGCACCGAGAACGTCAACATGGTCGAGCTGTCCACCGTGTTCTCCACCTTCAAACGCTCGGGGGTGCGGGTGGACCCGATCATTGTCACCCATATCACCAACCCCGACGGGACCCTGCTGTATGAGGCGTCCCCCAACCCCGCACCGGTTCTGAGCGCATCGGTAGCCAACCAGATCTCCTGGGTGCTGACGGGGACCATCGTCAACGGAACCGGCACCCGTGCACAACTCGACGGTGGTCGCACCGCCGCGGGCAAGACGGGGACTTCGCAGAACAACGCAGACGCAACCTTCGTCGGATACACGGCCCAGCGCACCGCCGCGGTGTGGGTCGGCTATCCCGTCGGGCAGGTGCCGATGACCAACGAGTTCGGGGGGCGCGAGGTCGCCGGCGGTACCTTCCCGGCGCTGATCTGGAAAGAAGTCATGGATGAGATGCACGACGGCCTGCCCGTCGAAGGGTTTCAGACGCCTCCAACGAGCTCGACCACCACAACGCTGCCCAATGCGCCCGAGGTGATCGTTGTGCCCGACCTGTTCGGACGAACCATCGACGAAGAGCTCAGACTCCAGATGGAGGAGGAGTTCTTCACCATCACCGTCGTTGAGCGAGAAACCGCCGACTATGAGCCCGGGACGATCTTCATGCAGGTTCCCGCAGCGGGATCCGAGGCGCCCGGCGATGTCGTCATCACCGTTGAGATCGCAGTCGAACCCCAGGCCGTCCCGGTCCCGAGCGTTGTCGGCCTGCTCGAGAGCGAAGCCAAGCAGTCGCTGGCCAGCGCCGGGCTCGGCGTCGACACGCGGATCATCCAGAATCCAGAGTCCGAAGGCGAGACCCGGCCCGGCAGGGTCTGGGCCCAGAACCCGGTTGCAGACACGACCGATGCAGCAGGTCAGATCGCCATCATCTGGGTCAACCCGCGCGCCGGGTCAGAAGACTCAGAAGGCCTGTGATGGAACCACCGAAGATGGACACAACAGCGATGCACACCACAGCGATGGACACAACAACGAGACTGAGACGCTTGTCGATCAGGGCGGCGCTGACCCTGGTGGTGCTGGCCATCGTCGCCATGTGGGCCTGGATCTACCTGTTCGCCCCCCGCGACAATCCAGACCGCCTCGAGAGCAGGCCCTTCGCCGCTGCCGCCGAAGCAGCCTGCCTGCCGCTGCAGAGCGAGATCAACGCGTTGCCCACAGGCCGCGACGCAGACACCGTCGCCGAGCGCACCAAGCAGATAATCGCGGGTACGGAGCTGACCGAAACGATGGTCACAGCCCTGCGGGGCGCCGTAGACGCGCATGTGACAGACAGCCACGATCTGCTGATTCTCGAAGCCTGGTTCGCCGACTGGGATGCATACCTCCAGGACCGTTGGCGCCATGTGTCCAAGCTGCAGAGCCTCGGCGAGTCCGCCGAAGGTTCGGACCTCCGCTTCATCCTCACCGAGCGGGCCGAGGGCGGCATCTACACCCGCCGCATCGACGGTCTCGCCAACGTGAACGACATGGAGAGCTGCCACACACCCCTTGACCTCTAACCCTGGCATGCGCTCGGCTGCGGTGCCGGTCAGCTCTACTGCGGGAACGGGACGGATGCTCGCGATGGTGGACTTGCTCAGCTTGAACGGCACCGTCCAGCATGGCCTTCTGTCAAGACACAGTAGGCACGGGCGCGTGGCATCCATTGGCGGCATCTCGGACGGTTTCGACGTAGCCGGTCGCCGGTTTGGTGTTCTGTATCGGCACTGTCAACTTCTAACGGTTCGGGTTCAAGCGCCACTCTCGGCGACACGAGCCCGGTCATGCGGTATTTCGCGTCGCCGAGCGAAGCGACGTAGCCGCTGTCGCGGAGGTGGGCGAGCAGCCCGCTTGCTCGTTTGTTGCTGATCCCTGTGTCTTGGGCCACTCTGGCGACGTTCGACATTCCGTTGTGGCCGGCCAGCGACTTGAGCACGGACTTCTCTCGTTCGGTCAGGTCATGCCATGCGGGGATGCTGATGTTCTTTTCGACCGTGTGTTGTGCTGCGGTCACAGCCAAATCGACGGTGTGGGAAGTGATGGGCTTCGCGGGAGCGTCGGACAGTCTCCAGGCTGCATCTCCGATCACCTGCAGTCGATAGGGCGATCCGTCCACCGCTGACGCCGCTAAGCGCAACGCGTCAGCGGTAATCGAACCGCCAGCGTCTTCAATGGGTGATGCGAGGCCGTTGATGGCGTCAATTTCGTTGAGTGGTGGCAGTTCGTAGTCTTCGCATCGGTGAAAGAAGGTCATCTTGCGGTCTCTCATTAGGGTGTGGCGCAGCTCTAAGAGTCCGGCCCCGACAAAAGCGACCGGCAGGTTCGCTCGTCTGGTGACGTGTTGAATGTCGTTGGCGAGTCTGCGTCCCTCGCCTCTGTCTATGGCGTGCATCTCGTCCACGGTCAGCAGCACCGAAGCCCCGTACTTCATCGCCTGATGGGCTAGCACCACCAGATGCTCCCGCAGACCCGTCTGAGGCGACTGAAAAAAGTCGGATGCTTCGAGCTTGCCTTGAAGGGGACCGAGCCTGATTCCGAGGCTCTTGCCGACACTTCGTCCTGTTGTGTCCGCGACTGCTTCCAGAGACTCATATGACCGTCCCGCCTGGGCTATTGCCTGGATGATGCGGTCAAGAAGCAGAGGTGTCCCGGCGTCTAATGACAGGACAACCCAACCGTCGGCGGCTGCCCTGTCCTCGATTTCGTTGAGGATCGTCGTCTTGCCTGACCCTCTGACTCCCATGACGATGGTCGTGTACCACTTGTCGTTCGGACCTGTCGCCAGCCCGGAGCCGAGAGTGGTGAGCAAGTCGTCGCGTCCGACAAGAGTGTTCGGCGTCCCGCCGAAATGCGGGGAGAACGGCGTGCCCGCTGGTGTACCCAGCCCTGACGGTTCACCCATGCACGCATGGTAACACAACTTCTAGACACAACGCACAATTACTAGACACAACGCACAACCTCTAGTCACAATGCGCTCCACGCCGTCTCAGGACACTAATCGAGTTTGCGGGCCAGGGCCATGCCGGTCTCGGCCATCCGTTGAAGTCCGGGGTCGACGCCCAGAGACGGCAGTTCCTCCAGCGCCGCCCAACGGTGGGCGGTCGACTCGTGGTTCGGGTCGACCACGGCGGCACATGGCGCCAACGCCAGGAACCGCACGTCGTGGTGGAGGTGGGCGTCCTCGGTGGGGGGGTCCACCCGATGGACATCGAGGTCGATCGCCTCGCTCCAGATCCGCAGGCCCGAGATGCCAGTCTCCTCTGTCGCTTCGGACAGCGCCACGGCCAGGAGGTTGGCGTTGCCGTCAGCGTGGCCACCCGGCTGCACCCAGATCCTGAGCTTGGCGTGATGCAGGAGCAACGCCCGATCCCGCTGCTCGTTCACGACCAGAGCGCTCGCGGTGAAATGGCCCGGCCGTTCCCGGCGGTCCAGCGGTGCCGGGTTCTGCTCAAGCAACAGACGCATGGCTTGGAGTGCCTCGGACTGATCCGCGCGGCTCAACGGCCCGATCGTCGCTGCGACATCGCCGAGGCGCGACGAGCGCAGCAAGCGTTGGTCACCGGCGGTGATCCACTCCTTGAGCATCAACGTTCGACCGTACCGCGCCAGCCGGTCCAAATCTCGGGGTCGTGTCGCGGCTACGGTGCGTCCGACCGTACCGCGCGGGCCGGTCCCTGACCGGCATGAACGGTTCCTACCGAGGTCCGGTGGACAGGCCGAGCAACGCGCGGAAACGCTGGATCTGTAGCGCGACCGCGGCGGGAGAGCCGCCGCCGTGGGGGTTGCGGCGGGGGGGGGGGGGGCGCCGGGGTCGGCTGCCGGGGCCCCCGCCGTGGGTGTTGCGGCGGGTGACGGACGCGCCCGGTTCTGCTAGCCGCGCCGCATCAGGTCCGAGGATGTCGCTAGCCGCGACCAGTTCGACAAAGCCCCCCTCGCCTTCGATCGACCGCCGGACCAGGCCCCCGACCACCTCGTGTGCCTGACGGAAGGGCATGCCCCGCAAGACCAGCCACTCAGCAAGGTCTGTGGCCGCGGCATAGGGGGAGGCCGCAGACTCGGCCATGCGATCGGTGTTGAACTCGAGGGTCGAGATCATTCCGTTGAGCGCCGAGACCGTGAGAAGCACCGTGTCGACTGCGTCGAACAGGGGCTCCTTGTCTTCCTGAAGGTCCTTGTTGTAGGTCAGCGGCAGCCCCTTGAGGGTGGCCAGCAAACCGGTCAGGTGACCGATCAAGCGGCCCGCCTTGGCGCGGGCGAGCTCGGCGATGTCGGGATTCTGCTTCTGCGGCATCATCGACGAACCGGTCGAGAAGGCCTCGTCGAGGGCAACGAAACCGAACTCGCTCGAAGCCCACAGGACCAACTCCTCGCCGATCCGGCTCAGGTGGACGCCCAGCAGCGCCAGCGCGAACAGCACCTCGGCCACGAAGTCGCGGTCGCTGACCGCATCGAGGCTGTTGTCGAACACGCCCGCGAAGCCGAGCTCGTCGGCACACATCTGCGGATCGAGCGGCAGCGACGAGCCCGCCAGCGCTCCCGCGCCGAGCGGAGAGATGTCGAGACGTGCTGAGGCAGCAACGAGGCGGTCCACATCGCGGGCCAATGCCCAACCGTGAGCCAGCAGGTGATGTGCCAGCAGGACCGGCTGAGCCTGCTGGAGGTGGGTGTATCCGGGGAGATGGGCCTCACCGGCCGACTCGGCGGACTCGAGCAGCGTCCGCTGCAGGCCCTGCACAAGCGCCACGACCTCATCGACCGCGGCTTTTGTCCACAAGCGCAGATCGGTGGCCACTTGGTCGTTGCGGCTCCGGCCGGTGTGGAGCTTCGCCCCCGCAACTGCCAGCTCGCAGACCCGCCTCTCGACGGCGGTATGTATGTCCTCGTCGCTCCCAGCGAACTCGAACGAACCGTCGCTGAGTTCTGCAAGGACTTGATCGAGGGCTGAAAGGATCTCATCGCGTTCAGATTCCGTCAACAGGCCGACCTCGCACAGCATCCGCACATGCGCGCGCGAACCGGCGATGTCCTGTGGGAACATCCGCTGATCGAAGCGCAGCGAGTCGTTGAGCGCCTGCAACGATTGCGATGGGTCTGCCGAGAATCTTCCCTGCCATAGAGTCGCCATCACTCAGCCCCGCTTCCGTGCAAGGTTCCGCAACCGCAGCGCGTTGAGCTTGATGAAGCCTTCAGCGTCGCCTTGGTTGTACGCACCCTCATCCTCTTCGAAGGTGGCGATCTTGTCGTCGAACAACGAGTCCGGTGAACAGCGGCCGACGATATCGACGTTGCCCTTGTAGAGCTTCGCCCGGACTGCGCCGCTGACACAGCGCTGGCTGTGGTCGATCGCGACCTGGAGCATCTCCCGTTCAGGGCTCCACCAGTATCCGTTGTAGATCAGCTCGGCGTATCTCGGCATCAACGAGTCCTTGAGGTGGGCGACCTCGCGGTCGAGCGTTAGCGACTCGATAGCCCGGTGGGCGCGCAGCATAATGGTCCCGCCCGGCGTCTCATAGGCACCGCGACTCTTCATCCCCACGTAGCGGTTCTCGACGATGTCGAGCCGACCGATGCCGTTGGCGCCACCGAGGTCGTTGAGACGGGTGAGCACCTCTGCGGGGCTCATGGCTGTGCCGTCGATGGCGACGATGTCGCCGCACTCGTAGGTGAGATCCACGTAGGTCGCCTCGTTGGGCGCTTCAGCGGGGCTGACCGACCAGCGCCACATCTCCGCGGGCGGCTCGGTCCAGGGGTCCTCCAAAGGACCGCCCTCATAGGAGATGTGGAGCAGGTTGGCGTCCATTGAGAACGGCGAAGAGGCGCCTCTGGTCATCTCGATGGGAATGTCGCGGGCCGAGGCGTAGGCCATCAGCGACTCCCGGGAGCCCAGATCCCAGATCCGCCAGGGCGCGATGACTTCGATGTCGGGTGAGAGCGCATAGGCGCCGAGCTCGAAGCGGACCTGGTCGTTGCCCTTGCCCGTGGCGCCGTGGCTGACGGCGTCGGCTTGATGCTCTGCGGCTATCTCGACGAGGCGTTTGGCGATCAGCGGGCGGGCGATCGAGGTGCCCAGAAGGTACTCGCCCTCATAGATCGTGTTGGCCCGAAACATCGGGTAGACGAAGTCGCGGGTGAACTCCTCGCGCAGGTCTTCGATATGGATGTTCTCCTCTGGCACACCCATCGACAGCGCTTTGGCGCGCGCCGGTTCGACCTCTTCTCGTTGCCCGAGGTCGGCGGTGAAGGTGATCACTTCGGCGTCGTAGTTCTCCCGCAGCCAGTGCAGGATGATCGACGTGTCGAGCCCACCGCTGTAGGCCAGTACAACTTTCATGTCAGCAGATCTTTCGGTTCTAGTTGGACAGTTGGTTCTAGTTGGACAGTTGGTTCTAGTTGGACAGTTGGTTCTATTTGGACAGTTGGTTCGGTTCGTTCACGGCTCTCACAGGCCGGCCAGGTCTCGCAGGCGTGAGGCGAGGCAGGCGCCACCGACGTCTTCGGCGGCGACCACCATCAAGGTGTCGTCTCCCGCGACCGTGCCGAGGATCCCTTCGATCCCGGCACGGTCGAGCGCAGACGCAACAACATGGGCAGACCCGGGCGGTGTTCGCAGCAGCACCAGGTTTGCAGAGTGGGAGACGTCGGCGACCCAGTCCCCAACCACCCGGCGCAGATGATCCTGCGGGGCGATTCGGTCCATCGAGTGTTCGGGTATGGCGTAGACGGTCTCGCCACCGGCGACGCGAACCTTGACCGCGCCGAGCTCGTCTAGGTCGCGCGACACCGTTGCCTGCGTGGCCCTGAGATCCTCGTGTTGCAGCAGTTCCACTAGTTGGCTCTGGTTGCTCACGGCGTGCTCGCCGAGCAGTGCTGCTATGCGGTGCTGTCGACGGGCCTTGCTCACCGGTTCGCCTCCCCGAGGAGCCAGACGAGCAGACCCCGTGCGGCATGCATCCGATTGGCGGCCTGCACCCAGATCCTGCTGTTGGGGCCGTCGAGCACGGCGTCGGTTGCCTCCTCATTTCGATGCGCCGGCAGGCAGTGCAGGAAGACAGCCTGAGCCGAGGCCGCTTCCATCATCTTGTCGTCAACCCTGAAGCCCTCGAAGTCGCGTCTGCGCTGTGCAGCCTCATCTTCTTGGCCCATCGACGTCCAGGTGTCGGTGTACACCACATCGGCGCCGTCGACGGCCTCCTCGGCCCGCTTGAACACCTTCGGCGCGTTGACCATGGCAATCCGCTCGAGGTCGGACTCGCTGAAGGCGTAGCCTCCAGGGCTGGCAATACGGAACTTCATTTGAGCCAGGCCGGCGCCCAACGCCAGCGAGAACGCCACGTTGTTGGCGTCGCCAACGAAGGCGACGCTGCGACCCGCCAACCCGCCGAACTCCTGTTGAACGGTGAGCAGGTCGGCCAGAGCCTGCATCGGATGGCCCCGGTCGCTCAACAGATTGACGACCGGAACCAGATCGACCGCGGCCATCCGCTCCACAACAGACTGGCTGAACACCCGCGCGCCTATCGCCGCGTGGAATCCGGCCATGACTCTGGTGACATCCTCCACCGACTCGCGCCGGTCCAACCCGACCTCATCGTCGCTGATGTAGACGGGATGACCGCCGAGTTGGACTACCGCCATCTCCATGGAGTTGCGGGTCCGTGCCGACGGCTTCTCGAAGATGAGCGCCACGCCCCTGCCTGTCAACAGGGTCGGTGACGCGACAGCCGAGGCGAGCTCAAGCACCCGGGCGAGCTCAGTTGCAGAGAGATCGTCGATCTCGGTGAAGTGGCGCATCACCTGGCCTCCAGCACTCGCTCGACTATGGAGACCGCTTCGTCGATCTGTGCGTCGGTGACGGTGTAGGGAGGGGCGATTCGCAGCGCCGTGGGAGTGACCGCGTTGAGGATCAGACCCTGGTCAAGGCAGGCCCTGGCGATCTCCGCGCCGGTCCGTTGGCCGCGGCACCCGTCGCTGAGTTCGATGGCCAGCAGCAGGCCCCGGCCCCTGACGTGATCGACTCCCGCAACGTCCGCGAGCCTGGCCCGCAGCGCGGCTTCTCGGTTGCGCACCACCGCGGGGGCGTCCATCTGGATGTAGCTGTTGATCGTGGCCCTCGCGGCCGCGAGCGCCAGAGCCTGGCCGGCGAAGGTCGAACCGTGGTCGCCGGGACCGAAGCATGCGGCCACATCGTCGCGGGCCCACACTGCGCCCACGGGGAAACCGTTGGCGATGGCTTTGGCCAACGTGACGATGTCGGGCGCGATGCCGCTGTGCTGGTAGCCGAACCAGGCGCCGGTGCGCCCGAACCCGGTCTGGATCTCGTCCATGATCAGCAGGATCTGCCGCTCCTCGCAGATCGTGCGCACGGCCTGGAGGTATGCGTCGTTGGCGGGGTTGACACCGCCCTCGCCCTGCACGGCTTCGAGCATGACGGCACCCACCTCAGGGCCGAGCGCACGCTCCAACTCTGCGACCTCGTCGAAGACGACGTGACGGAACCCCTCGGGCAACGGTTGGAACGGCTCGTGCTTCTCGGGCTGTCCGGTGGCCGCGAGGGTCGCCAGGGTTCGACCGTGGAACGACCGCAGTGCGCTCACCACAACATGACGACCCCTACCCTGATACTTGCGCGCAAGCTTGATGGCGGCTTCGTTGGCCTCCGCGCCGGAGTTCTGGAACAGCACTTGGCCCGGACCGGAATCGATCAGCTCACTGATCAGCTCAGCGACCGGTGCCTGGTGCTCGTTGGCGAACAGGTTCGACGTGTGGGTCAGAGTGGCGGCCTGCGCAGCTATTGCCGCGGTCACCGCCGGGTGGGCGTGGCCCAGCGAGGTGACGGCGAGTCCGCAGAGAAAATCGAGATGCCGCCGGCCCTCGTTGTCCCACAGTTCGGCGCCCCGGCCCTTCACGAAGATGCGCGGCGGGGTACCGTAGTTGTTCATCAGGGGGCTGTGGTCACCCGCGGCACCCCATGCTCGGGCCTGCGCTCGGGCCTGCGCTTGGGACGGGGCCTGCGACGGGGCCTGCGCTCGGGACGGGGCCGGGGCCTGGGCTCGGGGCTGGGACGGGGCCTGCGCTCGGGACGGGGACGGGGGCTGGGACGGGGCCTGCGCTCGGGACGGGGCCGGGGGCGGGGACGGGGCCTGGGCTCGGGGCTGGGGCGGGGGCCTGCGCGCGGGCCGGGGCCTGCGCTGGGGACGGGGCCTGCGCTCGGGACGGGGGCTGTGCGTTGGTCATGACGTCACCATGGTGCCGATCCCGGCGTCGGTGAACAGTTCCAGCAGCAGCACATGGGGGATCCTGCCGTCGAGCAGATGAGCCGAGGCCGCACCCGAATTGACAGCGTCGACGCAGGCCCGGACCTTGGGGATCATCCCGCCAAAGACCGTTCCGTCGGCGATCATCGCTTCAAGTTCAAAGACGGTGGCGCGCGGCACGATCGAGGAGGGGTCGTCGGGATCGGTCAGCAGGCCGGCCACATCGGTGAGATAGACCGCCTTCTCCGCTCCGAGCGCGCCGGCCAGCGCACCCGCAACCGTGTCGGCGTTGATGTTGTAAGCCTGCCCGGCTCCGTCCGTGCCGATCGTCGACACCACCGGGATCATCTGTTCGGCCAACAGCCGTTCGAGGATCCCGGGCTGCACAGATGCAATGCTGCCGACGAAGCCGAGGGCCTCGTCGGTCGGTTCTGCGGTGATCAGGCCGCCGTCCTCACCTGAGACTCCCACCGCGAAGGCACCGTGAACGTTGATGGCGCCGACGATGTCGCGGCCGACCTTGCCGACTAGGACCATCCTGGCGACGTCGAGTGTCTCGGCGTCGGTGACCCGCAGGCCGTCGACGAACTCCGACGACTTCCCGAGGCGTTGCAGCAGCGCGCCGATCTGGGGACCGCCCCCGTGCACGACCACGGGCCGCAGTCCCACCGACCGCAACAGCACCACGTCCTGGGCGAAGGTCCCCGACAGTTCGGGATCGACCATGGCGCTGCCGCCGAGCTTCACAACAACGACAGCACCGCGGAACTGTTGGATGTAGGGCAGTGCCTCGATCAGCGCGTCGGCGCGCCGTTTGGGCGCGAAACCCCGCTCTTGGATCAGCTCCGGAAGTCCTGGATCGGTCATGAGCGATACCCCGCGTTGATCTCGATGTATCCGTGGGTCAGGTCGCACGTCCAGACCGTTGCTGAGCCGGTGCCGATACCGACGTCTACGCGAAGGTCGATTTCGTCTTGTTGCAGATGCTGGGTGGCCCGCGCCTCGCTGTAGCCCGGATGCGGTCCGCCGCCCGAGGCGACCAGTTCGTCGCCGATCCAGATCGAGAGCAGATCGCGGTCGGCTCTCTCCCCCGCTTTGCCGACTGCCATCACGATCCGCCCCCAGTTGGCGTCCTGCGCAGCCACCGCGGTCGATACCAGGGGTGAGTCGGCTATCGACCGTGCGATCCTGTGTGCCGAGTCGTCGGACTGCGCCCCGGTCACTGCCACCTGCACGAACTTTGTGGCGCCTTCGCCGTCACGCACGATCTGGTGCGCCAGGTCCAACAGGACGCTGTCGAGCGCAGTTTGGAAATCATCGAGCCGATAGTCCTGCGGCGAGCTGATCTCGTCGTCGATCTGTTCACCTGTGGCGAACAGCAGCACCGTGTCGCTGGTGGAAGTGTCGGAGTCGACGGTGATGCGGTTGAAGCTCGCCGCCACGGACTTTGAGAGGCAGTCCTGGAGAATCTCTGGAGCAACTGCGAGGTCGGTGAAGACGAACGCCAGCATGGTGGCCATGTCGGGGGCGATCATCCCGGAGCCCTTGGCGATTCCGGCGATGTGTGCCGCAGTTGACTCGATGCGCGCTGCTGAGCCCTTAGGAAAGGTGTCGGTTGTGCGGATCGCCGCGGCAGCGTCGGCCCAGGCCGCTGCGTCGGCAACGTCGAGATTGTCGACCAGGCCCGGAAGGCTGCTGCTCAAGAGGTCGTCCGGCATGGGCTCACCGATTACTCCGGTGGATGCCAGGTAGACCCGGTCGACATCGACTCCCAGTTCGGCGGCCACGGTCTGTGCGGTGAGCGTGGCGCTGGCGGTTCCTGCCGCTCCGGTGAAGGCGTTGGCGTTGCCGGAGTTGCACACCACGGCCCGCGCGGTCCGGTTTCCTTCGCTGAAGATGCGCCGACACCATTCCACGGGCGCGGACGGGCACTTGGAGGTGGTGAACGTTGCGGCCACGGTGGTGCCTTCGGCCAGCGAGGCGAGAAACAGGTCCTCTCGGTCCGCGGAGCTGATGCCGGCGGCGCAGGTGGCCAGTTGCACTCCGGCGATGGGGGGAAGGTCGGGGAACGACTTGGGCGCCAGGGGCGAAACTGATTCAGACATGATCGATCGGGGTGTCCTCGGGGTTCTCAATGCGATGCTCAGGGGAAGAGTCCGGCGGTGGGCAGGCCTGTGTGTTCGGGAAGTCCCAGGATCGCGTTGGCGCATTGGATTCCCTGTCCCGACGCTCCTTTGACCAGATTGTCGAGCGCGCCGATGGCCATCACCGTCTGGGTCCGCTGGTCGACTCTGGCGGTCAGGTGGACGGTGTTCGATCCGAGCGTCGCCTTGGTCGACGGGGACCGCTCGTCGACGACCACGAACGGTTCTTCAGCGTATGCCTTCCCCAGGCATTCGAGCGCCTCGTCGGTTGCCGCCGGAGTCTCGCCGACGGCTCCGTAGCAGGTGGCGAGGATCCCGCGGTTCATCGGTGCGAGATGCGGTGTGAAGAGGACCTGGGTCTCGGTCCCGGCGAACTCTGAAATCGCCATCTCGATCTCGGGTGTGTGACGGTGGTTCAGCAGTCCATAGGCGCTGAAGTCCTCGTTGACCGTGCAGAACGAGGTGTGGTCTTTGGGGGGCCGTCCCGCGCCGGAGACGCCGCTGGCCGCGTCAACGATTATTCCCGTCGGCTTGACTATCCCGGCCTTGACCAGAGGTGCCAACGCCAGCGAGGCAGCGGTGACATAGCAGCCGGCGACCGCGGTCAGTTCTGCTCCCGCCAGCCGGTCGCGGAACAGTTCGGGGAGCCCGAACACGAACTCGTTCAGCAGTTCGGGAGCCTGGTGCGGCTCGCCGTACCACTGCGGGTATATGCTCGGGTCGTTGAACCGGAAATCCGATGACAGGTCGATGATGTGTTTGACCTTGCCCCTCAGCTGAGGCACGAGGGTCTGCGCATGCCCGTGGGGAAGCCCCATCAGGACCAGGTCGACTGATTCCTCGATGGTGTCGATCAGTTCGTCGTCATGGGGCGCGAAGGTCATGGCGCCATAGGCCGCGGCGAGGCTCGGATACAGGTCTGCTATCGGTCTTTGGGCTTGGGACTCGCCCGTTGCGATGACCACCTCGAAATCGGGGTGGGCCGCGCACAAGCGCAGAAACTCCGCCCCGGTGAAACCGGAAGCGCCGATGATCGCGAGCTTGATGTCGCCGGGCGTAGCCGGAGCCGCGCACACTTGTTGGGCCGTGGCCGCAGCCGCGTTCGCTTCTTGGGCCGTGGCCGCAGCCGCGTTCGCTTGTTGGGCCGTGGCCGTTTCCATGCGTTGACTATAGCCGGTTCGTATGATTATGCAACTAATCGCAAACTTATACTCGAACTTCCTCGCCGAGCGGGACGGCCAAAGTCAGATCAACCCACGGCCCCCGGGCGCGCCGCCCGGCCTCACGCACCAGCGGCGCAGTGCGCGCGGCTCCGACCGAAATCTGGGCTAACGTTGCTGCGTGATTTCCACTCTGGAGCTTCAACTCGATCCGGTCGACGGCGACAGCCGCCCCCTTTCTGACTGGCTCACGACTTTCCCCCTCGCCTGCGTCGTGCTCGACCCTTACACCCACGAGAGCGCCTGGATCCTCGACACCTCCAAGCGGATCCTCGAGGGCTTCCGAGAAGCCGATTGCCGGCCGTGCTGGGTGCTCACCTGCTCAAGTGTCGATGCCAGAACGTTCCTCGGGCCCTACGCCGCTGAAGTCCTGGCCTTCAGCGACCCGGGGCGCGCCATTGCCAAGACGTTCGGCGTGAAGTCCGCGCCCGCATTCCTGCTGGTCCGACAGGACGGAGCGGTCACCGCCAAAGCCGAAGGGTGGGACCCTGAGACTTGGCGGGAGGTGGCCGACGCGATCGCCGAGCTGACTCACTGGTCGCGTCCCTCCATCCCCGCCGAGGGCGACCCCGCCCCCTACCCCGGCACCCCCATCGACGGCACTGTCGAGTCGGCAAGCGGCTGAGCGATGAACCGATCGTCTGAGCGGCTGTTGACACGGGTTGCGGGCTCTCCCATCCTGAAACGCCGCGGCACCGCTTCGGTGGTCGCGGTCCTGGCTGCCTTCGGTCTTTGGGCATCGGCATGCGGCGGCTCCGGCGACTCCGGCGACTCCGCACTGGGCGACGGGTCGCTCGGCATCGTCACCGTGGAGGAGGGCGGCACCGTCCAAATCCGGTCGATCAGCACGTTCGACCTTCCCGACGAAGGAGCGCTGGACTACGTCAATGCAGTCGAGATCGCCATCGAAGACTACGGGCCGATCCATGGCGAGTTCACCGTGGAGCTCGGCGAGCCGGTCAACGACGGGTGCTCCGCTGCCGACGGGCCAGCCACAGCCGAAGCGGTACTGGCCGACGGCAGCGTTCTGGGCGTGATCGGCACATCGTGCTCGGCAACCGCCACCACCGCGGTACCGTTGATCACCGCCGCGGGACAGGTGGTGATATCCATGTCGAACACCTCGCCACTGCTCACCTCGGATCTGGCCGGAACGACGGCCGAGTATTACCAGCCGGGGTATTACCGGACCGCTCACAACGACCTGTACCAGGGCGCGGCGGTGTCGGCCTTCCTGCATGACTCGCTGGGACCTCAGACGGTGGCGGTCTTCCACGAGGGCGATGCCTACACCCAAGGGCTGGCCCAAGCATTCAGCGACGCCTTCAAGAGCCGGGGCGGCACCGTCACCGACTTCGTCGAGTTAGACCCGGGCGCGACCGACCTGACCGAGGTGCTGACCCGGATCGCGGCCCGAGAGCCTGCCGCTCTGTTCTTCCCGCTCAATCAGGACGTTGGGGCCGGCTTCACGGAAGCCGTGAGGCGGCATGGGGGATTTGAGGACACAATGCTGCTGTCGGGAGACGGAGTGTTGCACTACTCGTTCTTGGAATCGGCCTCGTCGCGTGGGGTGTTCATCTCCGGCCCGGACCTGGACTTCGGTGACAACACGAACCAGGCCACCGGCATGAACGCCGAACAGGTGACGCAGCGGTTCATCAACGAAATAGGAGAGCCCCCTGTCCGGGCATTCTGGGCCCATGCCTACGACGCCACCACGCTGCTGTTGGACGCTGTCACCGCCGCTTCGCGCGTGGAGGGCGGCAAGCTCGTGGTCGACCGGGCGGGCATCCGCGAATACCTCGACCAAGCTCGGGAATACCAGGGAATCATCGGCGAAATAGCCTGCGACGAGTTCGGAGACTGCGGCTCCGGCAAGATTGCCATCATCGAACACCTCGACCCCAGCAACCCCGATGCCTCGTGGGACAACATCGTCTACCGCTTCTCCCCCTAACCGATGCGACAGAAGCCGCGTATAGCTAATCCATAGCGAAGCTCGGCCTCGCCGATCGCGTCATTCTCGCGCTCCACTGCTTCGCGGAGAATTGCCTGCTCTTCGCGTTTGAGGTCGGAGTCGGTGGGGTGGGGGTCCGCGCCTGAACGGGCGGGTTCCTCCGGAATCGGTGCTGTCCGCAACGAGAATCTGGAGGATCCCTGTGGAGGTTGATCCTACACGTTTGTGTGAGTTGTTGGTTGGATTGGGCGATGTTGAGGTGCTCGGTTTCGACGTCGAACTCGCCACCCTCGGCTGGGTCCACTGGTACAACACAGTGCGCATCCACCGATACCTCAACGACCTCTCACCCGACGATAACGAAACCGCCTACACTGCAAAAAACCCGACCACAACAAGACAGAAAACCACAACATTCAACCTACGCAAAACCCAGGATGAATCAAACCGCGGCACACACATACTCATACCACCACCCCACCAACCCCACGACCAAACCCACGACATACCACTAGCCCAACCGAGCCTCGTGCTCGGAGGCCGAGCGAACAGGCGGGACAACAGGCTCGTTCCCCTCGGCCAGTTCCAACGCCGTCTCAGCCTCGAGCAGTTCGGCAGCAGCCACCGCTCGG
>MKWU01003694.1_pt1 | contig 19598 bp, 9 predicted proteins | sample 809101 | NCBI WGS metagenome assembly MKWU01 (sample SAMN05860141, study PRJNA318959) | sponge metagenome | host: Aplysina aerophoba | place: Slovenia: Piran, Adriatic Sea, Gulf of Piran | collected 2013-05-07
ATCCCGGCCCTACTCGCTCCCCACTCGCCAACACCCCATCCCACGCCAAGCGAAATCGACCGCTCTGCGCTGTGCCGCGATGCACCGCTCCCAAGCGATGGCCCGACAAATCGTACAGATCCAATGCGACTGGCACCGCTCCCAAGAGATTCAACAGTTCGTATTCGATCTGTAACTCGTCGTTGACTCCGTCGCCATTGGGCGTAAACACGGGCGAGGCTAGCCTGAGCGCGTTGGCCGCCTTGCGCTTCACTTCGACCAAACCCACGCTCAGCGCATTGCTCTCGACTAGTGGATCGGCGTCGCCCGCGGTGAGCCGCTGATGCACCTCAAAGGGCCTTTCGCTGTCCGATACCCGGCCGGCGAACATCGTACCGAACTTGAACACTTCCACCTGAAAATCCACCTCAACCAATTCCTCGGTGCGCTGCAAGTCCATGCGCGGGATGCGCAACGCAAAGCCCTCCGCGTCCGAGTGTAGGACGTCAAAGCCTACCTCCACCTCGCTAATGCGCACCGCGTCAACACTTTTCACCTGCACGGGCGTCTCAACCTCAATGGTGTCAAATCCCAAATCATCCTCTTCGAATTGAGGCAATACCGCATAGGTAAAGGAAGTCACCTCGCCCGCTTTAACCTGCGCCGGAGCGATCTCGGCTAGCACCTCGGTGGCCACCGGCGGGTCCGAGACGCTGAACTGTACATAGTCTAGCCGCCCACCCGCCTCCTTGAGCGATTCAAAGTCGGCGCGCAGTTGCACGTAGCGCCTGGGCTGGTCCGCCTGCATCACCCCCGTACTGTCCGCAAAATCGTACGCTTGGCTCCACGCTTCCCACTGCTGGGTATCAGGCGTTATCCCAGCCCGCTCGCCTTTGTTGAGCTTGTTATAGGCTTTGCGCGTCAACACCCGACCCTCGGTATCGAAGCGACTTTGCTCATCGCCGCGAAAGGTGAAGCGCCAGTAGATGCTGGGCGTCGGCGTGTCGCCGCTGCGCATAGTCAACGCAACGCGGGCACCCGGCTCAATCACACCCGACCAGCTCAGATCGCCCAGCGACACCGCTCGACCCAGATCAATGACATTGCTTTGGTAGCCAGCAAAGGGGGCATAACCCGCGCCGTAGAGTTCAAGTTCGGCTAGCTCCCAGATGCCCCGCGTATTCTCCGCGGCCTGAAAGAGCACCTTCTGCACAGGTTCCGCCGGCAGCTCTAGCTCAATGATAGGATCGGTGTTTTCCCTGATATCGTAGAGCACGTCAAAAGCGACGACAGACCCCCTACCAAAACCTCCCACGCCAGCCTGTAACTCTCGATGGGGATCTTTGAGTGGATCGCCGTCGCTGATGCCGATGGTAAAGCTCTCCACGAAGCGGTCGTGCAGGTGTCTTTCACGGGGATAAAACTTGATCCGTTCGAGAAAAAACAGGCCGCCGAGGTCGAAGATCAGACTTTTGTGTTTGGGCCCATGCTGAGCAAAGTGTCCATCGCCCAGATAGACCGTATTGGGATCCTCGTCCCAGATAAACCAGTCATCGACATCGGGACCACCCCAGCCGATCCAAGTCAGGTAGAAGATATCCCCGAGGAAGTCGGGCTGGGGCAACAGTGGCGTCAGGTTGACCGTTGGGTCGAGTTGGCGCGGTGCGATGTGATTGGGGGTTACTTCGATTAGGTTGGTCTGGCCGTGCTGATCTTCAGCTACGTCGGCCCACGCCAGTTGCACGAATTCCACCCCCTCAAGCGCCGCTAGCTCTGGAGCCGGCAAATCGCTACCCCCGAGCCGGTAGATCGTCAGCGCGTCGAGAGGGCCGACAATGAACAGCCACAGTCCGAACCATACCCCTACGTGCCTCATCGCATCTTCCTCAATAGGCCATACCGACGACCCGTTGTGCCCGATCGACCCCTTCGTCCGTCTCTACGGTGAGCTGCAGCAGATACGTTCCCGGCGGCGCGAGTCGCCCCTCGACATCGCGCCCATCCCACGCCGCAGTGAACCGCCCGCTGACTAGTTCACCGCCGTCAATCTGGCCAATTTCACGCCCCGCCAAATCAAATATCTGGATCGCCACAGGTGCGGCCTCTACGTTCAGCAAATCGCACTCGATCACGACCATATCGTTAATCCCGTCGCCGTTGGGGGTAAACACGCCTGCCTGCACGCGCAGCCCCTTAATGCTCTTTTGGCGCAAATCCAGAATATCTACACTCAAGCGATCGCTCTCTATAAGCGGGTCCGCATCACCGGCCGTCAACACCTGCCGCACCTCGTGTGGTTTCTCGCTGTCGAAAATCCGCCCGGCAAAAAGCGTCCCAAACTGGAAGACCTCGGCGCGAAAATCGACCTCGATTCGCTCGCCGGTTCGCGTCGCGTCGATCCGGGGAATCCCCAATTCAAAGCCTCGCTCGTCCAACCGCCGGATCTCAAAGCCCACCTCCTCGCCGCTGATCCGCACCGCATCCACCCCATCGGGCAGACTCGGAGTATCGATTTCAATCGAATCGAAGCCCAAATCTCGGGGACTAAACACTGGGGTCAACACATAGGTAAACGCCGCCGGCTCGCCCGCCCTCACCGCACCCGGCGTGATTTCCGCTAGGGCTTGGGTCGCAATCGGTGGGTCCGACACCGCAAACTGCACGTAGTCGAGTTGACTGCCCTGGTCGCGGCCCGAGTAGAAGTCGGCGCTGAACTGTACGTAGCGACGCGGTTTGTTCGCCTGTATATCTCCCACCCCGGCGCTGAAATCGTAGGCCGGACTCCACGAGTCCCAGTTGCGGGTATCATAGGTAATCCCAGCCTTCTCTCCCTTGTTGAGTTTGGCATAACTCTGCCGAGTGAGAGGCTTCCCTTGCTGGTCGAAGAGTGACTTCTCGTCGCCCCTGAACGTGAAGCGCCAGTAGTTGTTCGGTTCGGCGCTGTCGCCACTGCGCGTCCGTAGTTCGACGACAGCCTCTGGGTCCTGCCGTCCCGACCAAGTTACAGATCCCAGTGCAACCGCCTCGCCGAAATCGATGATGTTCGAGCGGTAGGTGGCCTCGTTGGCGAAGCCAAACCCGTAGATCTCGAACTCGGCTAGCTCCCAGATTCCGCTCGAATTTTCCGGGGCATCAAGTAGCAGACGCTGGACCGGCTCGGAAGGCATCGCCAGTTCCATCACTCCGCTCGAGTTTTCCTTGATGTCATAGGCGAGGTCGAAGTCGAAAAAAAAGCCCCGATGCGTGATCGCGTGATCGCGGGTGCCGTCCTTGAGCGGATCGCCATCGCTGGTGCCAACTCTAAATCGCTGGACAAAGCGCTCGTTGACAAACTTTTCGCGGGGGAAAAAGCGAATGCGCTGAAGATTGAATAGGCCGCCGAGGTCGAAGATCCAGACCTTGGTATAGATCCATCGTCCCTTGCCCCAACTCTCATCGAGGGAACGTCCACCAAAGTAAATAGATCCCCACGGCCAATGGCCGTCGCCCAGATAGACGGTTTCGGGATCGCCATCGAAGATGAAGTGGTCGTCGTCCTCTAAGTTCTCGGTCCAGCCAGTGTGCGAGTGCATGACGAACACGGTGCCACCGTCCAATTCGTAGATCTGCGGCGCGATGTTGACGGTGGGGTCTAGACGCTGGGGACGGATGAAGTCGGCTTCTGCTTCGACCAACTTGATCTGGCCATCGCGGGCTTCGTCGGCATCGGCCCAAGCCAACGACACGAATTCGTAGGGTGCGTCCAGTTCGGGCGGTGGCAGGCTCTGGCCACCGATCCGATAAATCGTCAACGCCGACGCTTGGCTCCAGAGGAAACCGAGGACCAGCAGAACCAACGATACCCGCATAGTACTTCCTTCGCTGAGAGGAGAATCCTAATAGGCAACGGCGATGGTGCGGAAAATCTCGGCATTGCCTATTTGGGATCCCTCGGTATCGGTGTCCACCCGCAGCCGCGCTAGATAGATCCCCGGAGGAGCGATGTCTCCTTGTCCGTCCCGCCCGTCCCAAGCGATCCCATACGACCCTGTGCTTAACGCCCGCTGCTCGACCAGCCGCCGCACCAGTCGCCCTTGCAGATCGTAGATGCGCACCTCCACCGGACTGTCATCACCTACCTTGACCACCGTAAAGCGGAACGACGCCTCGTCGTTGATGCCATCGCCGTTGGGCGTAAACACCGCAGGCACCACCGACACCGCTTGCACCAAAGGCCCAGACGCGACTTTGCCCACCAGTGTCGTCGTATTGCTGGCCACCTCCGCGACCGCCTCTCCCGGATCCACCCGCTGCCAGCCTCCCTCACCCTCAACACTGTGCTGCAACGACGCCTGCAACACCGCCCCTGTCGAAAACAAAGCCGTCGAAAAATCCAACCGCACCACCTCAACCCCCGAAGAGGGGCTTATCGCCGAAAACGCCACCTGCAAACTATCGCCAGCGGTCGGCACGACCTCTGCTCCGTCCAACGCCCAATCGGCTCCTACGTCAGTGGCCAAAGCCGCAGCCGGACCGCCATATACCCCCTCAAACGCCAAACGCATATCCGACGGGGCTACGACTAACAACTGATCAAACCCCGGATCGCCCGCGGCAAACTGGGGGCGCACGTAGAGCGAAAACCGCTGCGGCTGACCCAACTGCTCCACCGCAAAGGGGGTTACTTCGCCCGACAGCCCCTGCGCAACCGGATTGGTAAAATTCAAGCGAATCGACCGCAACGTCGCACTGTAATCGGGTGTGTCCGACCGCAACACCGCCCGCACCTCCAAATATGCCCGTGGGCTAGGCGAGGTAATCGGACTGCCGCTGGCGTCTTCGTAGGGCGCACTCCAGTCGCTCCAGTCCCCTCCGGCGACCTCCTCGCCGATGGTGTCGCCGCGGAAAATCGACAGCAGCTTGTTGTATTCGGCCTCGGTGACTTCGGTACCGTCCTTTTTGAAGTAGCGCAGCACCTCGTCAAGTTCGTTGCCGGTGCGAGTCTGCAACACGACGCTGGTGCCCGGCGGCGTATCAGCGTCCCACTCAATCGACAGCAGATTGCGACTGCCGCCCAAGCGAATCAAATTGGAGGTCAGCGCCACCTCTGGGTGATACCCCTGGCCGTAAAGCTGGATCTCCGCCGGCTGGCCGGTGGCTCCGCCGCGGGCTGTGGCGCTTTCGATCTGCTCCCACACCAAGCGAAAGAACCGCGCTTTTACCCGCTCGAAATCGTTACCCTCGTAGGCTCCAAATCTGAGATTAGTCTCGCTTTCCCACTTCGACCCCACCGAGGTAGGGGCGGAGGTCTGGCGCGTTCCCGTCGTAGTCCACTTGAGGCTGCCGTCTGCTTCGAGGCTACCGTCGGAAAAGTCGAGCCGGTAGTCCTTAAATGGCGAGCCGCCGTAGGCTAGACGAAAAGCGTCAATCCAGTAAAAGGCTCCCAAGTCAAAAAAGACAATGCCCTCCGGATCTTTGAACGAACCGCGCCCAAAAGAATAGAGAAACTGAACCTTGCTCTCGATCTGGCCGTCAATCAGGTTGTTGATCGCCGCCGTCTGCGTCGCCGTGCCATACCCTCCCCGAGCCAAGGTCCCTGTGAGAATCTCGTCGCCCTCTGCCCAAACCTCCAATTCGGCCAACCGAGGACGCTCCCGCTGGAAGTAGCGGATCGGCCCCTGCTGCTCAGCCGTTAACAACTCGTAAATCTCCGGCGACACCACCGTCTCACTGCCATCAGCCTGCCGTTTGTAAAACTCAATAGCCCCCTGATCGCTCGCCGACAAAGCCTCGTACTCGGCTTGGCTCACCTCCCGACCGCGATCAAAGTCGCTGCCGGTAATGATGATCTGCAAGAAACGCATCCCCGTGCCAGTAAAGGTCGGCTCCGAGTTGGTGACCAACTCAAACACCCGCTGCTCCTTGTTGGGCTTTAACGTGCGCAGAATGGTCGTAAACTCAGGCGTGGGCGAACGCTGGTTGCCCTTGGGAATGTTGCCCTGCGAGGCCAATAGGTCGAACTGCAAAAAGGGATCGCCCAACTCCTCGGCAACGAACTTGAGTACCAGCTTCTTAGCCATCACCAACCGACCTAAATCGACGATAAACCACCACTGCGTGCCCAAATTCAACTCCTCCGTCGGCGGATCAGGCTCCCAATAGGTCGTCATGTCCCCGTCGAAAAGATTTTCTACGCCCGCGACATTGGAGCGAGCACCCCCTAAGATGGCGTCGGCGAGGACGATGTCTTCGGGATCTTTCTTCAGGCCGTCCGGCGGACGGGCTTGCAAGTTGGCGACAATGTCGCCGACGGCGTTGATATCGCGCCGCAGACTCCGAGGTTGCACCGTCCCACTGCTGCTTAGGTCCAGCACTCCCGGTGGAAAGTTCCAGCTTTGCCAGTGCGCGCGCCGGTCAACCACCACTTGATCGGCAGTGATCCGGTAGCCCGATTGGGCAAACGCAGCACCGGCGAGCAGCACGGCTAGGATCAATGATCGATGCATCATTAATGCCTCCCTAATAGGAAACGGCAATGGTGCGGAAAATTTTGGCGCGTCCAATGCGAGCACCCTCGGTATCGGTGTCCACCCGCAACCGCGCTAGATAGACCCCTGGTGGCACGACTACACCCTGCTCATCCCGCCCGTCCCAAGCGATCCCATACGACCCTGTGCTCAACGCCCGCTGCTCGACCAGCCGCCGCACCAGCCGCCCTTGCAGATCGTAGATGAGTACCTCCACCGGACTGTCATCCCCTACCTTGACCACCGCAAAGCGGAACGACGCCTCGTCGTTGATGCCGTCGCCATTGGGCGTAAACACCGCAGGCACCACCGACACCGCTTGCACCAAAGGCCCAGACGCGACTTTGCCCACCAGCGTCGTCGTATTGCTAACCACTTCTGCGACGGCCTCACCCGGATCCACCCGCTGCCAGCCTCCTTCGCCCTCAACACTGTGCTGTAACGACGCCTGCATCACTGCTCCAGTCGAAAACAGCGCGGTCGAAAAATCCAACCGCACCACCTCAACCCCCGAATCAGGTCCTAGGGGCGCAAACGATACCTGCAAGCTGTCGCCCGAAGTAGGTACGACCTCAGCAGCGAGAGCCGTCCCGACCGTCTCCCCAGCCGCTAGTTCGGCCGCTGTACCACCATAAAGTCCCTCAAAGCGCAGGTTCATGTCAGTAGGAGCGATCAAAAGCAACTGATCGAAGCCGGGGTCGCTGCGGGCGAAGTCCGGGCGCACGTAAAAGGAAAAACGCTGCTCCTCGCCGAGGTTCTCGACCTCGAAAGGAACAACTTCGCCGACGAGCTCTTGCGCGACCGGATTGGTAAAGTTGAGCCGGATCGAACGCAGCGTTGCACTGACCTCTGGATCGTCCGATAGCAGAACCGCACGAATCTCGAGAAATTCGCGCGGGCTAGGTGAGGTAATCGGACTGCCGCTGGCGTCTTCGTAGGGCGCACTCCAGTCGCTCCAATCTGCGCCAGCCACCTCCTCGCCAATGGTGTCGCCGCGAAAAATCGACAGCAGCTTGTTGTATTCGGCCTCGGTGACTTCAGTACCGTCTTTTTTGAAGTAGCGCAGCACCTCGTCGAGTTCGTTGCCAGTGCGAGTCTGCAACACGACGCTGGTACCCGGCGGCGTATCGGCATCCCACTCAATGGAGGACAAATTGCGGCTGCCGCCCAAGCGCACCAAATCGGACGTCAGGGTCACTTCTGGCTGATACCCCCGCCCGTAGAGCTGAATCTCGGCTGGCTGGCCCCAACCACCACCAAAGCCACCACCCGCCTCAAACTGCTTCCAGACGAGATGGAAGAAACGCGCCTTAATCCGCTCGAAGTCGTTGCCTTCGTAGAGGCCGAAACCCAATCCCTGACTGCTGCCATAGTCGCTGTTTTCCGTGCGATTGACCGCGACCGACCACTTGAGGCTGCCGTCGGCTTCAAGGCTGCCATCGGAAAAGTCTAGGTGATAGGCTTGAAAGACCCCGCCGGCGTAGGCGATGCGGAAAGCGTCGATCCAGTAAAAGGCCCCTAAGTCGAACCAGACCCCTCCCTCTGGCGAGTTCAGCGATCCCCGGCCGAAGCGGGTGATAAATTGGACCCTACTTTCGATCTCGCCGTCGATCATGTTGCTGATTGAGGCCGTCTGCGTCGCCGTGCCGGAACCACCGCGCTCCAGCATCCCAGAAAGAATCTCGTCGCCCTCGGCCAGAACCTCCAATTCCGCCAGCCGCGGACGCTCCTTGCGATAGTAGCGAATCGCACCTCGGCGGTCGGCGTCGAGACGCTCAAAAACCTTCTGCTCCACTAAGGTCTCGCGGCCCCCAGCGAGTTTTTTGAAGTAATCGATCGCCCCCTGCTCTCCTGCCGGCAGAGCCTCGTACTCGGCTTGGCTTAGCTCCCGACCGCGGTCGAAATCACTGCCGGTCACCACGATCTGCACGAAGCGGAGGCCAGTGCCGGCGAAATCATCTCCCAACTGATCCATGTCGATCTCGAAGAGGCGCTGCTCCTTGTTGGGCCGCAAGGTGCGCAACAGCGGGCTGAACTCTGGCAGCGGCGAGCGCTGGTTGCCCTTGGGCTTGTTGCCCTGAGAGGCCAACACATCGAACTGCAAGAACGGGTCTCCCAAATCCTCATCGACGAATTCGAGTACAATTTTCTTGGCGATCACCAATCGGCCCAAGTCAACGACGAACCACCACTGCGAAGCGAGATCGGACTCCTCGCTCGCCGCGACTGGTTCCCAATAGGTTGTCAAATCGCCATCGAAAATATTGGGCACCGCGGCGATATTCGCCGTGGCACCGCCCTGTACCGCGTCGAGTGGAACGATGTCTTCGGGGTCTTTTTTAATTCTTTCCGGAGGGCGCAAGCGCAAGTGATCGACAATGTCCTGTACTGCATTGATGTCGCGGCGGAGTTTCTGGGGCCGTATCGAACCGTCGGCTCCTAGTTCCAGCACCCCCAGCGGAAAACTCCAGTTCTGCCAGTGGGCGCGGCTGTTGACTATTACTTGACTCGCCGTCACCCGATGCCCGGCTTGGGCCGAGACGCCCACTGCCCAACCAAGCATTAATAAGATGCTGATACGCTGCATAGCTGCATACCCATCTTTCAGTAGGCTAAAACGACAACGCGCTGGCGTGCTTCCTTACCTCGATCACTTTCCACTTCCAGCCGCAGCAAGTACAATCCCGGCGCAGCCACCGACCCGTCTGCTAAACGCCCGTCCCAGCGCAACGCGACTCGACCGCTCGCCGCCGTGCCCCGATCCACCGCCCCGATCCACCGCCCCGACAAGTCGTACAAGTCCAGTAGCACTGGTACTGCACCAAAGAGGTTCAACAATTCGTATTCGATCTCGAGGGCGTCATTGATTCCATCGCCGTTGGGCGTAAACACCGGCGCGGACAGCTTGAGCGCATTGACTGCTGTCTCCCCTACTTCGGCTAACTCCACACTCAGGGTATTGCTATCGATCAGCGGATTGGCATCGCCTGGAGTTAATGCTTGCCGCACTTCAAAGGGCTTTTCGCTATCGGAGACCCGGCCGGAGAACACCGTTCCAAACTTGAACACCTCCACGGCGAAATCCACCTCGATCCGTTCGCTGGTTTGCTGCACGTCCATCCGTGGGATTTTGAGAACAAAGCCGACGGCATCCGAGCGCACGACCTCAAAGCCGACTTCCTGGCCGGCGATTCGCACGCCGTTGATGCTGGCCACTTCGACCGGCGTCGCAATCTCGATGGTATCAAACCCCAAATCTTCGCGCTCGAATTGCGGCAGAATGCTATAGGTAAACTGAGTGACGTCCCCGGCTGGGGCACTCGGCGGCGAAATTTCGGCCAACACTTGCGTCGCCACCGGCGGGGCCGGAAAGCTAAAGTGTAAAAAGTCTAGCCGCCCGCCAGCGTTCTTCTCGGCGGTAAAATCGGCTTTGAGCTGTACGTAGCGACGCGGTTTATCAGCTTGCATCGGACCCGAACCGGCCACAAAGTCATAGGCCTGACTCCACGGCTCCCAGTTCTGGGTATCGGGCGTAATCCCGGCCTTCTCGCCTTTGTTGAGCCTATCGTAGGCTCGAGCCGTAAGCGGCTGGCCCTTGACATCAAAGCGGCTCTGCTCGTCGCCGCGGAAGGTGAAGCGCCAATAGATGCTCGGGTCTGGCACGTCGCCACTGCGCATCACTAAGTCGATATGGGCACTGGTGTCGACTTCGCCTGACCAACTCAAATCGCCCAAGGCCACCGGCTTGCCCAAATCGATAATGCTGCTAGTATAATTGGAGAAGGGCGCAAAACCTGAACCGTAGAGTTCCAACTCGGCCAATTCCCAAATCCCCCGCGTATTCTCTGGTGCGCGGAAAAGCAACTTGCGGATCGGCTCGTCGGGCATCTTCAAGTCAATGATCGGCTGCGTATTGTCGCGGATATTGTAAATCACGTCGAAGGCCACATAATCGCCCCGCGACCCGGCCTGCAGGTCTCGATTGGGATCTTTGAGCGGGTCGCCATCGCTGGTGCCGATAATGAAGCGTTCGACAAAACGGTCGGTCAGGTGGCTGGGCCGCGGGTAGAACTTGACCCGATCAATGAAGAACAGCCCGCCAAAGTCGAAGATCAGGTTTTTGGTATTCGGCCCATGCGAGGCAAAATGACCGTCTCCCAGATAGGCCGTATTGGGATCCTCGTCCCAAATAAGCTCATCGTCGTCGTCGAACCCTCCCCAACCGATCCAAGTCAGATAGAGGATATCACCGAGAAAATCGGCCTGCGGCAAAAGTGGTGTCAGATTGACCGTGGGGTCGAGTTGCCGCGGCGCGATGCGGCTGTCGGTCACCTCTAGCAAGTTGATGCTACCGTGCAAATCCTCGTCGATATCGGCCCAATCAATCTGAACGAATTCCACCCCCTCAACCGATGCCAGCTCCGGCGCAGGTTGGTCAGTCCCCCCGATCCGATAGATCGTTAGAGCACCAAGGTCGCCTGCCCCTACCACCAGCGACCCCACCGTCCACCATGCGATTAGGTGTCTCATCTGGCTCATCCCCATTCTCAATAGGCTAGGGCAATGACGCGCTGAAGCGCTTCCTTGCCTTGGTCGCTGTCAACTTCTAATCGCAGTAGATACAGCCCCGGCGCGGTCACGGCCCCATCCGCCAGCACCCCATCCCACGCCAGCGCGAATCGGCCGCTCGCCGCCGTTCCCCGATGCACTACCCCTATCCGCCGTCCCGATAGATCGTACAGCTCCAGTGCAACCGGCACTGCGCCGAAGAGGTTCAACAACTCGTACTCAATCTCGAGAGCATCGTTGATTCCGTCGCCGTTGGGCGTAAACACTGGTGAGGACAACTTGAGCGCATTGACCGCCTTCTCCTCCACATTGACCAGCCCGACGCTTAGCGTATTGCTATCCACCAGTGGATCAGCGTTGCCAGCGGTCAGCGCCTGCCGCACCTCAAAGGGCTTCTCGCTGTCGGAGATCTTCCCGGTGAACACCGTTCCGAACTTGAATACTTCCACCGCAAAGTCAATCTCAATTAGTTCGCCCGTCTGTTGCGGGTCCATGCGCGGGATCCGCAACGCGAATCCCCGTGCGTCTGAGTGCATAATGTCAAAGCCGACCTCTTGACCATCGATCCGCAACGCGTCGATGCTTGCAACCTCGACCGGGGTCTCAATCTCAATGGTATCAAATCCCAAATCCTCGTCGCGCAATTGGGGCAGAATCGCATAAGTAAAAGATGTCACCTCGCCGGCGCGAGTGCTCGCCGGCGCGAGCTCGGCCAAGGCTTGCGTCGCCACCGGCGGGTTCGAGACGCTGAACTGCAAAAAATCCAAGCGCCCACCAGCTTCTTTTTGCGAAGTGAAATCAGCCCTGAACTGCACGTAGCGACGCGGTCTATCCGCTAGTAGCACGTCCCCTCCAGCAGCGAAGTTGTATGGTGGGCTCCAGTCGGACCAGTTTTCGGTATCAGGAGTGATCCCAGCCTTTTCACCCTTTTCCAATCGGTTGTACGTACTGAGCATCAAGGCAGCGCCGTTGGTGCCGAAGCGACTGCGCTCATCGCCGCGAAAGGTCAGACGCCAATAGGAATTAGGATCGTCGTCATCGCCGCTGCGCATCGCTATCGCCACCTCTGCTCCTCCCTCGGCCTCCCCCGACCACGTTAGGTCACCCAAGCTCGCCATACCGCCTAAGTCGATGACGTTGGTTGTGTATTGGCTCTTGGGCGCAAAGCCGATGCCGTAGAGTTCAAACTCGGCGATTTCCCAAACGCCACGGGTGTTGGGCGGCGCTTCAAACATGAGTTGGCGGATAGGCTCATCCGGGATGCTCAGTTCGATCAATGACTGTGTGTTTTCGGTGATGTTGTACACCAAGTCGTAATCGCGAAACTGGCCGCCCTCGCCACCGACGACGTACTCGCGCGTATTCTTCTTGAGCGGGTCGCCGTCGCTGGTGCCGATGACGAAGCGCTCGATGAAGCGAGTGTCGAGAAAGCGTTCACGGGGGTAAAACTTGATGCGATCGACGATGAAGTTGCCGCCCAAATCGAAGATCAGGAGCTTGTTTTTGACCCGACCGTAGTCTCCGCCCCAATCGCCATCGCCGAGAAAGTGCGTCGTTGGGTCGCCGTCGAACATCGGTGCATCGCGGGCCGGAAAGTCAGCAAAACCGACGATCGTCTGCAAAGTCTCAATTCGGCCGCCGCGCTCGTCCAAAAGGGGCGTCAGGTTGACCGTCGGGTCTAGCTGCTGCGGCATAATCCCATCAGAGGCGAGTACCATTTGTACAGCACTACCGTGCGCTTTGGAACTTATGGCTTCCCACTCAAGCTGAACAAATTGATAGGGCACATCCAACTCGGGAGCAGGCAAATCCGCTGCGCCGATGCGGTAAATGGTCAGCGCATCGCTGCGACTATTCCATCCTATTACCACCAAAAGCGCTAAAAGCCATAAGCCTCTCTTCATACTCGCAATCCCCGAGGTTTACAGAATGCACAAATCATAATACAAAGAGGGGGAGTAGAGCAACTCTACCCCCCCTCCTTATTTGGTGCTTAAAACCGCTAGTTGTTCGTGCCTATTGGCCGAACGAAGCCTTGATGTGGCCCCAGCTATTGCCCTCGACAGAAGTCGTCTGCTCCGGCAGCAGCTCGGCCATGACCGGCAGCAGAATGTAGTCGCTGCCGCAGGCACCGTCGCCGTTGATGCAGGGCTGGCCGCCCAACGCCCACTTGGCGGTGCGAGGATCATCCGCATTCGGGCCGAGGTCGTTATCGACGACTTGGATACCAACGCCGAAGATTTCGCCCTCGACAAAGTCGTGCAGGATGCTGTTTTCGGGGCTGTTGTGATCGAAATCATCCCAACCAACCGTGTACCACTCGGCCTGGAAATTGGCCTCGGTGCCGTGGGCACCATCGAGGTTGAAGGAGTCGGGGCAGCACGAATAAGGCTCTTTGTCGTGCCACGTCGAGCTGCTCAGCCAGAACCAGTAGAAGCCAAAAGGCTCTAGAGCCGGCCAGCGGTAGTGACCCGTCTGATTGGTGCGGCCGTTGTTGCGGGCCCGTTCCTCCGCGTCTTCGTAGTCGCCCGTCCAGAAGGCGAAGCGGTCGGCGCTGTGGTCAGCGTCGAGGAAAATTTCAATGCTGTCGTCCTGACCGCAGCAGCCAAAGCCGCCAGCATCGCGATCCCAAAGGTCATCGAAGCGATCATAGACGTAATAGATGCGATCCAGCTCGTCGTTCCAACCAATGGCAACGCGGAAGTTGAGGTTGGCGGTGTCGATCTCGCGACCGATATCGCCCTCGGCGACTTCCGTCTGGAAGATGTCGATCCACAACTCCGCCGGCAGCACATCCCACTCGGAGATGTCGCCATCTAAGTTGGGAAGGTGAGTCGACGGCCACTGCCACGCCCCGAAGATCTGGCCTTCTGGGAAGTGGGCGAGGCTAGCCGTGCTAGTCAGCATCAACGCCGTGGCGGCGAAAGCTAACAGTTTTCTCATTGTTGAGACCTCCTATGTAAAGTGAAAAAAAGTAGGTTCATACCTGCCACCGTTGGCGACGGGCTTCACCTGCAGAGCATTTACTCCGAACATTATAAACTGCATAAACTGCCACCTAACAAAAAAAGGATTGGATAATTTGTCAATGATTTTTCTTAGCGAGTGTTCTCGGCCAGTGCTGTACCCGTAGCCCACGGCATCGCGCTGCGGCCCAATTCCCTGCGTTGGGCGGCCTTTTCTATGTCTTGGACTAGAGCAGAAATTCTGCCATACTCTGCTCTATTTCCCTGTTTTTTATACACTTGAGATAGAGCCTGATATGCGCGAATATACTGACTATCCTGCTCAATTGACCGTTTGAACGCCCTTTCCGCCTCGACTAGCTTGCCCATTTTCCAATAATCCACGCCTAGATTGTAATGGGCCTGGGCCATTTCTGGATCCAAGTCAATGGCCTTGCGGTGGAGTTCTATGGCTCGATTCGAGTCGCCAGATAGCGAATAGGCGATGCCAAGGTGAGTGTAGGCCGGTGCAAATTCAGGATCCAAGTCCACCGCTTTTTGGTGCTCTTCTATCGCGCGCTCGTACTGACCTTGCTTCACATAGGCCCGGCCCAAGTCGTCGTGGATTTTGCCCACATTCGGCGTCACCCGCGCCATGTATTCTCCTATTTCCAGATCCGATACCGAATAGGTGGCATCACTCCAAGCCAAAAATAGAATAGGTACGCCAAAGTAGAGCACTTGTCGCCCGGTCTCGAATGCATAGCGCAACCCCACCCAGCGCCCGACGCTTTCCTGTAGCCTTTCGCGCAGTCCCTTGCGCCCGACCGCGACCGCTTCGCCTTCGTCTCCGGCGACCAAGTTCTGGCGGATCTCTTTTCTCCGCACCTTCCACATAAAACCATCGTAGTAATAGTGCAGAAAAGCCGAAGCGGCGATGACGACCTTGGCCACATCGTACATCAGGTAGTTCTCCGTCGCTCGGGCCAAGGCCTCGATTCCGCCATAGGCCAAGATCAAAATCACGTAGAACAACACGATGCGAAAGCGGCCGTCGGAGAACAGGAAGCGGAAGAAGGATGCGCCCAACTCCCGCGAGCGCTTGAGCACCCCGTGGTTGTAAATCCAGACTATGGCAAAGTACTGAATATCGTGAGCCAAGGCCGTAATCGCATAGCCGAGGATGATGTCTTCTAAGACGATATAGGCGTAATAAACAGTGGCGAAGGTCGTCAGCGAAATTGCCAGTTTCGGCCAAACTACTGGTATGCCCCGCGCCCGCTCAAAGACCATGTTTGCCACATAGAGAACAGCTATCCCAACAGCCAGATAGAAAACCCACTCTCTAAATTCTAAGAGGGACTCCGGTGTGATCCAGGTGTAGAGGCCGAAGCCATAGCGGTGGCAGCGCTCGAGGAAATTGATCAGGTAATGGGGACTATCGATGATGATGTAGCCGAACCAAACGGCCGTCAGCCACCAGTCCAGCCGCGAACTGAGGAGTGAGGGCTTGCGGCGTTTGACATCGTAGATCCTCATGAAACCGTAGTGCTGCATGAAGAAATGCCACAGGTCCCATAAGGCCAAGAAGATGAAGAAGCCCAGATGGCCGTTGAATACACTCCAAGCCACAAAGGCAGTTACCACCAGCGGCGAGACGAGGAAGGTCGCCTTGTGGCGGTCGAAAAGCTCTCTTTCGCCGTAGGCGCGCATGAAGCCGGGTAAGTGATGGCCCACCGCAAAGAACGCCAACACGAACCAAGCAATGTCGGCCGAACTGAAGTATTGTGAAGCAATAAGTAACGCGACCAGCGACAAAAGGGGCGTGCCGATAAAAAAGATCGCATCGCAGCCGCGATTGATGATCCAACCCTGCACAGTAGAGACACCACTCATGTCGTGGATTTATCTACCTTAGACTGGCGAACACCGAGAGAAAGGCCAACCCTGCCGTGCGCGTCTCGGCGTCGCCATCGACAACTTCGATCGCACGTCGGTCGTAGCGTATGCCGAGCTGAGCGGTGAGTTCGTAGCCCAAGTAATCTCTGCTGTTGGTCAACTGCACGGCCAAGACTGTGCCTCTGAAATCTCCGGTTCGCTCTCCCGCCCCCAGTTTATCCTCGTCATCTATGAGGTTGTAGAACTGGCGCTGTTCAATGCCGAGGTCAACACTAGAGCTCACTAAGAGTGGGAAACGCACCAAAAACGACCACAAAGCGTCCCAAGAGCGCCGCTCAGCCAAGTCGCGGTTAAATGGTACCTGGCGTAGAAATTCGCTTTTGAACCTAGGCGAAAGCCACACCTGTCTCCAGTTAAAGGCATAGTCGATTTTGTCTATTAGCCCAATGAAGCCCGAAGTCTTGCGGCCATTGCGCCCCTCCGGACCGAGCGGGTCGAAAAGTACCACCGGATCCCCCTCCGCATCGAGCATCCTTTCCCCGGCTTCATTGAGAGCAAAGACTGCGTCCGCATCGCGCTGACGCCACCAATCCCACTTAAAGCGGTGCCGCGTAGCCCAGCGTCGCGGACTCTTGTATTCCCAGTCGGCATAGAACGTATTGATCCAAGTATCCTCGGCAGCCAAAAGATCGGGTACGGGAACGTTGCGCCCACTGACCTCTTCGACGACGCTACCCAACTCCAGTTCGGGTATAATCCACTGTGAGAGTGGGTCGGGGATGGTGTCCTCAGCCCTTTTGAGCATGTCATAGACCCGCAAGCTACCCCAAGTAGGCCCAGTCCGCTGATAGGTCAAAATTCCATAGGCCGTCTCATTGCGGCGGTTGGTTTCGCGCTGGTCCTGATAGAGGAAACCACCCATCAAGCGCATCTCTGGATTGACTTGAACTCGGGCGTAGGTATTGTAGCCCCAGTGGTCCTTTTTGTAGGGATAATCGGGCAAGTCGTCGTTCTCAAAGCGCTCGGCCCAGCCGTTGTTGTTTAAGTCAATGCCAAAAAGAAACTCCGGCCGGTCCGAGTGATAGCGCAGAAAAGGCTCCTCGTAGTCGGGAAAAAGATTCTCCCGATCGCCGTTGCTGTTCTGGTTGAAATCCGAGATGAAGTCGCCGTTCTCGTCGTAGCCAGGGAAAACCGCTGGATCGGCCACGCCCTCAGAAGTCACTGTGAAGTTGCTGATCGAAGTCGTCTGCGGCGGAATCAAACTTCCCTGAAAAATCCGCAATTGGTCCGGGTGCCGGTCGTGGTCGTCATTGTCGTCAACGAAGTCGTAGAGCAGGTTGGTAGCCTCGGGCGAGTAATCGGCCACGCCGCGGCCATCGACCGGCAGCACACTGGTAGAGTACGTCTCATCCATGCCGAAACCCTCTAAAAAGAGCAGCCACGGACCGGACTTTCGCGCCAAGTTGAACATCCAGCCGAGTGCGGTCTCGTCATCGACGATGCCCGAGAAGCTCTCGTGCTTTTTGCGGTTGATCGCAGGGTATTGACGGTATTGGTTGCTGACGTTGAACTCGCCGTAGAAGTCGAAGCCGAAAAAGTCGCGCAGCTCGGCGCTGGCCCCGAAGATCTGGCTGGCTGTCGGCAGGCCGTAGTCGATGACGACCTCGCGCTGATTGAGTTCGTTTTTGATATTGCCCGGTGCCCGCTCCATGACGATGAACTGGGGCTGGCCCGAGCGGTTGGTCTGGCGATCGGACGACACCTCCACCCGGTAATCGTTGGCCAGCACTAAGCGGAATCTCACGTTCTTGATGGCGGTAATCGCGTCGGCGGCTTCGGCCAAAGTCAGCCCTAAATGCTGCTGCAAAAGCAAGCGTAGGGAGCCTTCCTCAGAGGCATCATCTTCGGGTGCGAGCACGTACTTGAGCACGATGCTCTCACCGCCATCGGCGCGCAAAAATCCGTCGCGTAGCTCACCGCCATCGCGCACCGGGCGAAAACCTATGCCGCTGCCAATGATGGTGGTGTCGCGCGCTACTAGCTGAACGCTATCGCCGACTGTGACCTCGCGCCTCAGGGTAGTAGTGATTTCCACGTCGTCGCTGAAGAGCACCGCCCCTCCTTCGCCATCCTCGGGCGAATCATCCGCAAGCCTTACTACCAGCAGGTTTAGTTGGCGGTCGAGTTGACCCGACGTCAACTGGCCCTTGAGTGGATTACCCTGAAAACTTTCGCGCGCACCATTGCCGTTGTGGACATTGACCAACGTTAGCCCCAAGGTCGCTTGGTCGGCCACGTCGAGTTCAAAACGGCCAGCCGCCAAGTTGGAAAAATTCTCCAACGAGGCCGTCGGGACATCCGCGTCAATATCGACGATGGGCAGGGTCACCCGCGAAAACAGACCCGTAGCCCGAGTTCGCCCCGTTGCGAAGCTGGTCACCACGCCGTTGAAGCCGACCTTGTTGAAGGTCATCGGCGTCAACGTGGTGCGGATCTCGTCGCCGACGATAATCGAATAGCTATAAGTACTGGTTTGGTCCGAGGAGATAATCAAGCGGTCAAACCAGCCCGCGTAGCGGCCCGTCTTGGTGATCGAACTGCTTTCGAAAGCACGCGGCTGGGTCTGGCGCCAATCGTAAACAAGGTAGCCGCGGGTAATAAAATCCCCGTAGGCGTCGTAGAAGTAGTTGCCATCGAGATTGCGGTCTAGATAGCGGCGGTAGGGTTCTCTGGCGTAATTGGTGTAACTCCATTGGCGACGCCCGTGCTCGCTGAAGAGCTCCTGCGGCATGTACCAGCGCATGACCGTCGGGTCCAACACGTCCATATCGACCGCGGCACCGACTGAAGAGTAGCGCACCTGCTCGCCCACGCGGTACCCCAAGCGATTGCCGTAATCCATGTCCTGGGCCTCTGCTTCGCCTAGCACCAAGGATAGGACGACGACGAAAATCGCCGTGCGCCTCGACATCATTCGCTCCCGTCTCATATTACTCCAGCCCGGCGAAGACCGTAATAAAACTGGTCGTCTCATTGCTGCTCTCGTCGCTAATCACAAAGGTCCCCGGTCGGTCGCTATCCTCAAGCACCTGTTCGGTAAGGATCCTACCATAGCGCAGGCCAATCTGGGTCGTCAGCCGATAGCCCAAATAATCCGAAGTGGTTGAGAGCTGCACGGCGACATTGGTCGAACTCAGGTCGCCCGTCTCCTGCTGGCGACCGGCGGCAATAAGCGCGTTCTCATCCACGCTCTGGTCGCTGAACCACAACTGCTCCAGCCCGGCCTGAATAATCGTGTGGCGCAGTACCGGCAAGGCCACTATTAACTGCGCCGTCGCCGTCCATTCCTCGCGGTCGTCTTCTGCAACGAGAAAGGCTGTCTGGCGCAGAAGCTCACTTTTAAACCTCGGCTGCAAGTCCAAACGCCCCAAGCCGTAGGTGTAGTCAACCTTGTTGATCAAGCCAAAAAAGCTGGAGTTGTCCTCCATCAGGCGACCGTTGGCGTCGCGGGTCTCGGCTTGGTTCTGGCGGAAGGTCTCCCACTTGAGCTTATTGACCAAGTTCAAGCCCTCGATACCCTTGTAGTCGAACTGCACAAAGGCGGTGTTGATCCAAGTATCCTGCGCCGGGAGGATATCTCGGACTACGGGCTGGATCGGTGCACCCTCAAAGGGCGTAGGCTCGCGGCGGGCATCGGGGA
>MKWU01003695.1_pt1 | contig 19597 bp, 14 predicted proteins | sample 809101 | NCBI WGS metagenome assembly MKWU01 (sample SAMN05860141, study PRJNA318959) | sponge metagenome | host: Aplysina aerophoba | place: Slovenia: Piran, Adriatic Sea, Gulf of Piran | collected 2013-05-07
CGTGGCGTCGACCTGAAACGCGCGTACAACTGAACGAGCGGAAAGTGGCGCGGCGTTGAACGCATGGAGCGTGGCGTTGAACGAGCGGAAAGTGGCGCGGCGTTGAACGAGCGGAAAGTGGCGCGGCAACGAGCGGAAAGTGGCGCGGCGTTGAACGCATGGAGCGTGGCGTTACGAAGATGAACACGGGGAACGTGACGTACAATTGTACATGTGGTACAAGGCATGATAATTAACGAGCGGAGCATGGCATGACGATACTGAAACCACAGCGAAGCCCTGTCGCCTTCGTGATCTCTTTTCTTTGCGCCTGCATGGTGGTTACGGCGTGCTATTACTCCACTTCGCAGGGATCGCGGGCCGGGGACATTCGAAACATCGTCATTCCGCTTTTCGATAACACCACCGTGGAAACCGGCATCCAGGAGACGCTGACGGATAAAGTTATCGAGCAGTTTCTCAACAACGGTGAATTCCGCATCGTGGACTTGCGGCAGGCGGACGCGGCGATTATCGGGGTGATCACCGATTTGAAGCAGGAGTCCCTGGCGTTCTCCGAGGGAACACTGGCCCGGGAGGTCCGCCTCTGGATCTACGTGGACGTACGTTTTGAAACAGTGGACAAGAAGGAAGTGGTCTGGGAGGAAAGGCAGCTTCGTACCTTCGGCGACTTCGCGATCGACACCGGTACGGATACCGACCGAGAGCCGGCCATCGAAACCGCTATCGAAAAGATGGCAGAGGAGATCCTGAACCAGTCCATATCGGGGTGGTAGTCGCCGGACGCATTCACGCAACACGCCCGCCAGTTGTGCCGTTTTTCGCTCGCCGTACCCGTCGGCCATTCGTGCCGCTCCCCGCGCCATCTCGCCGGCCAGTCGTGCCGTTCCCGCGTTCCATACCTCCGCTCCCCGCTCGCCGTACCTCGCCGGCCAGCCGTGCCGTTCCCGCGTTCCATACCTCCGCTCCCCGCGCCATCTCGCCGCAAGCGTTTCATCAAGGACTTCAGAGCGCGGCAAGTACCGCGCCTAGCGGTCCAGATCTACCGATCCGGTCTCCTGGTACCAACGGCAACGGTCTATCCAGGCTTCCCAGGTTTTGGCCACGCCGCTCGAGCCGCTCGCCCCGGCCAGCGCCGCCAGGCGTTCGAAGTATTCGGCCGAATTCTCGTAATCCTCCAGGTAAAAGTGTGCCATTGCCGCCAGACGAAGGCTTTCCTGTTGCACGAGTTCGCCCGGGAGTCCGAGCGCATCCGCTTTCGCCAGGTACTTCAATGCTTCTACGTAGGATCCGGAGCGGAACAGCCAGCGGCCTAAGAGGTAGTAGGCCGCTCCATAGTCAGGCACGAGATCGCCCGCGTCCCGGACGGACAGGATCAGGCGCCAGTGGCCGCTCACGGCAGTCAAGTAGGTCATGATCGTATCTCGGATTGGTTCCCGGTCGAGCACCTCTATCCGGATGGATGCAGCGCGCGACATGTCTTCCGATGCGTGCAGTTTCGCGACCGCTTCGTAACTGCGCCGGGCATCGTCCAGCCTTCCCGTCTTCCAGGCCGTATCGCCACGGACCAGGTGGGCGTCCGCCAGCAGCCCGACGGTCTGGTCCGGACGTTCGATCAGCAGGGCGGCCGACTCGCTCCGTTCGTAGTCCGCCAACCGGTAGGTTCCGTACAGCAAGCCTCGCAGGGCCGAAGGGTTCTCGGGCTCCAGTTCGAGCACGCGGTCAAAGTCGCGCACGGCAGCCGAATACCGGCGCGCATTGTACGCCTGCCAGGCCCGGTCGATCAGCGCGGCCACCTCGTGGGGACAGCGCCGCCTGAAGATGGCGGGACGAATGAACCGCTGACGGGCGATCCGGAGCTGGTCTTCCCGCAATTGAATACCATCCACGAATGTCTCCCATTCGGCGATCAATTCCGCTGGCTTCCGGCCGTAGGACTCCTCGACGGCGCCGGTGGGGAAGGCCTTCTTGAACGCGGGCAGGCCATAGCGTTCGATCAGGAAACGCACGAAAGAACCGCACAGCGTGTAACTGCGCGAGGACGAGGCCGTCCAGAATCCCGTCATGCTCAGCAGGTTCTCCAGGGGCGGGGCGAGACCGAGCTCACGCATGGCACGGCTCCACTCGTGCGGGTTCATGGGGGCGTCCTGCCAATCCACCGCCTCGGCCAGCCCTTCGTGGAATCCAATCCAGTAGCTGCCTCCGTAGAGGGAATTCCCGAATGAGGCGGACAGCACATGCACCAGTTCATGTTTCAGTACGGGATGTGGAAACGACGCGTTGTTGAGATGCATTTCATCCGACCCCGGGCGTTCGATGGACGTGTGGCGGGCGCCCATCAGCCTTTTCTTCTGGTCCGCGTTGGCATAGATGTACGACGCGATGCGCGTCGACGGGGGCGGCACGTCCAGGTAGCGCATGATCCGGTCGAGCTGATACTCGTGATCCCGTGCGATGAGATCGATGTTCCAGTTCGAAATGGTATTCTGGTCATAGTAGATGTTGAAGTGGGCCGTCTGCCTGTGGCCCCCCAGGGTCTGCTGGATGTACGCCCGGTCGATCACGATGCCCAGCGGCGCACGGTAGGCGTAGGCTGCAGCCAGCACGGCCAGCAAAGCCAGGAAAATAACCCGCATGGCCATGCCCGTCGCTGCGTTCTCACCAACCTGGCTGCCGTCCGGCCCGCTGTCCGGACCGCCAGCTGTGCTGCCGTCCGGTCCATAGTCGGGTCCACCGTCCGGCCCGCCGCCGCGGATTTTCATGAGCAGAGAGAGACGGATCTTCCGAGCCGATGAATCGAAACAGACGCACAGGCCGGCGACCATCGCAAGGACACTGACAAGGACGATAGTCCGCGCCACAAGCAGCGTCGAGGTAATGACCACCACTTCATCGTAAATTGGCCCGGGGAAATATCCGACGATCGGATTGTAGACGAAAACGGGCGGTTGGGTGGCCAGACGAAAGACGCTGATACCGATCGAAACGAACATGGCGCCGAGAAAGAGAAGCGTGGCGTGTAGTTTACGATTGGTTGCGAGCGCACAGATCAAAGCGACGGCGGTGGACCACAGCACGCTTATGCCGGGAAGCAGCAAATAGAACGCGAGACCCTCGGGCACGTTGCAGAAACCGCTGATCCAGCTCTTGACGAACATCACGGCCAGCGGCAGCAGGAGCGTCGACAGGGAAAGGCAGAAGAGCAAGCAAAGTAGCACCGAAAGACGGGTGTTCCGAACGCGGCTCGATCGCCAGCCGTTCACGAGACGGAGGGTCATCAGGCCCGTGACGAAGGTGGCGATGAAGGCGGTCAGGAAGGCGAATTCGAATCCGAGGTCATCCACGAGGGGCATCTGCGTCATCCCCGCCGCGGCTGCCGTCAGGATCGCGGTCGCAGAAAGGTACGGTTTTCCGCGCAGGATGCTTGTTATGAAGTGCCTGTCCAGGTTCATGAAAGGGCCTTGATCGGTGAAAAGGCTTCGAGTTGTAACCGGATCCGTGGTTGTGGATGATATAACGGCCGGCTCTCCAGGGCCAGATGTTTCGAAGTGTTTTTCCTGTCCGGCCCGGCCGCGCCGCCGTATAATTACTGCGTTTCCGATGAACCCGAATCAAGGAGGTATGTTAGATGAACCTGGATCTGGATTACCGTCCCGAACTGGGCAAAAAGCTGGACTTTGGTATTGGCATAGTAGGGGCGGGCGGGATCGTGAACGCTGCGCACCTCCCCGCCTATCGCAAGGCGGGATTCAACGTGGTCGGCTTGACGGACAAGGACGTCGACAAGGCGAACCGGACCGCCCGGGAGTTTGAGGTTCCCAGGGTGTATCCTTCCGTGGAATCGCTGCTCGACGACCCCAAAGTAGAAATCGTGGACATCGCCGTCCCCCCCTGGCACCAGAAGGAACTCGTGCGGAAAGCGACCCTGGCCGGCAAGCATCTGCTTTGCCAGAAACCGCTCTCCAATGTATACGCCGAAGCCGTTGAGATCGTTGAGATGGCGGAGGCGAGCGGCGTGAGCCTGGCCGTGAACCAGCAGATGCGGTGGGACCAGGCCATAAGGGCCTCCAGGAACCTGCTGAACCTTGGACTGCTGGGCGATCCCGCTTCGGCCGTGATCGACGTGAGCATCCTTACCGAATGGCGGGCCTGGCCCTGGGTCCTCGAGGCCGAGGGACTCGACCTGATGTTTCACAGTATACATTATTTTGACAGCATGCGTTCCCTCTTCGGTCAACCCGAGCGCGTGTGGTCGTCCGGGGCGTCCTATCCGGGGCACGCGGCAACCGGCGAAACGCGCACAATCACCGTGTTCGAGTACTCGGACACCTTCCGCGCCCTGGTGTCCGTCAATCACAACAACTGGACGGAGGAGTGCTTCGCGACGCTGCGCATCGACGGAACGGAGGGGTACGCGGCGGGGACTTTCGGCCTGCTTTACGACTATCCACACGGCCGGCCGGACACGCTGAGCTATTCCAGCCGAAAGATCGATGCCAACAAGACCATAAACCATCGATTCGAGGAACGTTGGATCCCAGATTCCTTCATCGGCCCGATGGGTGAACTGATGGCATCCATCGAACAGGACCGGCTACCCGAGACTAACGGGAGAGATAACCTCAAGACCCTTCAACTGGTCAACGCCGCCTACCTGTCCATGGCGGAACACCGTGCCGTCGCGCCTGGGGAGATCGGTTAGGTAGATCAAGCAGGTCCGCGATGTTGCCTTCGCGATGTTATCTAAAATGGCAAAATAATAGATTGTCAATGTTGATCGAAATAAGAATCAACATATTATTTTGAATTGAGATATATACCGGGTTCTTCATCATGAGAACGGACGTGGTTATCGTTGGCGCGGGCGTAATCGGTCTGTCCGTCGCCCGCGAATTGCTGTGCCGGGGGATGAGCGCAATCCTCGTGGATCCGCGCCAACCGGGAATGGGAGCCTCCTGGGCTTCCGCCGGCGTCCTGGCCCCGCAGGGCGCGCGTCCGTTTTATCGCCCGTACCTCGATCTGTGCATGGCAAGCCGCGACATGTTCGCGGACTGGTCCGCCGCGTTGCTGGCGGAGTCAGGCATCGACATCGAATACCGAACGGAAGGGGGGCTCCAGGTCGCCTTTGACGAGGAGGAATCGGAAGAACTGGCGCAGAGGTACCACCACCAGCGGGAACTGGGGTTGCCGGTCGACCGACTCACCAGCGAAGAGGTCCGCACGCTCGAACCCATGCTCTCGCCTGAAACCTGGTGCGGACTGTTCTTTGAAGGCATGCACCAGGTGGAAAACAGGCGGCTCGTCCGGGCGCTGGTTGCATCGGTCAAGGGCCGTGGCGGGGAATTCCGTATCGGGGACCCGGTCGTCGACCTGATTGTCCGGAATAACCGAGTGGCCGGGGTCATCCTGCCAGACGGGCGGATCGGCGCGGACCGGGTTGTCATTGCGGCAGGCGCGTGGTCCGGTCTGCAGAACTGGATTCCCGGACTGCCACTGCCCGTCGAACCCGTACGCGGCCAGATGGTTTGCGTCGACGGAAGCGGTTTCCCCGCTGTTACAAGGATCATCAATGGACTGGGGCAATACCTTGTTCCCCGCCGTGACGGACGCGTGCTTTTTGGCGCCACGGTGGAGAAGACAGGTTTCGACACCAGCGTGACGGCCGGCGGCCTGTCTGCCGTGATGGAGCATGGGCTCCGCATGGCGCCCGGACTGGCCGGCGCACCCGTGGTGGAGACCTGGGCAGGATTGCGGCCCATGTCGAAGGACGGCAAGCCCATACTCGGTCCCTCGAGTCTGGAGCACCTCGTTCTCGCCACCGGCCATTACCGCAATGGCATTCTGCTGGCGCCAATAACCGGCCGGCTGGTCGCGGATCACATCGCAACCGGTGAGGTGCCGGAGGCCATGGGCCCGTTCCTGGTAGATCGATTCAAGGGGAAGGCAGCACGTGAGGATTCGAAAGCACGCCTGGACACGGCGGCACGTGAGGATTCGAAAGCACGGCTGGACACGGCGGCACGTGGGGATTCGTAACCGCGCCCGGATACAGCAGCGCGACCGAATCAAAAGAATGAGAAGTCGATTTCCTTGCTCGTCATGAACTCCAGCAGCGCCGGCACTCCTTCTTCTGTTTTCCTTATACCCCGCTTCAGCGCCGGGATGATCTCATCGGGAGACTCGACCCGCTCCCCGTAGCCGCCGAAGGCCTCAGCCATCATGGCGTAGTTACCCGAAATGTCGGTCGCGCCGTATTTTGCCTGCGACGTGGGCATGACGGGAATCTCGATGGCCATGGAGTGGTTGTTGAACAGGACGGAGAGGATGGGGATGCGCTCGCGCACGGCCGTTTCGAAGTCCATGCCCGTGAACCCGATGGCCGCGTCGCCCCACACGTTTATGCAGAGCCTGTCGGGGTGGGCCAGTTTTGCGCCCATGGCCAGGCCGAGGCCGTAGCCTAGCTGCGTGGTCTTGCCCCAGCCGATGTAGCTCAGCGGCGTGGTTGACGGCCAGAAGGGGGTCAGTTGGTCACGTGGGCTGCCCGCGTCGTGCGTGATGATCGTTCGCTCGATGTCGACGGTTTCGATCATGTCGCTGATGACCCGGTAAGGGGAGAACGGCGTGGATGCGTCCCGGAGTTTCGGCATCCAGGCGTTCATCCAGCGCCGCCGGATCGTCCGGATTTCCGCCGCGATCCCGTCGCGCCTGCCCCGCGGCTTACGCTTCAACCTGTCCGATACCTCTTCGATTAGGGCCCTGAGGGTGAGCGCGGCATCGCCTAAGATGGGATAGGCGGATTCCACGTCCTTGTTTATGTCGTCCGGATCCAGCGTGGCGTGGATATAGGTCTTTCCCTCTGGCATGGTCAGGCCGAAATTCGTCCGGGTGAAGCTGCACCCGATCCCGAAGATCACGTCGGCGTTTTGCACGAAAACATGAACAGGCTCCGGCATCGACCGTCCTCCGTTTCCCAGGGACAGGGGATGGTCTTCCGGGAAGGCGCTCTTGCCGTCCAGGCTGGTGGTCACCGGGGCTTCCAGTAGCTCGGCCAGTTGCTTGAGTTCGGGCCAGGCGCGGGCGTAGTGCACCCCCTGGCCGGCGTAGATGACCGGCCTTTCCGCCGCGACCAGTGCCTCGGCGGCGTCACGCACCGCGTCCGGATCGGGTCCGACGCGGACGGAAGGAGTGGCCCTGTAATCAAATGGCTCGGGCACATCTTCATCCAGGATGTCGGTCGGGAACTCCACCAGTGCCGGACCCGGCCGCCCGTTTTTGACCCGGGTGAACGCCCGGCGCATTACCTCCGATACGGTCTCGGGAAGCACAAGGTATTCACAGGACTTGGTGATGTGCTGGAAGTTGAGATAGGCGTGGAAATTCGGCGACAACTGGGCGACCTTCATCCGGTAGCCCATGGGGAGGACCACGATGGGCACCGATTCGCCGAAGGCCTGCGCAACGCCGCCGTAGGCGTTCTCGGTGCCGGGTCCGCTCTGCATGCAGAACACGCCGATCTTGCGTCCGGAAGACAACCGGCTGACCGCGTCCGCCATGTGGAGGCCGATCCGTTCCTGACGTACGATCACCGTGCGGATGTCCAACTCCGCGGCGCTTTCGATCAGTGGATTGACCGGGTAAGCGAAGAGGTACTCGACCCCTTCTTTCTTCAATACGTGGGCAACCGCCTGTGCGACGTTCATGTAGTTGTCACTCCTCTTCGTTCAGGTACCGGATCATTTCCCTGACCCCGTCCATACCCAGGTTGCCGCCGCTGAACAAGGCAGCCACGCGCTGTCCACGCAACGCCGACGCCTCGCGCACGCACAGGGCGAATACTGCCGCGGCCGCGCCTTCCGCGATGAACCCGGTGTGTTCGAGGACGACGGGGATCGCCCGCTTCATCTCTTCCTCGGTGACGAGGTGCATCTCGTCGACCAGGTCTTTCAGGACGTCGAAAGCCAGGCCGCCCGGATAGGTCGTTGCGAGTCCTCCGGCAAAGGTGTCGCAGGATGCCGTGATCACCGTCCGGCCTTCCTGCCAGGATCGGTAAACCGATGGCGCGTTGGCGGCCTGGACGCCGATGAGGCGCACCAGCGGATTGGTGGCCTTGATAGCCGTGCCGACCCCCGCGATCAGGTTGCCGCCGCCCACGGGCAGCACCACCGCATCCAAGTCCGGCAGGTCCTCCACGATCTCCAGGCCGATGGTGCCCGCGCCCGCCATGAGGCCAAAATCCTCGCCGTCCTCGATGTACACCTTTCCGGTTTCTTCCGCAATCTCCCGTGCCCGCTTGAATCCGTCGGCGATCGTCTCTCCGTGGACGACCAGTTCGGCGCCGAGCCGGCGGATGGCATCGCTCTTGACCTTCGGAGTACCGTGGGGCACGACCACCGTGACGGGTACGCCCAGCAAGCCGCCGCCGTAGGCTATGCCCTGGCCGTGGTTGCCGGTGGACGCCGTGGTGACCCCCCGTTCGCGCTGTGCCTCGTCGAGCAGGGACATGGCATACAGTCCGCCCCTTACCTTGAACGAGCGTATGGGCTGGAAATTCTCGTACTTGACGTGGAGTTCCAGGTCCAGCGTATCGCTGAACCCGGCGGAACGGTACATCGGCGTCGGCGCCAAATACTGGTTGAGGAAGCGCCGTGCCTTGACGATGTCAGTCAGCGTGGGATGGGTGGGCATGGGGTTCAGGCGCTTCCCTGGGTACAGTTAGCGTAATTTGGTTGTCGAAACAAAGAAACCCTTGGTGGATTGTAGCTTGATCCACAATCTGCTTATTCTGCTGTGATTAGGAAGTAAGTCAAGGTACAAAAGAGTTGACAGTATACGTAAAGGACTCGTAACTTAGACCATATTATGGGACATGTTGAATGTATTTAGTAATTTAATTATAAATATAACAATATCTTATATAGGACACTACGAAGGACATTGTGAAAGACATAACAACGGACATTAGAGGTGTCAACAATGAGAAAATATGAATCCACTCATCCGTGGTTGCGAAGCTTCGATACGGATTACCTGGTTCGTGTCCCGCCAAGAATCTGGATGATCCTTGGTGAGATCAAAGCCAAGTGTGAGCACTTGACAGGTATTCCGCTGATGCGTCAGACGGCGCATGAATTGTACCAGGTGTACCTGGCGAGAGGTGTCCTGGGTACAACAGCTATCGAAGGGAATACCCTTTCGGAAGAAGAAGTACGTGCGCATATGGAAGGTCAATTGAAACTACCCGAGTCAAAGGAATACTTGAAACAGGAAATCGATAACATCCTGGAGGGGAAACGCAGAATCCTGTCGCTTCAAAGTAAAAACAAACTCCCTCCGTGGTCGCCTGAAGAAATCTGCAGGCTCAATGAGGTTGTGCTTAAAGAACTCGAGCTACCGGACGAGGAAACGATACCTGGAGTAATACGGAAACACTCCGTAGGTGTGGGCCGGTACCGCGCGGTGCCGGCCGAAGACTGTCTTTTCTTGCTCAAACAGCTATGCAAATGGTTGAATTCATCTACAGACGACATTGATCATGGCAGCCGAATCCCATTAGGGTTGATCAAAGCGATCGCTGCCCACCTTTATTTTGCGTGGATCCATCCTTTTGGGGATGGGAACGGAAGAACGGCCAGGTTGATTGAGTTCAGAATACTGATAGAAGCTGGAATACCCATCCCTGCAACGCTGCTACCAAGCAATTTCTATAACCAGACCAGAACGGAATATGCCCGACAGCTTGACAGGGCATCACAGTCTGGTGGGAGTATGGACGAATTTATGGAATATGCGATCCGAGGTTTCTCCGAAGGCCTTACGGAACAACTTGCATCGATCAGAGACCAGCATCTTCGGATATCCTGGATCAACTTCGTCCATGCGCAGTTCCAGGGAATGACGGGTACCGCAGCAAAACGTCGCCGCAACCTTGTTCTTGCTCTTTCTGAACAGGATCTACCGGTCCCCAGGTCCCAGATTGGGGAGATCAACCCAAGGGTTGCCAGGGAATACGCGAACGCGTCACAGAAGATGATCAGCCGAGACTTGAATTACCTTAGAAAAATGGATCTTGTAGAGCGCACCAGGAGTGGTTACAGCGCAAAGAAGCAGCTCATGCAGGCTTTTTTGACTTCAGGCTAAGCGGAACTGACCATCTGATAAAACCGTCGAATATGACGGATCATTACTAGACCTCGATGCTGAAGAGGTGGACGGAGTTGACATGCAAAGACACACCTGCAAGCGAATCACCCCGGCGGAAATTGCCGCCAAGATCCCCGCTCCGAATGGAGACCGGTTTTTCGTTGCGCTGGAGCGCGGCGAGTTGCAGATCGAGTTGTACATGCCCCGGGAAGTGGACGACCAGACGCCGCACCGCCGTGACGAGTGCTATGTGATCGTCGAGGGGAAGGGGAAGTTCGAAATGGGCGGCGAGGTCGTGCCGTTCGAGGCCGGCGACTTCTTCTTCGTGCCCGCCGGAGTAGCGCATCGTTTCGTGGAATTCGGCGAATCGATGAAGACGTGGGTCATCTTCTACGGACCCGAGGGCGGCGAGCAGGTCTGAACGCCCGCGTGTGTCGTCCCGCCAGCGAAATTGCGTGCCGGTGGCGAGCAGGTCTGATTTTCGATTCCAGGCAAGTCGGGCATGGCCTAAAGGTTACTCGCGCTGTTTCAGCCCGTGCGCCGCCACAGATCAATCGGTCCAATTTCACACGGTTCACCCGTCGTCACCGTTCCCGCCGACCGGTCTCATCACCCACTACCCGTCATCCCCATTCCCGCCGACCGGTCTCATCACCCACTACCCGTCATCCCCGTTCTCATCCGCCCGTTTGCGAAGGGATTTGAGTCGCCTCGAAAGTTTCTGAATCTCTTCCTCTACCAGGACGATTTCATCCCCCACGCTGATGCGTCCGTCCCTTTCCAGGTGCCGGCGCCGTTCCTCCGATTCACGGTCGGCCTGGGCCTCGGACATGGAATTGATGATGACCCCGATGAAGAGGTTCAGCATGATCATGGTGCCCAGCATCACGAAACTTACGAAGAAGATTGCACCGAATACTGGCATGGCCCGCGAAGCTTCGCGCAGATGGGCCTGAGCGAAATCCGCGTAGTTGGGGTAGGCGTCGCTGCCGTACATCTGGATATACATCACGTCGGTCCAGTCCTCCAGGGTTACCACGCGGAAGAGCGTAAGCAGCGCCGTAGACAGATCCTGGAAGTGGACGGGGTCGTTGCCGCGGAAGAGATAGACGCCGAGTACCGCGTAGATGTAGAACAGCACGGCCAGCAGCAGGCCGACATATCCCAGCGACGTGATCGACTTGAGCAGCGAATTGACCAGCAGTTGCAGTTTCGGCACCGCGGTCACCAGCCGCAGCGCTCGGAGCACCCGGGCCAGGCGAAGCACCGCGGCGTACTGCCCACCCGTCGGCAGCAGGCACGCCACCACGATGAGGAAGTCGAAAACGTTCCACCGGTCGCCGAAATAGCGATACCAGTGGCGGCCGTGCCGCGCCATCTTCAGCGCGGCTTCCAGGATGAAGAACAGCAGGACCAGCTGGTCGAGCCGATGCAGCCACGCACCGAACCGGACCACGAGATCCCGGGAGGTTTCCAGCCCCACCAGTACGGCGGCGGCCGAGATCACTCCGAGGACGGTGTGCTGGAATGCGTTCGAATCTACCAGTCTTCCGATCTGGTTTTTCACAGGCCTACGCTCCGGAAAAGAAAGCACCTTTGACATTTCCCACGGCTACCTCGCTCGCAGGATCTGATAGTAGAAGGTGCCGGTGATTTCCAGAAACGGATGGAGGAAATCGTCGGGGAGCGGCGGAAAGGGGTGGGAAGTCTCGATGGCGTTGCGGCTTGACGCCACGAGGGATTGATATGGAATGTCATTGTCCCTGTAGGAAAGCACTTCGAGGTCGCGCAGGGCGCCGTCGGGCATGATCTTGAACCGGATGATGACCCGTCCGCTCACCAGGCCGAGCCGGAAGGCCTCGGGTGCGAACCAGCGTCTCCGGATCCGCTCGCGCAGGATGTACAGGTACGGCGCGTAATCCCAGGCATAGGTGCTGAGCGAGAAGTCGCCGTAGTCCTTGACCGAGGTGTGGCGGTTGTTCGTCCTGGGTACGCGCGGACCGGAGTTTCCTAAACCGAATCCGAACCGGCGGTGCCGCTCGTAGGCGGGTTCGCGTGAAATCTGAGCCAGTTCGTTCAGATCGTTCTGGGGTATAAACACCGGCGCGTCCGGACCGGTGGGCCGTGGCGCGGAAGCGACCCCGTCCCCTGCAATCGCGCCTTCTCCAAGTCCTTCGCGTCCGTCCCTGCCCCGGAATTCGCGCCGGATGATCAGATCCGAAGTCCACATGGGCGGGTCTTTCACCTCTTTGAAATCCTCGATGCCGCCCTCTCGCGGCGTGAGCGGGACGGCGCCCGTGAATGGATCATGCTGCTGATCGTCCTCTTCGTTCGGGTCTTCCATCGTCCTGACCTCCAGTTCGCCCTCGGAGAAAGCCGGACCTTCAGGCAAATCCGTATCCTCCAGCAGGTCCCTCGCGATGGCGTTCTTATCTGCCACGTCGGCCTCCGGTTCGTCCGGCGGCTCCTCAACGCGGGCTTCTTCAGGCACGTCGACCAGGGTGGGAGGGTTCTGCATTTCCATGTAGGCCTGTTCGAGCTGTTCCAGACGCTCGTAGGGAGCGAGGGTGAGTTCGATCATGTTCTTGTCTTCGAGCAAGCCGGTGGACAGGAGGGCCAGCAGGATGAAGCCATGGAGCAGACCGGCGGCTGCGAAGGCGACGAGGAGGTATTTGGCCGTTAATCGGCGAAAGGATACGGTCCGTCCCAGGGGCCGGGATTGATGGGCGTATTCTTTCGAGTATATATCCATGCATGGTTCTTAGGATAGGATTACGAGCGGCCGTTTCAGTCCGCGGTCGGTCGTGCGGGAAGAAACGGCAGGGAGTTCCGGCGGCGGTTCAGCGTTTCTGCAGGATGTTCCGGACGTTTCCTACAAGGAGATTCAATCACGTTGGTATAAACGCGGAGAATGCCCGGGAGTTCCATCCTACCTCAGCCCCAGGCCGTGACGGACCTCCGTCATGGTTTCCGACGTGAGCTTCCGTACCCGGTCGGCGCCCTTGGCGAGAGCGTCCCGCACGTCGTCGGGCCGGCGGGTAAGGTCCTCGTACTTGTCCTGGATCGGCGACATGGCGGATTCCATGTTGTCGCCCAGTTTCTTCTTGCAATCGACGCATCCGATGTCCGCGCTCCGGCACTCGGCGTCGATGGCCGCCACCTCGTCCGGACTCGAGAAAGACTTGTGGAGCGTGAAGATGTTGCAGATATCCGGATTTCCAGGGTCGGATCTGCGCAGCCGGTTCGGATCGGTATAGGCGGAACCGAGCTTCTTCCTGACCGTGTCTGCGCGGTCCTTCATCGCGATGTAGTTCCCCTGGCTCTTGCTCATCTTGGACTGGCCGTCCAGGCCCATGATGCGCGGCGCGGGGCTGTACAGCGTCCTGGCATCGGGGAATACCGGCCCGTACAGGTGATTGAACCGCCTGGCGATTTCGCGCGTCAGCTCCAGGTGCTGGGACTGGTCGTCGCCCACGGGAACGCCGTCGGCCTTGACGCCCAGGATGTCCGCGGCCTGAAGCACGGGATAGGTGAACAGCCCCGCGTTGATGTTCTGCTTATGCTGGGCGGCCTTGTCCTTGAACTGCGTCATCCGTTCCAGGGCCCCGATGGCGGTGCATGTGCTGAAGATCCAGGCCAGTTCCATCGTTTCGGTCACATGAGACTGCACGAAGAGCGTACAGCGGTCCGGGTCGAGACCGCATGCGATGCCCATCGTGGCGGTGTCCAGCACGGCTTCACGCATGGTATCCGGGTCGTACTCGATGGTGATGGCGTGGTAATCCACGACGCAGTAGATGCAGTCGTACCGCGGGATCAGCCTGGCCCAGTTGGCAACGGCGCCGAGGTAATTCCCTATATGTATGTCGCCGGTCGGCTGGATGCCACTGTACAGCCGGGTCGGTTCGCCCGACGTGTTTTCCCTGTCACTATCCGCCGGGGGACAGGCCGCAGTCCCGTCGTCCGGCGCGTGATTCGTCTCTTTCCGTTCGTCCCCGCTCATGCCCGATCATGCTCCTTCGTGGACCTTGAGGGTCCATCTTGCTACGTTACCTTCATACAAAAAAAAGTTGTCATGATACCTGGTCAGCCGTATCTTTATTCGACCCGAAACAGACGTGTTAAATTGCGTCGGAATCCCCCTTCTGTCAAGCGAAATCATGGGGCGAGTTCCTTGTAAGACGAACGCCGCGAAGGCGTATTCGCCGAGATCGATCCAGGTCTCTCGGCCAACGGCGAGCCGGGTTTTATTGGAGAGCGGGACGGAGAGCGAGACATGAAAGAGAACAACGCATCCACACTGGATGAAAAGTACCAGGCGCTTCAGCAGGACCTGCAGGCCATGGGCGGCGTCCTGGTGGCTTTCTCCGCGGGCGTGGACAGTGCGCTGCTGCTCAAGGTGGCCACCGACGTGCTGGGTGACCGTGCGCTCGGAGTGACCGGCGTGTCCGAATCGCTGCCTGAGGAGGAGAAAAACGCAGCCGCCGAACTGGCCGAATGGATGGGCGCGCGCCACCGCTACGCGGACACAGAGGAAATCCACAACGCGGAATACATGCAGAACAACCCGCGCCGGTGCTATTTCTGTCGAGATGAGTTGTATACGCGCCTGGAGGAGATCGCAAGGGAAGAAGGCGCGGCCTTTATCTGCGAAGGAAGCATCGTGGACGACATCAGCGACTTCCGCCCGGGCATGCTGGCGATCCGCGAACACGGCGTTCGCAGCCCGCTTAAGGACGCCGGGTTCACCAAGGCCGACGTCCGTGCGTTGTCCGAACGGCTTGGCTTGCCCACGGCAGACAAGCCCTCCCTCGCGTGCCTTTCGTCGCGTTTTCCCTATGGCGACCCCATCACCATCGAAGCGCTCGAGCAGGTCGGCCGGGCAGAAGCCTTCATCCGGGGCCTGGGCCTCAGGCAGTTCCGGGTGCGCCATCACCGGAACATGGCCCGCATCGAAACGGAACCAAGCGATCTTGCGAAGGTCGTCGAACACCACGACGAGATCGCGGCTTACCTGAAGGAAATTGGTTACGATTACGTCACGCTCGACCTGGAGGGATATCGCACCGGCAGCATGAACGAGGTGCTGAAGAAGCGGAAGGCCACGACCGCCGTTTGAACCCAACGCGCGCCGCTTGAACCCCACGCGCGCCGGCTTGAACCACGAAAGGATCGACCATGTCTGCCTTTGAACCTGCCTCATACGGATCCGTTTTCGCGGACCTGCTCAAGTCGCCCCGCATCATGCCGCTGGGCCCGGGCGAAGAAAACACCCCGGCGAAGGCCGACCTGGAAGCTTTGGACCTGGAGGAGGCCTTCGGCCCGAACCGCATCGCCGACCGTGAGATGGCCGAAGGGTGTGTATCCGGCCTGTGGCTGTACCACGATTTCCTGGTCACCTCCCACACGCTCAGCCAGCAGATTACCACGCCCACGGGAAGCTACTGGCACGGCATCATGCATCGCCGCGAGCCGGATTATCCCAATGGCAAGCACTGGTTCGGCCGCGTCGGCGAACACGACATCTACCCCGAGTTGAGGGACGAGGCGGCGACGATCGCATCCGGCACGGACAACCTTCCCGATCAGGCCGCTTACCTCATGTCCCAGTCTTCATGGGACCCCTACGCCTTCATCGATCTATGCGAAGGCGCCAACGTGGGCGGCGTCCCGGCCGGCGATCTCTGCCGGAGCATCCAGCAGCGCGAGTGGGAACTGCTCTTCGACTACTGCTACAGCAAGGCGATCGCGTAGTCCGGCGGGTCGGTCAACTCCTCTCCCTGATCTTCCGCATCTTCTCCATCCACGAACGGATCTTTTCTTCCCGTCCCCGGTTGGTGGGTTCGTAGTAGCGATGCCCCTGGATGGATTCGGGCAGATGCTCCTGGTCCACGGCCGCCCCGTCGTGGTCATGGGCGTACTTGTATCCCTTGCCGTGGCCCATTTCCTTCATCAGGCTGGTCGGGGCGTTGCGCAGGTGCATGGGCACGGGCTCGTCGCTCGTCCGCTCCGCGTCCCGCCGCGCCTTTGAAAAGGCCGAGTAGACCGCGTTGCTCTTCGGCGCCGTGGCGAGGTACACCACCGCGTGGGCGAGCATCAGGTCGCCTTCGGGCTGGCCCACGAAATGGACGGCCTGCTGGGTAGAGGTGGTCAGGGTCAGGGCGAAGGGGTCGGCCAGTCCGATGTCCTCCACCGACATGCGGATGATCCGGCGGGCAATGTACAGGGGATCGTCCCCGGCGATGAGCATCCGCGCAAGCCAGTACAGCGCGCCGTCCGGATCGGAGTCCCGCACGCTTTTGTGCAGGGCCGATATCGCGTCAAAGTGCCAGTCTCCACCCTTGTCGTATTGCGGCGCCCGGTGCTGAAGCGCCTCGTCGATCTCTTTCGTGGTCAGCCGTATCCGGGCCTCGTCATCTCGCGGCGTGGTCATGGCCGCCACTTCGAGGGTATTCAGCGCAACCCGCGCGTCGCCGCCGGCCACGGAAGCGAGGTACTCGACCGCTTCCTCGTCCATTTCTATATCCCTCCCGCCGAGGCCGCGATCGCCGTCTTCCAGCGCACCACGTACGATCCTTGCCAGGTCGTCCTCAGCCAGGGGTTCCAGGCGCAGCACACGGCAGCGGGACAGCAGGGCGCCGTTGACTTCGAAGGACGGGTTCTCCGTCGTCGCCCCGATGAGGGTCAGCGTCCCGTTCTCCACGGTCGGCAGCACGGCGTCCTGCTGCAGCTTGTTGAAGCGATGGATCTCGTCGATGAACAGAATGGTCCGCTTGCGGTGCATGCCCAGCCGGTCCCGGGCCTCGGAAGCCGCCCGGTGCAGGTCCTTCACGCCGGCGTTCACGGCGCTCAGCGGCACGAAAAAGGAGTCCGTGGCTCGGGCGATGATGAAGGCGAGCGTGGTCTTGCCCGAACCCGGTGGTCCCCACAGGATCATGGAAAAGGGCGTGTCCCGCTCGATGGATTCGTTGAGGAGGCGACCCTGGCCGACCAGCCCCTGCTGGCCCAGGAAGCCTTCCAGCGAATCCGGCCGCATGCGAGCCGCCAGCGGCCCTTCGCGCCGGAGTTGCTTTTCAGCCTGTTCGGAAAAGAGATCGGCCATGGTTGCTCGGCAATCGCAGACCGGATTTGCACGGTTCGGTTCTAATGTCAGATGGATTCGTTTTTTGGGTCGTTTCTTGGTGTAATATAACGAATCATAATTTACATCGACATCAGATTCTACTGGAACGATCACCATATCATTACCGATATTGTGGTGCATCCAAAACTGGGGAAAACGTGACCATTCAGTCGAGTGATACCGGTCCGTTACGGTCCTGACGAGGGGTTTCCATGTTCCGCAACTACTTCACGGTGGCTCTCCGCCACCTGAATCGCCAGAAGGGCTACTCGTTCATCAACGTCATGAGCCTGGCGCTCGGGATCGCTTGCTGTCTCCTCATCCTGCTCTACATCCGCGACGAATTGAGCTACGACCGGTTCCACGACAAGGCGGACCGTATATACCGCGTAACCGCCGAACATCGGCAGGGGAACCGGGTCTCGCAAAACGCCGATGTGCTGATCCCGATAGCCAAGTTCATCCGGGCCGACTTTCCCGAAGTGGAAGACATGGTCCGTTTCGTGCCCCCGGGTAACGCCTGGATGGTCAAGTACGGCGACAAGGGGTTCTACGAGCGAGCGTTCTATCTGGCCGACAGTTCGGTCTTCAATGTCTTCAATGTGCCCCTTCTGACGGGCAATCCCCGGACGGCGCTGGATGGCAACGACAAGGTGGTGCTGTCGGAATCCGTCGCGCGGAAGTACTTCGGCGACGAGAATCCCATGGGGAAGATCCTGGACGCCGAAGGGTCGTTTCATCTGGTGGTGACCGGAGTGATGGAGGATCTGCCCGCGAATTCGCACCTGGGATTCGACATCCTCGCGTCATTCCGGATCCAGGAGGCCTATCTGGAAGTACCCCTCGACGAGTTTGGCTGGCGCGCGTCCTACAGCTATCTCCTGTTGCGAGAGGGAAGCGACCCGGCCGAGCTGGAGGCCAAGCTGCCCGCATTCGTGGAGAAGTACCTGGGCGACCGGTACCGCAACGAGGAAGAAACCCTGACGCTCAAGTTGCAGCCGCTCACCGATATCCATCTCCATTCCCATCTCGAAAGGGAGATCACCCCGAACAGCGATTTCGCATACATCTGGCTCTTCACCGCCATCGCCGTGTTCATCATCGTCATCGCGTGTATCAACTTCATGAACCTGGCCACGGCCAGGTCCGCCGGCCGTGCCAGGGAAATCGGCCTGAGAAAGGTCTTCGGCGCCGGCCGGGGACAGGTAATGCGGCAATTCATCAGCGAGTCCATGATCATGAGCGGGCTGGCGGTCTGTCTTGCCCTCGTGTTCGCCGTAGTGAGCCTGCCGTGGTTCAACCTGTTGACGGGCAAATCCATGGCGCTGGACGGGGACACGATATGGTTCACCCTGGGCGCCGTGGTGGTGATCGGAATCGCGGTCGGATTTGCTTCGGGAAGCTACCCCGCGCTCTACCTTTCGGGACTTGCGCCGATTCAGACCCTGAAGGGCTCGCTGATAACCGGAGCCGGCAACGCGGGCCTGCGCAGGATCCTGGTCGTGGGCCAGTTCGCCATATCGATCGCCCTGATCATTTGTACCGGTGTCGTCTTCAACCAGGTCGAATACATCCGCGCGAAGAACATGGGACTCAATACGGACCAGGTTGTCGCGATTCCGTTGACCTTTATCCCGGTTATGGAAACGTCACCTGTATTCAAGGCGCGCATCATGGAAAGCCCGCACGTGGTGAAAGCCACCCTGGCCTATATCCTGCCCGGTCACAAGAACGCGGTAATCCCGCTCGCGGTAAGCAGGCCGGAAGACAGCTCCGCGTCAAAATACGAAATGCACGCGGCCTGGACGGACGAGGATTACATCGACATCTTCGACATCGATTTGATCGCGGGCAGATATTTCGACCTCACGTTCGCCGGCGACTGGACCCGAACCGGCGCGGTGGTCATGAACGAGGCAGCCGCTGCAAGACTGGGATTCGACCCGGTTGAAGATGCGGTGGGCGAGACGATTCTCTGGCTTCATGAGCTTCGCCATGGATACGAGAAGGATGACCGCGTTCCGCGTGAGGTCGTCGGCGTGATGAAGGACTTCCATTTCAGGTCATTGCATGAGCCCATCGAACCCCTGGTACTCTTCCCGGATCACGAGGGCGGTCACGCGCTCATCAAAATCGACTCGGAAAACCTGATGGAAGGCATAGCCTTTATCGAAGATGCCTGGAAGGAAGTAAATCCTGATTTCGCTTTCGAGTATTTCTTCGTGGAAGACACTTTCGCGCGCCTTTATGCCTCCGAACAGCGGTTCGGCAGGATATTCGTCAGCTTCGCCGCCCTTGCTGTCATCATCGCCTGCCTGGGCCTCGTCGGCCTCT
>MKWU01003696.1_pt1 | contig 19597 bp, 12 predicted proteins | sample 809101 | NCBI WGS metagenome assembly MKWU01 (sample SAMN05860141, study PRJNA318959) | sponge metagenome | host: Aplysina aerophoba | place: Slovenia: Piran, Adriatic Sea, Gulf of Piran | collected 2013-05-07
TCGCGCCCGGCGCGGCGATTCCTGAGTCGCGGGATGGATTTCCCCGCCGAGGGTGCGCCGCCGTTTCTCTTCGATTCCCTGCCGGAAGAACAGGCGCGCGACGTGCGCCGGATGGCCGCGGAGCTCCGGTCCGGCGCCGTGGTGGTCTTTCCCACGGAGACCTTCTACGCCCTGGGCGCCGACCCGCGCTGCGCCGGGGCGGTTTCCGAGGTGTTCCGTCTCAAGGGCCGGCCGGAGGACCGCCGGCTTCCCTGGATCGCCGCGAGCCGCGCGCAGGTGGAGGCGGTCTGTCTCCTCTCCGGACCGGCGGCCGCCCTTGCCGATCGCTGCTGGCCGGGTCCGGTGACCCTGGTACTGCCGCGCCGGGCCGATGCGGGAGAGGGGGTGGCGGTGCGGGTCAGCTCGCATCCGCTGGCGCGGGCGCTCGCGGAGACTCTGGAGCATCCCGTGATCTCGACCAGCGCCAATCCGAGCGGCGCTCCGCCGCTCACCACCGCGGCCGCCGTGCGCGAGGCCTTTGTCGGCCGTGGTGCGGAAAGCCTCCGAATCCTGGACGGAGGTCGAACGCCGGGAGGTGAACCGTCGGTCATCGTGGATCTGACCGGCGCCTCGCCGAGAGTGCTCCGGGGAATGCTCGATCCCGGGCTACTCCCCTGAGGGGCTCTCGCTGGCCCCGAAACGACGCACGTAGTCCTTCTGCTCCGCGGTGAGGTCCTTGGGAACCGCAATCCGAACCCGCACCATCAGGTCACCGTTGCTCCCGTCCGGGCGGGGCATTCCCCGGCCGGGCACGCGGAGCGCGGCGCCCCCGGAGATTCCCGCTGGGATGCGGATCCGCACGGGTTCCCGGAGCGTGGGAACCTCAATCTCCCCCCCGAGCGCCGCTTCGGCGAAACGGAGCGGGACTTCGATCTCGAGGTTGTCACCGTTGCGCCGAAACCGCGGGTGGTTGGCGATGCGGACCACGAGCATCGCGTCGCCATCCGGGGTACGGACCTTGAGCCGCGCGCCGTCCCGAACTCCCGGCGGGATGCGAACCCGGTAGGCGCCGGTCTGGCTTGTCTGGAGTTGCCGGAGCGCCCCGCGGTACGCCTCCTCGAGACTGATCTCCACGACGCCGGTTCGTCCGGCCTGATCCGTTCGCGAGCCCGGTGGCCGGTAGCGGGAGGCGGGCGGCCATCCCGGAGCCCGCCGCGTTTTTCCGTCGAGCGGGCCGAAAGGGGAATCCGGGCCGAAGAGATGGTGGAAGAAACTGGAGAAGTCGCCAAAGGCGCGCGGATCGGGCCGTGTCCCACCCGCTGCTCCCGCGGCCCGGGGCCGGGCGCCCGCCAAATGCTGGGTCCAGTCGGGGCCCAACTGGTCGTACCGGCGGCGCCGGCCCGGATCGGAAAGGACCTCGTAGGCCTCTCCGATTTCCTTGAACCTCTCAGCCGCCTGCCGGTCGCCCGGATTCAGGTCGGGATGGTGTTTGCGGGCGAGACGCCGGTAGGCCTGCTTGATCTGTTGTGCGTCGGCCTGCTTCCCGACTCCCAGAACGGCGTAGTAGTCGCGGTACTTCAAGACTCTCGCGCCCAACCACCTGCCCCCAGAATCACCGGGACGGAGGGGCTAGCGGCCGGTGGCGAGTCGAGGCCGCCGCAAGCGTGAGAGGCGGCGCGGCGGCGGGGGGGGGGGGGGGGGGGGGGTGTGGAGGGGCTGCAGTTCCACGCTGCCATCCCGTGGGCGAAGCGCCCCGCGTCCTCAGCGTCTTTGTTACTACGGACTTTTACCGCTGTAGTCGCGATGCGGGGTGCTTGGTCCACGGGATCTCAATGCATCGGCAGTCGGTCAGGGTCGGGCCCGGGAATCGTCGGGGCAGGGGCGAGGTCGGGGAAGATGATCGGGATCGTTTCCTCGAGGCTGGAGACCAGGTGGATCTGCAGCGCATCCCGGACCTCATCGGGCACGTCCTCGGCGAGGGCCCCCTCGTTCAGCCGGGGCAGGATGACTTCCCGAATTCCGTAGCGATGGGCGGCGAGCAGCTTTTCCTTGATGCCGCCGACGGGCAGCACGTGCCCGGTGAGGGTGATTTCGCCGGTCATCGCGAGTTCCGGGCGGCACACCGACTCGGTCAGGACCGAGATCAGCGCGGCAACCAGCGTGATGCCCGCGGAGGGCCCGTCCTTCGGGGTGGAGCCTTCCGGCACGTGGAAATGAATGTCCGACTTCCGGTAGAACCCGGTCTGGATCCCGAACGCGGCGCCGTGCTGCCGTACCCAGGAGAGAGCGGCGGTCGCCGACTCCTTCATGACGTCGCCCAGTTGGCCCGTCAGGGTCAGCCGGGTGCTTCCCTTCATTCGGGATGCCTCGGCGAAGAGGAGATCCCCTCCAATGGGTGTCCAGGCGAGTCCCACCGCCACTCCCGGCACGCTGACGCGCTCCACCAGTTCCCGGGACAGCGAAGTTGGCGCGCCCAGCAGATCGCTCACGACCGCCGGGGTGACCTGGAGGGGTCCGTCCTCACCCTCGGCGAGTTTGCGGACCGCCTTGCGGCAGATTTTCGCGATGGACCGCTCCATGTTGCGGAGCCCCGCCTCCCGGGTGTACTCCCGGATGATCAGCGCGAGCCCCTCGCGGTCGAAGACCGGCTGATCCGCCTCTTCGTCGAGCCCGTGATTCTCCAACTGGCGGGGAATGAGGTGGCGGGTCGCGATCTGGATCTTCTCCTCTTCGGTGTACCCCTGCAGGTGGAGGATCTCCATCCGGTCCTTGAGCGCCGGCGGCACCGGATCCATCATGTTCGCGGTTGCGATGAACAGGACGTCCGACAGGTCGAACGCCAGATCCAGGTAGTGGTCCCGGAAGGTGTCGTTCTGCTCGGGGTCGAGGACCTCGAGGAGCGCCGAACTCGGGTCACCTCGAAAGTCCATCCCGAGTTTGTCCACCTCATCCAGCATGAAAACGGGATTGCGGGTGCCGGCACGCACGAGGCCCTGGATGATCTGGCCGGGCAGCGCTCCGATGTAGGTGCGGCGATGCCCCCGAATCTCCGCTTCGTCGCGGATTCCCCCGAGGCTGAGCCGGACGAATTCGCGGCCGACGGCCTTGGCGATCGATCTGCCGAGGCTCGTCTTGCCGACGCCCGGAGGTCCCGCAAAGCAGAGGATGGGGCCCTTCTGGTCCGGTTTTCTCTCCCGGACCGCGAGGAATTCGAGGATTCGGTCCTTGACCTTCTCGAGGTCGTAGTGGTCCGCCTCGAGGATGTCCTTGGCGCGTGGGATGTCGTACTTGTCCTCGGTCCGCTTGTCCCAGGGAACCCGGACCAGCCAGTCGAGGTACGTCCGCCCCACGGTGTATTCCGCCGAGGCGGGAGGGATTCGCCCGAGCCGCCGGAATTCCCGAAGGGCCTCCTTTTCGGCCTCCTCGGGCATCCCGGCCTTCTCGATCTTCTCCCGGAGTTCGTCCATCTCCTTCGTGGAGTCGTCGCCTTCGCCCAGCTCCTTCTGGATCGCCTTCATCTGTTCGCGAAGGAAGAACTCGCGCTGGGTCCGGCCGACCTCGCTCTTGACCTTGGACTCGATGCTCCGCCCGAGTTCGCGTACCTGCTTCTCGCGCAGGATCGCCGCATAGGCAAGGCCCAGCCGATCCTCGATGGACAGCGTCTGGAGGATCTCCTGACGCATCTCGGTATTGAGGCTCTGCAGTTGTTCCGCGACGAAGTCCGCCAGTTGACCGGCGCTTCCCACGCGGGCCAGTTGGGTCTTCATGACCTCCCGGGCGCGAGGGAAGAAATCCGTCTTGATCATCTCCTGGAGTTCTTCGCGGATCTTGCGGGTCAGCGCTTCGAACTCGACGGTCTTGTTGGCGCCGACCGTTCCGTCCAGGACCCGGATGTCCGCGCGGACGTAAGGCTCCGTCTGCACGATCCGCTCGACGCGGAACCGGAAGCTGCCGCGGATCACGATCCGAACGGTGCCTTCGCGCATCCGCACCTGCTTTTCGAGCCGGGCGGCAGTGCCCACCCGATAGAGGTCGTCCTCACCGGGATGGTCCACCGAGTCGTCCTTCTGGGTGAGGACCGCCAGCATCACCTTGCCGGTTCCTGACGGGTCGGCCTCGGCTGCCTCGCGCGTCGCGTCGCGCAGCATCTGGATCGTGCTCTTCCGGCCGACCGAGAGCGGGAGGAACGAATGCGGGAACACCACGACTTCCCGGAGGGGCAGCACCGGCACCATGCGGTGCACCTGGCCCTGTGGCGAACCTGAGTCGGCTGCGGCGCCTTTCACCGGATCGGACATCGGAGCTCTTCTCCCTCGAATTCACTGGGTATTCGGCGGGAGCCGAAACCCGGAGAGTACCTCCCGGCGCTCGCCGGAAGGCTCCATGAGCCTAGCACACGGGGCCGTTTATTGCGTGGAACATTGTCAAGATGTGTATAAGTCACTGATAACACGTTTATTAGATGGCCCGGTGGTGTTGCTGAAATATTAGTCGATCGTTGTTATATATCGCTCACCCGAACGTCACCTCGTCGGGAAGTTCGTTCACGTCGTCGGGCTGGATGGGGAAGTGCCGGGAAAGGAAGCGTCCGATGCGGCGAACCCCGTGTTGGAGCCCGTCTCCGATGCCGTTTTCGCGGATATGGCTCGTGATTTCAAGTGCGATCTCGTTCCAGGCCTCCTCGCCGACCTTTCCGTTGATTGTCTGGTCGGCCACGATTTCGAATCGGTGCGACCGGACCGCGAGGAAGAGCAAGACGCCGGAGCCGTCTTTCGTCTGGTCCACGCCGAGCCGGAAGAACTCGCGGATGGCCCGCTTCCGCGCACTTTCGAACGGGAGGAGCCGCGGGACGATGTGAACCCGCAGTTCTCCCGACGTCTCGCGCTCCGCCTCGGAGATGGCGTTCGCGATGAGGTCCAGATCGTCCTCGGAAAGGTGGGAGCGGAGGCGCTTTGGGACTCGCATGTGGTTCGGCCTGTCAGTCTCCGGGACCCTGTGCGTTCACCAGCTTCCGCTGGCCCCACCTCCGCCAAAACCGCCGCCTCCGCCCACAAAGCTCCCGAGACCGCCTCCGAAGCCGCCCCGGAAGCCCGGGGAGCCCCACACCATGCCCCCGCCTCCCGGGACCCCGCCGTAACCCCAGGCGCCCGTTCGCCCAGCGGTGGCGCGGGTGAAGGCAGTGGCGCCGAAGCCGGACAGCAGACCGAGGGGCACCAGCCAGAAAAGAGCGGAGGCCCCGATCATCAGGAAACCGAGCAGCGCGGCGATGCCCCCGCCTGCCGCGGCCGCTCCGGCGGGATGAAAGGCGTTCCCGATGTATCCGAGAAACTGAAACAACAGGAAAAGCCCGACCAGGACCAGGGTTGAGATCCCCCGGCGGGACGTACGCCGCGGTCCCGTTGCCGCGGGCTGGCCCATCCCGCGGTACTCCCCTTCGGCCGCCTGGGCCAGCGCCATCGCGGCAGCGGCGAAACCACCGGCATAGTCGCCCGCCCCGAACCGGGGAGCCAGTTCATCGCGGATGATGCGGCCAGCCAGGCCGTCCGGAATTACCGGCTCCAGACCGTACCCGACCTCGATTCGTGCCCGGCGGTCGTCCCGGGAGACCACCACCAGGGCGCCGTTGTCGGTCTCGGCCTGTCCGATCTGCCAGGCCTCCGCGAGGCGGAGGCTGTAGTCCTCGATGGCGCCCTCGATGCGGGGCACGCTCACCAGTACGAGCTGGACCGAGGTCTCGGCTTCCAGCCGTACGAGGAATTCCTCGAGTTGCGCTTCCTCGGCGGCAGACAGAAGTTCCGCCTCGTCCACCACCCGGCCGGTCAACTCCGGCACTGGCGTCTCCTGGGCCGCCCCGGGGACGGCGACACAGATTCCCATGATCACCGTGAGAACGGATAGGCGCCGCCAAGAGGAAGCCACTACGGGACGGGGGCGAGAGTCGCTCATCGTGGTCCGCGGCGCCTGGCGCCGCGGGGGGAGGGGTTTTCCCTCCCCGCGAGGAAAGGTGTCTCCAATCGCGGAGCGATAGGAGACACCAAGCCGTGGGAAGAGCACCCGGCAACCGAATGGCTTCGGCGGCTGCAATGGACCATTCAGGGTGCTCTTTCCACGGCTTGCTATCGGCTGAAATCTACCGCCGGGGCCGTTTCCGCCCCCTCATCGGCCTCGAAGTAGGCAGCCTCCTCGAAACCGATGAAGTTCGCGATCACGATGGTCGGGAACGTCCGGCGCTCGACGTTGTAGGCCTGCGCGGCCTCGTTGAACCGCCGCCGCTCCACGGCGATCCGGTTCTCGGTCCCCGCCAATTCGTCCTGGAGGCTCAGGAAGTTCTGGTTGGCCTTGATGTCCGGATAGCGCTCCACGACCACCATCAGACGAGAGAGTGCGCTCGAGAGGGCCCCCTGCGCGGCTTCGAAGCGGGCGAGAGCTTGCGGGTTCTGGAGATCCGAGGCGGAGACCTGGACACTGGTGGCCTGCGACCGGGCGGAAATCACCGCTTCGAGGGTTTCCCGCTCGAAATCGGCGGCTCCCTGGACCGTGGCCACCAGGTTGGGAACGAGGTCGGCGCGGCGCTGGTAGACGTTTTCGACCTGCGACCAGCCGGCCGCCACCCCTTCGTCGAGAGCGACGAGGCTGTTGTAGGTGGAGCGGCCAACGAGAAACAGGACGAGGGCTCCGAGCAGAAGCGCGGCGAGCACCCCGCCGCAGCCGAGGAGAACGAGTTTTTTCTTCATGAAGCAGTTGAATTCGGATGGAGGGGACGCCGTCCGGCGAGGGGACGCAAGGGGCTGCTAACGGTCGTAACCGGTCACCGGTTCGGTGCCGGGAAGGAAGGCTTCGAGAATCGTATTGGGCCCGCCGCCCGAGGGCTGCCCGCTCTCCAGATCCACCTCTACGAGCGCCACGGTGGGCGGAGCCGGAAAACCCCGCCGCGGTGGATCGGGGCGTCCGTTCTGCATGAAGTGGACCCACGCTGGAAGCGCCACCCGGGCGCCGCTCTCACGGTCTCCCAGCGTCTCGTTCCCGTCGTTGCCGACCCACACCGCGGCGGCGATCTCGGGGTCGAAGCCGATGAACCAGGCGTCGGTGAACTCGTTGGTGGTGCCGGTCTTGCCGGCCACCGGCCTGCCGACCTGGCGAGCGCGCACCGCCGTGCCTCGCGCCACCACCCCCTCCAGCAGGTGCGTGATGACGTACGCCAGATCGGCCGGAATCACCGAGGCGGTCTCGGGGTAGAACCGCTCCAGTTCCCGGCCGTCGCGATCCGTGATCCTCGAAACGAAGAACGGCTCCATCCGGACGCCCTGATTGGGAAAGGCGCTGTAGGCGGACGCCATTTCCAGCAGGGTGACCCCGCTCGAGCCGAGCGTGATCGAAAGCACCGGGAGGAGTTCGCCGCGGATCCCCAGCCGGCGCGCCAGCGCCACGACGTTTTCGGGGCCGATGTCGTGGACCATGCGTACCGCCGGCACGTTGCGGGAACCCTCGAAGGCGTTCCGCATGGTGATCCAACCGCGGTGTTCGCCGTCGTAGTTCCGGGGTTCGTAGGGCTTGTCGCTGACCGGATCGATCCAGGTGAACGGCTCGCCCAGCAGGAGGGAGGTCGGCGCGAGCCGCCCGGTTGCGAGCGCCGCTCCGTAGGCGAAGGGTTTGAACGACGACCCCGGCTGCCGGCGCGCCTGGATGGCCCGGTTGAACTCGCTGCGCTCGAAGTCGAATCCGCCGACCACGGCGCGGATGGCCCCGGTTTCGATATCGAGGGCCAGGAAGGCCCCTTCGGTCAGTGGCTCCTGGTCCAGCGCCACCAGGAGGGGCTCGTCCAGGTTGAGCTGACCCTCGGAGCCGTCCTCCTCCTCGGGGCCGGGCTCGTTGGCCAGGATCCGAAACTCGCCGACATCCCCGACCCGAAACAGGTCCTCGCTGGTCCGCAGCGTCCAGTTCAGCCTCGACGGATCCACCCGGGCGCGGTGGTCCGCAATCCGGATCTCCGGCTCCGGCCCCGCGGCGGTGACCACCCCGCCGACCACCGAGCCGATGGCGAGGGGAGCGCTCCAGGAATCATCCTCGTATTCCGCCGGTTCCATGCCTTCGTCGAGGACGTTCCTCGAGAACCCCCGGAACCCCCGCCGCTTGTCGTGGGCGCGGAGCGCCATCTCCACGGACTCGGCGGCGGTTCGCTGCATGGGGCTGTCCAGCGTCGTGTAGACGCGCAGGCCTCCCCGATAGGTCCGGGAGTCTCCGTACTGGTCCCGCAGGTAGCCGCGCACCATTTCCATGAAGTGGGGAGCGAAACGGTCCCGGCCGCGGGAGCGCAGCCGGATCGGCGCGTTCCGCGCCGCTTCGGCTTCCTCGGGCGAGAGGAACTCCTCCGCAACCATCCGCTCGAGCACCACATCGCGCCGGCGCTGGGCCGCCTCCAGGCTCCGGAAGGGATTGAAGCGGGCCGGATTGGGAGCGACTCCCACGAGCATCGCGGCTTCTCCGACCGAGAGTTCGGTGGTCCCCTTGCCCATATAGAACTGGGCCGCCGCCTCGATCCCCTGGTTGTTGTATCCGAGGTGGACCTGGTTCGCGTAGAAGGTCAGGATCTCTTCCTTGCGGTAAGCGCGTTCGATGCGGAAGGCCGTAATCGCCTCCTTGATCTTGCGTTCCAGAGTCTCCTCCCGGTTCAGGAAGAGTTCGCGCGCGACCTGCTGGGTGATGGTGCTGGCGCCGGAGACGATGCGCCCCGCCCGGTAGTTGTCCCAAATCGCCCGCGCGATACCGATGGGATCGAAACCGAAGTGGCGCCAGAAACGCTGGTCCTCCGAAGCCACCAGAGCGTCCCGAAGGTGCTGCGGAAGGTCTCCGTACTCCACCTCGGTCCGGCGTTCGACGGCGAACTGGCCGATTTCGGCGCCGTGGCGGTCATACACGATGGTGGTGGCGGTGCCCTCGTAGCCTTCGAGTTCCTCGATGAGCGGAATGTCGCTCTGGTAGGCCGCGAGCAACCCGAGCATGGCGCCGGCAACCGCGGTCGCGCCGAACAGGAAGACCACGATCAGGATTCGCGCGAACCGGCGGCCCGCCGCCGGCCGGCGCGGAGCTGCTGGGGAACGGGGCACTCAGTTCCCCACCAGGTCCATCAGCGCCGGCCCGATCTCGGGGCGCTGGAAGTGGAAACCGGAGGCGAGCAGCCGGCGGGGCACGACCCGCTGACCGGAAAGCAGCAAGGCGTCAGCCATCTCGCCGAAGGCGAGGCGCATGCCGAATCCGGGAACCGGAAAGATGGTCGGTCTCCGGAGGGCCTTGCCGAGGGCTCGGGTGAAGTCCGCGTTGGTGACCGGGTTCGGCGCCGTCAGGTTGTAGACCGGATCGAGCGATCCGGCAGGCGCCTCCAGGAGGTGCGTCATCGCGGCGGTCACGTCGGCGAGGTGGATCCAGGGCATCCACTGCCGTCCGCTGCCGAGCCTGCCGCCCACCCCCATCCGGAACGGAGGCAGCATCGTGGCGAGCGCTCCTCCTCGCGGCGAGAGCACCACGCCGATCCGCAGCGAGGCGGTTTCGATCCCTGCCTGCCGGGCGCCGCCGACGGCGTCTTCCCATTCCGTACAGATCTCGGCAAGGAAGTCGTCCCCCGGAGGGGCGCCCTCATCGAGTTCCTCGTCCCCGCGCGGCCCGTAGTACCCCACCGCAGAAGCCGCGAGCAGGCGCGCCGGCCGCTTGCGGGCGGCGCCGAGGGCCGCGACCAGCGTGTTGGTGCCTCCGACCCGGCTTCCCCGGATGGCCCGCTTGCGGGTCGTCGTCCAGCGCTTCCCGACCGGTTCGCCGGCAAGATGGACGAGCGCGTCCAGGTCTTCGAGCACGCCGACCAGGCCGGCGTCCGTTCCGTCGCCACCGGGATTCCACTCGGCCGAGCGCACTCCGGCCGGCAACCCGCCCGGCACGCCGCGGCGCCGGGTCAGCGCCACGACTTGATGGCCGCGCCCGGCCAGTTCCGAAGCAAGAGCCCCGCCGATCAGGCCGGTCGCTCCGGTGATTCCAACTCGCATCCGCAGTGGGATCGCATTCTAGCCTGCGTTCCACGGCCGGCAGGCGGTTGAAGCCGGGCCACGCCGGACGGACAATGGGACAATGTCTGGTTCCGGGAGGTTCTCCATGCCCCGTCTTCGTTTTCTCTTCGTTCTTTCCTGCGGTCTGTTGGCCGCGGCGCTCGCTTCCGGACAGGAAAAGCGTCCCATGACGATCGTCGAGTTGATCGACGTTCCGTCGGTGGGCAGTCCGCGCCTGTCCCCTGACGGCAGCCAGATCCTCTACACCCGGACCGATACGGACTGGGACAAGAACGGCCGGACCACCCACATCTGGCGCATCGCCGCCGATGGCGCCGGTGAGGTGCAGCTCACGAACGGTGAGGACGGAGAATCCAGTCCTCGCTGGTCGCCTGACGGTACCCGCGTCGCCTTTCTCGCGAAGCGCGGCGAGAACGAGCACACCCAGATCCATGTGATGCGGAACCGGGGAGGGGAAGCCTCTCCGCTCACCAACCACGACAGTTCGGTGGGGTCGTTCCAGTTCTCGCCCGACGGCAAGCACATCTTCTTCGTTGCTTCCGACCCGAAGAGCGCGGAGGAGAAGAAAAAGGACAAACTCAAGGACGACGTCTTCGCCTTCGACGAGGACTACAAGCAGCGCCACCTCTTCCGGGTGGCCACTGATGGCGACGGATCGCAGCAGGCCGAACGGCTCACCGAGGGTGACTACTCGGTGATCGGGTTCCGGCTCTCCGATGACGGTATGCGCATCGCGCACCACCGGTCCGTCAGCCCGCTGGTGGACAACCGGGACGAGGGCGAGGTCTGGCTCATGGACGCGGACGGTGGGAACGCGTTGCAGTTGACCGACAACACGGTGAGCGAGTTCGGCGCCCAGTTGTCTCCGGACGGCGCCCACGTGATGTTCCTTTCGGACTCGAGCGCTGATTTCGAGACCTACTTCAACGACAACATCTTCGTGCTCCCGGCCGCCGGAGGCGCGCATCGGGTGCTGTACGAGGACATGCCGCACGAGGTGAACAGCGCGCGCTGGGCGCCCGACGGCTCGATCTACTTCACGGCGAACACCGGAGTCCGCACCGAACTCTTCCACGGCGCGCTGGACGACGACGCGCCGAAAGCGCTCACCGCCGGCGACCACTCGCTCACCGGGTGGAACTTCTCCGCGGCCGCCGGTAAGCACGTGTTCGGGATCAGCAACCGCGAGAACAACGGCGATCTGCACCTGTTGCCCGCGGACGGCGGGGATCCGGTGAAGGTCACGAGCGTCTTCGACTACCTCGCGGAGACCTTCGAGTTACCGGTCCAGGAGGCGATCCGCTGGACAGGCGACGACGGTGCGGAAGTGGAGGGGCTTCTCTACTACCCGCTCGACTACCAGGAGGGTGAGCGGTATCCGCTCGTCGTCCAGACCCACGGCGGGCCGGCGGCTTCCGACAAGTTCGGTTTCGGCCGCTGGAGCAGCTACGTGCAGGTGCTGACCGCGCGCGGCTGGGCGGTCTTCAAGCCCAACTACCGGGGGAGCACCGGATACGGCGACGAGGTCCTCCGGGACATGGTGGGGCACTACTACCGCCAGTCGCACCTCGACGTGATGACGGGCGTGGACCACCTGATCGAACTCGGGATCGTGGACGGCGACCGGATGGCCAAGATGGGTTGGAGCGGCGGCGGCCACATGACGAACAAGATCATCACCCACACCGACCGCTTCAAGGCGGCGGCGTCGGGAGCCGGCGCGGTGAACTGGATCTCGATGTACGGGACGAGCGACGTGCGCATCTACCGGACTCCGTGGTTCGGGGGGACCCCGTGGCAGGAGGACGCGCCGATCGACACCTACTGGGGACACTCGCCGCTGAAGGACATCTACAAGGCGACCACGCCGACGATCGTGCTCGTTGGCGAGAACGATGTCCGGGTCCCGCCCGAACAGTCGGTCGAGCTCTATCGGGCGCTCAAGTCGAACGGGGTGGATACCCATCTCTACATCGCACCCAGGGAACCGCATGGCTGGCGAGAACTCCGCCACGAACTCTTCAAGGTGAACGTGGAGATCGACTGGTTCGAGCGCCACGTTCACGGCATCGAGTACGAGTGGGAAACCGCTCCCGGCGATGACGAGGAGGACATGGCGGCCACCACCGACGAAGAAAGCCCTTGACCGGGTCCGCCCCGGAGGAGTCCCGTCGATGACGGGACTCCGGCGGTTCCGGGCGGGGTGCGGCCGGTGGTGACTACGGCCCGGATCGAAGGTCCACCACAACTGGTGACCACCGGCAATCGGCGGAGAGAATCCGCCGGAGGAGGAGCCTCATGACGAAGCCCCGTTTCACTTGCTTCCGCACTGCCGCGGTCCTGTTCGCACTCGCTGCCTTCGCTGCGGGTGGTTGGGCGCAGGAAAAGCGTCCCATGACCATCGTCGAACTGATCGACATTCCCTCGGTAGGGAGTCCGCGACTGTCCCCGGACGGGACCGAGTTGCTCTACACGCGCTCCGACACCGACTGGAAGAAGAACGGCCGGACCACCCACATCTACCGGATCGGTACCGACGGCAGCGGCGATGTCCGGCTGACGAACGGCGAACACGGGGAGTCGAGCCCGCGCTGGTCGCCGGACGGGGCGTGGGTGACCTTTCTGGCCCGCCGGGGAGAGAGTCCGTTCCAGCAGATCCATCGGATGTCGAACCGGGGAGGGGAAGCCTCGCCCCTCACACAGCACGAAAGCTCGGTGCAGTCCTACGCCTTTTCGCCGGACGGAGAGCACATCTACTTCATCGCGCCGGACCCCAAGTCCGCGGAGGAAAAGCGGAAGGACGACCTCCGGGACGATTTCTTCGCCTTCGATGAGGACTACAAGCAGCGGCACCTGTTCCGGGTCTCGACTGCGGGCGACGGCCCGCGCGACGCCGAACGGATCACCCGGGGCGACTTCTCGATCCTGGAGTTCCGGCTCTCGCCCGACGGGCAGCGCATTGCGCACTCCAGATCCCTTTCTCCCCTCCTCGACAACCGGGACGAGGGTGAGGTCTGGATCATGGACGCTGACGGCGGGAACGCCCTCCGGTTGACCGACAACACGGTGGGTGAGAGCGGCGCCCAGCTCTCGCCGGACGGTTCCCAGGTTCTGTTCGTTTCGGCGTCGAGTTCAGAATTCGAGACGTACTTCAACAGGAATGTCTTCGTCGTGCCTGCAGCCGGCGGACCACACCGGGTTCTGTTCGAGGACTGGCCGTACGAGGCGAACGGAGCGACCTGGGCCCCGGACGGCTCGATCTACTTCATTGGCAACACCGGCGTCCGCAGCCAGATCTTCCATGGGGAACTGGACGGCGCCGAGCCTACGCCGCTCACGGCGGGTGACCACACCATCGTGGGATGGAACTTCGCCCCGGCAGCGGATCAGCACGTCTTCGGGATCAGCAATCGCGAGAACAACGGCGACATACACCTCTTGCCGACCGCTGGTGGCGATCCGGTGAAGGTGACGAGCGTCTTCGACTACCTCGACGAGGCCTTCGAGCTTCCGGTCCAGGAAGCGGTGCGCTGGAACGGCGAAGACGGCGTCGAGGTCGAGGGCCTGCTGTTTTACCCCCTCGACTATCAGGATGGACAGCGGTACCCGCTGGTGGTGCAGACCCACGGCGGGCCCAGGTCATCCGACAAGTTCTCATTCGGCCGCTGGAGCAACTACGTCCAGGTCCTGACCGCGCGCGGTTACGCCGTCTTCAAGCCCAACTACCGGGGCAGCACCGGCTACGGCGACGATTTCCTTCGGGACATGGTGGGCCACTACTTCAACCAGGCGCACCTCGACGTTATGGCCGGCGTGGACCACCTGATCGAGCGCGGGATCGCCGACGGCGACCGCATGGCCAAGATGGGCTGGAGCGCGGGGGGCCACATGACCAACAAGATCATCACCCACACCGGCCGCTTCAAGGCCGCGTCCTCGGGCGCCGGGGCAGTGAACTGGATCTCGATGTACGGGCAGAGCGACGTGCGGTTTCCCCGCACTCCCTGGTTCGGGGGAACCCCTTGGCAGGAGGATGCCCCCATCGACGTTTACTGGGAAAACTCGCCGCTGATGGACATCTACAAGGTCACCACGCCCACGATCGTGATCGTCGGCGAGAACGACGTGCGCGTGCCGATGCCGCAGTCGGTCGAGCTTTACCGGGCGCTGCGGACCAACGGGGTGGACACCCACCTCTACATCGCGCCGCGGGAGCCGCACGGCCTCCGGGAACTGCGCCACCAGCTCTTCAAGGTGAACGTGGAGCTCGAGTGGTTCGAGCGCCATGTCCGGGGGATCGAATACGAGTGGGAAACGGCCCCCGGTGAGGGAGAGGGCAAGGAGACGGCCGCCACCGACGGCCAGAATCCATAGTCCGGGGAACCGGGGCCCGCCGGAGACATGTGCGGACGCTTTACCCAGTCGTGTTCCTGGGAGGAGACCGCCGAGCTCTTCGGTCTGGAGGAGATTCCCGACGACCTGCCTCCGCGCTACAACGTGGCGCCGACCCAGCTCGCCGCGGTGGTGCGGAACGAAGGCGGCCGCCGGCTCCGGATGCTTCGCTGGGGGCTGATCCCGAGCGGCGCCCCCGACCCCTCGATCGGGAACCGTCTCATCAACGCGCGCGCCGAGACCGCCGGTGTCCGGCCTTCATTCCGGAATGCCTTCCGCGCCAGGAGATGCCTCGTTCCGGTGGACGGTTTCTTCGAGTGGGAACGCCTGGGGCGGCGCCGGCAGCCGTGGCTCTTCCGTATGCGCGAACGGTCTCCCTTTGCGCTCGCCGGCCTCTACGAGCGTTGGCGGGCACCACTGGGGATTGCGGTTCCCCGGGCACTGCACGTGGGACCATCGGACATCGTCGAGACCTTCACGATCCTCACGACGGACGCCAACGAGGTCGTGGTGCCGGTCCATGAACGCATGCCCGTGATCCTGCATCCCTCGGCCTGCGATGGGTGGCTCGCGGGGGAAGACGTCCCGCTCGAGCCCTTCCCGCCCGACGCGATGGAGGCCTTCCGGGTCAGTCCCCTGGTGAACAGCCCCACCAACGACGACCGGCGATGCATCCAGCCGCTCGCGAACGCGGTCGAGCGGGGACCGCCGAGCCTCTTCGGCGCGCTGACGGGCTGAAGTCGGTGCTGCCAAACACATCGGTCGGCGGGAAGGACAAGTGCCGATGCCCGAGACTTCGTCGCCCTAGGAGGACCCTTTGCTTGCCCGTGCCACCCTCTTGGCAAGTGCTCGAAAATCGCTGTAGCAACCCTGCACCGCGTACGTGTGCCCCCCGAGCGCGCCATCGGCAGCCTTGAGGAGGAACATGGATTTTCGCGCCTCCTGAGCGAGGGGCATGAGACTCCGAAAGTGCTTGAGCGTCCCGAGGCAGTGGATGTCGTCTTGGACCGATGGACTGTCTTCCGTGGATTCTTCCAGTACCAGGTCCCGATATGCCCCAGGGATCCGATCCATCCAGCGCTCGTAAGCCTTGACCGGTCGATCCAAACGAACCGCGTGCTGCAGCACGACATAACCGATGGGCCGCATCCCGCCGCGCGGCAGTTCCAGGCCCACCACCTTGTTTTGCCCCTTGCGGCTGGCCCATTGCTGTCTCCATCGGCGTAGCGTCGGCCCCAGATTTCGGAGTCCCTGAATGGAGTAGAGATCGGGGGCGAGTGGCACCACCACGTGGTCTGCTGCGAGGAGTGCAGCCCGGTTCAATGCCCCTGGATTTGGTCCGACATCGACCAATATCAGGTCGGCGGCAACCTGTTTCGCGGCTTCTCGTATAGCCCGGGAAAGCGCTGAGAGGACCCGAAAGGCACGTGGCTTCCCGTCCATACAGTCCGGCCACTGACTCGACAACTCGTCCTCCGCCCCGGATAGCAGCATGTCGCCCGCGACCAGACCGATGCCTCGAGTCGGCCTGTGAACGATGGGAGCGGCGACATCACCGATTCCTTCGAGAAGCGGAAGGAGGGATGAGTAGATGGTTCCGCTGCTGCCGTTTTCCGCCCAGAGCTGCTCCATCGCGTCGTCATCGAGGAACATGCTGGTGAGGTTGGCCTGTGGATCGAGATCAGCGACGAGAACGTTGGAACCCAGTTCCGCGTACATCCATGCCAGGTGGTAGACAAGGGAGGTTTTTCCGACTCCGCCCTTGTTGTTGAAGACCGCGACGGTCTTCATGCCGCTTGCCTCACCGTGGCGGCCACCAGTGACGCCTGGAACTCGAACTCGGCTGCCGGATTGCCGTTCCTGGCCAACGCTTCCTGGGCGAGGCGCAGTCCGAGTCCGAAACGCTGCGCAAAGCCCAGATGATGCATGATCTCGGCGACGAGTGGATTGCGATAGTCCGTGTCTCCGCAGCCGAAGTTCTGACGCGTCATGCGGCCGTAGAGGCCCCCTGGGCTCACGATGTCCACTCGATCCGCATACCAGTAAATTCGAACGGGTGCGTTCGTTCCCTCGTAGGTGCGATGCATTACGGCGTTGTAGGCAAGCTGTTTCAGCGCCGCTACCGGATAATCCGGATGTCTGATTTCTCGCGGAACACCTGCGACCTGCGTCCGTACCCGAATATTGATCTCCAAGACTTCGTCCATCCGACGAAGGACATCTTCGAGGCGTCCGCTGATGGTCTTCTGGTCCAGGATCGGATCGGTGATTTCCCGGCCGGCGATGCGGAGGAACTGGACGTAGCTGCCCGGCAACCAAGCTTGCGGGTCGTGCGCGAACGCCAGTGCGGCTCCCCAGGTAGGCCGGTCGCCCTGAAGCAGACGAAGTGAGCGGAGCTGGTGGGACAGAGAACGCGCGTTCGCCTCCAACACTTCTGGGGCGATGGCTCGCGGGAGGTACTCGCGTTCGATGGAGTCCTTGTCCAGGTCCGAGTAGTGCAGGCTCCTGGTGGCTCTCCGATCGAACGGAAGGTCTGTCGCCCTCCGCCGTTCAGCAAGGAGTCGCTCATCCTCAGAAGATGCCAAGTGGACTGAGGGGCCGGCGCGGATCCATACCTCCCCTCGATAGCGGACGGGTGTGTCCAAGGAAGGGCTGACCGTGATAACCGCGACATCACAACCCTTCAGAACGCGTCGCTGGACGGTCATCGACGGGAGGGGGAGAATCGAACCTTCTCCGCGGATGTTCGATAACCGGGTCAGGAGGTCGTCCGTGATTGACAACGAAGCGCAGGAGCCGTCGTTCCGTACCCCCACGAACAAGACACCTGGCTGCTGGTTGCCCGGCAGATCGTTGGCAAACGCACAGATGTTCCGCCGGACCTTCTGGTCATCGGCAGCAGACTCCTTCCGTTCCACCTGATCCGACTCAAGATTGATCATGAGAGCCTCAAGCTCAGCGTCGGAATACGGAGTCATGCCGCCTCAGGGATGGAACAGCGGGAGCATATTGGCCGCGGCGCCCGACACGCGTCACGAACCCTCCGCGGAATGGACGCTGGCGGCGCCGGTGGGAACGGGTCGCTGCCGTCGGCTCCCTACTCCGGTGCCGCGTTTTCCAGGGCCGTCTCCGCGAGACGGCGGGCCGCTTCGGGCAGGCTGTCGGCGTTTCCCACGCCCGAGAAGCGTGGCGCTGGTTGCGGGAGGACAGTGCGACGACAGGACAGGCTACACGTGGAACCCTCCTGCTTCGTCCTCGGCACCGTGAGAATGAGAAATCGGACTACCGCGACAGTTCTGTCCGGACTCTCTCGAGCAGGCTTGCCGCATCCGGATCCGCCTGGAGTTCGACCAGCCGTTCGGCCCGAGGCAGCGCCTCGGACCAGCGGCCCTCCTGGACGTAGAGGATCGCCAGCGCGTTGACATGAGCCGGATTGTCCGGTTCGAGCGCTTCGGCCCGCAGGAGCGCCGCCTCCGCCTCCGCGCGCCGGTCGAGGTGCTGGAGCGCCAGCCCGTGGTTGTAATGAATGCGGGCGTTCTGCGGCAGGAGGGCCGCGGCGCGTTCGAGGTGCTCCAGGGACGCCGCGAGCTCCCCTCGCTCGGCCAGCAGCAGCCCCAGCGAGTAGTGGGCGTCGCCGGCGTCCGGCTCGACCGCGACGGCGTTTCGGAGCACGGTTTCCGCCTCCGCATTCCGGCCGAGTCGGCTGAGCAGTACCGCCAGGTTCAGGCTTGCCGGCAGAAAGGAAGGGTCGAGCGACAGCGACATCCGGTAGTCGCGGACGGCCCTTGAGAGTTCTCCGGTCGCGGTGTGAAAGTTGCCCAGGTTGTAGTGCGCGAGGGGGTTGTCCGGAACCGCGGCCGCCGCAGTTTCGTATTCGGTTCGAGCCGTTTCGAAAACAGCGCGGACGTCTCCCGTCAGCCTCGCGGCAACGGGCGCAATCCCCTCGGCCGCCTGGACCCGGACGGACCGGACGGGGTCCCCCAGGAGTCGGGCCCCCAGCCGCGAGCGATCCGGGTGAGGCAGTGCTCCGAGTCCGGCGGCCGCGGCCATGCGAACGAGCGGTGCCGGGTCCTCAAAGACTTCGGTGACCCGTGAGTAGCCGTCGGATCCAAAAGGCGCAATCTGCCGGAGCGCGGTAGCCCGCACGATCGCCGGCTGCTCCTCGTCCCGGGCGAGGCGAATCAAGCGGTCCAGAGCGCCGGGAATCCCTTCGTGCCCGGCGGCGAGGACCTCCCCGTAGTGGGGTTCCCGGCGCCGTTCGGGGCCGTACCAGGTTGCGATCGTCTGCACGGCCCACTCCTGAGTCTGACCCGTGTGGCATGACGTGCAGACGTCCGGGCTGCCGGCCGCCATCGAGACGTCCGGGCGCGGGATTCGAAAGCTGTGGTCGCGGCGGGGATCCACCTGCATGTAGGTGCGCTCCGGCATGTGGCAGTTCACGCACCGGGCGCCGTCGCTTCCTTCGGGATGGAAGTGGTGATCCGGAGAGTTGTAGTTCTTCGCCGTGAGGGTCGGGAATCGGTCCAGTGGCGCATCGGAATGGTGGCACTGCTCGCAGACGGCATTCCCGAGCACGCGCAGCCGAAGGCTGTGCGGGTTGTGGCAGTCGGTGCACCGCACCCCCTCGGCGAACATCCGGCTCTGCAGGAACGATCCGTATTCGTAGACCTCCCCAAGAATCTGACCGTCGGCATGGTAGAACCCGGGATCGAGAAGCGTGGGGCGGAAGGCGTTCAGGAAGGCGTGGACGGGTGAGCGATCCGGGCGGATCGGCGCCCGGAGGGAATGGCAGGCCGCGCACGACTCGACCTCCCGGCCGGCGTCACCGAAACGAACCTCCAGGGCCGACTCTTCGCCGCCGCCGGCAGGGAAGGGGGTGCGCCCGTCAGCCCACTCGACGTGGCGTTTCCCGGGGCCGTGGCAGCTCTGGCAGCCGACATCGATCGCGCTCCAGGTGGTTTCGTAGGTTTGGCTGGCGGGGTCGTAATTCAATTGCAGGTCCGTCGAATGGCAGTCGGCGCAGCCGGAGTTCCAGTTCTGACGCCATCCCGTCCAGTGGAGGGGATCGCCAGCGGGAACCGATTCGTCGGGGTACAAATGGAACCACTCGTTTTCGGCGGTGTTCCAGGCGATGCCGAGGGCCTGCAGCCGGCCGCCGGGAAGCGGGATCAGGT
>MKWU01003697.1_pt1 | contig 19596 bp, 16 predicted proteins | sample 809101 | NCBI WGS metagenome assembly MKWU01 (sample SAMN05860141, study PRJNA318959) | sponge metagenome | host: Aplysina aerophoba | place: Slovenia: Piran, Adriatic Sea, Gulf of Piran | collected 2013-05-07
TCGCGCCAGCCGTGGGCATCGACCGGGGCGTGGCCAACACGCTTTCGCTGTCCACGGGCGAGCATATCTCGGTTCCGGCCAGTCTTGCGGATCTGGAGCGCAGGCAACGCAGGGCGCAGCGCGTCCTGTCTCGCCGCAAACGGGGGTCCAGGCGATATGCCAGGGCCAGACGGCGTGTGGCGGCGCTGTCGGCGCGGCGCGCCCGTATCCGCCGCGATTGGCTCCACCGGGCCAGCTTCGATCTCTCGCGGCGCTTCGGCACGGTCGTGATCGAAGACCTGAACACCCGGAACATGACCGGTTCCGCTCGTGGGACGATGGAGGAACCGGGGCGCACTGTTCGCCAGAAGGCCGGTCTGAATCGGGCGATCCTGAACCAGGGCTGGCATCTCCTTGAAACCCTGCTGGCCTACAAGCTGGAAGAACGCGGCGGAATGCTTGTCAAAGTGCCCGCCCACAACACCTCGCGCACATGCTTCGCGTGCGGCGCGGTGGACAGCCGGAGTCGCAAGAACCAAGCGAGCTTCGTCTGCACCACCTGCGGACATCGAGACCACGCGGACATCAATGCGGCAAAGGTCATCCTGCGTCGGAACACGGCGTCTATGCTCGTGGAGGAAAGGCATTGGCCCTCCGGTGAAGCGAGAACTATCGGTGGAGCGACAAGCCCTACCGGAAATCTCCGGCCTTCTGGCCGGGGAAGATGTTAAGCGCCGCTCCTCCTGACGAGGCGCGCTCCGAGCCGGCGCGCCAGTCCCACCAGCCCCTCGGGCAGGACCAGCACGATGACCAGCAGGATCACCCCGAGCACCGTGGGCCAGTACTGGGTGTACTCGTTGGCAAACCGCTCGAGGATGTAGAGCACCGCCGCACCGATCGCCGGTCCGAAGAACGAGTACATGCCGCCGAGCAGCGTCATGATCAGCACCTGGGCCGACTCGGTCCAGAACGCCGACTCGGTATAGACCCCGCGGTTGTACATGGCGAAGATCGCGCCGGCCACGCCGGCGAATGTTCCCGCGACCACGAAGGCAAGCCCGCGCATCATGCGGGTGTTCACCCCGATGAACCCGGCCCTGGTCAGGTTTTCGCGGACCGCGACCAGGGCCTGGCCGAAGGCCGAGTGGCAGATGGTCCACAGCAGGGCGATCGACCCGGTGACGATTACCAGCGTGAAGTAGAAGAACGGGACCCGGCTGTCGATGAACGCCGGCACCGCCACGCCCACGAAACCGTCATCGCCGCCCGTCACCGAACGCCACTTGAAGGCGATGGCCCACACCAGCATCGAGAATGCGAGTGTCAGCATGGCGAAGTAGATGTCCGTCAGCCGGGTGCAGAAATACGCGACGAAGGCGGCCGCGAGGGCCGAAAGGACCACCGCGGCCGGAAACGACAGCCACAGTGGCCAGCCGTAGGTGGTCAGCAGGATCGCGTTGACGTAGCCGCCGATCGCGAAGTAGGCGGCGTGGCCGAACGAGACGTTGCCCGAGAACCCGATGATGACATTCAGGCTGAGCGCGAACAGGGCGTAGACCATGATCTCGGTGGCGAGATCGATCAGGTAGCGCGACTCGAGCAGCGGCAGAAGCGCCAGTGCGCCGACGATCAGGAGGCACACAACGAGAGTGCCGCGCGGCATGTGCAGGCCCATGGCTCAGTGCCCCTCGCGCTCCGGCTTGCCGTACAGGCCCCACGGCCGGACCAGAAGGACCGCCATCAGCAGCAGGAAGGCGAACACGTCCTGCCAGTTCGGCACGATGACCGAGCCGAAGTTGAACACGAAGCCGTAGATCAGCGCCCCGACGAAGCTTCCCCACAGGGAACCCAGCCCGCCGATGATCACGATCACGAAACACTCGACGATGATGGTCGCGTCCATGCCCGGCGTCGGGCTGTTGATCGGGGCCGCCAGCGCACCCCCGACACCCGCCAGCGCCGAGCCGATCACGAAGATGACGATGTAGATCATCGGCACGTTGATGCCGAGCGCCGAGAGCATCTCCATGTCCTGGGTCGCCGCCCTGGTCAGCCGACCCCAGCGCGTTCGCTCGATCAGCAGCCACAGGCCGAGGAAGATCAGCGGACCGATCACCGCCAGCATCAGCCGGTAGCTCGGATAGAAGGTCACGCCGAGATCCGTGGCGCCGCGCAGCGCGTCGGGGTAGGAGACGCTCAACTGGTCGGTCCCCCACAGGATCTTGGCGATGTCACCCATCAGCAGCACGATGGCGAAGGTCAGGAGCAGCTGCATCAGGTGCTCCTTGTCGTACAGCCAGCGAAACAGTCCGCGCTCCACGATCACCGCGATCGCGGCAAGCCCGGCGGCCGCGGCCACGACACCGGTCACGAAGCCGAGCTCGGCCTCCTGGGCGACCGTGAACATGATGTAGGCGCCGAACATGTAGAAGGCGCCGTGTGCGAAGTTGATGACCCGGAGCACTCCGAAGATCAGCGAGAGCCCGGCCGCGATGATGAACAGGTTCATCCCCAGCGATATCGAGTTCAGAACCTGGATCAGCACGAAGGTCGGGTTGGACAGGAGCATGTCCATCGGGGCCGGAACTCCCAGGGAGTGGCGCGGGGTCCCCTCTCACCGGCCGGATGCCGGCGAGAGGGGTCTGATCCGTCAGTCGATCTTCGCGGGAATGTAGGTCACGGGGTTCATGACCCGGTAGTCGACCCCTTCCTTCCGGACCATCGGTCCCCAGAACTGGCCGGTATCGGCCTGGTGGGTCTCCGGGTCGATGGTGCGCGGGCCGACCGGGGTGTCGATCGACATGCCCTCGAGCGCAGCCGCCAGCTCATCGGCGTCGGTGCTGCCGGCCTTCTCGGCCGCCGCGGCGATGAACTTCACCCCGATGTAGGCCAGAACCGGCCACATCGCGGTCTCCTTGGTGCCGGCCCGGGCCGCGAGGTCGGCCTGGAACTTCTCGTGCGCGGGCACCGTGTGGTCGTACCAGAGCTCGTAGGTGTTGGACCACACGTTGTCCGGGTAGTCCTTGCCCATCCGCCCTGCGATCTCGTGGCTCGCGATCTCGCCGCCGGAGATGTAGACCACCTGGTCGAACAGTCCGAACGGCTGCGCCTGCTGCGCGAAGTTCACGAAGTGCGATCCCCACAGGCCGCTGGTGACAACGTCGCATCCGGTACCGAGGATCTGGGTGATCTGGGCGTTGTAGTCGGTCGCGCCCAGCTTGGAACGCAGGTCGATCACCTTCTCCACGTTCGGGGCGTGCCGCTTCAGGCCCTTTTCGATGCCGGCGGCAAGATCGTGGCCGTAGGCGTAGTCGAGCTGGATGTCGCAGAGCTTCGTCTTGCCGAGCTGGGCGACGATCTGCGCCATCGCGTCACCCTCGAAGTCGGTATGCGAGGATGTCCGGAACACGTGCTTGTGAAGCTTGGTCGTGGTCATCTGGATGGTCTTGGGAATGGTCGCGATGTAGATCACGCCCTCCTGGCGCGCCACTTCCGAGATCGCCAGTCCGACCGCGGAGCTCAGCCCGCCGACCAGCACGTCGACGTTGTCCTTGGTGATCAGTTCCTTCGCCGCCGCCGCCGCTGCGGCAGGCTTCAGCTTGGTATCGCGGGCGAAGGTGACCAGCATCTCGCCGCCCACGCCGCCGCCGCCATTGATCTCGTCGACTGCCATGTCGTGGCCCTGCATCGCCGGAACGCCGTACACGGCGCCGGTTCCCGACGTCGGGTAGAGAACGCCGATCTTGATATCGGCCTGTGCCGCTCCGATGCTGCCCGCAAGCAGTGCCGCAGCGGCAGCTGTGATTCGCGTGGTGGATGTCATGATTTCCTCCCGTCTCGCCACCGCCGGCGCTCCCGGGGATGCGTTGTCCGGCGGTCGGCATGCCGTGATGGCATGCGGCATGTCCTGGACCGCGCGGTCTGCCCGGGCCGGCGTGCCGACCGGTTGACCGCATCGCCAGCCTGGATGAAGGTGGCGTCGATCCGCCGCGCATAGCACGCAATGGCGGTCGGGATGTCAATACCGGGACTGGAACGGGAGCGGCGGGACGTGATCGACTTGACTGGCAGGTATGCGGTTGTCACCGGCGGCGCGTCCGGAATTGGCCGGGCAACGGTGCTGCGCCTGGCCACGGCGGGGGCCAGGGTATGGTCCGGTGACCTCGATCAGGCCGGCAACCGGGAGACGGCCGCGGCCGCACCGGACGGGCGTGTCACGGCGCTTCATCTCGACGTCGCATCGCGCGACAGCATCGCCGGGTTTGCCCGCCGGATGGCCGGGAGCGGCGGGACCCGGATCGACCTGCTGGTCAACGTCGCGGGCTGGGACCGTATCCAGCCCTTCCTCGATGCCACGCCGGACTTCATGGACCGGGTGATTGACATCAACCTCGCCGGTCCGATCAACGTGACCCGCTGTTTTCTGCCGGCGATGGTCGAGGCCAACGCCGGCAAGATCGTGAATGTCGCCAGTGACGCCGGCCGGGTCGGATCGATGGGCGAGACCATCTATGCCGGGGCCAAGGGCGGGGTAATCGCCTTTACCAAGTCGCTCGCCCGCGAGACCGCACGCCACCGCATCAACGTGAACTGCGTGTGTCCGGGCCCGACCAATACACCACTGCTGATGGCACAGCCCGAGAGCATGCGCGAGAAGCTCGCGCGCGCCGTGCCGTTTCGCCGCATCGGCGAGCCGGAAGAGATCGCCGATGCGATCGTGTTCTTCTGCTCGCCGATGTCCGACTACATTACCGGGCAGGTTCTGAGCGTGAGCGGCGGGCTGACCATGGTGGACTGACCTGCCGGGTTGCATGGGAGACAGCGAGAATGCGGTTCGAGAACAGGGGTGTGATCGTAACGGGCGGTGCCGGCGGTATCGGACGGGAGACCGCGATACAGTTCGCGCGCGAGGGTGCGGCGGTGACCGTCGCCGATCGCGAGGGCGAGCAGGCCCGGGAGGTTGCCGACTTCATCAACGGTGAGGGCGGGCGGGCGTGTGGTGTCGTGCTTGACGTCACCGATGCTCCGGCGACCGAGGCAGTGGTCGCCGAGGCGGCACGCGAGATGGGCTCGCTCGACGTGATCTTCTGCAATGCGGGGATCAGGGAGATCTCCCCGCCGCAGGATCTCGCGATCGAGGAATGGCGCTCGGTGATCGAGGTCAACGTCACCGGTGTCTTCATCTCGGCCCAGGCCTTCGCCCGGCACCGCATCGCCGCCGGCCGGCCCGGCGCGATCGTGATTACCGCATCGACGCTCGGTGTGGTGGCGTCGACGTCGCGCTGTGCCTACGCCACGTCGAAACATGCGGTGGTGGGCATGACCAAGGCGCTGGCGCTCGACCTGGCACCGCACGACATCCGGGTCAACGCCGTCGGGCCCGGGGTGATCCGCACGCCGCTCACCGAACGCTATTTCCAGGACCCGGAGATGGCCGAGACGGTGCGCAGCCTGCACGCCATGAACCGCTGGGGGGTGCCTGCGGAGATCGCGAGCGCGGTGCTCTTCCTTGCGAGCGACGAGGCGAGCTTCTGTACCGGGACACATCTGGTCGTGGACGGGGGCTGGACCGCCGGCAAACGCATGTAGCGGGAGTTGTACGGGACCGTACCGGCATCCCGCCGCCAGGCCGCGGAGGTTTCGCGTCGCCCGGGCCGGATTGATGCCGGTACGGCGCGACACCTGTGTTGTATCTGAACTTTCGGTTGCGGTCCGGAACAAATAGATGGTGTCAAGACCGAGTGCAGGAGGATGCGATCATGAGCATGGGTATTGTCACAAGCGCCGCCGCGTCCGGACCTGGCCGCGAGGCGATGGGCGAGGTCACGGCGGATCTGACCTATATCGTGCGCCAGGACACCAAGCCCTACTTCCTGAGCTCCGCCCTGACCGGCGGGGATCCGGAGGTGTTCTTCAGCACCGAGGAGGTCCCCTCGTGCATCGCCGACATGCGCGGGATCGCAGCCGGGCTCTCCATCGACGTGCACGGGTTCGAACTCAGGACCTGGTCGGCCGGTGACATCGACCTGTACGACGATGACGACGTCGCGGCCCGCTACGAGCCCGGCCTGGTGGAGATGCTGAAGACCATGACCGGGGCCGACGCCGTCGCGATCTTCGACCATACCCGCCGGTCGGACCGCACGGAGGGGGCGAACAACCCCGGCGGCGTGCGTCGGCCGGCGAGCAGGGTGCATGTCGACTACACGGTACGGTCGGGACCGCAGCGCGCCCGGGATTCGCTCGGTGAGGCCGAGGTCGACCGCATCCTCGCCTCCGGTGGCCGGATCGTGCAGGTCAACGTGTGGCGGCCGATCACGGGCCCGGTCCTGCGCTCGCCGCTCGCGCTCGCCGATGCCGCCAGCATACCGGCCTCGGACCTCGTGGCCACCGACCAGCGGTTCCCGGACCGGGTCGGGGAGATCTACCAGCTCGCGCACGGTCCCGGGCATCGCTGGTACTACGCGCCGGAAATGACGCCGGACGAGGTGATCCTGATCAAGGGCTGGGACAGCCTCGACGACGGGAGGGCCCGGTTCACGCCGCACGGCGCCTTCGTCCATCCCGGCGAGACCCCGGACATGCCGTCACGTGAGAGCATCGAGACCAGGACCTACCTGGTGTTCGAGGCGTGGCAGGTCACAGACGCCTGAGGGCCGGCAGGCCGAGTGCGACGCCGACCGAGAGCAGGATCAGCACCGAGCCGTTGACCGCGTAGGCACCCGCAAGCCCGAGCGAGCCGATCAGCAGCCCCATCTCGATGTGGCCGAGCGGCGAGATCCCGATCGCGAGTGACCAGGCGCCCATTGCCCGGCCCCGGAGCGCATTCGGCACGCTCATCTGCACCATCGACTGGGTCAGCACGTCGGACGCGGTCGCCATGGCGGACACCAGGAACAGGGCGGCAAGCGCCCACGGGAAACTGTCGGCACTGCCAAGCAGGATCATGCCGAGCCCGAAGACCAGGATGACGCCGATGTAGAGCCGGCCCGGCCTGTGCAGCGGCCCGAGGCCGGCCGACAGCATGAGGCTCGCCGCCACGCCACCTGCCGCCCGCGCCGCATTGAGGTCGCCGAGCCCGTCCGCGCCCAGTTCCAGCCGGTCGGCGGCCAGTTCCGGAACACCGGTCTGGAACGAGAACCCGAACAGTTCGACCGCGGCGGTCAGCAGCACCAGCATGGTGAGCGTGCGGTTGACTGCGAGTTCGTTCAGGTATTCCGCGAGGTTGCGCCGGAGCGGAACCCGCTCGGCGGGGTTGACGGACGCCTGTCCGGCCGACTTCAGCCTGCTGACCAGAAGCCAGGCGACGGCATGGCCCGCAGCAAGGACGAGGAAGGCGGCGTCAGCCCCCGCCGCCTCGGTGATCCGGCCGGCGGCCAGTGCGCCGACGAGGTGGCCGAACCGCACCGCGAAGTTGATCCGCCCCAGCGCGCTCACGATGGCGGTACGGCCGAACAGGTCGTAGACGTAACTGACCCGGAGCGGCTGGGTCGAGGCGCGCAGGGACCCGAGCACGACGCTGATCGCCATCATCATCGCGAGACCGCCGAGACCGGCTGCAATCACGCCGGCGACGGCCGCAAGCGCCACGCAGTGGCAGATCTCGAGCCCGCGGATCAGGATGCGGCGGTCAAACCGGTCGGCGGCGGCTCCCGCGAGCGTGCCGGCGATGAACAGCGGCAGGTAATAGGCGGCGAGCGAGGTGCCGACCCAGGCCGAGGAATCCGTGATGCGGTAGACCAGCAACCCGAGAATGACCTGCTCGCCCGACATGCCGGCGCCCGAAAAGCTCGAGGCAGCGGCAAGGCGCAGGAAATCCGGCGGACCGAACCCGGAGCGGAGAAGACCGGACCACCGGCCGGCCATGGCGACCTATTCCTCGGGGTAGCGCCAGGGCCGCTCGGGCTGTTCCGCGCCCTCGTCGATCGTCCACTGCGGCAGGGCGAACTCGTCGGTCACGTCCACGAACACCATTCTGACCCGGGTGCCGATCCCGACCCGTGCGATCATGTCGGGCGGCGCGAAGGCGCCGTCGGCGGTCACCAGGTTGCCGGCAACCCGCAGGGCCTCGTGTTCCGTCGGCGCGCCCTTCTGGGTGTCAAGGTCGGCCAGGATGATCATGTAGGGGACCGTGTCGCGGAACGCCGGCTGGATCGGGTGGTGCACCTGGACGTAGGAGTGCACGGTGCCCGCGGCGTCCACCGGCACCCATTCGCTCTCGCGTTCTCCGGTCCACGGGCACGCCGTGGTCGGCGGGTAGCGGAGCAGGCCGCTCGCGGTCCCGCGCTGCAGCCTGAAGTCGCGGGCCGCACAGTAGCGAAAGAACTCGCGGTTCTCCCGATCGAGATCCTCGATCGTGAGTGTCATGCCCATGTAGTCTCCCTGGATCGGCATCGTCTGCTCCTATCGGATGTCCTTCGCCATCACCATGGCCGAACCGGTTCCCGGCATCGCCCACCCGAGATTGGCGGTGAGTTCCGCACCGTGCACCTGCCGGCATCCGCCCTCGCCGTGGTCATGGGTGTGCTGGCGCCGGCCGTCCGGGCCGACGGGACAGCTGTCATCGACGTCGCCGCGCAGCTGGCGTGTGTTCTCGATCACCATGTTCATGCCGTGGGTGTAGCCCTCGCACAGGTGTCCGCCCGACGTGTTGTTGGGCCGCCGGCCGCCGAGCTCGATGGTCCCGTCGGACACGTAGTGGCCGCCCTCGCCCTTGCGGCAGAACCCGTAGTCCTCGAGCTGCAGCATGGTGGTGAAGGTGAAGGCGTCGTACGACCCCGTGATGTCGATGTCCTCCGGTCCCACCCCGGCGTTGGGCCACAGCAGCTCCCTGGCGTAGCGGCCGGCCACGGTCGAGATCGGTCCGTGCTGGTAGTGCATGTCGATCCGCGGCTTGCAGCAGCGCCCGACCACCGCAAGGATTACCGCCGGCGGGCTGGGGCAGTCGCGCGCGCGTTCGACGCTGGTCACGATGATGCAGGTCGCATTGTCGGTCTCGACACAGCAGTCGAGCAGGTGCAGTGGCGTGCAGATCATGCGCGAGGAGACCACGTCCTCGACCGTGTAGCGCCGACGGTAGTACGCCTTCGGATTGTTGGAGGCGTGTTTCGAATGGGCGACCTTGACGGCCGCGACCTGTTCCGGCGTGGTCCCGTAGTCGTACATGTGCCGCAGGAAGGTCGGCGCGAACATCTGTCCGGCGCTCTGCCAGCCGTAGGCGCGGTGGTGGATCTGGTCGCCGACGATCGGAACCGCCGACCGTGCCCCGGTACCTCCGATCCGCACGGCCGAGTAGCCGTTCATCGCCCGGTAGATGGCCACCGTCCGGCACATTCCCGCCTCGATCACCCCCATCGCGATCCCGACCAGCGCCTCGGTCGAGGATCCGCCGCCGTGGACGTCCATGTAGAAGTTCAGCCGGATCCCGAGGTCGCCGGCGACGAAGGGGGCGAAGGTCGAGTCGTTGCCGGAGTAGCTCAGCATGCCGTCGATGTCGCCCGCCGTCATGCCGGCATCGCGCATGGCGTTGGAGACTGCCCAGGTCGCAAGCGACCGGGTGCTCTCCTGCGACCCGCGGCGGTAGGACGTCTCGCCCACGCCGCAGATGGCGTACCTGCCCCTGAGGTTCCGGGGCGAACTCGCGTCGTGGTCGGAAACGCTTGCAAGCGACATGGGGCCGTCCTTTCTCGTCTGCGGTTCTTGCGGTGTGAGCGTACCGGCATCCGGCGCCGGGGGAACCAGGTTTCTGCCGAACGGTCCGCGGAAATCACCGGCCGGATGTCGCTCCGCTCACGGCCCCGGGTCAGGGTGCGCCGGCGCGGTGGCCGTCGCAACCGCGCCGACCAGCAGCCCGCCCGCGGTGATCATCGAGGCGATCAGGTAGGTACCGGTCGCGTCGTGCAACAACCCCGCGAGTGTCGGGCCGACCATCTGGCCGAGCCCGAACGCCACCGTCATGATCGCGAGCACCCGCCTGGGATCCGAGGCGGCGAGCCTTGCCATCTCGATCAGGCCCAGCGCGGTCAGGCCCATCACCGTGCCGCCGAGCAGGGCCGACGCGAGCAGCAGCATCGCGATCGACTCGCTGAGCACGCTGACCGCGACACCGACCGCCTCGCACACGCTCGCGGCCGCAAAGGCAACCCTGTTGCTCCACCGCCGCCCGCACCAGGTCCACAATGCGACCGACGGGATGGCCGAGACCCCGACCACCAGCCAGACCCAGGCCTCGGCCGGACGCAGCGACGGGCTCGCGCGCATCAGGTCGGAGATGAAGGTGGCGGTCACCACGTACCCGAAGCCGACGAGGCCGTAGCCCAGGATCCAGCGCCAGTAGGTCGACCGCCGCACGGCACCGTGCCCGCGGTGCCGCGCTGCCCGGTCCTCCGGACGGGTGTCGGGCAGCAGCCACGCCACCGGGATCGCCAGCAGGAGCGCGATACCGCCTCCCGCGAGCCACAGCGGTTCCCAGTCGTCCCCGGCGGTCGCAAGCAGCGGCGCCACCAGTGCCGAGATCGCGATGCCCGTTCCGACCCCGGCGTAGAGCACCGCGGCGAGCGACGGTCGTCCGGCTATGGCAAGCCGGTCCATCACCATGGCGGATGCGAACACCATGACCACCGCGCCGGCGACTCCGCTTGCGAATCTCAGTGCCAGGAACATCGCCATGGTCTGCACCGCGGCCATGGCGGCGGTCGACACGGCGGCGAGCGCAAGCCCGCCAAGCAGCCAGGTGCGTCGTTCCCCCGGCAGGGAGCCCAGGCTCACCAGCAGCGCGCCGGCGAGGTAGCCGAGGAAATTCGCCGACGCGATCAGCCCGGCGTCGGCGCGCGAAAGGTCAAGCCCGTCGGCCATGTAGGGCAGGATCGGGGTGTAGACGAAACGCCCGATCCCGAGTGCCGTTGCCAGCGAGAGACAGCCTCCGAGCGCGGCCGCGAGGGGATGGTGACTCATGCCGGACCCGTCCCGCTCAGCGCCGCCGGAACGCGCGCGAGCGTGGCCTGGCGAGCTTGATATGGCGTGGAATGAGCATGTACAGTCCGCACGGCAGGGAGTTCGGCTCGTGGTTTCAGCTTTCCGGCGCCTTCCGGTTGTCCGGGGCAGCAGCAGCCGCGGAGTCCCGGTTGGCGGGGCAGGGCGGTCCGGGGTTCCGATGGGGTCATATGCGCTGGGGCCGGGCAGACATGAACCAGGATCCGGCAGGGCGCGCCACCATACTTGAGGTCGAGGACCTGCGCACGGTCTTCGACACCCGCGACGGCGCCATACATGCCGTAAACGGTATCTCCTTCCACCTGCGCGAGGGCGAGCTGCTGGGAATCGTCGGCGAGAGCGGTTCCGGCAAGAGCGTGAGCATGATGTCGCTGCTCAAGCTGGTTCCAATGCCGCCGGCCAGGATCGTCTCCGGCCAGGTCCGCTTCGGCGGCCGAGACATCCTGCAGCTGCCCCCGGGCGACATACGCCGCATCCGCGGAGGCGAGATCGGGTTCATCTTCCAGGACCCGATGACGTCGCTCAACCCGGTGTTTACCGTCGGTTTCCAGCTGATCGAACCGCTGCGCAAGCATCTGGGCCTCTCGCGCCGCAAGGCGCGGGAACGGGCGGTCGAACTGCTCGAGCTGGTCGGAATTCCCTCGGCCGACGACCGGCTCGCGGACTTTCCGCACCAGTTCTCCGGCGGCATGCGCCAGCGGGTCATGATCGCGATTGCGCTTGCCTGTGATCCCAGGCTGCTGATCGCCGACGAGCCGACCACAGCGCTCGACGTGACCATCCAGGCCCAGATCCTGGAGCTGATCCGCCGACTGCGCCGGGAGCTCGGCATGTCGATGATCTGGATCACCCATGACCTCGGTGTGGTGGCGGGAATCGCCGACCGGGTGATGGTAATGTACGGCGGCATGGTGGTCGAACACTCGACGGTCGACCGGCTGTACGCCGAACCGAGACACCCGTACACCCGCGCACTGCTCGACACCCTGCCGGGTACCGGCGGAATGCGGGCGGTCCGGCTCAACACCATTTCCGGGCAGCCACCGCTGCTCGACGCCGCCCCGACCTCGTGCCCGTTCGCGCCGCGGTGCGCTCACGCCTTCGAACGCTGCTGGAACGAGAACCCGGCGCTGCGCCCCGTCGCGCCGGACCGGGACCACCTTGTCCATGACGTTGCCTGCTGGTGGGACGTCGACCGGGGAGCGCCGCGCAATGACGCCTGATGCGTCATCCTCTGCCCTGCTCGAGGTCGAGGACCTGAAGACCCACTTCCCGATCCTCGCCGGGATTTTTCGCCGGCAGGTCGGCATCGTGAAGGCTGTCGACGGCATCAGCTTCACGCTTAAGCGCGGCGAGACTCTGGGACTGGTCGGAGAGAGCGGGTGCGGCAAGTCGACCGCGGGGCGGACCATCCTCCGGTTGCAGGACGCCACCGCCGGACGGGTGCGTCTGGACGGCGAGGACCTTCTCGCGCTCGAGGGTGAAGCGCTGCGCCGGGTGCGGCCGCGTATGCAGATGGTGTTCCAGGACCCGCATGCGAGCCTCAACCCGCGCATGACGGTGAGTTCGATCGTGTCAGAGCCGCTCGACGAGCACAACCTGCTCGCCGGCGCCGAGCGGCAGGAGCGCGTTGAGCAGCTGCTCGAATCGGTCGGGCTGGACCCGACGTTCTCCAACCGCTATCCGCACGAGTTCTCCGGAGGCCAGCGCCAGCGCATCGGGATCGCGCGCGCGCTCGCGCTGAACCCCGACTTCATCGTCTGCGACGAACCGATCGCGGCCCTCGACGTGTCGATCCAGGCCCAGGTGGTCAACCTGCTCGAGGACCTGCAGGAACAGCGCACGCTCACCTACCTTTTCATCAGCCACGACCTCGGCATGATCCGGCACATCGCGAACCGGGTCGCGGTGATGTACCTTGGCCGGATCGTCGAACTCGCGCCGCGCGACGTGCTGTACGCGTCACCGCTTCACCCCTACACCCAGGCACTGCTTTCGGCGGTCCCGATCCCCGATCCGAAGGTCGAGGCCACGCGCTCGCATATCGTCCTGCGCGGCGACCTGCCAAGTCCGGCCAATCCGCCGCTGGGCTGCAACTTCTCCACCCGGTGTCCGGTCGCCACGTCGATCTGCCGCGAGGCCGAACCGGAGTGGAGGGAGACCGAACCCGGACGTTTCGTCGCCTGTCACCACGTGACGGTCGGCAACGGGGCCCGTGGACCCGACCTGCAGCCGCCGGTCGGCGCCGCAACCGGAACGGATGGCGCGTCACCGTCCGTCCCGACAGCGTGAGGAGACAACGTTGATGAAGCGATCAGTCCTGATACCCCTGGCAGCGGCAATGATGTTCGCGTCCGCTGCCCATGCCGAACGCGGAAGCGACGGCGAGCTGAAGATCCTGTACTGGCAGGCGCCGTCGATCCTGAACCCGTTCCTCTCGGGCGGAACCAAGGACATCCACGCCTCCTCGCTCATTATCGAGCCGCTCGCGCACTACGACACCGACGGCAACCTCGTGCCCACCCTTGCCGAGGAGATCCCCACGGTCGGCAACGGCGGCGTCTCGGCCGACCTGCGCACGATCACGTGGAAGCTCAAGCAGGGTGTCGTCTGGTCGGACGGCTCGCCGTTTACCGCCCATGACGTCGTCTTCACCGCCGACTACTGCCTGCATCCCGAGGGTGGCTGCAACGCCGCCGAGCGGTTCCAGGATGTCGAGTCGGTCGAAGCGCTTGACGATCACACCGTCAAGATCACCTTCGGAGTGGCCAAGCCGTTCCCCTACGGACCGTTCGTCGGGTCCGAGGTGCCGGTGTTCCAGAAGGCGCAGTACCAGGACTGCATGGGTGCGAAGGCGCCCGAGTGCACCGAGCAGAACTTCGGAACCATCGGCACCGGCCCGTTCAAGGTCCGTGAATTCCGTCCGAACGACGTCGTGCTCTACGAGATGAACGAGAACTACCGGATCCCCGGCAAGCCGCACTTCTCCTCGGTGCTGCTCAAGGGCGGCGGTGACGCGGTCTCGGCCGCACGTGCGGTTCTCGAGACCGGCGAGTTCGACTACGCGTGGAACCTGCAGGTGGAGCCGGAAATCCTCTCCACCATGGAATCCGCCGGCAAGGGCGAGGTGCTCTCCGCGTTCGGGACCTCGGTCGAACGGCTGATGGTGCAGCTGACCAACCCCGACAAGACGCTCGGCGACAAGCGGGCGACCTACCAGAACGGCAACAACCCGCACCCGTTCCTGTCCGATCCCGCCGTCCGCCGTGCGCTGTCGATGGCGATCGACCGCCAGATCCTGGTCGATGCGGGCTATGGCCCCGCCGGCCGGGTGACCTGCAACGTGCTGCCGGCGCCCGCCATCTACGCGTCGAAGGCCAACGACTGGTGCAAGACGCAGAACATCGAAGGCGCGAACAAGCTCCTGGATGATGCTGGCTGGGAGCATGGGTCCGACGGCGTGCGCGCCAAGGACGGGGTCCGCCTCTCGATCCTGTACCAGACATCGACCAACTCGGTCCGCCAGGGCACCCAGGCCCTGATCAAGCAGATGTGGCAGGAAATCGGGGTGGAAACCGAACTGCGCAACATCAGCGCTTCGGTGTTCTTCGGCGGAGATCAGTCCAGCCCGGATACGTTCCAGAAGTTCTTTGCCGACATTGAAATGTACACCAACAATTTCAACGGCACGGACCCGGAGAACTACATGCTGCGTTGGACCTGCGACAAGATGCCGTCGCCGGAAACCCAGTGGATCGGCCAGAACATGCCCCGCTACTGCAGCGCGCAGTATGACGAGCTGGCGTCCGAACTTTCGCAGACCGCGGAGCTGAAGGACCGGGCCCGCATCGCCAAGCAGATGAACGACATGCTCATCGACTACGGCGCGATGATCCCGCTGATCCACCGCGGCGGGGTTGCCGCCCGGGCCAACAGCCTCGGTGGCGGCGCCTATCCCAATGTCTGGGATGCGACCCCCTGGAACATCCAGGACTGGCATCGCAAGTAGCAGCGACCTTCAGGCCCGGCGGCCCGCCCCGGTGGCGGGCCGCCGGCCCTTCCCACCGGTCTCGCGGGGTCTGCCATGTTCCGGTACGCGGTGCGACGGCTGATATTTGCGGTCCCGACGCTGCTCGTCATCAGCTTCATCATCTTCGCGTTGCTCGACCTCGCCCCGAGTGACCCGACGGCACAGCTTCCGCTCACCATTCCCGAAGAGGTCCGCGAGATGATCAAGCTCAGCCTGGGGCTGGGCGAACCGTTTCACATCCGCTACGTGCGCTGGCTCGAGCAGTTCCTGGTCAACGAGCCGCTCAACCTGATCGAGACCTACTGGGACGTCCGGATCGGCGATTCCGAGCAGAGGCTGCGCGTCCGGTCCTGGTCGACGCGCGCACCTGTGATCGACCTCATCGCCGAGCGCCTGCCCCAGACCCTGATGGTGGTCGGCGTTTCCTACATGGTCGCCATCCTGATCGCGGTGCCGATCGGCGTGGTCTCCGCCTACCGCCAGTATTCGATCTTCGACCAGGTGGGCACCTTCATTTCCATGGTGGGGTTCTCGGTCCCCACGTTCTTCACCGGCACGGTGCTGATCGTGATCTTCAGCGTGATGCTCGGCTGGCTGCCGTCGATCTACGACACCACCCACGTGGTCGAGGACTTCGACAGCTTCATCGTCCAGGTCAAGCAGATGATCATGCCGGTCATGGTGCTGGGCCTGTTCAATGCCGCACAGCTCAGCCGGTTCATGCGCTCCTCGATGCTGGACAATCTCAACCAGGAATATGTCCGTACCGCGCGCGCCAAGGGCATGACCGAACCGGTGGTGGTGCTGATCCACGTCCTGCGCAACAGCATGATTCCGGTGATCACCGTGATCGCGCTGGGACTGCCCGCAACCTTCGCGGGCGCGATCATCACCGAGCAGATCTTCCGCATCAACGGGGTCGGGCAGTTGCTGATCGGCGCCATCGAGAGTGCCGACATTCCCACCGTCCAGACGGTGACCTTCATCTTTGCGATCCTGATCGTCATGTTCAACCTCGTGGCCGACCTGCTCTACGGCATGCTTGACCCGAGGATCCGTTATGACTGACGCATTGGCTCCGGAGCGCGCAGCGGCGCGGCACCGGTCCCTGTGGCTGGATGTCTGGCTGCAGTTCCGCACCCACCGCGGTGCGCTGGTCGGCGTGGTGGTCTTCGGCCTCATCGTGGTCGGAGTTCTCTTCGGGCCGCTGATCCACGACGTCGATCCGCAGTATCTCGACTACAAGTCCAAGAACCAGGGAATGTCCTGGGCGCATCCGATGGGGACCGACAACCTTGGCCGCGACATGTTCGCCCAGGTGCTGGCCGGCGGGCGGACCTCGCTTGCCGTCGGGGTCACGGCCATGGCGCTCTCGCTCACGCTCGGGACCTTCGTCGGCGTGATGGCCGGGTTCTTCCGTCCGCTTGAAGGCCCGCTGATGCGGTTTACCGACCTGTTCCTTGCCCTGCCGATCCTGCCGTTGCTGCTGGTCATCATCATGCTGTTCCGCGACCCGCTCAGAACGGCGTTCGGACCGGAGATCGGCATCTTCATCCTGATCGTGTTCGTGATCGGGATCACCAGCTGGATGCAGACCGCGCGCATCGTGCGCGGCGAGGTCCTCGCCATCAAGGAACGCGAGTTCGTCCTGGCGGCCCGCAGCATCGGAACCAGGCCGCACCGCATCATCCTGCGGCACCTGTTTCCGAACGTGCTGAGCCCGATCATGGTCTCCGCGACCCTCGGGGTTGCCCAGGCGATCATCACCGAAAGCGCGCTGAGCTTCCTCGGTCTCGGGTTTCCGTCGGACTTTCCGACCTGGGGACGGCTGCTCTATGACGGGGTGCCGTTCCTTAACCTGACGCCCGACCGGGTGATCTGGCCGGGACTGGCGATCTCGCTCACGGTGCTGAGCGTGAACTACATGGGTGACGGCCTGCGCGACGCGCTCGATCCGCGCATCCGCGGCCGCTGACCCACTTTGCTTGAGGAGACCGCACATGCTTGCCCTGACCGGATATACCGACCGCTTCTCTGCGCCGCCGGGCGGGCGCATCGCCTTCAGGATCAGCAGTGCCTTCGAGGAGGACTACCAGGTCGATCTGGTCCGGATCATCCACGGTGATCCCAATCCCGAGGGCCCCGGGATCAAGCTGCGCCCGGTCGCGTCCGCAATCGAGGGACCATACCCGTCGCGCTACCAGCCGGTGCAACTCGGCTCCTGTGCCGAGATCCCGCTCGCCGCGATGCCCGCCGGGTTGGAGGGTAGCAGGACTGTCGGGGCGGTGATCTGGCCGACCCTGCCCGACCGGGGACCCCAGACCGTGGTCTCGGTCCGCGACCCGGCGACCGGCGGCGGGTTCTGGCTTTCCATCGGTCCGGACGGCGCCGCGATCGATGTCGCGAGCGATACGGGCGAGACCGTCTCGGCCTCGACGGGCACGCCGTTGGTCCGCCACCAGTGGTACCGGGTCTGGGCCTGCATCGAGCCGGACGCCGGACGGATCACGGTGCACCAGGATCCGGTCGAGCCGCGGTTCATGTGCGATGACGCCGGTGCGGGGAGCGTTTCCTCCGGCGGGACGACGGGAGGCCAGGGCGCTCCGAGCCTGCTGATTGCCGCCCGCGCCGCGCGTACCCGCGACCAGCATTTCAACGGCAAGATCGAGGCGCCGTTCCTGCTCGCGTCGACCGATCCGCAGACTGTTGCAGCCGTCTTCGCCGGGGACGCGCCCGCAGCCCTGGTCGCGCGCTGGGACTTCAGCCGCGCGATCACCACCCGGCGCGTCGAGGATACCGGGCCGAACGGCCTGCACGGCATCCTGCTCAACCTGCCGGCGCGCGCGATGACAGCGTCGGGCTGGGACGGCTCGGAGATGTGCTTTGCCCACCGGCCCGAACACTATGGCGCCATCCACTTTCACGAGGATGACCTGCATGACTGCGGATGGGAGGACGACTTCGTCTTCGAGGTGCCCGACGACATACCGAGCGGCATCTACGGCTGCAGGCTGCGCTGTCGTCACGTCGAGGACGTGATCCCGTTCTACGTGCGTCCGCACACCGGCCGGCCGACCAGCGACGTCGTGTTCCTGGCCTCGACCTTCACCTACCAGGTCTATGCCAACCACCGGCGCGATAACACCGACCACCGGTTCAGGGAGAAGGGGCTGAGCTGGGGCGCGTCGCAGCACCTGCCGGACGATCACTCCGACTACGCGCATTCGACCTACAACAAGCATCTCGACGGCAGCGGTGTCGCCTATTCCTCGCGGCTGCGGCCGATCTTGACCATGCGGCACAACTTCCTGACCTTCGACGATCCCTTCGGGTCGGGAATGCGGCACCTCCCGGCCGACACCCACCTGATCGACTGGCTCGACGCCATGGGCCACGGGGTGGACATCGTGACCGACGAGGATCTCGATGACGAGGGAGTGGAGCTGATCGCGCCCTACCGGGTGGTGATCACGGGCTCGCACCCCGAGTATCACACCAGTGGCACCCTGGACGCGTTGCACGAGTATGCGCACCGGCGCGGCGGCCGGCTCATGTACATGGGCGGTAACGGGTTCTACTGGCGGGTGGCGCGGAACGCGGACTGGCCAGGCTCACTGGAGATCCGCCGGGCCGAGAACGGGATCAGGACCTGGGCGGCGGAGCCCGGCGAGTACTACAACGCGTTCGACGCAAGCTACGGCGGACTGTGGCGCCGCAACGGGCGGCCCCCGCAGCTGCTGGCCGGCGTGGGGTTCTCCTCGCAGGGCGCCTTCGAGGGATCGTACTACCGCCGGGCCCCCGGGTCGGACGATCCGCGCGTCGCATGGATCCTCGAAGGGATCAACGAGGAGATCCTGGGCAACTTCGGGCTCTCCGGCGGCGGCGCGGCAGGGTTCGAACTCGACCGCGCCGATGTCCTGCTCGGGACCCCGGAACACGCGGTGGTGATCGCCTCTTCCGAGAACCACCAGCCGAGTTTCATCCCTGTGCTCGAGGACCAGCTCTCCCAGCGCAACACCTATACCGGTGTCCCGCACGCGAGCCTGATCCGGGCCGACATCGTCTTCTTCGAGACCGCGAACGGCGGGGCGGTGTTCTCGGTTGGCTCGATCACCTTCTGCGGCAGCCTGTCACACCAGAACTACGCGAACAGCATCTCGCGCATGATCGACAACGTGCTCAGGCGACTGCGCGGCGACTGACCGGCTACCGGTTCCGGCCCGGACCCTCCGGATCGAGGCCGAACAGCCTGACCGCGTTCATGCCCAGGATGTTGCGTTTCGCCTCGGTGTCGAGGAACGGGTGCAGCGAGTCTAGCTGCTGAACTTGCGGGTGAAAGTCCCGCCGGCACAGTTCTCAGTTTGGTGCCGTAGCATATCCCACTGGTCCCGGGGCAACCCGCGGCCAGCGAGCTGGGACGCAGAAAGCCACCGTGGGCCGGCAGAGACACAGAGCCCTGCTGGTCCGATCAGCCAGGGTGGCGAGCGAACCGGAGGGCCGTAGCGAAAGCGAACGATTGGATGAAGCCCCGAAATGACACCCCCACATGAAGCTGATTTGTGGGACGGACGAGAATGCCAAGGGCCTCCATTCTG
>MKWU01003698.1_pt1 | contig 19596 bp, 16 predicted proteins | sample 809101 | NCBI WGS metagenome assembly MKWU01 (sample SAMN05860141, study PRJNA318959) | sponge metagenome | host: Aplysina aerophoba | place: Slovenia: Piran, Adriatic Sea, Gulf of Piran | collected 2013-05-07
GTGGGCACACTGCAAACGCAGACCACAACGCCGCCCTCAACATTCTGGAGCGCGGCATGGCCCTGCTCCCGACGGCCCATGGTGCGGGGGCCTCTGCGCGGCGAGAGGCGATCCCGTTGGGGACCTCGACGACCCGCGAACAAGGTATACCCCCTCCCGCCGGGGCCCCGGTTCCGGCGGGGTACACAGGTATATAAGCCCCTATTGAATTACTACGCGGCTGCTCAGGCAGGTACAGGATTTCGGCTCCGCTCGGTTTCAGACTGACAAACTACAATCACATGGACTGCCATAGCTTGTCCTGAGCCGTCCGACAGACGCCAAAGTACGACCATGTCCGCATCCCACCCCAATTCCGAGCATGACGGGGACGGAATCCGTTCCGCGTCTTCACCTGTGCTTCGGCCCGGCGTTTCGGAGTACGCGGACTTGCGGCGCGCAGGTTATGTCTACGTTGACAAAACCTCCGAACTGAAGCGTCTGCTGGACGCGGGCAAGTTCCTGTTCCTGGCCCGGCCGCGTCGTTTCGGCAAGACCCTGATGCTCTCGACCGTTGAGTGCATGTATCAGGGAGACTGGCCCGAGACCAGGGATCCGTTCGTGGAGGTGGCCAATCCGACTCCGAAAGTGCCGGACGAACGCCTCTTTGCCGGCACGGCATGGGAGGCGCGCTTTGCGGCCGCTGCACGACGGCCGGTGATCCGGCTGGATCTAAGCGCGGTTACGGGCGATGACCCGGCGGAGATGAAGCAATCCCTGACGCGGCATGTGGTCCAACAGGCACGCCTTTGGTACGGCAGGGGCCTCGATCCCGGCCTCGAAACCAAATACCTGCGGGATGCCGCCGGCTATCCCGGTGTCGCCCAGGACATGCTCGCCTTGCTGATTGACTCCCTAAAAAAGCAAGTTGACTTTCCGGTTGTGCTCGTGGACGAATACGACACGCCTCTGCTGTCGTTGTCGGTCCGGGATCCGGTTGCGGTTGAGCCGTACTTCAAGGTGTTCCGCGAATTCTTCCGTGTGTTCAAGCGATGTGAAGGGAGCCTCCACAAGGTCCTGATCACCGGCATCACGCGCAGGGCGTACGGCGATCTGTTCTCAGCCCTCAACAATCTGCGGGACTGCACTTGGCGCCCGGCGTTCGCAGGTGTGTGCGGATTCACGGAAGCGGAACTTGACCGGACCCCCTTGGCTACCTGCATCACAGTTGCCGCAGCGGAACTCGGCCAGTCGCCGGAAGAATTGCAGGAAGCACTCAGATCACACTACAACGGCTACCGGTTCAACAGACGCGGATTGGGTCCGGCCGTCTACAACCCCTGGTCGTTGTGCAACACCCTTCTGGACTTGATGGATCCCGATGACCGGGAGGACATCCGACGGTACGGCCTCCCGGCCTACTGGTCGGAATCGGGGGTTTCCCGAATCCTGGTGGACAGGCTGCGGGAACATTCGTCCGGCATGGATTCCGGGTTGCTGCAGGGACGTGCGGAACTGGACATCAATCTCTTCAGCAACAAGTCGTCCGATCTCAAGTCATTGATGCTGCAGAGTGGCTATCTGACCTACTTGCCCGCCAGCGATCGGCAACCCGTGCGGCTGGGCTGGCCCAACCGCGAAGTCGCGACCGCCCTGCTAACGGACTTGGCGCAGGCCCATGTGGACGGGCAATTGCCGGGTGTGGCGCGTGTGCGCACATGCCTTGAAACCGGGGTATACACGGAACTTCCCAACGCCCTTCTGGACTGCCTCTACGCCTTCCCCTACAACCTCATGGAGAACGAGAGTGCGTTCCATGCAGCATTGCACGGCCTGTTTCTTGGGATGGACATCCTGCCTTTGTCGGAACGGCAGGAACTGTCCGGTCGCTACGATTTGGCAACCATTTGCGCGGGTCGGGCCTGCGTCATTGAGCTGAAGTACAACCGCAGCCTCCAGGAAGCCCAGGACCAGGCTGGCCGCAGGCAGTATGGACGCAGTCTGCTGATGGAGTTGGGCCACATGGCGGACGCAACCTGCATCGCCTTGCACTTGAGCAGGGCCAAGACAGGGGAAATCCGCATCGAGGGTTCGCAGCGGCCTGTACAGGATGTTCATGCCGCGTGGACCCCGCTGCGATCGGAGCAGAGTTGAACCTGTGCCCGGCAAGGGTCGCGCTTGCATCCAAGGCTGCTGTCCGGACAACGGGCCGGTTTCAAGGATTGCTCCTCAACTGCGCAACTTGCCCGGACACTGGATAGCCCGAATTGGCATAGGGCGATCCCGCACTCGCGAGCCGCTCTGATATACGATCTATGGGTTGCCGCCCCGGTTGCGGCACAGCCGCGCAGGCGTATGATGGGAACCGGGATGGGATTCCGCATCCTGCCGGATTCCGCAAGTGGAAACCGGCCAGAGACACCAGGAGGACAACGTGTCTGACAGAGCAAGTCGATGCCCGATGTCGGGCGCAAACACTGCACTTGGGAGTTCCCCGAACCAACGCTGGTGGCCCAATCAGCTGAACCTGAAGATTCTCCACCAGAACTCGCCGCTCTCCGATCCCATGGGCGGGGAGTTCAACTACGCCGAGGAGTTCAAGACTCTCGACCTTGGTGCCCTGCATCAGGACATTGAAGAGGTGTTGACAACCTCCCAGGATTGGTGGCCGGCCGACTACGGCCACTACGGTCCGCTGATCATCCGGATGGCGTGGCACAGCGCCGGCACCTACCGCATCGGCGACGGCCGCGGCGGCGGTGGCACCGGCACCCTCCGCTTCGCGCCCCTCAACAGTTGGCCCGACAACGCGAACCTCGACAAGGCGCGCCGCCTGCTCTGGCCGATCAAGCGGAAGTACGGCCGCAAGCTCTCGTGGGCCGATCTGATGATCTTTTCCGGCAACGTGGCCTTGGAGTCGATGGGCTTCAAGACAATGGGGTTTGCCGGCGGGCGCGAGGATGTCTGGGAACCCGAAGAGGATATTTACTGGGGTTCCGAGACCGAGTGGCTTGGCGACGAGCGCTACAGCGGCGATCGGGATCTCGAGAATCCACTCGGTGCCGTTCAGATGGGCCTAATCTACGTGAATCCGGAAGGACCGAATGGCAAGCCGGATCCGCTCGCGGCCGCCCGGGACATTCGGGAAACGTTCGCCCGCATGGCGATGGACGACGAGGAAACGGTGGCCCTCATCGCCGGCGGACACACCTTCGGCAAGACCCATGGTGCGGCGGACGCGGACAAGCACGTTGGACCCGAGCCTGAAGGCGCGAGCCTGGAGGAGCAGGGCCTGGGCTGGAAGAACAGCTATGGAAGCGGCAAAGCCGGCGATGCCATCACCAGCGGCCTTGAGGGCGCCTGGACCTCCGAGCCGGCAAAGTGGGACAACGGGTTCTTCGACAACCTGTTTGGCCACGAGTGGGAGCTGACGACCAGCCCTGCCGGCGCGAACCAATGGATTCCCGCCAACGGGTCTGCCGCAGGCACGGTGCCGGATGCCCATGATCCGTCGCGGACGCACCCGCCCGTGATGCTCACCACCGATCTGTCGTTGAAGGCGGACCCGGTCTATGAGCCGATCGCGAGGCGCTTCCACGAGAATCCGGACGAATTTGCGGACGCCTTCGCCAGGGCGTGGTTCAAGCTGACGCACCGCGACATGGGGCCGCGTGCGCGGTATCTTGGCCCGTTGGTGCCCGAGGAACCGCAGCTGTGGCAGGACCCCGTCCCGAATGTCGATCACGAATTGATCGGCGAACAGGACATCGCGGCTCTCAAGGACAAAATCCTCGCGTCGGGACTGTCCGTTTCCCAATTGGTTGCGACCGCCTGGGCCTCGGCATCAACGTTCCGCGGCACCGACAAGCGCGGCGGAGCCAACGGGGCGCGCATTCGCCTGGCGCCGCAGAAGAACTGGGAGGTCAACTCCCCCGCCGCACTGGCAACAGTGCTGCAGGCCCTGGAGGCGATCCAAACGGACTTCAACAACTCGCAGTCCGGCAACAAGCAGGTCTCGCTCGCGGACCTGATCGTCCTGGGCGGGTGTGCCGCTGTCGAACAGGCTGCCGGGCATGACGTGGAGGTTCCTTTCGCGCCGGGTCGCACGGACGCGTTGCAGGAGCAAACCGACGTGGACTCCTTCGCCGTGCTCGAACCGACCGCGGACGGGTTCCGCAACTACGCCGGCAACGGACACCCGAAGTCGGCGGAGGAGTTGCTGGTCGACCGGGCCCAGATGCTGACGCTGACCGCACCCGAGATGACGGTGCTCGTCGGCGGTCTGCGTGTTCTGAATGCCAACGTCGGCCAATCCGAACTCGGCGTCTTCACCGAGCGGCCTGGGACGTTGACCAACGACTTCTTCGTGAACCTGCTCGACATGGACACGGAGTGGCAGCCGGCCTCGGGAGCCGAGGGGGTGTTCGAAGGGCGCGATCGCGGCACCGGTTCCCTCAGATGGACCGGCACGGCCGTTGACCTCGTCTTCGGTTCGAACTCTCAGCTCCGAGCCCTCGCGGAAGCCTACGCCTGTGATGACTCGCGACAGGCATTCGTGTGCGACTTCGTGGCTGCGTGGAACAAGGTTATGAACCTCGATCGCTTTGACCTTGCGTGATCCGTGCCGGCCGGACTTGCTCCCGACACTCGGATCTGGAGAAACTTCGACGCGGATTGCTTGCTGACACCCGATAGGAGCAAGGATTGACACGGCCAGCTCCAGAGCTGGCCGTGTCTGCGCTCGCCCAGACGCGGATGGCGTTTGAACCTGGTGGGCGGCGTGTTGCGGACCAAGGCGGAAAGACGCACCCGGTCCGCGCCGCGGCCTTCCCGACCGCCGGCATCTTGTGCCGGCGCCACGCGCGGCAGTCCGGATCGAGTTGGTGAATGCTGGTTGCATCGTTTCCCAAGTTTCTGCGCCGACAATGGCGGCTCCCAAATCCCGGTCCGGCCTCGGAGTCGACAATTCGGAATCCAATTCGCCCTGCGCCTGTGCGGCGTGAGAGTGCGGTGCTGGATTGCGCTGGATCGGTTGGTGATCCCTGAAATTGAAACGCGACGCTGGCAGAATCTGGATCAGGGAGTAGTCGCCGGTGAGGAACGGTACGTTCGGATTGCCCACAGCGAGAGTCAATTGTGCGGACTGACCTGTTCCGGTACTGCCCGGACCACAGTGCCGTGTGGAAGAGTCCTCGGCTTGGCAGTGTTCTGGTGAAGGCTTGATGCCGGACTCGCATCACAAGGTCTTCTACAAGCCTCCCGGTGAACCAAACGGGATCTGGGATGCCGTATCTACTCCGGTTAATGCCTGTTGGCGGCAGAACAGCAACATCTTGCATTGAGCATGTGGTAGGATCCTTGACCAAGTGTTGAAGACTAAAGTGCACTATGTACGATGACTATGCCGAAGTGAAAGAGAAATACGCAGCTATCATCAAGGATCTACTTTTTAAGCGGTTTGGGAACGAAATCATCTTCGACCCAATCGTGATCCGGGCGGATCCAAATTCGGAACCCGATCCTGAATGTCCTTCGTTGTTCGCGTACATTGCCTACGATGGTGATGCCAGCAAAATGGATTCGAACTTCAGGTTCGAGTTCACAGAGGAGCTTTGGCCTCATTCAATTAAACTCGGTTTTCCCAGCGTACCTGTGCAGGAGTTTGTGCCAAAGAAGAAGTGGGCTGAATTCTGGCCGGGCCTTAAGGCATGGATAGGGTGATGCACGACAACCTGATAACACTGGCTCTGAAGCTCGTTTTCGAGCAGAACGACAGTACTCAAGATCAGGATGAACAAGCTGAATTGCGTTGTGCGGTCCGATGTGCCTACTATGCGCTCTTTCACATGCTGTCAAGACAGTGTGCGGATTTCTTTGCAGGTGAGGATCCAAGTCAACGAAGCAGGCCTGCCTGGGTGCAAGCCTACCGTGGATTGCAACATGGGACAGTTCGGAGTCGGTGTGGCAACAGCAATTTCATCAATCGGTTTCCACTGGAGATCAGGTTTTTCGCCGAGAAGTTCGTGCAGTTACAGAAGGCGCGCCATTCCGCCGATTACGATCCGGAAGCTAGGTTCGTCCTTGAGTCCGTGTTGACAACCATCGATGACGCCGCTTCGGCAATGGCCGCGTTCATGACAGTTAGCGAGAAGGACAGGCGGGCATTCGTGGTGTATGTGACGGCTCCTCTGCCGCGGTGACAAATCCGGAAGGCAGGACGGACCGGTAACGGAATCCCGTCTTCGCGAATGCTCCCAACCCAATGCGGTTGACCGACGACAGCAAAGCCCGGCCTTGTCTCCTGCTTCCGCACCTTCGCCGCGAACTTGTCCCGCATCTGGTGGCACACGGGTAACCGGTATACGCATGCCACATTCCCATCGGCAAACCCGACCGGCAGCCCAATGGGTTCCAGGCCGGGCCGAAGCATTCGCCTCAGGTTCCGGGTTGATTCTTTGATTCAGTTCAAACAGCCGCACCTGTTGGCCACATACGCCCTGCCGAGCTTGATCGGAGGGGTTGCGGCCGGCATTCAGCCGGCTTCCTCAACCGGTGTCACGGGCACCTTGGGTACCGGCGTGAGGTCGTACCGGCGCCAGTGGTACTGGAACTCGTCGGATTTCCACCCCCGGTACACATCCTCCCAGGTCAGACGCGCCTGGTGCGGTGTCAACACCACGTCCGAGACCGGATCCGAGGCCCTCTGGTAGCGGTAGTCGACGGACAGCCGCAGCCGATCACCCGACAGGTTGGGCAGGCCCCGGTGGACGGTGTGGCTGTGGAAGAACAGGGCGTCGCCCAACCTGAACGGGCTGGACACCCACTCCCCGTCCACGGCGTCCGTGTGGGACTTCAGGCCGCCGGCGCCCAGGGAACGCGAGACCGGCAGGATCCCCAGCTTGTGGGACCCGGTCAACACGCTCAGGCCGCCCAGGCTGTGGTGACAGGCCCCCAGCGGCATCCAGGCCGTCCAGACGTCGGGCGTGCCCTGAATGTGCACATAGTCCTGATGGGCCGGCGTGGTGTGTTCCGTGGCGGAGGGGAAGATCATCCTTGCAATGTTGCTCGGCTGCAGCAGGACGTCCGGCCCCAGCAGAACTTCCATGAGACCCCAGACGGCCCGGTCGTGGGCCAGCGTGTGGAAGGCCTCCAGGCACATGATGCGGTCGTAGACCGGCTTGTGTTCCGGATCGCCGGAGACGTGGGCGGGATGGCTGGTGACAGCCTCGAGCGGATCGGTGCCGGCATCAATCCAGCCGACCTCCTGCAGGACGCCGGCCATGTCCCTGCGGGCCTCAAGGATCAGATTATGGTCGACGAAATCCTCCAGGAATAGGTATCCGTCGCGGTCCGCCCGGACGCGCAGGGCATCCGGATCGTTCAGCAGGTCGTTGGAAACTACGAACGGCTGCATGGCGCAATCCTTCCAAACTGGTTGTTGGGTTCCAGGGCAGTCCAGGCTGGAACGGCGAACGTAGTTTGCCCCATTCAGTCCTCGGTGTTCGCCACTTGTTGGCCTGGGTCTGCTGCATCTGGGTATGGGGGGTTGCTGTGCCCGCAGGTTGTCACCTACGAAGTAGAAGGCCAGGATGCTGACCATGGTGAAAATCAGCGGCAGCAGTCACGCCAGCACGCTGAATTTCTGGACATCCTTGAGCAGGGGGCTCCAGTATCTCGTCTGGACTGCATGCGCACGGGCGCGATCAGGTTCTGGTGGGCTGGATTGGGAGCATCTGGCAAAGGGGCGCGGCCTGTCTTGGGATCCGGATGGAGGAGAGTCCGGCCGGTACACAGGTTCGCCTCCGAATTTTGGATGGATATCCCCAGCGGAATTGCCGGTCCGACCAGTGTCAATAGGTCCAGGTTCGGACCAGCGGCTGTTCCGACTGGATCAGGCGCTGCAGCAGGCGTCGCCTCATCTCGGCCAGGGCCGGCTGGCAGGCCGGGTCGTCGGAGACGTCTCGGTACTCGCCGAACTCGGCCTCCAGGTCCCACAGGATTTCACTGCCGTCCGCATGGCAGATGTACCGCCAGCGCTCCGTGCGCAGGCTGCGCCAGCCGGTCATTTCCATCAGGGCGTCCTGTTTCGCCGGTTCGGCCTCGGGATCACCCAGGCACGGGACCAGGGATCGGCCCTGTACCTCCGGCGGAATCTGCAGGCCGGCCAGTTCGAGCAGGGTCGGCACGACGTCCACGGCCTCCACAATGTTGTGCACAGGGTGGCCGACGGTGCGGCCGGGGGCCCGGATCATGAGCGGCACGCGGCTGACCACGTCCCGCCCGGGATAACCCTTGTACCACTGGTGGTACTCGCCGAGCCGCTCCCCGTGATCGGAGGTGAACACCACGATGGTGTCCTCGGCCAGGCCCAGCCGGTCCAGTTCCGCCAGGATGCGGCCGACATGGTGGTCCACTTCCGAGATCATGGCGTAGTAGCCGTGGCGGGCCGTGCGCAGCGAGTCGGCGCTGAACTGGGAATCGGCCTCCCGTTCGTCCCATTCCGGCGGGAAGGCCGGCACGGACAGGCTGTCCCGGTCGTACAGGTCCAGGAAGCGTTGCGGCGCCACCCAGGGGTTGTGGGGGCTGTAGAAGCCGGCAATGCACAGGAACGGCTCGGCTCGGCGCTGCGATCGCTGCAGGTAGGCGATGGTCTGTTCCGCCACGAAGGCGGTGTGGGTCGCGTCGTCCGGTCCTGCGAAAGGGATGGCGTCCAGGCTTGAGTTGCGGTCCCAGGTTTGGGGATGCGGCACCGGATCCTTGACCCGCATGGTCCGGTTCCAGATCAGGTTGGTGGGCGGCGGGCCCAGGCTGATGCTGTCCAGGGCTTCGGGACAGCGGGCGCGGACCCAGGCCCGGTAGGCGTCCTCGTAGGTGCCGGGTTCGTCCGACACCTCCAGGTGGTCGAAGCCGTAGTCCGGATGGACGGCCCGATGGTCGCGGTTGGCATGCGGCAGGAAGTGGAGCTTGCCGATGTTGGCGCTGACATAACCGGCGGTGCCCAGCATGTGGGGCAAGGTTTGGAGGTCTTCGGGCACCGGCACGCCCATGTGGGTAATGCGCAGGGCTCCGGGATAGCGGCCGGTCAGGAAGCTGATGCGGCTGGGCATGCACACCGGGTTCTGCACGAAGTGGTGGTCGAAGTTGGCGCTCTCGGCCGCCAGCGCGTCCAGGTGGGGCGTCCGGATGTCCGGATTGCCGTTGGCCCCGAGGCCGTCCCAGCGCTGCTGGTCGGTGTAGAGAATGAGGATGTTGGGGCGTTGCATGGGCTTGTCCCTATTCCTGGAATGCGGCTGGATTGCAGCGACCGGTCCGTGGGGTTGCCTGAAAGGGGCGGTTGCTACAATGGAGTTCCCCCGTCCAAGGACAGATCCTCGCGGATGACCCCCGACCGTCCCCACATCATTCTGATCATCACGGATCAGCAGCGCTACGACACCATTGCCGCGCTTGGCTTTCCCCACATGGATACGCCGCACCTGGATCGGATGGTACAGGAGGGAACCGTCTTCGCCAACTGCTTTGTGAGCGCGCCTTCGTGCGCCCCCTCCCGGGCCTCTCTCTTCACCGGGCAGTATCCCCACACAACCGGCATCCATCGGAACGCGGACCACTGGGAACATGCCTGGGTGGAGGACTTGGCGGCCGGCGGCTATCGCTGCATCAACATCGGCAAGATGCACACGTGGCCGTACGATACGCCGTTGGGTTTCCACGAGCGGTATGTGGTGGAGAACAAGGACCGCTTCCTGGAGGGCCGCCACTGGTTTGACGAATGGGACAAGGCCCTGCGTACGCGGGGCCTGACCAAGCAGCAGCGGGTCCTGTACCGGCAGCGGGAGGATTACGAACGCAGCCTGGGGGCTTTCGACTGGGAGCTGCCGGCGGACATGCACTCCGACAATTTCGTCGGCAACCTGGCGGCCTGGTGGCTGGACAGCAAGCCCCGGCCCGAACAGCCCCTGTTCCTGGAGATCGGCTTCCCCGGCCCCCATCCGCCCTACGATCCGACCCCGGAGGCCGTGCAGCCCTACTTGGAGAAGGACCTGCCGATTGCGTCGGTCTCACAGGCGGACCTTGACAACCAACCGCCCCCGTTCAAGGTCATGCGCCGCCACAATACGGAGGTCGACCACGATTCGGTGGTGCACATCGAGGATCCCCCGGCCGAGTTGCGCCATCGGCAGCGCGCCTACTATCTGGCCAATGTGTCCATGATCGACCGTCAGGTAGGCAACATCCTGGAAGCCCTCGAGCGCAACGGCTACCTGGACAATGCCGTGGTGATCTTCACCTCCGATCACGGCGACTGCCTCGGCGACCACGGCCACAGCCAGAAGTGGACGATGTACGAGCAAATCGTGCGCGTCCCGCTGCTGGTCTGGGCTCCGGGGCGGGCTGCGGCCGGTCACTCCGTGGACGGGCTCTGCCAGCAGATGGATCTCGGCCCGGCCATCTTGGAGTGGGCCGGTCTGGAACCCGACCCGGGCATGGAGGCTGTCTCCCTGGCGCCGGCCCTGTCCGGGGATCCGTGGGCCGGCCGCGACCATGTCTATGCGGAGCACGGCCGGGACGGCATCCTGCAGGAAACCGAGTTCATGACCATGGTCCGCGGCCCGCGCTGGAAGCTGGTCTATTTCGCGGGCGAGGAGTTCGGTCAGCTGTTCGACCTGGAGAACGATCCCCTGGAGGAACACTGCCTCTGGCATGATCCGGGGGCGCAGGCGGTGAAGCAGTCCCTCCTGGACGAATTGCTTGCGTGGCGCGTCCACAGCGCGGTCCACACCAAGGACTGGTTCAGCCGCTGGCGCTGAATGGATGCCCGCCCAATCCCGTCATCATCCCGGCCCATGACTCTGCAAGGACGCAGGAACGCCTTCAATGGCCTTGAGATTGACAGCGAGGCCATTCCCGAGGGAGAGGCGGAACTGCGCGCCCTGTTTCCGCCCAGCATGGCGCAATGGCGGAAGGAGGGTCTGAGCCTGATCTGGCTCAGGGTGCCGCTGTCCAAGTCCTTTGCCATCCCCGCGGCTGTGGAGCAGGGATTCGTCTTCCACCACAGCCAGGTCGATTACGTCATGCTCACTTGTGTGCTGGAGCCCGGGGCGTTCATCCCACCCTACGCCACGCACTTCGTCGGCGCGGGCGGAGTCGTGCTGGACAGCCGACAGCGGTTGCTGGTTGTCAGCGAGCGTTTCCGGGGCAATCGGTCCGAGCCGTTCTGGAAACTGCCCGGCGGCCTGTTGGATCCCGGCGAGCATCTGGAGGCCGCGGTGCGCCGCGAGGTATTGGAGGAGACCGGTATTGAGACCCGGTTCGACAGGCTGGTGGTGGCCTGGCACAACCATCGCTACCAGTTCGGCAAGTCCGGGTTCTACATGGTGTGTCGCCTGACCCCGCTCACGTTCGACATTTGCAAGGACGACTTCGAAATCGACGATTGTCGGTGGATGCCCCTGGAGGAGTACCTGGCCAGCCCGCACGTGGCCAGCTTCAACCGCGTGATTGTCGAAGCGGCCGTGGCCAACCCGACCCTGGCCGAGACCGTGCTGCCCTTCTATCCGGATCCGGACCGGCACGAGTTCTTCTTTCCGCCGGCCCCGTGGCCGCTGGCACCCGAGGCCGCGCCATGAGCCTGGCGGGTACGATCAACCAGTATGAAGGTGTCGAGGTCGATCCGGCGTCCCTGCCGGAGTCCGCGGCCCGGTTTGCCGAACTGTTGGCAACATCCCTGCAGGAGTGGCGGCAAGCGGGCTGCCGGCTGGTCTGGCTGAAGGTGCCGTTGGCCCGCGCCGCACTGATCCCGACCGCGGTGGCGGAGGGCTTTGTCTTCCACCACAGCAAGCCGGATCACCTGATGATGACGCTGGCCCTGAAGGAGGATGCCTATATCCCCCACTACGCGTCCCACTACATCGGGGCCGGAGGCGTGGTGATCGATGACCGGGAACGCATCCTGGTGGTCAGCGAACGGTACCGGAGGGACACCGCCTGGCCTCATTGGAAGTTGCCGGGCGGTGCCTTGCACCAAGGCGAAAGCCTGGTGGAGGCCGCCATCCGCGAGGTGCGGGAGGAAACAGGGGTGGAGACCCGTTTCTGCCACCTGGCCGCCTTTCGCCATTGGCACGGCTACCGCTACGGCAAGTCCGACATCTACATGGTCTGCCGCCTGGCTCCGCTGTCAACGGACATCCGGAAGCAGGATCGGGAGATCGACCGCTGCGAGTGGATGCCGTTGCGCACCTACCTGGAGACCGAGCATGTGCACGAGTTCAACAAGTCCATCGTGCGCGCCGCGTTGGCGGAGGATCACTTGGTGCCGGGTTCCCTCCCCACCACGAGTTTGCCGGGCAAGCACGAGTTCTTCTGCCACCCGGCCTTCGAAGAGGCGCGGTCGGCGGAGGCTGTCTGAATTCCCCTCCCAAAGCAAAGAGCCCGGAACCAGGCGGTTCCGGGCCTTGTGTGCGAACCGGGGTTCGGTGGCGGGTTAGCTGACCCCGGTCGCTTCCGTGGCGGGACCGCCGATGGGCAGCAGTTCCATGCCTTCCTTGCGGATGCGGTAGCCCTGGACCATGAGGTTGGGGCGACCGACGCTCTGGCCGAACAGCTGCTTGTTCTCCGGATCGCGGTAGCCGACGCGGACCAGGCGCCGCGGCTCCCGGGTCTGGTTGATGTAGGAGCCGTGGACCGTGTTAATGCAGAACAGGACCACGTCGCCGGCCTTGGCCGGTACCGGCACCGTATCCTCGAGACTGTATTCGTCGGTGGGCAGGTGCGGAGTGCAGGGGGTTCCGTCCTCCAGTTCCGTAATGTGTTCCCGGAATCCCTGTTTGTGGGAACCCTCCAGGAACCGGATTTCGCCGTTCTCGTGGCAGGTGTCGTCCAGGTGGACCAGGGTGTCGATAAAGCGGCCGTTCTCGTGCCGGTAGAACGGGTTGTCCTGGTGCATCGGGAAGGGATGGCCGGTCTGCGGTGGTTTGATGTGCAAGGTGGAGTGGTGGAGCTCCACATTGGGGCCGATCAGGTCGGCGATGGCCTCCGTCAGCCGATTGTTGGTGACGGCCCGCATCCAGGCGTCGGAGTAGAAGTGGAGGTCGTGCATGGCCGTCAGCTTGGACTTCTTCTCCGTCTCCGGGTCCATGTACGCATTGCGCCAGGGTCCGCTCCAGCCGGGGCTGGTGAAGGCCCAGTCCTCGACCAGGCGATCCATCTCGGCCGACAGTTCCGCCGTCTCCTCGGGTGTGAACACCTCGGGAATCCGGAGGTATCCGTTTTCGTGGTAGAACTCGATTTGTTCGGGTGTGAGCATGTTGGGGCTTCCTGGTGGGGAGGCTGTTCGATTGTGGAGGCGAACCGCGATCGTAGCATAGCGGGTTGGGACGGTGCGAGCGCATGCCACTTGTCGACCGGCCTGGAATCGATAGTGATCAGGCACCGACAGCTACTGCGGAAAGTGGTTTGAAACGGGCCTGTTGGAGGTTCTGGGCCTCCTAAGCTACGAATCCCCAATAAGACCCCCAATAAGACCCCCAATAAGACCCCCAATAAGACCCCTTGGAGGCAAAGTGGCTCCTTTGTTCACTCGGATGGCACTCGTTTCCACCGGGCTGCCAGTCCCCGGCCGTAGGACCTTGCCAATCCCTGGTTGCGCAAATCCGCCAACGTGCGCAGAACTTGCCGCTTGCTGGTACCGGTCCCCAAGCTGGTGACAATTTCCCGCAGCGGCAAGCCTTCTTCCACGCGGTCCAACAGGGCGAGAACTGCCTCCTGCCGGTCGATTGCCTTGTTCCCGCCACGGCGCGGCGGGACGTAGGCGGCGCGGCGGAAACGCACCGTCACACAATCTCCGAGCTCTTCAATCTCGGTATTCGACAATCCGGCGGCATGGGCCAGCTCTGCCATCTTGAGCGTCCCGCGGCCCCATTCCTCGATGATGCCGCGTCGGTAGAAGGTACGGGCGATCAATGGGTTCCAGGGCCTCGAATCATGTGGCCCGAACAGGTCGTCCGGAGTCAACCCAAAGTGCAATGGACCGGTCGATGTCACTTCCAGGCGGTCGTCGTACATCGCCAGCCCGATCGAGCTGCCGCCCAACGCGTAGTCCCGGTGGCAGATGGCGTTTGCCATTGCCTCCCGCGTGGCAAGCGGTGGATAGAGCGGTTCGTCGATGCGGGCCATGCGGCCCGACTCGAAACGGCTGGCGATCGGCACGTGATCGCGCAGGAAGCGCTCCGCGCTCGCAAGCAGGGCGAACGCGTTGCCGTTGAACTGCCGGTTGTCCAAAAACTCTGATCGGTCCAGCCCTCGGAAGCGGGCGACGCGCAGCAAGCACTGCGGCATCTCGAACTCAAGACGCTCCGTGTGCCCGAACAACACGGCCGCCGCACGGAACAGGATGCCGTCGCGGAGCAGCCCCAACCCGCGCAGCAACTCCTCCGGCTCCCGGCTCCCCGGCTCATTTAGCCGGCCGATGTGCACGGCCTCCGCCACCGTATTGCGGATTTCTGCCACGTCCAGATCATCGATCGTCCAGCCGTCGACAGGTTGGTTCTCCCACCTCTGGTGGCTGTGCATGCGCTCGAAGAGAATCCGGTTGTATTCGTCGGCCAGCATGGCCCGCGTCGTGTTGCCAACGCGCAGAAAGGCGGTTCCTCGATACCGATAAGGTGGCGAAGAGCCCTGACCAACGTGGACCGCGATCACCTCGCGATTCTTTGCGATTCGCACCCGTTCCACGGTTGGGAACGCGGGCGGATCGATCCGCTGGATTTCAGCACTCACTTCCTCAATCGTTCGCTCAGCCACCTGCTGGCCCACGACGTTGCCTTCCGGCGTCACGCCGAACAGTACGTGCCCGCCCCGCTGGTTGAGCATGGCGCACAGGGTCTCCGCTGCCTCCTTGCGGGTGCCCGTCGTGCGCTTGAACTCCTGTGTCTCGGACTCGCCTTTTGCCGCCAGGGCTTCAAGCTGGTCAGGTGTCGAGACGGCAACGGATCGCATCTGCATTTGCCTCAAGGTTGCAATTCTTAATATTATGTACAAAAAAGCGCAGATCAGATCTTTTTGATCGGTCTTGGCCTTGAGGTGTGTCCCAGGCAAACCGGCAATCGCGATGTTGAAACGGAAGTGCAGCCTGGCTTGTCCAGTCGGTTTGACCGGCAGAACCGACCCGTAACGCGGCGGGTCCCGTCACAACGTCGGACAGTTGCCTCCTACGGAGCGCCGAGTAGGACACCTGCGGTCGCACTTGGATCCGAGGTTGTGCAATGCGCCTTCCTCGGTGTGCCACACGGGTCGTCGCCGGACTTTCGACTCGGCTGCCGGACGGCTGCCTCTTGTCTGCGCAGCATGGAGGAGATGCCCTTCATCCGTCCGGCCCTGCCGCTTCTCGGTATTTGCAAAGCCTTGTGTTCGGCGGAGACATGAACTGCAGAACGTCAGGTTTTATAGTATGTTTCTGACACTAGCCTGGTGAGGGTTCAAACATGACAGGTTTGCCAAGTCGCATTCTGCAACGCGCCGACGAGGCGGCGGAAGGGACCCTGTTCTGCGCAAACGCACTGTTGCATCTGGCCCCTAGGGCGGCCGTGGACCAGGCCCTGTCTCGGCTCGCCCGCCGCGGCGAGCTCATGCGGATATGCCAGGGGGTCTATGTCCGGCCCGTCCAAACCCGGTTTTGTCTTCGTCCGCCCTCCATTGGAAAGGTGCTTGCCTCCCTGTCCACGCTTTGGGGCGAGACGATTGTTCCCTGTGGTGCCTTGGCGGCCAATTCCCTCGGCTTAACCACCCAAGTTCCGATGCGGCTGGTGTACTTGACCTCCGGGCCTGGCCGCAAGTTAACCTTCGGTCGGTTGATCGTGGAATTGCGGCACGCCCCCCGCTGGCAACTGGCTGCACCCCATCGGCCCGCAGGCGATGCGGTGCGTGCCCTGTCTTGGTTGGACTCCTCCGAAGTTGCGGAGGGACTGCACGCAATACGGAGCAGGCTGTCTCCTGAAGACTTTCGGCAATTGGCCGAACTGCGTGCTGCAATGCCCTCGTGGATGGCCGAGGCGGTTTCTGCGATGGTTGCTGATGCCTGACACGCTCTTTGAATCACTCTCATCCGTGGAGCGCTTTGAGATTCTCGAGGGTGCCTCCACGCTGAGTGGAAAGCATGCTCATCACCTCGAAAAGGACGTGTGGGTGGTGTATACCCTGCGCGCGCTTTGGGACAGCTCGTTCGGTGCGAGTTTGACTTTCAAAGGAGGCACTTCGCTCTCCAAGGTGCATCGTGCCATTCGCCGATTCTCCGAAGACCTTGATGTTACCTATGACATTCGGTCCTTTGCTCCCGACCTTGTGGCCGGCAGTGGCGATGAGGCATTGCCGCCCAACCGCAGCCAAGAGAAGAGATGGACTCGTGAAATCAGACGAAGGTTGGCAGATTGGACGGCCACTTGGGCCTTGCCCCAACTGACGGTCAAACTGTCTGAGGTGGACTCGTCGATACGGTTGTACGCTGAGGAAGACCGATTGAAGGTTCGCTATGAGCCGTTGTTCAGGGGGTACGGCTTCGTAACACCCGAGGTGATTGTGGAGTTTGGGGCACGGTCCACGGGAGAGCCCCGTGCTGAGGGATCCGTCGCTTGCGATGCGGCACCCTATTTGCCCGAAGTAACCTTCCCTTCGGCCCGGCCCTTGACCATGGCGGCGGAGCGCACCTTTTGGGAGAAGGCCACGGCAGTGCACGTCTTCTGTCGTCAGCAACGCATCCGCGGGGAGAGGCTGTCAAGGCACTGGCACGATTTGGTCCGCTTGGACGACGCGGGCATGGCCCAAAAGGCTCTTGCCGACCGGAATCTGGCCTGTGCGGTGGCACGGCACAAGTCGAAGTTTTTTCGTGAGAAGGATGCTGCCGGAACCTGGATTGACTATATGGCCGCGGTCTCGGGCAATCTGCAACTCGTGCCGGAGGGGGCGTTTGGCAAGGGACTGGCCGAAGACTACGGGCGGATGCTGACGGACGGCATGCTCCTTGATGACGGTGAGTCCTTCGAGCACTTGATGCACAGGTGTGGGGAGCTTCAGGCAAGGGTCAACCAATTGGCACAGTAGGCGATTGGCCCGCTTGCGCAGCTGTTTTCCACCGCACAAAGCGACAGCCGGCCAACGATCCGGGGGCAGGGAGTCGGGCCTTGTCTCGTGTTGGCTGGCGGGGTGCGTGGCAGGGGCTGTTCCAACTGCGCTACTGCAGCCGCGTACAACTCACTCGACGACCGGCAGGTCCTCGATGTTCCAGTCGACCGTCACATAGGGCGCGTACACCCAGGCGCTGGTCTCCGGTATCGCCAGGCCAAGTTCCAGCAGATAGATCTGCAGCCAGGAACCATCCGCGTTGCGACCGGTTACGAACACCTCCGTGCCCAATCCCAGGTTGCCCAGCACCCGGCCCGTGTCCACGCTGGGCTCGGAGCGGATGCGCAGGCCGTCGGCGGCAATCACGCCCATGCCCGGGTTTTCGGACTCGGACGTGTCGAACCCGCGGTTGGCTGCGGTGTCCAGCAGGTTGAGGCTGCGCTCCGGGACCTCCGTGGCCACGAGCAGGGTTCCGTCGCCATACAGGGTTAGGGAGTCGGCGTTGACCCAACCCTTCGCACCGTCCTCGGTGTAGACCGCTATCCACTGGCCGTCCGGCGACTGGGCCACGGCCGACAGGGTCTGGTTGGCCGGAATTGTGACGATGAGGCCGCCGCCGGGCGCTTCGCGCAGCTGCACATCCTGCTGGGGCAGGGCCAGCAAATCGAGGAAGGCGCTGGGTGCACGGGGTTCGCGGGCCTCGGGTTCGGGCGTGGACACGGCCGCATCCATCGGCTCCGCCGGCGGGATCGGTGTCAGGGTCGGCCCGGGCAGGATCGGTGTGAACGTGGGAAAGACCACGGTGGGCTGATCGGGGATCACGGAGTCCGCCGGGATGGCGGTGGGCTCCGCCTGGGGGCCGCCGCCGCAGCCGGCCAGTACCACCGACAGGATGGCTGCCAGCAGGGCTTGTGGCAGCCCAAAGCCTGTCGCAGCCGATGCTGGTGGCGTCGGTTCGGCGCGGAACAGGCCGGGAATGCGATCGACCAAGGCCGGAACGGATCGAAACATGGCGGTGCCTATTCGTGGCGCAGGGCCTGAATCGGATTGAGGCGGCTGGCGCGCCAGGCCGGGTAGATCCCGAAGGCCGCGCCCACGGCCGCACAGAAGCCGACGCCCAGCAGGACGGCGTCGGCACCCAGTCCGACATCCAGTCCCGCCAAGCTGTTGTTGACCACCATGATGCCCAGCCCCGCCAGGCCGACGCCAATCAGGCCGCCCAGCACCGCCAGGGTCAGCGCCTCCATGATGAACTGGGTCAGGATCGTTCCCCGTCGGGCCCCGACTGCCTTGCGCAGGCCAATCTCGCGCGTGCGTTCCGTCACGCTCACGAGCATGATGTTCATGATGCCGATGCCTCCCACCAGGAGGCTGATGGCCGAGACCAGGCCCAGGAAGATGGTCAGCGCCGCCGTGATGCCGCCAAAGACGCTCAGGACATCCTGTTGGTTGATCACGGAGAAGTCGTCGTCCTCGTTGAAAGTGATGCGGTGTCGGTCTCGCAACAGTTCCTCGATTTCCACCTGGGCCTGGTCCAGCATGTCCGATTCGTGCATGTGGACGATGATGATCCCGGCCAGATACTCGCCGCTGACGGTCTTGCGGCGTGCAATGCGGTCCTGCATTGTGGTGAAGGGCAGGAACACGGTGTCGTTGAAGTCGCCGAAGACGCCCCCGCTGAGCTCCTTCATGATGCCGATGACTTCGAAACTGCGGTTGTCGACCTTGATGAACGAACCAATGGGGTACTCGTCCGCCTCGAAAAGCGTCTTCGCCGTGCCGGTGCCGATGATCGCCACCCGGGATCGTTCGTCGATGTCCCGGTCCGTGATGAAGCTGCCCTCCGTCACAAACCAGTTCGCGGTGGTCTGGTGCTCCGGCCAGATCCCCACCACCTCCACCTCCAGGCTTTCCCCGCCGCGCGTCACGATGCGCCCGGCCCGGTTCTCGGGTGCAACCGCCTTGACGCCGGAGACGTTGAACGGGTTTTCGATGGCCCGGGCATCGGCCACCGTAAGTTCGCCAACGACCCCTTCGTCGTCGAGGGCGCCCGGCACCACCCACAAGTTGTTGGTGCCGGCCAACTGGAAGACGTTGACCACATAGTTCTCCACCCCCTCGCCGACCGACACCAGCACCACCACGGCGAACACGCCGATGATGATGCCCAGCATCGTCAGGAAGCTGCGGATCCGGTTGGCTGCCAGCGCGCGCAGCGCGATCAGGACGGAGGTCAGTGCCATGGCCGGCTCGGGCTAGGCCCAATACTGTCTATTTAGCATGCCGGAGCCAGGATCAAGGGGATCCAGGCATGGCGCCGGCGGTCCAGGGGCCCGGACCGCCGGATGGGGTAGTTGCTCATCTTGCGTTTCACGCCGCGGGGATGGCGCAGGCCCCGGCTGGACACCACCCGCTCTTCCAGGATTTCCCGGCACAGGTCCCGGACGCGGGCGATCCGCGACCGGCGGCGGGGGCCGGGATTCTGCAAGCGGCGGCGGACCA
>MKWU01003699.1_pt1 | contig 19591 bp, 30 predicted proteins | sample 809101 | NCBI WGS metagenome assembly MKWU01 (sample SAMN05860141, study PRJNA318959) | sponge metagenome | host: Aplysina aerophoba | place: Slovenia: Piran, Adriatic Sea, Gulf of Piran | collected 2013-05-07
AATATGTGTTAAATACGAAAATTGTAGTTTGAAAGCATACGACAGAAAAAGGCTCGAATTCCCGCTGATCAACCGCGATCCCTTTCCGACCCACGTCTCGCACGGGTTTGCCCACTCACACCGAATCCATGTTTCGCTGAAAATCACAGTTTCACCCAGTTTGCCCCTTGGAGGGTATCCCTAATTCTGGCCTTGGTATAGTTATCCCGGACAGGAGACGGCTATTGGACCCCATTGGGAAACAATTGATACTCGGGTCCGGACTCGTCCAAATTTCAGAGCCTGGGTCCTGGCATCAGATCTAAAAAGGCCCAAAAAATTCACGATTTTTGAAAAAAAATTGAAATTCTCGGGCCTTTTTCGACAGATTTGCTTGACCTATGCGCTAAAATCTTATATAATTATAGTATATTATTTCAAACGGGTGCGGTCCCGAAAACAAACCGCGGAGAGATTATGAACACTATTCAAGCACGCGAAAAATTTCAGGATGCTGAAGTAACGTGGGACGATGCCGCCTGGGGACAGTTAAAAAGTGAACTCGAGCAAATGATCCCTGGAGAAGAATTTGAGTCCGTTGAAGCGGAACGGAATTATATTTGGGTCGTACAATCAGTTTACTGCCCCAAAGGGGAAGACGAGGAAACAGCATCCGAAGTTCTCTGCTCTTTATTCTGCCCCGAACTGGTGGAGGAACCGGATGAGGCTTACTGTGAGGACATCCCGATCGACAACATAATTTTGAAGTCTGATTGGATTGCGAAACAGAAAAGCAAACCCAATTAAAACATTTGTGGCGGGATTGTTTACTTTCTCGCCACACACTTCATAAAGGAGATTAACATGTCAGCAAAAAAATTCAACGCAAAAAAATTCGAGAATGAAGTCAGTACTCTGCCCACAAAAATACTCTTACGTGAATTAGAAATTAGCACTGAGCGTAGAACGAATCGAATCGTTCGCTCAATACTTAAGGATCGCGGTCTTACTGATCGTCAGATTAGGCAACGCCGCTCTACCTAAGAAGTTTATCTACCTAAGGAGTTTATATGAACTTCACAATTTGCACCAACCGAATATACGGTAGTAAGTTGCTACTGGACTATAATGGCGACGTCTGTATGGATGAAATTGACAACAGCCTCTTTTATCGTGTTTCAGGGGACCGCGGACAGGTACCCGAAAATAGGCACGTATACGAAACGGCTATTATTCTATCCGCAATTGGAATACCTTTGACAATCTATCGCTTAGAGAGAAAGCCTTCTTTCTTATGTGGATCAAAAATCTCAAAATGGTATCCCATAGAGTTTGATAACGACTCACGCCCTACCGTTTACGTCGAAGCGGAACCTATTTACGAAGGCAGTATGTCTGAGTGTTATGGTACATGGATAACAAAAATGCTTTCCGGTGTTCCGTTATTTGAAACACACGAGGCTATTAGGAAAAGTATGCACGCGGAACGAACTTATCGTTATGCCAATGGGTTACCGATACCCCCTTTTGATACCATCGGAGAAACAATAAAAAAGGAAATAAGCAATTAGGGTTGCTGTGTGAAACGGGATCCTTGTCTAAAGTACGTGTTCTATTAATCGCGGAAAATAGCGCAAAAAAATCGATAAGTGTCCCGACGTAATTCCGTTTTAATTCCGATTTAATTCCGCTTAATTCCGATTTTTAAAACCCGGAAAACCTACAGGACCGTAAGACTGGTGTGGGTATTTTAATTCCGAAATTCCGTTTTAAACACAAAGTGAAACGGTATATATTTAATTTTATTTTTTAATTTAATTTAATTTAATATATAACACTAGAAAGAAATTAAGAGGTAAATTTCAATATAACCGGCTCTAACTGCAGACGTCCAGTAACTAGAATGCCAATTCCGTTTTGTTTTAAAATCGGAATTCGGTTTACCCAGAGCGACTGCCATAACCCTACTACCTATTTGAGTAAATTCCGAATTCCGCATGTTAAAAAGGTTAGCGGAATTAAATCGGGGAAATCGGAATTTATTGCTTTTTTATATAAGACATTATGAACTTATAGGCGTGACAAGATCCCACCAATTCCGACCTTTTTCGCGGGTAAAGGGTCCTTAAATTTTCTCTAAATTACTTATGGTACATCAAGAATTCCCAGTGACTCGCCGCTGTCCCAGTGGGAAGGCAGGAATTATCATTGGGAGAGGTCATAATTATTTATATAAGACACCTTGAACATATAAGAAAAAAAACCCAGAGGTTGTAATTTTACCAGGTGTGAAAGCATTAGATCATAAGAACATATAAGATTGACAAGATTGCGGGTAATTCCCCACTAATTCCCCGACAAAAACGGACGGGTTCAATTACGGGGACATGTATTACTTAACAACGGTAAAAAGACTCGATCGGAAGGAAACAATGAGCAGTAAAAAAGACAGCACTAAAAAGTCCAAAGAAGTGAAACGTCGACCCGGAGTTTACACCCGTGAGGACATTTATGACTTGCTCCATACTACTATCCCTAAGGGATTAAAGCAAATAGGAAAAGCTTTGGGTGTAAAGCAGACACGGCGTATGGCAATGATTACGGATGAAATGGTGCTACTATATCAACGTTGCATACAACTGAGTGAGGAAGGAGCTATTCGTCATGTAGATTATCAAGGATATGTACTTGTCGAGCGGATCCCACGTCCACAATCGGGCAGTCCCGCGACAAGTTAAGGAAGTGCATACGGTCCACCACGGAGAAGACGTTCTCATTCGCCGGCAAACGTGGTTGTTTATATTGACCCAACGCACTTAGGGACAATATTTAGTCCCAGACCTAGCGGCGGGCTTGGAATTCCTAAACAGGTTCGCCGTTACGTCCTTTACTATTACATTCTTAGCAAAGGAGTCTACTTAAATGGAATTAACATATTCAGAGATATTCTACTCGATCCAAGGCGAAGGGACTCTTATGGGTACTCCGTCGGTCTTTTTCAGGACAAGCGGATGTAACTTGCGCTGCACTTGGTGTGACACCCCTTTCACAAGTTTTGACCCTGAGAACAAAAAAATAAGTATAGAAGACGTTGTAGACAAGATACTTAGTTTCGACTGTTCACATATCGTTATCACGGGTGGAGAGCCTTTTGCTCAGCCCTTAAAGCTACAAGTATTATGCACACTTTTGAAAAGTCACCAGCGGCATATTACGATCGAAACTAACGGAACTATTTACGAACCGGTCCAAGCGGATCTTATCAGTCTAAGTCCTAAGTTGTCTAATTCGACTCCCACTCCCGAACAAGTGAAAGGACGTTGGATTGAGAAACACGAGACGGACCGACTCAATGGAGTTTCTTTGAAAGCTTTTATGGGGGGACACGGAGAGTCTGACTATCAGTTCAAATTTGTTGTGTCAACCGATCAGGATGTAGATGAGATAGAGGAGATACAAGAGAGGCTGGATATACCGGACCACAAAATCTATCTAATGCCCGAAGGTATTATTAGTAAGAGCATCGAAGAAAAACAAGAGTGGGTCGCCGAAGTATGCTTAGCAAAAAAGTGGAGATATTCGGACCGGTTACATGTAAGAATCTGGCAGGATCGACGAGGAGTATAAAAGCGACGATCCTGCAAAGGAGATATACTACGATGCCACGAATGACAGAGGAAGAGAAGCGAACGCACTTGATAAATTGCTTATACGATAACCCAGGGAGCAGCGGTTGGAGTTACGCTATCATTAATCGTTTTATCGTACCCGAAGTCCATGAAATGTTACATGCTTTATGCGAGGAAGGAGTCGCTATCAATCGCCCATACCCAGGACCTTTACGGACCGCATCTTATCATCTAACCCCTAAGTATCAGAAACAGATAGCGTCAGAGCGGCGAAAGGAGGCGCGTGAAAAAGTTGGTGAGTATCTTAAAGAAGTCGACGTTGATTTGAATCAGACAACGTTACTTGTATTACAAGGACGTAAGGTTAACGATTCAAATTTAACAGACGGCTTGGACGCTATAGAGCATCAAGTTAACGAATTATGGAAGGTCCACGCATTTTTACGTAATTTGCGAGGAACAATCAAGGAAAGTAAAAAAGAAGGAGAGTAAAATGGACCAAATTTACGCGCAGTACATATCAAATATCGAAGCTGAAGTACTTACGGCAATTAACAGCTTAGGTGACGGTCGTCATTCGATAGAGGATATTTGCGAACGTATTAACGAGAAACGTCAAAACGTAGAACAAGTTCAACAACCCAAGCTCGCTTTAGACACATCAGTGAGTAGCGAAGTTATTTCGTCTTGCTTATATGAACTACTAGCGGATGGTATTCTAGCACTATCAGTTTCAGGAGATAATGTTCCATTAAAGGAACAGAAACGTTATTTTAGCTTTTACAGTACTACGCGGCGAGGAACGATGCTATTAAAAATAGACGAAGATACCGAAATTGATAGCGAAAGGATTTCCGATAAGTAGAGCGAAAAGGCCCAATAAAATTGTAATTTTACGTAATTATTACGGATTTTTGGGCCTTTTCGTTTGACCTTTGGTGAAATGCCGGATATAATATATAACATATAAGTTGAAGCGGTGCAGCGGACACCCAAATAAAACCGCGGAGGAAACACAATGAGACATAAAATTCACGACTTTACGGTCGCTTACGTTTGGAACGATTCTAACCGCAAACGGAAGCTTTACATACATGAAACAGAGGAACCCGGTGTTAGGATAATGTCGAACGTTCCATTGCGTAAGGGCTCCAGTTATTCCGCACTTTTGCAGGAAGTTCCGAATGTCGTCCGGCTCGAACAGTTCCACGCGGTTGAAGTAGTCACGGCCGGTAGTTCCAAACGTAAGAAAGCTGTAGCTCGTTGGAAAGCGGAAGGGCACACTTACGAACTTCCGGAATGGAAGGGATTGACACCCGATGAATTCTACGCACTTGAAGTTGGAACGGTATTACAGAGTACGAATGGAACACGTTGGATTTTAAAGAGTCGTTTTAATCGCGAAGGGATTGACGGGCTAAGCCACTATTTGATTCCGGAACGTAAGGATTTGCAAGGAGCTATCGCCACGGAGATGGGTCCGAAAGCACTCGAACGACACGCCAGCAGTTACATACTCGCACCCAATCGAGACGAAGTTACTACGGTTAGGGTTTAACCTACTTAAGTCGGGCCGGTGTTATACCGGCCTACACAAGGAGATAGTGGAACACGTTTGTTTCACAAACTATAAAATGGTACGTAAAATTCGCCCCCTTAGGAACGCATATCGCCGGAGTAATACTAACTTCCAGAATACGCTTAGAACCCTTAGGCTTACTGCAACGAGAAGAAGTCGTTTATCTAGCGGAACGCGCGATAGGAATACCAGAACTGAATTAGGAAACGCGATATTCAAAGCCGCAAGGGAGGACGCTCCGAAAAGTAAAACTATGAGTATAAAGAAAGCGAAGCGTGCAAGGCGAGATGTAATCGTTAGGACTATTATGAGGCACAATAGTCAGGCATAATAAAAAGGCCCAATTTTTTAGGATTTTTTTACAATTATCTCTGAAAATTGGGCCTTTTCGCTTGACCTTTAGTGAAATGCCGGATATAATATATAACATATAAATTAAAGCGGTGTAGCGGACACCCAAATAAAACCGCGGAGGAAACACAATACACATATACATCATTACGAACAAAGTAAACGGAAAACAGTATGTGGGACAGACGATCCTCGAAGACCCACAGAGGCGAATCAAGGATCACTTTAGGTCCACGGGTGACGATTCTTACATACGTCGTGCTATCCAAAAACGCGGCGAAGAGAATTTTAACGTAGAAGTTATCAGCTATCCCGGTGCGAGTATAGAAGCATTGAATGCGATTGAGCAATGGAAGATTAAACAGTTGGGTACTCTTAGCCCTGATGGGTATAATCAGACAGAGGGTGGTAAGAATGGAAGGCATAGCGAAACAACAAAACATAAAATAAGGGAGTCGTTGAAAGGTGCACTACGAAGTGAGGAGACGAAGAGAAAAATAAGCGAGTCGAACAAAGCGTCGTGGACCGATGAAAGAAAGCAGGAATACAGCAAAATGTTTACAGGCAAAAACAGTCCCATGCACGGCCAAACGCACAGCGAAGTGACGAAACGTAAAATAAAGGAGTCGCTGAAAGGCACAACGCTAAGCGAGGAGGCGAAGAGAAAAGTAAGCGAGTCGAAAAAGGGTCGAACACTAAGTGAAGAGACGAAGCATAAAATAAGCGAGTCAATGAAGGGTCGAACACATAGCGAGGAGACAAAACGGAAAATAAGTGTGTCAATGAAGGGTCAAACCCTTAGCGATGAAACGCGGAAGAAAACAAGTGCGACAACCTAGACGCTGAAGCATAAGAAACTTGTATAACTATTTAGAGGAAACGACAAATGACGAACCACTTTCAAGCCCTTGACAAAGCGATTCGTGACCGCGACTGGACGGGTATCCAGGGAGCGGTCACAACGCTAATTAACGACGCACAGCTCGATGTCTGGTACGATTATCAGCCCTTGCTTGACTTCATTACAAAGGAAGGATTCGAGTGCTACACGTGCGCGTTAAAAGCGCATACAGTACTACCAGAAAAGTTCTTATGTTTTAGGAACTATGGGCGCCAGCTTGGATCTACGATGAGAAAGCAAAAGTGCGGGAGAAAGAAGGGAGGAACAGACGATGCCGTATGCTAAAATTTCCTTTAAAGACGCCGTACAAATGGAACGGCACGGACACTATATTTTGCACATCGGTCACGTCGCTAATTTGCATCCGAAGCTTGCAAGCGACAACCCAGATTGTTCACATGTCTTAGTCCAGTCGGGACAAAATTGGCGACAGAACAAACATCGTCTGGCACTCGTAATCGCCGACGAAGAAGCGGAACTTAAATACGGCGAGTCTCTTTACGCTCGAATGCTATATAATTGGAGAGACGAGAATGAATTCGACGCGAATCGTATTCCTTGGTGTTGGAGATATCACGCCGGGGAGATACCCAAAAAAGAAAGGAATAAGCAATGAATCTTCCAAGAACGAACATCTTTTTCGATACTGAGTTTACAGGGTTACACCAAAACACTACACTGATAAGCTTTGGTGCGATTTCTGAAGGCGGCTCTATTTTCTACGAAGAGTTAAACGACTACGATGAGTCACAAGTAGACGGTTGGATCAGAGACAATGTAATTAACAATCTATACAAGCCGGCGTCAATTAGTATAGACGAACTAAAGTACAAGCTGGGTTTATGGCTACGTCAGTTTGATGCCCCTATAATGATGTGGACGGATTGCGGCGCTTATGATTGGGTTTTGTTTTGCGAACTCTGGGGTGGGTCTATTAATCTACCCGAGTGGATTAGTTATATCCCAGGGGACATTTGCACAATGTTCCATAACGCGCGGATTGATCCAGACATAAATCGTATTTCTTATTCGGGAATAGATCAACACGAAGATTATGAAAGTTCCAAACATCTGATGAAACACAACGCGTTGTTTGATGCACAAGTAACTCGCTTGTGCTATAATAAGTTGATGAATCAACAAGAATCGAATCTAGTGTTGCAAAAACTAGCGGTCTCGCGCGATTCGCTATCTGCAAGGACATCTACAGAAGTTCCTAAGGAGGAGCTAGAAAAGTATGGAACTAAGAATTGATATTGACTTCGAAACACTGGTTAAGATTGTAGGTTCAGAACAACTTCCTTTTGACGAACCTGTACAGACAGTCTTTAACACGATTATCGAAGAGTATACTCCCCTTGTCAAATCTTTTGAGAAATTTCGACAGAAGTGGGTTAATGATGCAGTAGGCGATATACCGCCAAAAGAATCTTTAACGTCACGTAATTTCGGCGATAGAACGGCCTATAAACGCATGCAAGTTACGGCTCTTTATGAAGGTTGGATCGGCTCGCAAAAACACTGGCATGAAAAGAGAATGATAAACGAAGCATTTCGCTCAGGTTTTTATACGGTAGTAGAGTATCTAATATCGTTATACCCAGGCACCTATTTGTATACATACGAGATTAACGATCCAGATATCAGCAGCCTGGACTACATCATTGGTTTAACACTTGGGCAGCCAGATGAGAGTTCAGTTCCACCGCCACGAACTCTGTAAAGTTTCGGAATTGACAACTCGCGAGAGAAGAAATTAAAAAACCGGGAGAACCTCATCGACAACCCGCCAAACGAGAAATTAGAGATTAAGAAAAACCCGCAATTCCCTGGGTTTCCCCCAGTTAAGGCTCACCCGTTTGGTCGCAATTCTAACCTCTGAGTCTTTATACCCGCCAGGAGACGCCGCTTTTACCCCATTGGGAAACAATTGATACGTAGGCCGCGGCACGTCTGGAGCGGAACGTATCTTACAGCCAAGCGAAAAACCGAAACCCAGATCGCACCAAACTAGACTGTAGTCGGGTTCCCCTAGCGGCGATCCACAGACCCGGACGGGGACTTTTGCGAATACTGATATTACTAACAGACAGTCGTGATATGCAGACGGTCGTAATATGTAACCCTAATTAAAAAAAGGATGGATGTCAAATGTCAAACCCTTTTAGCGACGAATCTATAATCGCGGAAATGTGTGAGGGAATACCGATAGGATCGAAAGTGCGTGTTAGGGCCGGTTCGCGACACTGGATCGCTAACTGTATTGAACACGGAGTTCGAGTCCCTAACATCGGGTATCGAGTGCGTTATACGATAGTCCAAAATCACAAAGGAAAAAAATCGACAGTAAAATTCGAAAACTTAGAGCTATTACCCGGTTAACCCGTATACTAAACTAATAAAAATTGGCCAAAAAATCCGCTTTACCCTAAAAAATTACGCAAAAATACTGATTTTTTGGGCCAATTAATTTGACCTTTACGGATATATATAGTATAATATATACATATTAGTTAAGAGGGTGAAAGGGGAACACCCAAATAAAATCTCCGAAGGGGAATAAAATGAAAACGAAACTTTACATTCCGAACAGAGCCGATTCCGACGATTATCCGATCGTAGATTTAGATGTCGCAGTTGTAACATTCGACGGGGAAGAATACATTCAGACAATCGACTTACACGCAGCCGCTGGACCAGTGCTTTCCGAGCAAATGGAACTCCGGCCAAGTATGCTAGTTGAGAGTCACTACGTGAAATTGGAACGCTGTGGAAAAGTTGGCGGGCAACCACTTTACAAAATAACGACACCCGAGGAAGAACGGATTCAGTCGATTCGTAAGCACGGCTATCAATCAGAGCTGCGAAGTGGTCCGATGCCGAAAAGCCAATGTACAGTTTGCGAAGAAGAGGAAGACTTGAGTGTAGGGCTAAATTTACGTTTAGACGAATTGGGTGTTTGCGAAGAGTGTCAACCGAGTATCTAATTCAAAGGGTGCGGTGGTCGTTTTCAAGGTCGCTACTATATATTGCACTAAGGAGATAAACAATGAGTAAAAACAGAGGCCATATATTGAGAAGAAACAGACAAGAAGCGTGGTTATCCGTAGTATTAGCTTTCCTTACAATAATTGCATTTTGTATTTTCACATACCGCTTTATAGACCGACCTACCGAAAATGTTAGATCAAACATCGACAATCCAACTCTTTTCACAACGGGTTATTTAGAAATTTCATTAGACGCTACTGAAAAAATAATGAAGTCTAAAAAACTAAATTTCGACGAAGCACGTTTATTTATTGGTGGGTATAACAAGTATATAGCATCTCGTAAAAAGGAGAACATACAAATCGGCCATGCCCAGCATCTACTAAAAAAATACAGCAAAAGAATGTCGCCAAAACGTGCGTTGACAATAATTATTTATGCCGAAAAATGTGCTGAGGATCTTATTCAATAATCTGGAGATTAGGCGGACCGACTACGAACCGGTTCGTCCTTCCACATCAAAACCGAATGAAAGGAGATATTAGATGTTAGAAACTTACACCCGTGAAACAGACAAGGCGAGAGTGACTTTCCGGACCGATAGTAACGCGGTGATTCGAATCGAGGGTAGAGTGAATCCCATACACCACCCTAACAGAGAATTCTTGAATGATTTCGTAATGAATAGGGCTACTCGTTTTACGTTAGTTCCCGGTCACTTAGAAGCGATTATTTTAGACCTGGATGCCACGGAAGACGATTGGGGTGAGATCCAAATTTTACGTTGGGTTCTGAATCACGTAGCATCGAAGTTGGTTTTTCATTTTCAGTTCGTCCCTCGAAAGCATCTCGTGTCGGACGAGGGTCCTTCCGATCACGATTGTATTGTATTATATGTAACGGACCCTGGAATGCTGAAACGACAGGAAGTACTTACTTGGCCGGAAGAGACTCGCTAAATCAAAATCGCTACGTTTAATCCTACAGCGTTTTAGCAAAAATCAAGTATTACAATTATGAATTTAATTTTAAAAGGAGATAGCAATGAATAGCATCGTAATTGGCTTTGTCATAGCATATGGATTACACGGATTACAGCTCACTACCCTACTGAAGAAATTCGAAAGGATGTGCCGTACTGAGCATAGGAATCGCGTAAACCAATTTGATGGTTACTCGAAAAAAGTTACCACTACAACCCTAAATCGACAAAAATCCAAATCATGGACAAGCGGGTGTCGAGTCTATGTATCGTAAGCCGATGCGCATTCAAAGCAACTGATATTAATGAATGAAAATAAACGTAATGTTAATGCGACACATTTTCTCGAGTTGCTCGATGAGATTGGTGAAGATCCCGAACGGGAAGGATTAGTGAGAACCCCGATCCGAGCAGCTAAGGCATTAGAGTTTCTGACTAGTGGTTATGACACCGATTTAGATGTGCTAGTTAACAATGCTATTTTTGACGCGGAGGACGCCGACGAACTAATCCTCGTTACAGATATAGAGTTTTATTCTCTATGCGAACACCATATACTTCCGTTCCATGGACACGTCCATGTAGGCTATATTCCGGAAGATAAGGTGATTGGGTTAAGTAAAATACCCAGGATCGTTGATATGTTTGCGAGGCGTTTGCAAATCCAGGAACGACTGACTACTCAAATAGCGGAAACCCTTCAAGAGTTACTAAACCCGAAGGGTGTAGGTGTCGTTGTAACAGCACAGCATATGTGTGTCGCGATGCGTGGCGTTGAAAAACAAAATTCTCTGATGAGAACTTCGGCTTTGACTGGTATCTTTAAAGACAAAAGTCAACCGGAAACCCGTGCTGAGTTTATGAGTCTTGCACTCGGAGCACAAAAATGAATACAGGAGCTCACAATAGTGAAGCTATAATAGCTAGAGTGCTTTTGGCGAATGGGATCGACTCGTCAAGGCACTCTCAATTTCTGCATCCAGCATACGAAGAAATTTCTGATACTTACAAAGCATTTAACGATATTGATCGTGCCGTTAGTCGTGTAAAAAAAGCCGCAGAGAAACGCGAACGTGTAGTTATATACGGCGACTTCGACGTCGACGGGTTAACTGCGACCGCTATTATGGTTCGAGGATTAAAACGTTTAGGGCTTGAACCGTCGTGGTATATCCCCGATCGTATTAAGGAAGGACATGGATTGAATCGTAGGTCCATCACGAAGTTGTGTCAAAAGAACGACTTACTCATAACAGTTGATTGCGCTATTGCGGACCACCAGGAAGCGAAATACGGGCAGTATCTCGATTGCGATATTATTATTACTGATCACCATACTCGCGATGATTACTTGCCACCAGCTTACGCTACACTGTTCCCGCCGTTTGAACTAAACACGGATTTTTCTGGTGCAGGTATTGCATTTAAGTTCGTGCAGGCTCTACTAGCGGATGTAGATCCGGAATATGCTAAGTCGTTATTGTGGCTTGCGTGTCTCGGAACGGTAGTCGATTGTGTTGCTCAAACGGGCGAAAATCGTGTAATTAGTCATCTCGGATTGAAGCAACTAAACGATATGACTCCAATGTGTATTAAAGCGATAGCGGTCCAATCTGACATGGTTCGCCCTATCGACAAACGTCAAATCACTTGGAAAATCTCACCACGTTTGAATTCCGCGAGTCGTCTAGGGTTTACGCAAGTAGCAGCGGATTTGCTAATGTCCGATGAAAGCGAGGTTCGCAAAATTAAGTCGCTTGCTGGAGACCTTGAAATTATCAATCGGGACCGAAAGGAAACATTCGAGGATTACTATCAGATAGCGTTAGAACGAGTAACGGACGAACATGAATGTATCGTTGTAGTGTTTGATGGTACAAGTGACGGTGACGCACGCGGTATCCAAGGCTTACTAGCCGCCCGTTTATCAGAACAGTTTAATCATCGACCTACTTTTGTATTTACAGACGCAGGAAACGGCTACCTCTCGGGTTCCGCCCGCTGTCCAAAACACGAGTTTACGAAAATCTTTACATACTTGACTACGGAAGCAAAGGGTTTGATTATTAGCGGTGGTGGTCATAGTGTAGTAGGCGGTATGTCGTTATTTGTAGAAGACTTACCCGAGTTCAAAACACAGGTGGATCGCGCTTTACAGTTGAGTGCGCTCGAACAGAAACAAAAAGCAATCCCGTTAGATATATGCGATGTCAGCAAAAGTTTGTATCAATCTCTCGCTTTACTGGAGCCCTATGGAGATGGCGACTCACCACTATTTGAGATCCAAGCTACTCTTGGTGGGAAAGCGTCGCGAATGGGCAAGGCGAAGGACCATTTGAAATTTGGTGTTATTGATTCTAAAACACAAAATAGATTTGAAGTCATCGCTTGGGGAATGGCACAAATGTACGATCATGTCGGGCCTGAGTCACAAGGAAAAAAAGTAACTCTTCACGCCCGTTTAGTTCTAAACAGTTGGAATGGAACAGAGTCTATCGAACTTGATGCAAATCAGATTATCCTCGAAGACGGTACAATTTACCGTCGCTAGACTGTAAGTCGCGTTTCGCTAAAACTTTACCCCAGTGGCAGGTGGGTAGCCTCTAAAAACAGCCACAACTAGTAGTACTAACTTGATAGTATGGGCTAGTCGGTACTCACGAGCGTTTAAGAACGTAAGACGCAACTTTACGGAAGCGCTCGCCGTTACAAAAAGCGGTGCCCAAGCTGTAAAGTGGGTATCGTTGTGAGAAACAAAAAATAACAAGCAGCAAGCCGTACGTAGTGTTTTTAAAAGGTTCAGCTATAGGCGGTTAGCAATAGGGGTCGTGCCACAACCATTTATCGGACAGCGTTCCGTTTCCGCACACCCCTATTACGTTTAATCAAATACTTATTCCTGCCCCAGCGGTCGGTGGGCGTCATCTCAATGCAAAAACAGCCGCAGTTGACGATGCTTAATGCATATATCTCCGGCAGGCGTCAACCGTAAGGGTATCAAACAAACCTGTCCAACCGCTTTCGGATAGGTTTGTTCCCTTTCGAGAATCCCTGCTTTTCCGCCTTCCAGGACCTCACGGGTCGAACGTATCAATTGTTTCACAACGGGATAAACTGAATGTCTCCTTTCGGGTATAAAGACACAGAGGACGTAATTCTGACCTTGTCATGAGTTGCAAACCAGTGAAAACCCGATTCGGTACTTTCATACACTCCAGATCCTTCGGGTTGTATCGTTGCCGTCCTAACGCTTTTGGCTTGACAAGGTTATTTGATACTGCAAACTGTTTTACCCGGCGTCTCCTGGCGACAATACAAACGAGAATTTTGCTTGCGTTCATGAAAAAGGCGGACCACTTTTGCGATCCGCCTTTCGTAATCCTTCGGTTTAATCGATATTCGATAGCTCGCGTATTTCGTTCAGGATAGTGTTGTTAATTCCGAACTGCTCCTTAATCTTGCCCCAGCTAGTTTTTTCGCTACGCATCTGACGTATATGTGGTGCAAGTAGTTCATTCAAAGCAGTAAGTATGCTAGCGAGCGATCGTTTAGCATCCTTATAGCGCGCGTCGTGTGCTTCGGTTTTGTACGAACCCCCTTTACTATTCGCGGCCTTGATTCGTTGGTTCTTAAGACGTGTCTCAAGTAACTCTTTCAACCGGAATCGTTCGTCCTCGTTTAATACGTGTTCCATTTGCTTTCCCATTGTATATCTCCCTGCGGTTTTATTTGAGTGTCCGCCTCACCCTCTTAACTAATATGTATATATTATATCCGGCATTCCGGCAAAGGTCAAATAAAAAGGCCCAAAAATCTATGTTTTTTACACGTCATTCCGTAATAAAATAGATTTTTTTTGGGCCTTTTTCTAAGTATTATGTTCCAAAATCCGTAAGTTCGGCACCCTGGAATAACTCTATTTCTACCTTTAGACGTTCCAGACAAATGTATTTCAATCGCTCCTCTCCAATTACTTGCACGATGTCTTTGTAAAACGAAGTGTTACTCCAACGTGCGAGTGCTTCATCAATAGCGATTGCTAATTGATCGAGAGTTTTGATTATTGGATAAGGGTCTTCACCCTTTTTGACATCGAGACCTAATTCGCCGTAATTTGTAAAACTTTGTTCGATTCGGTCTCGAACGTTATTTACAATGTGATCGACGATTGTAGTCCCTTGTCGACTTAGGGTCCGGATTGGTTCGACGCCAGTTATATGCTTGTGCATTTGTGTTCTCCCACTAATTGAATTAGTTAGGTTGTGTTAGTTAATCCAAAGGACGTCCCCTGAATTCGGAAACTCTTCCTGTGTAGGGTTCGTTAAAATCTTTCGCGGAGAACCATTGCTGGTCCCCTTCCAGTGTTTTCGCATAATCGAGATTTACGAGCGCGTCTCCGTTTGCGCGGACCATGTAACCCGTGACGTATAGCAAATGATTGAGTTGACTTTTCACTTGGCAGAGTAACGGGAGTCTTTCTTTGAGTTGGTCCAGGATGCCCTGTTGTGTACTAACCGGAATATCGGACCCATCGTGTTTGCTCGCACCCAGGATGCCTTCGTGTAGCTGCTGTACTTCTATTTGGGTGTGACGTAAGTAAAGTGTCATCGTATCTCCTTTTGAAAGGGCCCGTATGTGACGGACCCCTTTCCGATTGTATGCTACGATTTATTGCGAGCGAAGTGTGCGGCTCCGTGCTGTCCACGTTCGAAATCCGCTTGTGCTTCCGGTGTGCGATACAATACTTGCCCGAATTCGCTCGGAGTCTCGCCAGCGGGTACAATAATCTCTCGTATTGCTTTGGTCCGTTCGATCGTTCTCAAATCTATTGGACAACCGTTACTCGGATTGATTATATGGACGAGTTCTAAATGTTGGTCCCAATCGAGACTCCCTACCCGGACTAACGCTTCAGTCCTGTAAGATTCGTATTCGGAGTTGTAAACTTCAACCGTTGTAACCGTTACGTTTTGCTTTGCCATTGTGTATCTCCCTGCGGTTTTATTTGAGTGTCCGCCTCACCCTCTTAACTAATATGTATATATTATATCCGGCAAACCCGCAAAGGTCAAATAAAAAGGCCCAAAATCCGTAGTTTTTATACAATTTTCTGTAATGAAACAGACTTTTTTTGGGCCTTTTGACAGGCTGTTATTTATTCCCCATGGGTCACGTATTAGATGAAAACGGACTTATTACAGGCAAAATTGCGTTTTTCTTTGTAAAGTGTTCCATAGCGTGCGAAACGATTGTGTCTCTATTCGCGTGGACCTCCGAAACACCTTGTTCGACGATCCCCTCGGTACCCTCATCGGTCGTGTCAGCAAAGAACGCTGCAACGATTCCAGCGTTCCGATAGCTAGTTGCGGACAAGTATTCGATTTCGTGTTGCGCATCACGTAAATCTTGTCCGGACAGCTTGGTGTCAACTCTAAGTCTAAGTGGTTTGAACACTTCAGTTACTACAAAGTCCATTTTACTCCTTTACCCTTTCGGGACTTCTGGACGACAACGTTCGGGTATCCAATACCACTCTGTCAAATTGCTCCGTGAAAAATTCAATCGTTCCTCGAAGCGATAGCTTTTACGAACCCTCTCCAACAACCCGGTCCGTATTCCGAGTTCGTTCGCGATAGCCTTCCAAGTGAGATTAGGTCTCTGTCGCTTTATACGAAGAGCATCGTCCGCGATACCGCTAATACTTACCCGTCTAAGTAACGCGGTTACTTCCTGTTCCTGTTCCTTAAATACGAACAACCGTTCGATCATTCGGCTACTTACGTCTCCCGTATCCATTACAGTCCCTTTCTCAACGTAGTAAATGTGCCGACGTACGAATACAAGTAGGTTGAAATCTTTCAGCTTGGGCACGGACGCTATAAGTGTATGAAAGGACTGTTTCTGTGCCGGGTTGTAACCAATACTTAACCAACCATACTTGTTCATAAAATCTCGGATCGCTGCTGTACTTGTTCCCCGGGTCGGATCGGATTGGTCCAGATCCTGTAGTTTTAGTAACGTTGAGTCGTACGATTTACCTGTCGCAAGGCTGAGCGCTCTAACCGCGCAATCCCCTCTACCACGTCCGGGTTCGTTTTTACGAATCTGGCTTTCATCGCGACCTGCAACGTTCCGTTTGAATTCTACTCCAAGCGGATACCCTCTCTTGTCAAAGTACTTCGAAATCGCTTCGATTTTTAACCCCAGTGCGTAAGCCGTATACTCTACAGGCGTCCGTTTCGTTTTCGTTGCACGTTCCTGTATCTCACTAAACGGAATACCATCGAGAAACTTATACGCTGTGAATAAATACGATAGACTCTTTCGTAGGATTTTCTGGCACTTATTGTCTAATACGACGTTATGGCTATCGTATAGAGCTTGACATACATCCTTCCAAGTTACGTATGCTTTACCCGTGCTCCATCGATATTCAATCATTGCTTGCGCCCACTCGCGAATCTGTTCGGTTTGTGCCGCCATTGTATCTCCAGCGGATTTATTTGGGTGTCCGCCAGCACCACTAAAATTAATTATGTATATATTATACTATATATACTCAGAAAGGTCAAGTGAAAAGGCCCAAAAATCCGTAGCAATTACAAAGAAAAGTCGTTTTATGGTTTCTTTACATAATACCATTGCGGGAACCCATCGATCCATTCCTTGATCACGGATTGGGGGAGACTGAATATTTCCGACAAGCGTTTAAGTGGGAACTCACCTTTACTTAGGGTACCGCCACCCCTTCCGAAGCGATATAGCAACTTTTTATACCCATAGTGGAGGATTGTATGTCGTACTTGAACTCTATACTCATCAGTTAGCACAAATCGTTCCAGGTCGGCAATACTAAACCCGAATGTTTCTCTAATAGCGTACCAACTCGTTTTTTTAGATGGATCCCAACGTGCTTCGATAATCTCAGGCACGAGATCTTCGAGTTCGTAAACACACCCATAATCAGTTGTAAACGTCATTCCCCTTACAAGCATTTGTATCCCCGATAAAAAAAGGACGGGACCCTTTCGGAGCTCGTCCTTTTGTATTTGCGTTAGACTAAGCTAATCATTGAGACCCAAAGCCCGTTCGCGAATTCACGAGTGATTCCCATCCGCGCTACTAATTCGTCCTCACCGACTTTTCCTTTGTTCTCAATGTTCCGAACGAACGAGCGAATCCTTTTAACATCCCCTTCAAGGATTGTATCCTGCACAATGCCTTCGTATTCAGTACCGGAAGCGATTACGGAAACCCTTCCGACAGTGTTTTCCGCGTTTACTCCGTAGCGCATTAATTCATCGCCTAAGTCTTTTGCGATCGTCTTATCAGAGTTCCGTTTAAACCAACGTTTCTCCGCAATCGTTACACGCATTTCACTGTGCCATTTTGCGCACTTTTGTTGACTGCGTTCTCGTTCTGTATTCCACTCAGCCTCGTCCGCTACATCCTGTTCCGCCCTAACATCTGCGTAAAGCTTCGAGTGCCCTTCCGGAAGTCCAACGCACGCCGTAACAATGGCCGCTTCACTTTGTAACCGCGCGAGTGCGATCGCCTTAATTCCGTCCCAACCTACTACCGCTACAATGTCGCAATAACGCATTGGATTGTTTTCTTTGTAATATTCGATTTGCTCGTCAATCAATTCCGTAATGCGATCCCAATCGTGGATTACGTTACCCTCAGTGTTCGAACGATAGACCGGTCCGTTTTCTGTAATGCCTGCTTCAATCTGTTCCCGTACGCTTCGGACGATACCCTGGTCGATTGAGTTAGTTTCACTAAACCTAAGAACTGTGACTTGTCCGACTCCTGCGAGCGCTCTGCTTTGATTTTTCATTGTGTTCCCCTTCGGGGATTTTGTTTGGGTGTTCCCCTTCACCACTATTAATTAATATGTATATATTATACGATATATACTCGCAAAGGTCAAATTAATTGACCCAAAAATCCGTAGTTTTTTACGATTTTTTTGTAACGAAGTAGTTTTTTTTGGGCCAATTATTGTCACTCTTCGTAATAATAATCACAGTTTCGGCATTCGTATTTACCCCGCCCTACCGTACGATAATCATTTTCGTTACAGTTAGGGCAAGTATTGTAATCGATTCGTGGTTTCGGTTTCGATCGCTTCGGTTGGTTTTCGGGGTGGAACGGATCGATTTCGAACCCGTAAGGGATTTCGCCACTTGCGTGTAAGTGCTCCAGCGACGAACCGGGCATCGATGGTTCCGTTTGTTTTCGTAAAGGTTTACCGCTTCGTGAACGCAACATTAGTTTAGTTACCCCCTTACTACTTGTATATTTAAGTTATACTGGAAACATGCAACGCGGCCGGATTGTCGAACCCGGCCGCGTTTACGTTCGCGTACTTATTCGGACCAATCCAGGAGCTCGATTGTGTCCCAACCGTCGTACTTTTTGCGTTCACCCAGTGACCAATCCGAACCCTCTTCATTACCTTCCCACTCATCACTCCAATCGAAATCCGCAGTCCCGTAGTGCGGTTCGTCCGAGATCCGAATCGCGAAACGCCCTTCTGCCACATCGGGTAAGTATTGCGCTGTCCCTGTGAACGTGTCCGTAAAGAACGTTCGGATTCGGACTCGTTTTCCAAGAAATTGGTTGAAATCGCTAAGCTTTGTGTCGGGCTTAATTTCTAACTTCGTTAGCACTTCTCGGGGAGTTCGCACGTTCCAATAAGGAATGTTCACTAATTGGTTATCACTCTCACTCGAATGTGGAACAATTACGCAACCGTGCGATTCGAGGCCGCGTGCTTCCCAATTCGTTACTTTATAGTGTCCCGTTACGGTCCCTTTAAGCCAAACCTTACTTTCAGGTTCGGTATATTCGACTAGGGTTTCGTTGGGGAATTTACGTTGTAACCCTTCGTAAGTTCGCATTGACGTTTTCATTATATCTCCGCGGTTTTGTTTGGGTGTCCGCTACACCGCTTTAATTTATATGTTATATATTATATCCGGCATTTTGGTAAAGGTCAAATGAAAAGGCCCAAAAACTTGTAGCAATTTTGTAAAACTACAATTTTATTGGGCCTTTTTAGTACTTTACACTCTTGGGTTTTCGGACACGTCTGTAACTTGCTTCAACAAAATATATCCGCCACCCCACATTCCGCCGAGATGTTTGACGGCGAATGTCCGACCGGTTTTTTC
>MKWU01003700.1_pt1 | contig 19591 bp, 15 predicted proteins | sample 809101 | NCBI WGS metagenome assembly MKWU01 (sample SAMN05860141, study PRJNA318959) | sponge metagenome | host: Aplysina aerophoba | place: Slovenia: Piran, Adriatic Sea, Gulf of Piran | collected 2013-05-07
TGCACTTCGCGGCGGCCACCCCCAATTTCAAGATCCTCGAATACGTCCTGCCCGTGGGCACGGAATGGGAGCAGTGCATCATCGACCCCTACCTGCCCGAAGACGGCTACCTGCCGTTACGCGATACACCCGGACTCGGTATCGACGTGGACGAGGAAGCCGTGAAGGACAATGAGGTCGTACACTGGCAGCGCACGTGTTACGTCCGTCCGGATGGGTCTACCGGGTATATTTGACAGGTTGCGCACTCGATGGGTCGCGTAGCGGATATGGTGAGTCGAATGGCGGGTAAGATGAGCCGCGTAACTGATTCGATGAGCCCCGCGTCACTGATATACCGTATAACTGATAGGAATAACCGCATGACTGATTAGAAGAGCCGCTGAACAAATAGGATGAGCCTCGTAGCTTATAGTCTGATCAGGTGTACAATTGTACAATATACCTTCATTTGATGAAGTTGTCGTCATGCGATGAAGATGCCAACACACAATGAAATCCTTATACACCTGCACACTCGGGAGATACGAACATGCGTAAGTTACGTCCGGTCGCTGCAATGACGGGGTTGATGCTTCCGATTCTTTGCCTTGGCATGATGGTATCCTGCGCTGGTGACGCCATGCAGACCGGTGACGCCTCCGACGCCTCCCAGGCGGAATGGCGCGCATATGCCGGCAACCACGCGAGCACAAAGTATGCGCCCCTGGGTCAGGTCGACCGTGATAACGTGGCCGATCTCGAGGTCGCGTGGCGCTGGGATTCCATCGACAACGCCATTCTGGAGGCGGATTCCACCCTGCGCGTATTCGTCAACGAGGCAACGCCCCTCATGGTCGACGGCGTGCTGTACACGAGCACCGCCATGAGCCAGGTGGCGGCTATCGACGCGGCCACGGGAGAGACGATCTGGTCATACGATCCCCGGACGTGGGAGGACGGGACGCCCGCCAATGTCGGGTTCGTCCATCGCGGCGTGGCCTACTGGGAGGAGGGCGACGACCGGAGAATCCTCTATGCCACGGGCGACGCCTGGCTCATCGCGCTGGACGCCGGGACGGGCGAACCGATTGCGGACTTCGGCGAGAACGGGCGCGTGGATCTGACGAAGGGCTTGCGCCGTCCCATCGACCGCAGCCTCTACGCCGTGTCCAGCCCGCCGGTGATCGTCCGTGGAGTGGTCGTAGTCGGGGCGACGGTGCTGGACTCCTTTGCCGTATTCCGGATGCCGGACGCGGCCATGCCGCCGGGCGACGTGCGCGGGTTCGACGTGCGCACCGGGGAACAGAAGTGGGTGTTCCAGACCATTCCCCAGGAAGGCGAGTTCGGAAACGAGACCTGGCAGGACGAGTCCTGGAAGACCACGGGCAGCACGAACGTATGGACGTGGATGAGCGCGGATGAAGCACTGGGATATGTCTATCTGCCGGTCAGCACACCCACCAACGACTTCTACGGCGGCCACAGGCTGGGCGACAATCTCTTCGCCGAAAGCCTTGTCTGTCTGAACGCCGAGACGGGCGAACGGGTCTGGCATTTCCAGATGGTGCATCACGGCATCTGGGACTATGACCTGCCCGCCGCGCCGAACCTGCTGGACCTCACGGTGGACGGCCGCGAGATAAAAGCGCTGACCCAGGTCACGAAACAGGGCTTCACCTACGTATTCGACCGGGCGACGGGAGAGCCGGTCTGGCCGATCGAGGAGCGGGAAACGCCGCCTTCCACGGCGCCCGGCGAAACCGCCTCGCCCACGCAGCCCTTTCCCACGAAGCCGGCGGCCTTCGAGCGCCAGGGCCTGACGGAAGACGATCTCGTCGATTTCACGCCCGAGTTGCGCCAGGCGGCCATGGACGCGATCGCCGAGTACGACTACGGTCCGCTTTTCACGCCGCCGACCGAGAAAGGCATGATTGCCGTGCCCGGACTGGTGGGCGGCGCGAGTTGGTCGGGCGCGGCCGTGAACCCGGAAACGGGCATGCTGTACGTGCCTTCCTACAGCCTGCCGACCATCATGACGGTGAATCAGTCGGAAGAGGAGGACGCGCCGTACACGTACACCGGCCGGTTCGCCTACGGCCCCACGATCATGGACGGCCTGCCGGTGATCAAGCCGCCCTACGGACGCATCACGGCCATTGATCTGAACACGGGCGAGCACGTGTGGATGAGCCCCGTGGGAAGCGGCCCCCGCAATCATCCCGCCCTCGACGGCCTGGACCTGCCGCCCCTGGGATGGGACCGCCGGACATTCCCGCTGCTGACCGAGTCGCTGCTGTTCGCCGCGCAGATGGGGATCGTGCTGGACCGGAAGGTGTCGGATCGCGGCAACGCCATGACCTACGATTCGGAGAGCGCCGAGGCGTTCCTGAGGGCCTTCGATCCGGATACGGGCGAACTGCTGGCGGAAATACCGTTGCCGGGAAACGCGACGGGCAATCCCATGACCTACATGACGGGTGGAAAACAGTACATTGCCGTGCCGATCGGAGGGGCGTCGGAAAGGGCTGAACTGGTGGTGCTGGCGCTTCCGGGATTGTAACGGCCTGAGTGCGTCCCGGTGATTAGTGGACTGGCGGGGCAGGTCGGGGACCTGTGTCGGGCGTGTCGTGAGAGTTACAATGGTGTGCTGTCCGAGTGGGCTAAAGTTTTGATATCGAGTATGCCATAAGAGTATTGTTCCACTAGTCAGGTTTTTGGAGTGAATTTACACGAGAATTGGTCTTCAATTCTGATGATTCTTGGTTCACCAAAACTGGTCTGTATTTTAACAATACACGATTCATTCTCTTACCCAAAATATCCTTTAGAAGTACCGATTTTCCTTAGGTGCGGTTCCAGATTGAGTTCAAGCACTTTATCGAAGTTGAATGAGGAATTTTCAAGTGCACAACAAAGCCCGTTATATTTCTGGCGATAGATTTCCCATGTATTTAAGTACTTCATTCTTACTTGTGGTGGCAAATCCAGATCGTGACTATGATCGTATAGACATCTGAGGTAAAACAAGTCATACACAAGGAGATTTTCAGTGCCGGAGGATTCGACATTCATCTTGGCATATGAGAAATCGGATCCCTCAAAAAACTGGTCTCGCAACATTTTAGCTGTATCCACAAACCAGATTTGATTGTGCGTATCGTATGGATGTGGTTCGAATAAATCTCTCATCAAGAATGGTTCAATCTTTTCATCAACGAACAAACCAACTGCTTGAATAGTCTTTTCAGTCTTGTATGCAGATATTATAGACTCACCCCAGAATGCCCTAATGTTTCTGTATTCTGAGTTTGGGATAGAACCAGTATCTTCGAACGGACCGTAAGTAATAAAAGCTCGTATGAATGTATCACGTCCCAAAAGCCTGAGCTGGATTTCTTGTGCGAATTCACAGAGAAACATCACGCAGATTTCTTTGTCATGATGCGAACTGGCTTCGAATTCATTGTACACGATAATCGTATCTGAGAACTGAATAACTCCGAAGGAACCAGGATGTGTGTGTACATTCGATCTGTCCAGAGCATGAAATAAATCTGGAATAATCTCTTTCCCATTTTGCACTAGATCCGTAAATCCTAACAGATCGACATAAAGTAAGAAACGGTTTCGCATTAATCCTCATTACACTCAGTTAAACAATGATTCAAGCATTGGAACATGCAAATTAGGGTAGTGTATCAGTTTGAATCCTGGTCGCCTGCTTCGATCGCGTCTCTGATGGGTTTGCAAAACTCCTTGAAGGAGCGGCCGCATTCTCGATCTACGGCGGGATCGAATCCTCGCGGTCTGATTTTTCCCGCTTTGAGGTGTAGGCTCTCGAACTCGTCGAGGGCTTTGAGCAGACCGGTTTTGTCATGCTCATATTGCTTAACGAGTAAATGAGTACACAACGTCTTTAGCATGGCCAGATCGGCTTCGATCCTGATGAAATATTCCTGGGGCTCATTCACGGCAATCTCCTTTCGGCGGACTTATACGCTTTTGGACTTGACGGTTGTCAACGTATCTTGCATCTGAAAAGGTCGCTCGGTTTTGCAATCCCGTCGATAGAAGCTCGAAAATCGTAGAACCTGGCTGATCCATCAGTGCTTACCACAATGGCGGAATCAGATCTGCCGTCTGCACCAAAATCCCAATCCCAACGGCGCTCAATTCCCTGAATTGAAAACTCTGTGTTTGCGACGATTCCACCGAAATCAACCGTGCCGCTATTGTCATCCCGGTCGGCGGTTAATGTTCCCAACTTTCTTGAACTGAAGTGTTCGTAGCACTCCCAACGTTCGTACTTCGTGTTGGATACCCGTGGCGGCGGAATTATGGATGCACAACTGCAAAAGACTACAAGAATCGCGACCCATAAGATGGTCAAACGGGCCATATTCAATATCCCCTTGTTTACAACTTCAGACATCTAACGGGTTCCTTGCCTCAAGGCGTTCCGTACTTCAACCAACTTCTCAATTTCAAAATCAATGTTTTCATCCACTTCCTTTACTCCAACTTCAGGGTGTTCCCGAAGCCAATCTATACGCCTTGAAATGTCATTGATCCTGTTTCTTCTTGCATGCAAATACTGGGTCCGTATATTCATGATAATACCCTCCTGGAGTGGAGTGGTTGATCGCCGGGTGGTTCCGGCGCGATATAAAGAGGCCCTTACAGAGTCCCAACTCTGTCGCCTTGCAAAAGTTCTGAACATAAGAAAACCCGGTCGGCCTTCGCGGTCAACCGGGTTTTCTTATGCATCTACTTTCAAGGATCAGCATAAACTCCGTTTTCATCTCGGAACCCAGCGGAACCTTGATGACGATATTCATCTGACCGATGTTCGGTCACGTAGCCATCAAGCCTATACAGATCTCCGTGAAGGGAATGGGTAATCAGGTCTACTGACATGCTTAGAAGTTGAGTTCTCAATAGGTGCGCCTCGAGGCTCGGTAAGGATTCTTGCGCGTCAGGCCTATCGACGGGGGATACATAGGGTCCAAAGGGCCATGCAAATAGTCTCCGCAGATCCGAACGGTATTTGAACTCTCTTTTCCATTCTTCAGACCACGTCTCGTTTCCCCCCGCGGCAAATCGGGCTTCTTTTTCGGCTTCTTCCACTTCAATAATTGCGTTCCATTCCTCCTGGGTCATAAGAACCCGCTGTTCTATAAAGCTCATTCTCTTTTCCAGGTCAGATTCTCCCAGGCTATCCACTGTGAAAAGAATCACTGTTGTTGCGAGTGCTGTACAAAGAATGGTAACCGGCGCTCTCATGGCGACCCCCGCGGATGGAGTGGGTCCGGCTCCCGTTGTGGGTGCCGGGCAGTGTCAACACTCGCGCCATTATAGCGGGGATGTTCCTGCCTATTCACCCCGGCCAGTGATCAGCTGTCCGTTGTATACAGGCTATTCTATTCAGCAGGCCACCCGGCCTATCGGATGGCACGACGTGTTGACACTTACACGGTACGGCGGTTTATTGTACTTAGCAAGGGTGATTTGATGTTTCTACTTGACAATAAGGCAATGCGCCATGTATATCAGAATCAGCCCCAGCATCGACTGCTGTTCCACTTAATAACGGAGGTTGCTCCCATGCCTAAAGGTCCAAACGGCGAGAAGCGCCCCGCGGACGCTAATGCGTGTGCGCACATGGTCGTTCAAATCGCTACTGGAGAGATCGAGGACACGCGCCACGCGCAACCCGAGAAGGCGGCAGGCGGCCGCAAGGGCGCCAAGGCACGGTCCGAACGCCTTTCCCCTGAAAGACGCTCCGAGATAGGCCGTAAGGCCGCACAGGCACGGTGGGCCAAAGAAGGAGGCTCATCGTGACAGAGGCAGTGGAAGTCCCAAGTGAAAGCGGACATCAAAATCATCAAAGAAACCCTGCTTAATGGAAGGTGATGAGGGTGAGCGACATAGAGCATGGTGGTTTTGTGGAATCTGAAGAATACAAACCGTGTGCGCACTGTGGCGAATTGCTTGAGGTAGGGAAGAAGAAAGAAGGGATTTGGCACAAAGACTTCCCCGATGCCCCTTCTCTTGTTTACCACGAAGAATGTCTCCGAATATCCGTCAATATTGAACGCGGATAGCCTGCTTTTTTTGCTTGACTTATAACCCGTTTGGCGGCACATTGACGGTATGAACAAGCTCACCGTCGCCAAGCGGATAACCATCCTCAAAATGCTGGTCGAAGGTTCCTCGATGCGGTCCATAGAGCGCACCGTTGGCGTCTCGATCAACACCGTCAAGAAGCTCCTTATCGAAGCCGGTCAGGTGGCCCTGCAGTACCACGACGAACACGTTGTGGACGTTCCCGCTGCCGTCATCCAGTGCGACGAGATATGGTCGTTCTGCCACGCTAAGCGCAACAACGTCGATACCTCGAAAGCTGCGCCGGAATACGCCGGGGATGTCTGGACGTGGACGGGCATCGACGAGGATTCAAGGCTTCTCATCACCTACGAGGTCGGGGGGCGGTCTCTGGGGACGGCCCTTTCGTTCATGCGGGACCTGCGCAAGCGGGTGACCGGAGACCCGCAGATCAACACGGACGGCCTGCCGGCATACCCCGAAGCGATACGATGCGTTTTCGGGGACGGATTGCACCAGGGGGGATCGGATACGGCCTACGTCGAGCGGCACAACCTGTCAATGCGGATGGGTATGCGGCGGTACACCAGAAGGACCAACGGGTTCAGTAAGCGGCTTGACCGGCACGTATTCCATCTTGCTTTCCATTCCTTCACCTACAATTTCATTCGCGTACACCAGACGCTACAAACCACTCCGGCCGTTGCCGCTGGGATAGCAAAGCGTCCCATGGATATGCCCGAAGTGGTTGAAATGATCGATCAACTTTCAAACTGATACACTACCCAAATTAGTAGAAACAGGTTCCCGCTACAACCGGTTCCGAAGCCTCAGCATGATGGCCTTCTGGGCGTCCAGCCGGTGCTCCGCCTGGTCGTAGATGATCGATCGCTCGTGTTCGACCATGTCCTCGGCGATCTCGTAGCCGGGGTGGATGGGCATGTCGTGCATGATCTTCGCGCGGCTGTCGCCGAGCAGGGAACGGTTGATCTGGTAGGGCATCATGATCCCGCTCCGTTTCTCCTTCTCTGCCGCGTAGGCCGGATCGTTGTACAGTTCCATGTCGAGCCAGGTGTCCGTGTAGACGTAGTCGGCCTCCCCGACCGCCGCCTCGGCGTCCAGCGTCTCCGTGAGCAATCCCCGTTTCAATAGCTTCTGGCGGCTTTCCTCATCCACACTGGCCGGCTCCCGGATCGGACAGACCAGCGTCAGGTGCACGCCCAGCGGCGCCGCGATGGAGACCAGCGAGTTCACCACGTTGTTGTACACGCCGATGTAGGTCAGCCGCGCGCCTTCTACGCCCTCGGGGCGGTCTTCCGCGATGGTCAGCACGTCCGCCAGCGCCTGGCAGGGGTGGTACAGGTTGCAGCACCCGTTGATGACCGGTACCGTGGAAGCCTTTTCCATCTCCATCAGGTCCCTGTTGTCCTTCAACCTGGCCATGATGATCGCCGCGTTGCGGCCCAGGTACCGGGTCTCGAAGCGTACCTTGCTCAGGGTGAAGTTGGTCGCCATCCAGTCCAGGTTGATGGCGTGCCCGCCCATTTCCGTCATGCCCGCCTCGAAGGACACCCGCGTACGCGTGGAAGTCTTCTGGAAGATCATGACCAGCGTATTGCCCTGCATATGGCCCTGATACTCCCAGCGATAGTGCTTGACGCGCCGGGCCAGATCGAGAATCTCCACGACCTCGCCGTCGTCCCAGTATTTCCAGTCGATCAGGTGCTTGATGTCGGCGGACATCACGTAGTCCTTTTCGAAATATCCTGTTCCTGGCAGGCTACCCTGAATTGATCGGTCGCCATGGAAGCGCCGTTCATTTCAGACACTCCCAACATGCTGTCGTTCCAACATCTCACCGCGGAAGCTGCTATTCCGGCGCCGCAAAGGCGTCCGGCGGTAACTCCGGGTTGATCTCGATGTTCTGGGTCGTGGCATTGCTGCTTGGATTCCCGTTTTCCGTACTCGTCTCCTTGAACGGAAACTGGATCCCGCCGACCTCGCGGTAATCGCTCATCAAAGTCTCCGCATCCACGGGTCCCTGCTGGGTCATGGACTTGCCCGCCTTCTTGACCGGCAACATGGTCTCCGCGTCCAGGTAGAGCCTGAAGGGGTCAAAACCCGGAGGCGTGATGAGCAGTGCTTCCACGGCCGCGCCCTCGATCTCTTCCTGTCCGAGATGTTGAACCACCAGCCCTTCCTCGTCCACCCTGCCGTACAGGTAGACGGGGAGTCGCCAGAGTTCCTCTCGCATCGAATCTCGCTGCTGGGGCGGTACCGGCTGCGTATCGCCCATGGGACCGACCATCCAGGCCTGGTCGCCGTTCACTACCATTTCGATATCACCCATTGGAGTCTGCATGGTCGTCTTCATCTTATCCGGAAAGGAAACGAGCATTTCCACGCCGATGGCCATCTCGCCCATGGGCCGGATAATGGTAACCTCCGCGGTCCTGTGTACGGCCTGTACCGCCGCGAGCACTTCTTCGCCACCCAGGGCTTCCACGGAGCGTTCGAGCAACGCCCTGCCCATGGCCATGTCGTCCTCGGTGGCTTCCGGTACTTCCATGCCGGGGACGGCAATGGTCACGTCGATCTCGTTCACTTCGCCCAGCACCGACAGCGGCTCGTCGAAGTCCTGATCATTCCCGACCACGACAATACGCACCTTGTCCGGCTGCAGGTACTTGCGCGCCACCCGCTGGACGTCCTCGACGGTGACCTTCTCCACCTCGGTCTTGGTCTTTTCGAGGAAATCCTGGGGATATCCGTAGTACTCGTAGGTCATCTGACGGTTGATGATTTCCCGCCGGGTATCGAAATTGAAAACGAAGGAATTCAGGAAACTGTCCTTCGCCAGGTTCAGTTCTTCTTCCGTGATCTCATCGGTCTTCATCCGTTCCACTTCGTGCAGCAGGGATCGGGCCGCCTGCACCGTGGTTTCCGATTTGGTCATGCAGGCCACGTAGAAAATGCCGGGGTACGTGTAGTTGGCGCTGTAGATGCCGAAGACCGCGTAGGCCAGTCCCTGTTCCGATCGCACGTTGCGAAAGAGCCGGCCGGAAAATCCACCGCTCAGGATGTCGTTCATGACCCGCAGGGCGAAGTAATCGGGATTGTTCATCAGCCCGCCAATGTGGCCGATGACGACCGTGCTCTGGTTGATATCGTCTTTTTTGATGTAGTTTACCGAACTGTCGAAGGCATAGTCGACACCGGGCAGCTCGGGCCGCTTGAAACCGGCCTTTTCCCAACCTCCGAAGACATCGGATATCTTCTTGACCATCTCGTCCGTGTCGAAATCACCCCACACGCCGAGCATGGTATTGTCCGGATGCAGCCAGGCCTGGTGAAAGGCAATGAGGTCTTCCCGGGTAATGGCGTCGATAGTCGCGTATTCCTCGTGCCGGGCGTACACGCTCTCCGCTCCGTAGATCAGTTTGCGGAATTCCCGGAAGCCCATGTCGGTCGGATCGTCGTTTCGTCGCGAAATCGAGGACCGCGCGGTGACCTTTTCCAGTTCGATCTTGTCTTCCGGAAAGGCGGGATTCATGAGCACGTCCGCGAGAATGGGCAGTACGGTGTCTACATTGTCCTTCAGGACCGACATGAAAGCGAAGCCGGAAACCGATCCGATCCCCGTCTCTACGGATGCGCCCAAACCTTCCAGCGTCTCGTCGATCTCGTCGCCCGACATGGTCGTGGACCCACCCGTGCGCATTACCGCGCCGGTGATTCCTGCCAGGCCGGTCTTGTCTGCCGGTTCGTTGACGGCGCCCACGCCGATGCGGGCGCTCAGGTTGATCATCGGCAGCCGGCGGTCTTCCACCAGGTACAGGATGATCCCGTTATCCAGGACGACCCTGGTTGGCGTCGGTGTTACTATGTCATTGAGCGGTGGGAATTCCAGCTCCCGGTAGTCCTTCTGGGCCGCGGCCGGCACGGCCGAGAGGACCATTCCTGCCATCACCAGGCCAAGTGTAGCGATCTTAAGACGGGTACTGCGCATGGGGTAAACTCCTGTGTTCAGTGCCAGGGACAATCGAGCCGTCCGCGTTTCCAGTCGCGTTTCTATTCCGTAGATTCGTCTTCCGTGGTTACAATCGAAGCCACCGTCCGGTTCTTGGGTACCAGGTACTGATTGGCAACGCGCTTGATATCCCCGGCGGTCACTTCACTGATCTGGTCTATACTATGGAAGAGTTCCCGCCAGTCACCCGTAAGCACATGAAAATAAGCCATTTGAAGCGCAAGTCCCATATTGGAGTCGAGCTGGCGGATCAGGTTTACCCGGGCTCGCACTTTTGCCCTGGAAAGTTCCTCTTCGGTCACTTCCTCGTTCCGGATGCGTTCGATTTCTTCCTCGATGGCTTTCTCGGTATCGGCGGCGGTATGATCCTTGCTTGGAAAGGCAAAGAACACCATCATGTTGGGGTACTTGCTGCCGGGAAAGTCCGTAAAGGAAGACGCGTTGACCGCGATTTTCTGTTCCTTGACGAGTGACGTGTACAGGCGGCTGGTCCGACCGCTTCCGAGAATATCCGACAGGACGTTGAAGACCACGTCGTCTTCGTGATTTATGTCGACCTTGTGGTAACCCATCAATATCACCGGTTGCGACTTGTCCTCCATGATCACGCGGCGCTCCGCCAGTTGAGGGGGTTCAACCGTTTCAACCGGTTCTACGGGAGGCCCGGCCGGAAGGCGATCGAAATACTCGTGGGCCAGTTCCTTGACGTGCGCGGGGTCCGCGTCGCCCGATATGATGATCGTCAGATTGTCGGCGCCGTAATACCGTCTGAAGAAATCCATGGCCTCCGCCCGGGTCATGGACTCCAGGTCCGACATGTGGCCCAGGGTCGGCTCGCCATAGGGATGGGCCTTGTAGGCGGTACTCAGCATTTCCTCCACCAGGCGTCCGGTCGGACTGCTTTCGCTCATCCGCCGTTCTTCCATGACCACGTCCCGTTCGATGAAGAATTCCCGGAGCACCGGGTCGAGGAAGCGGCTCGACTCCAACGCGAAGAACAGCTCGAGCTTGTTGGAAGGGAGGTTGTAGAAGTACCTCGTGGCATCCCGGCTGGTGGTCGCATTCAGGCCGGTGCCGCCCGACCTGTCGATGGCTTCGTCCATGGCGCTGGACTCGGCGAGTTCACGAGCCGCCTTCTTGGCTTCCTCGAAGTCCTGCTCGAGGCCTGCCAGGCGCTCGGAGTCGGCCTGGTGGCCCTTGTGCCGCTCGCGACGGAGTTCGTCGAATATCTCGTCCACTTTCTTCATGGCCGCGTACTCGGCTTCCAGGTCCATCGCGCCGATGGTCGTCGTGCCCTTGAAGGCCATGTGCTCGAAGACATGGGCCAGGCCGGTAATGCCCTTGACCTCGTCCACGGAGCCGACGTCCGCGTAGGTCAGGACGGTGAGGACGGGGGCGTCATGGTTCTCCACCACGATGAAAGTCAGTCCGTTGTCGAGGGTGAATTCCGTGACGTTTTTCTCAAAAGCGGCCAGGTCCTGGGCCTGCGCAGGGCCGGACAACGCAAGAATCGCGATAACCAGTGGGACGTACCGCGTTAAATGGTCTATCATGTAAACAACCTCCAGGGATATCGTGTTTGTGAATCAGATGAACTCGTTTAGTATAAACATCTCGTTCGGTACAAACTTCCTCATTCAGAATAAACTCCATAATACCTTATTACTCAAGTTTCTCGAATCACTCAAGTGTTTACGAACTGGTGGAAATCGTTTCCGCTTTCTCAAGTTCGCCCAGGTAGGCCCCCACGGCGTTCTTCAACCCCATATCCAGCGCGTCGGCGACCAGCGCGTGGCCGATGGAGACTTCGAGCACGTTCGGGACCGTGCCGCAGAACACCGCCAGGTTGTCGAGGTTGAGATCGTGACCGGCGTTGACGGCCAGGCCGATCTCGTGGGCGCGTTCCGCCGCCCTGGCGAAGGACGACAGTACGGGTTGCACTTGTTCCGGTCCTTCCGCAAAGGCCACGGCATAGGGTTCGGTATACAACTCGATCCGGTCCGCGCCGATATCCGGAACGCGCTCGATCTGGTCGAGATCCGAGTCCATGAACAGGCTGACCCGGCAGCCGAGGTCCTTCAGTTCCGCGATGATCGGTTTAAGTCTTTCGGCGTTGGCCTTCACGTCCCAGCCTTGATCCGATGTGAAGGCGTCCGGGTCGTCGGGGACCAGGGTCGCCTGGGTGGGGCGGACCTTGCGGACGATGTCCATGACCTGGTGGAAGGGATTGCCCTCGATATTGTATTCGATCTCCGGGTAATCTTTCAGCATTTCGGCCAGGTCGTCCACATCGCCTGGCGTGATGTGCCGCCGGTCGGGCCGCGGGTGCACGGTGATGCCGTAGGCCCCGGCCTCGATCGCGGTCCGCGCCGCGCCGGTCACACTGGGTATGCCGTGCACGCGCGTGTTCCGTAACAGGGCCACCTTGTTGACGTTGACGCTGAGTCTGGTCATGAGTGCAAGCTCCGATACGTGACCGTCTGAATGGACTCTGTATTCCCTTGAACCGCTGTTTATCTTCAAACGTTCCGCCGGCCGCGCCGGTTGCCGCTCCGTCGGACGTGCTGGAGACTGCGCCGCGGATCGCGCCGCCGGACGTGCTGTCGGCCGCGCCGGTTGCCGCGCCGCGTTCGGTTGCCGCGCCGCCGGTTGCCGCGCCGCGTTCGGTTCCACTGGCTGTGTGGCTCATCCGGGCATCCACGGAGGCAGTTCCCCGTGCGCCGGCAGCCGGATGAACCGCGCATTGTTGATGGCCGGATGCCGCAGGATTTCGTCGATGGATGCCTGGGGCGGGACGTCGTCCAGGTTCAATACGCCCACTGCCTTGCCGCCGGGCGTATTCCCCAGCCTACCTACGGCCATCTGGGCTATGTTGACCCTGTACCGTCCGAACGTATCCCCTATGGCGCCGATGATTCCGGGCACGTCGTTGTGGCTGAACACCAGGAGGTTGCCGTCCAGGTACGCCTCCATGCGGTGTTCGCCCAGGCGGATCAACCGGGGCATGTTGTTGCCGAAAACCGTACCGTCGGCCCGGTAGGTCTCGTCGGCGCAGTCTATCTCCGCGCTGATAGCCGAGGTGAAAAACCCACCCGCGCTCCGCGTCTCTTCCGACAGGTGGATCCCCCGTTCGCGGAGCAGCATCTCACCGTTGATGATGTTGACTTCTTCGTCCAGCGCGTGTTCGAGCAGTCCCGCACAGAAGGCGGAGGTGAGCAGACGCGTATTCTCATCGACCACCTTCCCCCGATAGGTAAGGCGGCACGCGCGCGGCCCTCCGCTGTGCCATTGGGAAAGCAGGATGCCCAGCCGGTAGGCCACGTCGAGATATCCGCCCAGCGTCTGGAGGGTATTCGAATCGATGGCGACCGCGTTCACCGCGTGGCGGACTTCGCCCGTGACCAGAAAACTGACCAACAGGTCGACGGCTTCCACGGCGACGCCGGCCTGCGCCTCTTCCGTGCTGGCGCCGAGATGGGGCGTACACAGCACGCCCGGCATGTTGAACAGCGGACTGTCCACGCAGGGTTCTTCCTCGTAGACGTCCAGCGCCACGCCGGCCAGCTGCCCGGATTCCAGACCCCTGATCAGCGCTTCCTCGTCGTAAATGCCCCCCCGGGCACAGTTGACCAGGCGCGCGCCGGGTTTGAGCAGGTCGACTTCTTCGTTGCTCACCAGGTGATGCGTCTCCGGCGTGAGGGGGGTATGCACGGTCAGGTAATCCACCTCCGGCAGCAGGTCGCGCAGATCGTTTACGTATTCCACACCCAGTTTGGCGGCCTGTTCGGGCGAAAGGAAGGGATCGAAACCGACGACGCGCATGGCGAAGGCCTGCGCCCGCGCGGCGACTTCCCGGCCGATGCGTCCCATCCCGATGATGCCCAGGGTCTTTCCGGCGAGCTGGACCCCCGTGAACGCGCCGCGGTCCCACCGTCCTTCCATGAGACTCCGGTTCGCCGGCGCGATGTTGCGCGACAGGGCCGCGATGAGCGTAAAAGTGTGTTCCGCCGTGCTGAGCGTGTTCCCGGCCGGGGTGTTCATGACCACGATGCCCTGGCGGGTCGCCGCCTCCCGGTCGATGTTGTCCGTCCCCACCCCCGCGCGGACGATGCCGCGGAGTCGCCGGTTGCCTCTCAGGACCTCTGCCGTGAGCTTCGCCTCGCTCCTGCAGATCGCGCCGTCGTATTCCAGCAGGGCCTCTCGCAGGGCATCTCCGCCGAGGCCGGTGCGCACGTCGTGCGTTACGCCTTCCGCCCGCTCGAGCCGGTCGAGCCCTTCCCGGGCCAGTTTATCGAGTACGATGATCCGGTTCATGGCGATCTTCCAAATCCCTATACGCGGGTCGAACAGCCGGTTGGACCGGTTTCTTTCCACGTCGTTCGGACCGTGATCGCAGCCGTCCGAAAAAAACGTAAAATACCTTGCGCCAATGGCTCATATCAACCTATTTTTGCTATGTTATCCTTTATATTCAGTTCCGCATCACATCGCCGGTCTTTTCCTCAGCGCCAGCGTCCCGCCCTTTCATGAAGGGCAGCCCGTTGAATCTGCCCTAAGGACGACCCCCGTGTCCTCATTCGTTCATCTGCACAACCATACCCATTACAGCCTGCTCGACGGCGCCAGCCGAATCGAGGATCTCGCCGAAACCGCCAAAGCCTTTGGCATGCCCGCCATTGCCATGACCGATCATGGGAACATGTTCGGCGCCGTGGAATTCTACAAGACCGTCACGGCCGCGGGACTGACGCCGATCATCGGCTGCGAGTTGTACCTGGCGCCGGGCAGCCGGAAGGAAAAACGTCCGGTACGGGGCGGCGAGCGCGCCGACCAGACGACCCACTTCGTTGTGCTCGCGCAGAACGCGACCGGTTACCGGAACCTGATGAAGCTCACCTCCGCGGGATATCTCGAGGGTTTCTACTACAAGCCGCGCGTGGACATGGAATTGCTGGAAAAGCACAGCGAGGGGCTGATCGCCCTGTCCGCCTGCGCAAAAGGGCCGCTCGCCAACCTGGTGGTGGACGGCCAGATAGACCAGGCGCGGACGAAGTGCCGGCAGCTCAAGGAGATCTTCGGATCCAACTTCTACCTGGAGATCCAGGATCACGGACTGGATTTCGACAAGCCCATAAACAACGCGATGATCGATTTCTCCCGGGAGTTCGACCTCCCCATCGTCGCGACCAACGACGCCCACTACCTTAGAAGAGACGACGCACCCGCCCAGGACGTGCTGGTCTGCATCCAGACCGGGAAGGAACTGAACGACCCAAAGCGGCTCAGGTTTGCCACGGATTCGCTCTACTTCAAGAACGCGGACGAGATGGACCAGTTGTTCGGCCATGTTTCCGGCGCCCTGGCAAACACCGTATCCATCGCCGAGTCCATTGAATTTGAAATGGAAATGGGCAATTTCAAGTTTCCCCACTTCCCGTTGCCGGAGGGCTATGACAGCGCGGACGCCTACCTGCGCAAGCTGTCTTTCGACGGGATGAAGGCGCGTTACGACACCGTAACCCCCGAGTTGACCTCCCGCCTCGAATACGAACTCGGGGTCATCAACCAGATGGGCTATCCCAGCTACTTCCTCATCGTCGAAGATATCGCCCGTTTCGCCGCGGAGCAGGGCATCCCGCTCATGACGAGGGGATCGGGTCTCGGATGCATGGTCGCCTACGTGCTGGGCATCACGAATATCGACCCCATCAGCTATGGCCTGCTTTTCGAACGCTTCCTGAATCCCGAGCGCGTCAGCATGCCCGATATCGATATCGACCTTGCGGACCGTGAACGGGACAAGGTCATCAACTACGTGGTGGAGAAATACGGCAAGAACAGCGTAGCCCAGATCATCACCTTCGGCACCATGGGAGCGAAGGCGGCGATCCGCGACGTGGGACGTGTCCTCGGCATGTCCTACGGCGACGTGGATCGCGTGGCCAAGCTGGTCCCGACCGAATTGAAGATCACCCTCGACCGGGCTATCGACCAGGTCCCGGAACTTCGCCAGATGGCCGACGGCGGCGGTACGGACGGCCAGTTGATCCAGTACGCGAAGACCCTCGAAGGCCTCGCTCGCCACGCGTCCGTCCACGCGGCCGGCGTCGTGATCACACCGGGCGAACTGACCGACTATGTGCCGCTGTACAAGCCCAGCAACAAGGATACGATCGTAACCCAGTATCCCGGCGAGCTCATGGAGGACATCGGGCTGCCGAAGATGGACTTCCTGGGACTGCAGAACCTGTCGGTCATCCAGGACGCCCTCGCGATGATCAAAGACACGACGGGCGACGAGATCGAGCTGGATGAAATCCCCCTGGATGATCCGAAGACCCTCGACCTGTTCCGGCGGGGAGAGACGACCGGGATATTCCAGTTCCATAGCGGCTGGCTGCACGAATTCCTCCGACGCCTGCGACCGGACAGTGTCGACGACCTGATCGCCATGAACGCGCTCTGCAGGCCGGGACCCCTCAATGGCGGCGTCGTGGACGACTACATCGACCGGAAGCACGGCCGCAAGAAAGTTACGTATCATCACGCCGTGATGGAGACGGCACTCAAGGAAACCTTCGGGCTCATCGTCTACCAGGAGCAGGCGATGCAGATCGCCCGCGACATGGCGGGCTACACCCTGGGCCGGGCCGATTTCCTTAGGAAGGCCATGGCCAAGAAACAGCCCGAAGTCATGGCCGAAGAACGTCGGAATTTCGTCGACGGCGCAGTTGAGAACGGCATCGAGAAGGATATCGCGGAGGAAGTGTTCGGATTGATCGAATACTTCGGCGGTTACGCGTTCAACAAGAGCCATTCGGCGGGCTATGCCGTCCTCGCCTTCCAGGAAGCTTACCTGAAGGTGCACTATCCGGTACAGTTCATGGCCGCGCTGCTGTCCAACACGATGTCGAATACCGAAGAAATCGTCGTGTTGATCAACGAATGCAGGAAAATGGGCATCGACGTGCTGCCGCCCGATGTCAACAGAAGCGACAAGACCTTCGTCGTCGAAGGAGATTCCATCCGGTTCGGGCTGTGTGCGATCAAGAACGTGGGACAGGCCGCGGTGGAATCCATCGTCGAGGCGAGGAAGGAACATGGACGCTTCGAAGACGTGTACGGACTTTGCGAGCACATCGATCTGCGGCTGGTGAACAAGCGGGTGCTCGAAAGCCTGATCCAGGCCGGCGCCTGCGACAGCCTCGAGGGGCACCGGGCACAGCTCATGGAAGTGCTCGACACGGTCATCGAAGGGGCGCAGACCCGTCAGAACGACAGGGAGAAGGGACAGACCTCCCTTTTCGACCTGGACGGGATGGGAGCGGGCGCGAATCTGGAAGTACACAAGCCGGTGCTGCCACTCGTCGCCCGGTGGCCGGCAAGACAGGAACTGGGCCTCGAGAAGGAACTGCTGGGATTTTATGTGACGGGGCATCCGCTGAAGGAATACGAGGAAGACATTCGGGCGTTCACCACGGCGGAAATGCGGCGCCTCGATCACGCAAACGGCCGGCAGGACACCGTCGTGGTCGGCGGTATCGTGACCGAAATCAAGCCTATCGTGGATCGAAACGGCAAGACCATGGCCTTCGTAACGCTCGAAGACTTCACTGGATCGGGTGAGGTACTCGTCTTTTCGGAACCGTACGCACTGCATCGCGAACTCGTGACGATCGACTCGCTGGTCCTCGTGCATGGACACCTGTCGAAAAAAGAAGAGGACAACAAGGTCATCGCTTCCGAGATCATTTCACTGACGGATGCGCGGGACCGGCTTGCGCGGTCTGTCGTGGTGACCATGGAGCACGAACAGGTAGCGGACGAGAACCTCGTTTCGATCAAGCACGTGCTGGAGACCTACCCGGGGAATTGCGACGTGGTGCTTGAAGTGACAACAGCCGATCAGAGTGAGATCGGCGTCAGGGCGGGGAGCGATTTCCGCGTCAGACCCTCGGACGAGCTGCTGAAGACGCTGCGGGAATCTATCGACGCGAAGCGCGTCCGACTGGCCGGCGCTCCGGTGCACAGCGGTGAAAGCGGATGGAAACCGGTGGAGATGAATAGCAGGAAACGGAACGGCAGAGGACGCTGGAACGGGAATGGAAAGTGAAAATCACATGGTTCAAGTGGAATGACCAGTTAGTGGAATGACCCATTAATGGACTTTCCGACGTATTTGGTTGCCAAATGAGGAACTACAATACGCGATTCGACCATTGATAAACCGGGAGGACTCATGTCATTCAAGTCGATTGCTACCGGTCTCATCATGATAGCGGTTTCAAGCGCATTGCTGTATGCCGGGTGCGGCGGTGGGGACTCCTCCCCGACCAGACCGACCGAGCCGACAACACCTACACCTACTCCTACACCTCCCCCTGCACCGACGGTCTCTCGCATCGAAGTGAGTCCGAACATGGTGACTCTGGAAGTGGGGAGAACACAACAGTTGGCTGCGACCGCCAAGGCTTCCGACGGCGCCGTAATAAGCGGTGTCAACTTTACCTGGTCCAGCAGTAATACCGCTGTAGTAAGCATCAGCGCCGGCGGCCTGGCAACCGCGGTAAGTGTTGGCACGGCGACTATCAGGGCGACTGGAAACGGCATCGTGAGCGAACCGGCGACGATCACGGTCACCCAGGCCGCCGTGGCCCGGGTCACGATTTCTCCTTCCTCGACCCAGGAGTTGATGGTTGGGGAAATGGTGACCTTCACGGCGACGGCCCGGACGTCGGGAGGGGCCCTCCTGGGTGATGTCAGTGTAACATGGGCAAGCAGCGACACCAGTATAGTGACCATCACTTCCGCCGGCGTTGCCACGGCAGTCGCCGCGGGTACGGCTACGGTCCGCGCTACGGCGGACGGTATAGCGAGTTCGCCGGTAACAATTAACGTAGCCGAACCGCCGCCACCTGCTCCAGTCGTATCGACGGTGACGGTAAGTCCACCTGAAGCGACGATCGAGGAAGGCGCGACGCAGCAGTTCACGGCGATGGCATTGACGTCGGACGGGATGGAAGTTCCGGACGCGGAGTTCACGTGGTCGAGTACGGCCGAGATGGTGGCGACGGTCGACGCGAATGGCCTGGCGACGGGTGTCGGAGCGGGCGAAGCAATGATTACGGCCACCGCCGACAGTATATCCGGCATGGCGACGCTGACGGTGACCGAACCGCCGCCTCCCGAGCCGGTAATCGCCAGCGTTACGATCATGGACGCGATGCCGGTAATGCTCGAGATCGGAGATACCCATCAACTCATGGCCGTCGCCCGGACTTCAGAGGGGAACATGATCGGTGGTGTTATGTTCGAGTGGTCGAGCGACGACAACGAGGTAGCGACTGTTGATTCAACCGGACTAATCACAGCGGTCGCAGCGGGCATGGCAGATATCACCGCCATGGCAGAGGAAGTAACCTCCGAGCCGGTCAGCGTCACGGTTGCCGAACCTCCACCGGTTGTGGATCGAGT
>MKWU01003702.1_pt1 | contig 19584 bp, 20 predicted proteins | sample 809101 | NCBI WGS metagenome assembly MKWU01 (sample SAMN05860141, study PRJNA318959) | sponge metagenome | host: Aplysina aerophoba | place: Slovenia: Piran, Adriatic Sea, Gulf of Piran | collected 2013-05-07
CGTCCTCAAGCCCCAAGCCTACGGGTGGGGCATCGACGCGGGCTACGCGCGCGAGCCCGCGCTACTCGCGCTCCTCGCTACCCGCAGCGTCCCCGCGCCGAACAACGCCGAGGCGATCCCGGCCGGCGACGGGCGGATCGCGGCCGTCGTCTACGACTACATCGAGGGCCTGACCGTCGATGTCCTCGGCCGGGCTGCTCGTGCGACCCTCGCGCGCGAGGTCGGCGCGGCGCTCACCGCGCTGCACGCCGTGCCCGTCGAGCAAGCGCGGGCTGCCCGCGTGCCCGAGATCGACCTGGGCGAGGAGCTCTACCGCCCGATGGTCGAGGCGTGCCTGCCGCATCTCGGCCCGATGGGCCGGCGATGGCTCGAGGAGCGCTTCGCGACGTTCATCGCAGAGGGTGGCTCGCGCGGTGCGCCGCGTGTGCTCGTGCACGGCGACCTCGGCTGTGGCCACATCCTCGCCGACGAGGCGGGCCGCCTCGGCGCCATCATCGACTGGGGCGACGCGCTCATCGCCGACCCCGCGTATGACCTCGCCGCGCTGCTCGCCAACTGCCCGCGCGGCTTCGCCGAGCGCGTGCTGGCCGCGTACGAGGGCCCGGCGCGCCGCGACCCCGACATGCGGCGGCGCGCGACGTTCTACGTCGACGCGCTGCCCATCTGGCAGGTGTACTTCGGCGGCGAGATCGACGGCGGGGCGGAACGACAGGTCGGGGTGCGCCGGATCGCCGCGCGCGCTTCGGCTGCCGCGAGGGCGCAGTAGCTCCGACCGCTCTCCAGCAGGCCGCCCACGTGGACGCAAGGCGCGCCCGCGCTACACTCCGCGCGGCCCGGCGCTGCCCCTCGCACGCGCCGCCCACTGAAGGAGGCAACGGTGGCCGAGTTCGACATCCTGGTCCTGGCCGGCGACGGCATCGGCCCGGAGGTGACCGAGGAGGGCGTGCGCGCCCTCGACGCTATCGGCGAGCGCTTCGGCCACACCTTCCGCCGCAGCGAAGACCTCGTTGGCGGCGCGTGCATCGACGCCCACGGCGTCTCGATCCGCCCCGAGACCATCGAGGCCGCACGCAACGCCGACGCGATCCTGTGGGGCGCCGTCGGTGGCCCCAAGTGGAGCGACCCGCGCGCGCCCGTGCGGCCCGAACAGGGCCTGCTTGCGCTGCGCTCCGAGCTCGGCCTGTGGGCCAACCTGCGCCCGGTCGTCGTTGACCCGCAGCTCGCCGACAACACCTCGCTCAAGCCCGAGGTGCTCGCGGGAGTCGACATCCTCGTGATCCGCGAGCTGACCTCGGGCGTCTACTTCGGCCAGCCGCAGGAGCGCCGCACCGTCAACGGCGGCCGTGCCGCCGTGGACACGATGTACTACCACGAGGAAGAGGTCGCGCGCGTCGCGCACCTCGGCTTCCAGCTCGCGCGCGACCGGCGCGGCAAGCTCACGAGCGTGGACAAGGCGAACGTCCTGGAGTCCTCGCGGCTGTGGCGCGAGGTCGTCGAGGAGGTGCGTCCCGAGTACCCGGACGTGGACCTGGAACACATCCTCGTTGACGCCGCGGCGATGCACCTCATCCGCCGCCCCTCGGACTTCGACGTGGTGATCACCACCAACCTCTTCGGCGACATCCTCACCGACGAGGCGTCGATGCTCGCGGGGTCGCTCGGCATGCTGCCGTCGGCGTCTCTCGGCGAGCTGCGTGATGACGGCCTCGGCCTGGGCATGTACGAACCGATCCACGGCTCTGCGCCGGACATCGCGGGCCAGGGCATCGCGAACCCGATCGCGATGTTCCTGTGCATCGCGATGCTGCTGCGCCACTCGTGCGGCCTCGAGGCGGAGGCGCAGGCGCTGGAGGCGGCGGTCGCCGCCGCCATCGGCGACGGTCTGCGCACCGCCGACATCGCCGTCGAGGGGGAGCAGGCGCTGGGCACTCGCGAGATGGCCGACGCGGTCCTCGAGCGGCTGGCGGGCTAGCACCGATCGGCGGCGCTACGGGCGATCTGCGACGCCAAGCTCAGGGAAGTAGCTTGAGTAGAACCCATGGTCACGGGTCAGGAGCGCATCGGCCGTGACGGCAGCGTGCGCTCCGATGAGGAAGTCCGCCAGAATCCGTTGACGCGGCCCGCCGGCGCGGCGGTACCGCCCCCAGCGCGTGCCAGCCTCCCACGCAATTGCCGTATCGATCGGCGATACTCCTGCGCCAATGGTGATCAGCGCCCTGTCGAGCGCCGCCCTGTCGACGAACCTGGGAGCCAACTCTGCGTAGACGATGTCGCAGACAACAATCGTGCCGCGTTCATAGGCCTCGGCCAATCGAGCCCGCGACTGCGGTTCGTGCGCAGGATCCTCCACGAACAAGTCCACGAGGACGTTCGTGTCGACTGCGGTGATCACCTGCCGCGGATTTCGGCCATGTATTCATCGGTGTTACCGCCCGTCCCGAGGATTCCTACGATTTGATCGACGGGATGTAGGCCCTGCTCACGCCTTTCACGGAGAATGCGCTCGACGTCGGTGGGCTCGGCGCCGTCGTCGGCCTGGATGGGGTCCGAGCCGTTGCCCAGATCGTCAGTGCGCGTGCGGATGAGCAGGCCGTCCTCGGTAGGGACGACTTCCACCTCGATGTTGGGGTGCAGACCGAAGCGGTCCCGCAGCTTCTTGGGGATGGTGACCTGGCCTCGTTGAGAGATGCGCATGATGTTCCTCGTGACAGGTTCGTAGCTCACGCGATCGTAGCACCCACGCCTGGGCGCCGGGGGCGCTATTGCAAATCCGATAATGCGCTCGGCGCTGGTCGTTTGTTCGTGATTCGCGCCCGCACCTACAATGCCTCCATGACGCATTACGCGATCACACGCACGAGGGCGAGGCGCGCCGACCGGCCAGCAGTGCCGGCGGCGTCGATCATCGCGCGCGGCTAGCGCGCATCCCACCCAACACTCCACGGCGCTCTTCGGCCTGCGAGGCGGCATCGACACGCCCCCACGACCTGCTGAACGCGCCGAGCCAGGATGGCGGTACACCATGACGAGCAGCGCGGCCGGACCGAATCCTGTCCACCTCTACGACACCACGCTCCGCGACGGCCTCGGGATGGAGGGGCTCTCACTCTCCGTCGAGGACAAGATCGCGATCGCGCGCCGCCTCGATGAACTCGGCGTCGAGTACGTCGAGGGCGGCTACCCGGGCTCCAACCCCAAGGACGCCGAGTTCTTCGACCGCATGCGCGAGACGCCGCTGCGCAACGCGAAGCTCGTCGCCTTCGGCTCGACGCGGCGCGCCGGCGGCGATGGCGCCAGCGACCCGGGCGTCGCCGCGGTGCGCGCGGCGGGGAGCGCACCGGCACTCGCCTCGGTGCTCGCGGCCGAGACGCCCGCGGCGACGCTCGTCGGCAAGTCGTCGGCCGAGCAGGTGCGCACCGTCCTCGAAACGACCGAGGAGGAGAACCTCGCGATGATCGCCGACTCCGTCGCCCTGCTCGTCGAGCGGGGTCGCGAGGTGATCTTCGACGCTGAGCACTTCTTCGACGGCTTCGCGGACGACCCGCAGTACGCCATCGCCACGTTGCGGGCGGCGGCCGGCGCGGGCGCCCGGACCGTCGCGCTGTGCGACACCAACGGTGGCTCGCTGCCGGAGGACGTCGTGCGAGGCGTGCAGGAGGCCACTCGGGCCGTCGACTGCGCCGTCGGCATCCACGTCCACAACGACGCCGACCTCGCCGTCGCGAACACCCTGCTGGCCGTGCAGGCGGGCGCGACGCAGGTGCAGGCGTGCCTGAACGGCTGGGGCGAACGCTGCGGTAACGCCAATATCATCTCGGTCATCGCGAACCTCCAGCTCAAGCTCGGCATCGAGGTGGTGAGCAGGGAGCAGTTGGAGCGGCTCACCGAGCTCTCGCACTTCGCCAGCGAGCTGGCGAACCTCGCGCCGAACCCGCAGCAGCCGTACGTCGGGACCAGCGCCTTCGCGCACAAGGCCGGACTGCACGTGGCCGCCATCACGAAGTCGGCCGGTTCGTACACCCACGTCGACCCCGGCGCGGTCGGCAACGTCGAGCGTGTGCTCGTCTCCGAGCTCTCCGGGCGGCGCAACGTCATCGCGCTGCTTGCCGAGCAGGACGCGGGCCTCTCGCTCAGCGACGGCGAAGCGAGCGCGCTGGCCGACGACGTGAAAGACCGCGAGGCGCGCGGCTTCCAGTACGAGTCCGCCGAAGCATCGTTCGAGTTGCTCGCGCGGCGCTCGCTCGAGGGCTACGTCGCGCCATTCGGCCTCGAGGACTTCCTGATCGTCGAGCGCCGCAGGCCGGGCGGCGGCGAGGCCGAGAACGAGATGCAGGCCGAAGCGATGGTGAAGGTGCGCGTCGGCGAGACGCTGAGCCAGACCGCCGCGGACGGCAACGGCCCCGTGTCGGCCCTCGATGCGGCCGTGCGGCGCGCGCTGCTCGAGTCCTTCCCGGACCTCGATCGCGTCCACCTGGTCGACTACAAGGTGCGCATCATCAACCCGGACGGCGGCGCCGACGCCGCGGTGCGCGTGCTCATCGAGTCGTCGGACGGCATGCACCTGTGGCGCACCGTGGGCGCCTCGACGGATGTGGTCGAGGCGTCGTGGCTGGCGCTGCAGGACGCGTATGAGTACTGGATCGTGCGCTGGGGCGGGATGTGAAGCCCGCCCCCGGCTGTGTAGCTCGTGGCGCGTGTTAGTTCGCGTGCAGCCGTCCGAACCAGCCCAGCAGCCGCGCGCTCAAGTCCGCGAACCACACCGGCCTTGCCTCGTCGTGCTGCTCCGCCGCTGATCCGGGGGCGCCGTCGCGCTGACCGGACGGCAGATACTCGTAAGCCGCCGCCGCGGTGTGGCCTGCTTCGCGCGTCTCGTTCGGGCGAGTGACGAAGCTACCGTCGTTCGACTCGCTGGCAGTCGCCGCGGATGCCGGTGGCATGGCGCGGACCACCATCCCGCGCTGCGTGCCCCCTACCTGCATGTCGCGCGCCGGACCACCCTGGAGCGCGAGGATCCCGAGGTCGGAGAGCAGGCGTACCGCGCCACCCTCGCCGAAGTCTGTGAGTGCGTCCGTGGCTGCGCTCGTCCCGTCGGGACGGTCAAGCTGCCCGTCGGCGGCCGGGGCACTCGTCGGCAGCGGCTGAAGGGCCGCCTCGCCGGGGTGCATCGGGCCCGTGGCCAGGCCGATAGCGACTACCGTTGCAGCCAGCACGGCGATGCCTGCGATGGCTGTCGCGAAACTTCGCGAGAGTGGCGGGAATCCGCTGCGGTTCATGATCCATCCTCCCTCCCGGGCAGATCCATGAGGAGCGGGACGGACACAGCGGGCAGGCTGACGGTGAACACCGTCCCCTCACCAGAGCTGGAACGGACGCCGACCGTGCCTTCGTGCGCCTGCACGAGTTCGGCGACGATGGCCAGACCCAGCCCGCTGTGGCCGCTGCCACTCCGGGCGCGGTCCACCTGGTAGAAGCGGTCGAAGAGGTGGTCGAGCTCGTCCCGCGGGATCGGCGGGCCATCGTTGCGTACCTCGGCGACGATCGTGTCGCCGGGATGGGTCGTGCGGACGATGACTGCGGTGCCCGCCGAGGCGAAGCGGATCGCGTTCTCGATGAGGTTGGCGCAGACCTGCTCGAGCCGCCGCTCGTCGCCGATGACAGGTGCTCCATCGAGGTCGAGCTCCACGCTCACTCCCGCCGCCTCCGTCTCAAAACGCAGCCGCCTGACCGTGGCTGTGATGAGCGCGTCCAGGTCGACGCGCTCACGCTCGATCTGCAACTCCCCGGACTCGAGCCGCGACAGGTAGAGCAGGTCGTCGACGAGTTGTCGCATGCGATCCGCCTCGGCGTGGATCACCTCCGCGAGGTTCCGCGCCTCCTCCGGGTCTTCGACGACCCCGTCCGCGAAGGCCTGCGTGAACCCCTGGATCGAGGTCAGGGGCGTGCGCAGTTCGTGCGAGACGTCGGCCAGCAGCTGCCGCATCGAGCGGTTGCTGCGGTTGACCTGGGCCGACATCTGGTTGAAGGCACGCGCGAGGTTGGCTACCTCGTCGCTTCCCCGGACCTCGATGCTCTGTTCGTAGTCGCCGCGCGCCATCGCCTGGGCTGCGCCGGTCATCTCGACCAGCGGCCGGGTGATGCGCTGCGCCAGCAGCGTGCTGACGACGACAGCGAACAGCGAGGCGATGGCTCCGCCGAGCAGCAGGCGCGGTAGCAGGGCGGCCCATGCTTCGGTGACGTCACCGGCCGGTACGGCGATGAAGAGCCTCGGTTCGGTCGCGGGGAGGAGGCGCAGCACCGCCTCCGCCAGCGGGTCATGTGACGCGAATACGAACAGATCACGGCCGCCGGCGCCGACTCGACTCGAGACGAACGACGTCCCGTTCGACTCTCCCGAGTCTGGACTGGAGCTGACCTCCGGGAGGGTCAACACCTCGCCGACGAGCGAGTCTTCCTCGGTGCTGTCGAAGATCACGCGGTCGTCGCCGTCGACGAGCAGCACGCGCACGTCGAAGAAGTCGGCGTAGGCGGTGAGTTGCGGTTCGATGCGGGCTCTGGACCATCCCACCAGTGCCATCTCGTCGTACGCGCTCGAGATCGGCTGGACCAGGTGGCCGATGCGCTCCTCGGCGCGTGCGGCCTCGTGATCGCGGAGCAGCCACAGTGATGCGATGGCGATCAGCACCACACTGAGCGCGATGACGAGTCCGAAGCTCAGGATCAGGCGGGTGCGAAGACTATCGAGCATGACGCTGCCCCCGGTGTTGCCGGGTCAGGGCGCGCCGGCCATTGTCAGCTTGTAGCCGACGCCCCACACCGTCTCGATTTCCGCGTTGGCCCCGTGGAGCTTCTCGCGCAGCGAAGCGACATGGACGTTGATGGTGCGCGCATCGCCGTAGTAGTCCTGACCCCACACCATCGAGAGCAGGCGCTCGCGGTCGAGCACCACGTTGGGGTGGCTGAGGAAGGCCTGCAGCAGGTCGAACTCGCGATGTCGCAGTCGCACGAGTTCGCCTCCGACCCGAACCTCGCGGCTCGCCGGGTCGAGTTCGACGTTGCCGACGGCCACGACCGGCTCGGCGAGATCGGGTGCGTCCGAGCGGTCCCAGTCACGGCGGCGCAGCGCGGCCTTCACGCGCGCGACGACCTCGCGCGGGTTGAAGGGCTTGGTGATGTAGTCATCGGCGCCCATCTCCAACCCGACGACCTTGTCGATGTCCTCGGTGCGTGCGGTGAGCATCAGCACCGGCACGTTCGACTCCTTGCGGATCTCCGTGCAGACGTCGAGCCCGTTGAGCTCGGGCATCATCAGGTCGAGGAGTACGAGGTCGGGGGACTGCTCGCGGAAGCGCGCTAACGCCTCCCGCCCGTCCGAGGCGGCGACGACTTCGTGACCTTCGTTCTGGAGGTACAGTCGCAGCAAGCGGACGATGTTCGGCTCGTCGTCAGCAACGAGGATTCTGGCGGGCATGGATTCGGCCCACGCTTTCCTTGCGGGGCATCGCCCCGGGGGGAGCGAGATAGGGGGTCGGCCCGGTTGACCTCTGACAGGTTCCTTCGCTACCGGTCGCAACCGCTCCCACCACCGTCATTCGCAGCAACGTTGGCCGGGCGCGACCCCTCAGATATATCGTGATGCCCAACCGTTATGCGGCCGCTATTCAAGTGTAAACAAAGTGTGATCGTGTGGGGGCAACACGTGCGGATCCCGCCCGCGATCCGAGGGCGATGCGCGCGCGTGGCGTGCCGACGGGGCCACGACCCGACGCGCCAACCCCGACCGGCGTCACGCCGGCCGAGGTGTGACGGTCAGAGCCCGACGATTACAGGCGGAGCTTGCCGTGCGAGGGCTGGCGGCGCCGCTGCTTGCCGGCAGCGAGGCGCTCTTCCTCGAGCAGTTCCTGCGGGTCGGCGACTTCGGTCTCGTGGACATGCCCGCAAGCAATGCAGCTTGCGAACTTCCCGTACCAGTCGTCCTCAACGATCATGAGCCCGCTGCAGCGCGGGCACCGACTAGGCGGTGCGCTAGTGATCACAGCCATACCCCTATGTAGGCGTCCAGGCCGGAATCCCTCCGGCTTGGGGCTGGATCAGTGCCGCCGGGGTTAGCTGACGGGTTCGGGTCGACCCAGTCTGACCCGCCCTCGTGAGAGGGTTCACCCCAGTAAGGTGGTTCCCCCGGTTCCCGCCTGGGCGGGAATTAGGCAGAGTGCACACGCACTCCAGATGCCGTCTCTGGGACGACGCTGCGCAGGATACGGATTACGCGGCGCTTGTCAACTCCTTCACAAACGGTTGTGGCGGGTCGGCGCCCAGGCGCCTCCGCGCCGGGAATCTCGCGCCCGTGCGCAGCCGACGGCATACTGCGTATCACCCGAGGTTGGCCTCGCCCGCTGAGAGCATCGCCATGTCCGCAACCTCTCCCGATGCAGCCACCATCGCCCGTACCGTAGCCGCGATCGGCTCGCCCGACACTGCCGGGGCAGGCGTCGCGGCCGAGGCGCGCCAGGACCGGCTGACCAAGCCGCCCGGCTCGCTCGGCCGGCTCGAAGACCTCGCGACCGGCATCGCGGCGATCAGCGGGCAGGAGCGCCCGAGGCTCGACGCGCGACTGATCGTGGTCGCGGCCGGGGATCACGGCGTGGTCGCCCAGGGTGTCTCGCCCTACCCGCAGTCCGTGACCGCGCAGATGGTCGCGAACTTCCTCAGCGGCGGTGCGGCGATCAACGTCCTCGCCCACCACGCAAACGCGCGCGTACGTGTCGTCGACGCTGGCCTTGCGACGGCGCTCCCGCCCGAGGTGGCCGACGACGCGGCGCTGCTGCGCCTCGGACTCGGGCCGGGGACAGCCGACATCACGCGGGGACCGGCGATGTCGCGCAAGGTGGCCGAAGCGGCTGTCGCCGCCGGCATCCGCCTGCTCGGCGATGAACGGCGTGGCGAGGGCGTCGACATCGTTGGGTGCGGGGAGATGGGGATCGGCAACACCACCTCCGCGGCGGCGCTCATTGCGGCCGTGACCGGCCACTCGCCTGCCGCGGTCACCGGCCGCGGCACCGGGGCGGACGACGAGACGTACGCCCGCAAGGTGCGCGCCGTGCAGCGGGCGCTTGACGTGAACGCCCCCGATCCTGCCGACGGCGTCGGCCTGCTCGCCGCGGTCGGCGGGTACGAGATCGGCGTGCTGGCCGGGGTCTACCTCGCGGCGGCCGGCATGCGCGTGCCCGCGGTGATGGACGGGGTCATCTCCGGAGCCGCGGCGCTCGTCGCCGCCGCGATCGCGCCCGGAGTTGCCGAGTACGTCGTCGCATCGCATCGTTCCGCAGAGCCCGGGCACCTCGCTGTCCTCGATCGCTTCGGCTTCGAGCCGCTGCTCGACCTCGGGATGCGGCTCGGCGAGGGGAGCGGCGCGGCGCTCGGCATCACGCTGTGCGTCGCCGCCTGCCGGCTGCTCGACGAGATGGCGACGTTCAGCGAGGCGGGCGTGGACGACTCGGACGCGGCTGTGCCGCCGGAAGCGTAAGGTAGCGCTATGGGAGCATCACTTCGCGCGCTGTTCATGTCCGCGCCGGTCGCCCTCGAATTCCTCACGCCGCTGCGGCTGCGTCGCGTCGACCGCTGGGATGACGTGACGTTCGCGAGCGCGCTCGGCTGGTATCCCGCGGTCGGCCTGCTGATCGGGCTCGCCCTGCTCGGCATCGACGTGGCCACCGCGGAGTTGCTGCCGGTCGGCGTGCGCTCGGCGCTGCTGGTCGCGGCGCTGGCCGTGCTTTCCGGCGGCCTGCACCTGGACGGCGTCGCGGACACCGCCGACGGCATGGCGTTGCAAGGCGAGCGCAACGAGCGCCTCGGCGTGATGAGCGTCGGCAACGTCGGTCCGGCCGGTGTGATGGCGCTCGTGATCGTGCTGATCGTGCAGTGGTCGGCGCTGACGGCGCTCGCTGAGCCGCTGCGCGCCGGCGCACTCGTCCTCGCCCCGGCGATGGCGCGCTGGACGGTCGCGCCCGTGGCGGTGCTGTTCGCCTCCGCGCGCCCGCGAGGGCTCGGCGCGACGCTGCAGCAAGGCGTGTGGCCGTTCGCGGCGCCGCTCTCCGCCATCATCGCCTTCGCCGCCGGGTACGTCCTGTTCGGCCCGGAGGGCCTCGTGCTGCCCGTCGCGGCGGCTGTCGCGGCGATCATCCTCGCCGGCGCGGCCTCGCGGATGATCGGCGGCGTCACCGGCGACACCTACGGCGGGGCCATCGAGATAGCCCAGGCCGCCACGCTCATCGTGATCCTCGCGGCCGCCTCCCAGGGCTGGCTCGAACCCACCTTCCTCGAGTAGGCGACGACGGCGCGGCGCTTCGCATGGCCGGACTCTGGTTCGTGACGGGCGGCGCGCGCTCCGGGAAGAGCGGCTACGCCGAGCGCCTCGCCGCGGCTACCGGTCGCGACGTGACCTACATCGCCACCATGGAGCCGCTCGACGAGGAGCTCGTGCAACGCGTGGCGGCGCACCGCGCCGCCCGACCCGCGAGTTGGCACACAGTCGAGGCGCCCCTCGACCCTGTCGCCGCGCTCGCGGCGGCGGACCCGGAACACTGCGCGCTGCTCGACTGCCTCTCGTTGTGGGTCGGCAACCGCATGGGGCCGCTCGGTGAGTCGCCGACGCCCGAGGACCTCGCGCGCCTCGAGGGCGCGCTCGCAGCCGAGGTCACGCGCCTGGTCGAAGCCGCCCGGGCGCGTAGCGGCGAGACGATCGTGGTGACGAACGAAGTGGGGAGCGGGCTCGTGCCGCCGTACCCGCTCGGCCGGGCGTACCGCGACGTGCTGGGGCGAGTGAACCAGCAGGTCAGCGCCGCGGCCGACCGCGCGTGGCTACTGGTGTCGGGTCGTGCGCTCGAGTTGCCCCCGGCCGCCGGCTGAGGCCCGCGCGGTGCGTCCTCGCCGCCCGCGGGCGAGCGACCGGGGCGCGGGACCTATCCCGGCCACATCCGCAGCGTGGCCGTCAGCTCAATCGCCTGGCCGTCGCGCACGACGGTGAGTGTGACGTCGGTCCCGACATCCTGGTCGTCGATGAGGCGCGAGAGCTGGCCCATCGACGTGATCTCGGTGCCGGCGAAGGCAGTGATCACGTCGCCGCCCTGCTCGAGGTCGCCCTCGCCGTCGGGCTGCGAGGCCGCGACGAGGCCCGCGCGGTCGGCGGCGCTGCCCGGCACGACGCCCGTGATGTAGACACCCCGCAGCGCGTCGACGCCGGCGTCGGCGGCGTTGATCGCGTTGAGCGTCACGCCGGCGATGCCGAGCTGCGCGTGCGTGATGTCGGCGCCGGCGATCAGCTCCGGGATGTAGCGCAGCACCGTGTTCGATGGGACCGCGTAACCGATGCCGATGAAGAAGCTCTGCCCGGCGGGGTTCTCGACGGCGGTGGTGATGCCGATGACCTCGCCGGCGCCGTTGAACAGCGGCCCGCCGGAGTTGCCGGGGTTGACCGCCGCGTCGGTCTGGATCACGCCGCGCACCGGCCGTCCGCCGAGGTGCTGGTGCGCCTCGCGGTCGATCCCGCTGACGATGCCGGAGGTCACGGTGAAGTCGAGGTCGAACGGGTTGCCGATCGCGAACACCGGCTCACCCACGCGCACGAGGTCGGAGTCGCCGAACACCGCCGGCGCGGCTGCGCCGGCCGGGATGTTCGCGCGGATCACCGCGAGGTCGTTGCTGGGGTCGGAGCCGAGCACCTGGGCCGCCACGACGGTGCCATCGTGCAGCTCGACGACGATCGTGACGGCGCCGCGCACGACGTGGTCGTTCGTTACGATGTGCCCGCTCTGGTCGACCACGACGCCGCTGCCGACGCCTCCGCCGAGCTGTCCGCGTGCCCGGATCTGCACGACGGAGGGCACCACGCGCTCGACCATGTCGGGCAGGCCCTCGATCGCCGTGGTCGCCGAAGCGGAGCCGGGCGTTGGCGTCGGAGTCGCCTCGAGGACCACGGGCGGCTGTGTGGCAGCCGCCCGTGAGGCATCCACAGCCGGGGTCTCCGACGCCGTCGGGGCGGCTGGAACGGTCGCCGCAGGGCTCAAGGCGGCGTCATCCCCGCCGATCGACGTGGCGAGCATCGCGCCGATGCCCATCGAGACGACGATCACGGCGCCGAACAGGAATGCGATGAGCCAGGCTCTGAGTGTCATGACAACCTCGTCGGTGCGAGGTGGGGGCGGTGCGGACGATCATCGCACGTGAGTGGTCTCGCGAGCATAAAGCGTGGGCGCAAGAAACGTTATGAATCGGCTCGGCGCGGGTTATTCGCCGGCCGCCGCGGTCCACACACTGCGGTCCTCGATGCCGTTCTCGCGGTACCGCAGCGCGTTCTCGTAGTAAGGCATGGGCCCCTCGGAGGCGGCTCGCATGCGCGCGATGCGGTCCGGCTTCGTCTGCCGGACCTGGCCGGGCACGCCGATCACCAGCGAGTACTCCGGCACCTGCTCTCGAGGGGAGACCAGCGCGCCCGCCGCCACGAGCGAGTGCGAGCCGATGACCGCGCCGGGGAGCAGCGTCGCGTTGTTTCCGAGCAGCACGTCGTCGCCGACCTCGCGGCAGTGCACGACGACGGCGTGGCCGATGGTCACGTCGTCGCCGATGGTGAGCGGCTCGTCGGTGTGGATGACGACGTTGTCCTGCACGTTGACATCGGCGCCGATGCGGATCGGGGCGTAGTCGCCGCGGATCACCGCGCCCGGCCACACGGAGCAGCGCTCGCCGATGACCACGTCGCCGATGATGGTGGCGCCGGGCGCGATCCAAGCCGACTCCGCGACCTGCGGAGTCTTGCCCTCGAACGGGATGATCACGGACGTCCGCCGGTGTAGAGCGCGTACCCGCCCGCCGCCGGCAGTGACGCCTCCAGGTCCAGCAGCACGGACTCGACGAGCGCCGTCGAGGCGCGCCCGGTCAGTATCTGGCGCAGCCCGCGGCGCGGGCGTACCAGCCGCACGCGCGCGGGGATGCTCGCCTCCGCGGCGACCCAGTCGCCCGCGTCTTCGAGGTCGCCGGTGTCGTCGATCAAGCCCGCCTCGATGGCGTCGGCGGAGGTGAAGACCTCGCCGGTGGCAAGCTCGCGCACGTCGTCGATGGACATGCCGCGCCCCTCGGCAACGCCGGATACGAACTGCTCGTACAGCGAATCGAGGACGTGCTGCTCCTTGGCCTGCTCTTCGTCCGTGGGCTCGCGGAACGGCGAGAGCATGTCCTTGAGCCGGCCGGACTTGCTGACGCGCATGCTCACGCCGATGCGGTCGAGCGCCTCGTGCACGACGGGGCGGTACGAGATCACCCCGATGGCGCCGACGATCGCGGTGGGGAGCGTGATCACGCGCTGTGTCGCGGACGCGATCATGTAGCCGCCCGATGCGCCGAGCCCGCCGACGAAGCCCGCGACCGGCTTCTCGCGGCGCAGTCGCACGACCGCGCGGGGGGTCCTGTCGCGGCGGGCGCCCGTGCCGCGCCGGGCGCGCCGACGAAGCCCGCGACCGGCTTGTCGCGGCGCAGTCGCACGGCCCCGGGGGTGATCACCTCGGCGCCGACCGCCGTGCCCCCGGGCGAGTCGATGTTGAGCACGACACCGCGCACCGATTGGTCGTCGCGCAGCCGGAGGAGGAGCCTGGTGAACTCGAGGGGCCGCACCGCGGGCCCGATCATGCCCTGCATGTCCACGACCGCCACGGTGGGCGGGCGCAGCCGGCTCAGTATCTGCACCGCAACCTCCTGCTCGCTGTTGGAGTGTACGACAGCGGGAGACCACGAGGCCCCTGCGGCCGTCTCGTGACAGGGTGGCGCGGTATCGTGTGGCAGTGGAACATTTGCTGTCTCCGGCATGCCGAAGCTCGAGGGTCCGTCTGCCTGTGCGTTGCGCTGTCCTGACGCTGCTGTTGATGCTGCTCACCGCGGCAATGCTCGCGTGCGACCGCACCGCCGAGCTGATCCCGGGCTCCGAGGAGACGCGGTCGCCCCTGACGTCGACGCCCGCTGAGCTGGAGCACGAGCCCGTCATCGCGCCGGCCAGCATCCGCATCTCCGGGAGCGCGTCAGCCGACCCGGTCAGGCCCGCCGGGCCGTCCGATGCCGACCTCGCGCGCAGCGTCGTGCAGGTGCGTGTGGTCGACCCGGAGTCCGTGCCTCCGTTCGTCCGCGACGGCAGCGGCGTCATCGTCGACGAGGAGCACGGACTGATCCTCACCAGCGCGCTCATCGTCGTCCCGCCGGGCGACCGCAGCGAGGATGGGTACGAGATCCAGGTCGCGACGAACCCCATCCCCGGCGGTGAGCCGCGGCTCACCCATGCAGCGGTCCTCGTCGCGTACGACGCTGTATCCGAGCTCGCCGTCCTCCGCCTCACCCCCCCGCTTTCCGACTTCCCCGTCCCCGCCCCTGCCCCCCCGGACGACGAGGACGGCGCGGCGAGCGAGGATGAAGCCGGCCAGGCCGATACCGCCGCGGATGACGCCCGTGCGTCGCACATACTCGACGAGCCCGAGGCGGCAATGGGCGACGCGGCCGCGATGCAGCGCGGCGACCAACTGCGGATGTTCGGCCACCCCGGACTCCACCCCTCGGGCGCCCACACCCCGCAGGCGGTGATGGTGACGATCGCGACGCTGGTCGGCGTGCGCGCGGAGCCCGGCGCCGGCGAGCAGGCCTGGTTCACCACCGAGGCGCGACTCCCGCACGGCAACGCCGGCGGCCCCGTCTTCAACGAGTCGGGCGAACTGGTCGGGATCTCGACGCAACTCGTCTACAGCCTCGAGGCGCCCGTGTCGCACGTCCGCCCCATCGTGCTGGCCCGGGAACTCATCGATGCCGCACGAGCGGCCGGCGAGGACTCGCCCCCGCCCACCCTGCCGCTGATGCACCGCGGCGGCGCGCCCGGCACCGCGCTACCCGGCGTGAGCGGCGACATCACCGTCACCGAGCCGCGGTTTGCCCTCGAGGCCCTCGGCGAGGGCGGGTCGAGAGCGCTGTTCGACTACGCGCGCGTCTTTCCGGCGGTCACGCCGGAGCTCAACTATGAGTTTGTGGTGCAGGGCGCCCCGGACGGCGCTCCGGTCCAGGAGCTGTGGTACCTGGATGGCGTGTTCCAGGACGACCTCTCAGCGTCGTACAACTGGAGCCTCGGGCCGTTCGCACTCGTCTCCGACCGGCTGGCGTCGCCCAACCCCGCCGGTCCACCGACAGGCGTGTGGAAGCTCGAGGTGTGGATCAACGGCTCGCAGCGCGCGGCCTCCATGGCCTATCTGGGTGTGGACCCGCCGACCCCGTCGATCGGCGACTTCGCCTTTGGTACGAAGCTCAGCCAGACGTTCGGTCCCGCGGAGTCGCCCAGGGTCGGCGCGGATCGCGTCCTCGCGTTCTTCGCGTACGAGGGCGCGAGCCTCGTCGAGCGGATCAGCTGGATCGTGTACCTGAACGGCGAGCCGCATTACCGCTCGCCCGAGGTGCCGTGGCGGGGAGGTCAGCTCGGCGTCTGGTGGGTGGGCATGCACGCGCCCGACGGCCTGGCGCGCGGCCTCTGGGAGTTCGACATTTTCTTCGACGGCAAGTCGATCGGCAGCGACTCGTTCCGGCTCCCCTAGCCCGCTCGATCGCTCCTAGCGGAGCTCGCCGTGGTCGTCGTACAGGGTGTCGGCGAACGAGGGGTCGAACACCGTCGACACGTCGACGGGGCCGCTGAACTGCTCGTCGTACCGCAGCAGGATCTCCTGTAGCGCCTCCCACTGCTCCAGCGTGCCCCGGCCCATGCCGTCGTCGCGCTCTGCATTGCGGAGGTCGGTGTCGAACAGGAAGCGCTGGTGGGCGCGGTCCGCGCCCTCGGCGTACTCGAGGACGAGGTCGATCGCCTCGTCTGGGTGCGAGGCGGCATAGTGCGCGCCGCGCAGCGCAGCGCGCAGGAAGCGCTCGGCCAGCGCGCGGTCCTCGACCGTGGTCTCGTCGCGCACGAGGTAGGTCACGCCGAGCGTCGCAATGCCATGGTCGTGCGGGTCGAACACGCGGATGTCGACGCCGGCGTTGCGGATGCGGTTCGGCTCGTTGTTGAGGAACACCGGGAACACGTCGACCCGGCGCTCGATGAACACGCGCTCATCGAACCCCACGGCCTGGAGCTGCACGTCGTCGGGCCCGAGGTCCGCCGTCGCGAGCAGCGCGAGTAGCTCGGCGGGCACGACGCCGCCCTTGAAGCCGACGCTACGACCCTCGAAGTCCGCGGGCGCCTCGATGCCCGAGTCGGCGTGGACGACGAAGCCCTGGTCGCCGCGCTGCCCGAACAGCGCGATACTGCGCACCGGCAGGCCGTTCGCGCGCTGCCGCAGCGCCTGCGCGGCGGTGGCAGTGGTGAAGTCGACCTCGCCGGCGAGCAGGAGCTGGCCGTGCTCGCCCTGCGTCGAGTGCCGGATCTCGACCTCGAGACCCTCGTCGGCGAAGAAGCCGCGGGCTTCGGCCGCGTAGACGGCGACGAACGGAAGGGTGGCCTGCGGCCGGTACCCCGCCATGAACACGACCTGTTCGAGGGGCTCCTCGGCGTCGTCCTCACCGCACGCGGCGGCCAGCCCGAGCACCGTGGCGGCGCACACGAGTAGCCCGGCGATCCACGCGCGTCTCATCGGCCCCCTCGATCCGGGCGCCGAGTATCGGCGTTCGAGGGCTTACGGGCTCGACGCGCCGCTACCACTCCCGCGCCGACTCGTGCCAGAAGAGCATGCGCCGCTCGACGAGCGCGAGCGCGGCCGTCAGCGCGACGCCGATCACCGCGAGCACGACGATCGCGCCGAACAGCGCCGGCGTGTCGTAGTCGCCGTGCGCGATCACGATCAGCTGGCCCACGCCCGAGTCCGCCGACATCCACTCGGCCACCACCGCGCCGATCAGCGCGAGGGGGATGGAGATGCGCAGCGCGGCAAACACGAAGGGCAGCGAGGCGGGCAGCCGCAGCCGCCGCAGCACCTGCCAGCGCGAGGCATCCATGGCGCGGAAGTAGTCGTGCGCCGCCGCGTCGATGGAGCGCAGGCCGGTCACCGCGTTGACCAGCATCGGGAAGAACGTGATGAGGCCGGCCACGACGTACTTCGGGCCGTCGCCGAAGCCGAGCCAGATGATGAGCAACGGCGCGACGGCGACGATCGGCGTCACCTTCACCAGCAGCGCGAACGGGTAGAGCGCGCGCTCCAGGCGGCGCGAGTGCGCCATCGCCACGCCGAGCAGGAACGCGCTTCCCGCGCCCAGCACCAATCCGCCGAGCGCGTGCTGGAGGGACACCGCGCCCGCGCCGAGAAACCGCGTCGGGTCCGCCATGAGAGCGCCGGCCACCGCCGTCGGCGACGGCGCGAGGTACTCGGGCACCTCGCGTGCGCGGATCCACGCCTCCCACGCGCCCAGCACGAGCATCGCCACGAGGAGCGGCGGGGGCGGCGCACGCACGCCGCTGCCGAGCCACGCCGCTGCCGACACCGAGCCTCGTCGGCGCCCGGCGGGTGCGTGGATCGTCTCGACGGTGCCGTCGAGGAGGTCGGCAACCTCGGGCTGTGCGTGTCCGGGCGTCGCGGCGGCTGTGCGCGGTTGCGTTGCGACGACGGCGTGGCGCGACGCGCGCGGTGCGCCGTCGAGCAGGTCGGCGACGTCGGGGTGGCGCGCGGTCATGCGGCCCCCACCCGCAACGCCTCGCGCACCCGCGCGACGTGGTCGAGGAACGCCGGGGTCTCCTCGAGCGCCGCGTGGCGCGGGCGAGGCAGGTCGATAGCCACGTCTGCGACGACGCGGCCGGGGCGGGGCGCGAGCACGACGACGCGGTCGGAGAGCAGCACGGCCTCCCGGATGGCGTGTGTCACGAACAGCACGGAGGGCCGGTCGCGCTCCCACAGCCGCAGCAGCTCCAGCCGCAGCTCCTCGCGCGAGAACTCGTCGAGCGCGCCGAACGGCTCATCCATGAGCAGCAGGCGCGGCCGGTGCGCGAGCGCGCGCGCCAGCGCGACGCGCTGCCGCATCCCGCCCGACAGCTCGGCCGGGTGGTAGCCGGCGAAGCGCTCGATCCCGGCGCGCTCGAGGAGCCCTCGCACCGCTGCCCCGTCGGGGCGCTGGCCGGCGAGCTCGAAGCCGAGCGCTACGTTGTCGGCGACGGTGCGCCACGGCAGCAGTCCCGGCTCCTGCGTGACCAGGCCGAACGCGCGCATCGCCCGGGCGGCCTTGGGGTCGCCCCCGAGTACGCGCGCGCGGCCCTCGCTGGGCTCGAGGAGCCCGGCGACGATGCGCAGCAGCGTCGTCTTGCCGCACCCGCTCGGCCCGACGATGGAGACGAACTCGCCCGGCTCGACCGCGAACTCGATGCCGTCGAGGGCGAGCAGGCGCGCGCCGTCGCGAGCCGCGTAGCGGTGCGAGACGCGCTCAACGGCGACGGCCGACGTCGAGACCGGGGCCGTGGTGGACGTGGTCATGCGGCGGTGTGTCCCCTCCACCCTCGCGGGCGGCGTGCCTGCTGCGGTAGGCTGCGCGCCGCCCATTGTAGTCGTCGCGGGGGGAGCGCCGGGGCGTGCATGCCCGCGCTGGGGACGCCCCGCCGAAAGGCCACGGACCACATGACCGAGTCCATCGCGATCATCGGCGGCACCGGGCCCGAGGGCCGCGGCCTCGCGTCCCGCTTCGCCCTCGCCGGGCTTCGCGTGGTTATCGGCAGCCGCGACGCCGCGCGCGGCGCGTCGGTCGCCGCCGAGGTCGCCGCCACGCTGGCCGGGCGCGAAGGCGCCGTCGCCGTGGAGGGCGCCTCGAACGCCGATGCGGCCGCCGGCTGCGACATCGCGGTCGTCACCGTGCCGTTCGAGGGCCATCGCGCGACCCTCGAGGCGCTCGCCGGGCAGCTCGCAGGCAAGATCGTGGTCGACGCGGTCGTGCCGGTGCGGTTCGAGCGCGGCCCGCGCCCCGTCGAGGTGGCCGAGGGTTCGGCCACCGAGCAGGCGGCCGCGATGCTGCGCGAGTCCCGCGTCGTCGGCGCGTTTCACAACCTCGCCGCCGAGTCCTTGCTCGACCTCGATGCGCCCGTCCACGCCGACGTGCTCGTGACCGGCGGCGACGAGGGGGCGAAACAGGCGGTGTTCGCGCTCGCCGAACGGATCGAGGGCGTGCGCGCAGTCGACGCCGGGCCGCTGCGCTACTCGCGATTCGTCGAGGGCCTCACGGTGCTGCTGATCGGCGTGAACATGCGCCACCGGGCGCGCACCCACGTCCGCATCGAGGGGCTGTCGGCATGACCACCTCGCCGCTCCGGGCCGGCGAAGCCGAGGTGCGCGTGATCGGCATCCGCGGCATCCCGATGGTGGAGGAGGGCGACGACCTCGCGATGCTCGCCTTCGGCGCCGCCATGGCGCAGGGCACGGCCCTTCGCGACGGCGACGTGCTCGTGGTCGCGCAGCGCATCGTCTCGAAGGCCGAGGGCCGCGTCGTGCCGCTCGACAGCTTCGAGCCGTCGCCGTTCGCGCTCGCGTGGGCCGAGGAGTGGGACAAGGACCCCCGCCAGATCGAGGCCGTGCTCCGCGAGTCTGCGCGCATCGTCCGCCAGCGCGCGGGGGT
>MKWU01003703.1_pt1 | contig 19565 bp, 12 predicted proteins | sample 809101 | NCBI WGS metagenome assembly MKWU01 (sample SAMN05860141, study PRJNA318959) | sponge metagenome | host: Aplysina aerophoba | place: Slovenia: Piran, Adriatic Sea, Gulf of Piran | collected 2013-05-07
GGCGAATACCTCGACTGAGAACCGGAGGGTCTGTCTGATGTGTTATCAGAACGCCTGGATGAAGTCCCGGGAGCCGTTCGATGGGCCTCGAGTTACCGCGTTGCGAGAGAATGGTACGGCGGAACAGCAACTGCTTCTAGGAGCCTTCACCGGGAAACTTCCAGGCTGATCGGGGGGGGTGCGGTGCAACCACTTGCGGACAGGGTGACAACCTACCAGGAGGACGGATTCACAGTTCTTAAGGATGTCTTCGACCGGAGACTGATGGACCGCTGGATCGCCGAGGATCGTGCCGCCCTCAGGGGGCAGCCCTCGTGAGCGACCTCCAGAAGGCCAGCGTAGGCGACATTCCCCTCGTCTGGCTCGAGCCCGAACGGACGGAGGGACGCACCCTGGTCATCTGGCTACCGGGGTTCAGCGGCACCAAGGAGGCCATGGAGCCATACCTCGTCGACCTCGCCAAGGCTGGGTTCGTGGCCCTCAGCTTCGACCCCCACCAGCATGGGGAGCGGATGATCGAGTCGCTCGAGGAACTCCGCACGCGCGTCAGGGGTAACCTCCGGCGCTACTTCTGGCCGATCCTCGCGCAGACAGCGGAGGATGCATCCCGGGTGATCGACTGGGCGATCCCACACCTCGGCGTCGGCGAGAGGGTCGGCATGGGCGGCATCTCGGCGGGGGGGGACGGCCCCGGGGGCGGGGGGCGGGGGGGCGGCGTGGGCGGCATCTCGGCGGGTGGCGACGCCTCTGTGGCGGCAGCGGGCGTGGACCCGCGAATCGGGGTGGTGGCGGCGGGCGTCGCCACACCCGACTGGCTCAGGCCCGGTTCGTTCGAGCCGCCCGGTGAGCCCGATGAGGCGGCACAGGCCCGCTACGACCGCCGAAACCCGCTCACCAACTTAGAGGCGTACCGGCACAGGCCGGCGATCAGCTTTCAGTGTGGAGCCCAGGACGAGCAGGTTCCGCCCAGCGGGGCGCTGCGCTTCGCCAAAGCCCTCAGGGGAGAGATCTATGCGACCAGCCCCGAGAGGCTGGAGGTGGTGCTTCACGAGGGGGTTCCGCACCGGTTCACAGACGAGAGCTGGCGCAACTGCGTGGCCTGGTTCCAAAGACATCTCGCCCCGGGAAGCGCAGTCGGCCACAGCTAGGCCCCGGGAGGTCGCCGGAAGCGGGGTAAATTGCCTAGACCAGGCCCTCGACTCCAGAAGGGCGGGGAATGAGAGGAGCGAACCGGCATGTCAGCAGCCGAACCGATGGGAGCAGCTGAAACGGCACCGAGCGACGAGCCACGCGTCGTCGTCACCGACTGGAACTTCCCGAACCTCGACCGGGAGCGAGCGGTCCTTAAGGGTCTCTCGGTACGCTTCGAAGCGCACCAGGCCCTTGAGGAGAGCGAACTCCTCGAGCTGCTGCCCGGTGCCGATGCGGCGTTGGTGCAGTTTGCCCCCATCACCGAGAGGGTCCTTGAAGCGCTACGCGGCTGCCGCGTCGTCGTCCGCTACGGCGTGGGGGTCGACAACATCGATATCGATGCGGCCGCCAGGCTCGGTATCCCGATCGCGTATGTACCGGACTACTGCATAGACGAGGTCGCCGACCACACCACCACCCTCCTGCTGGCGCTCTTGCGTCGGCTCCCCAGCTACGACCGCAGCATCCGAGAGCAGGTGTGGGAGCCGGCCGGCGTGGGCGGGGCGATGAAGCCTCTGGACGAGGTCACCGTGGGCTTGATCGGTCTCGGGCGGATCGGCTCGAGGGTCCTCGGGCGACTGCGGACGTTCGGGTGCCGACCGATCGTCCACGACCCCTACCTCACTCTGGACTGGGCGGCGGAGCACAAGGTCGAGCTAGTGGAGCTGGAGAGGCTACTCGCCAGCGCGGATGCGATCAGCCTGCACCTGCCCCTCAGTGAAGCGACCCACCACCTGATCGACGCCGCAAAGCTCGAGCAGATGAAGCCCACGGCGGCAATCGTCAACACCGCCCGCGGGGCCCTGATCGATACCGACGCGTTGGCCCAGGCGCTACACCACGGCCGGGTCGGCGGGGCGGCGCTCGACGTGTTCGAGCAGGAACCCCTGCCTGCCGACAGCCCCCTCCGGAAGGCCCCAAACCTCCTCATGACGCCCCACGCCGCGTGGTACTCGTCCCGGTCCATCGGGCGGCTCCAGCAGCTGGCCGCTGAGGAGGTTCGCAGGGCCCTCCTCGGGGAACCACTACGCTGTCCATTCAGGCCCGGCAAACCCTAGGCTCGGAGAGGAGAGGTCCACCATGAGTCAGCCGCAACGGTTCGCAGATCGGGTCGCCATCGTGACAGGCGCCGCCTCCGGAATCGGCGAGGCGACGATCCGTAGCTTCGCGCGCGAGGGTGCCCACTGCGTCCTGATCGATATCAACGAGGAGGGAGGAGAGGCCGTCGCCAGGAGCATCCGCCAGAACGGGGGCGAGGCCCTGTTCGTCGCGGCCGACGTGTCGAAGATTGAGGATTGTCGGCGGGCGGTCGAGCGCGCGGTGGCAGCGTTTGACACCGTTCACTATCTGGTGAACTGTGCCGTCAGCTTCATCGCCAAGGGGCTCGAAGTCACCCCTGAGGAGTGGCGCCGGTCTCTCTCCGTGAACGTCCAGGGCGGGGCTAACATGGTGCAGATGGTGGTCCCCGAAATGCGTCGTGCGGGTGGGGGAGCCATCGTAAACGTGGCGAGCATATCGGGCTATATCGCCCAGCCGGACCGCTGGACCTACAACGCCACCAAGGGTGCGATCCTTACCCTGACCAAGTGCCAGGCCCTCGACCTCTCCCCAGACAACATCCGCGTCAACAGCGTAAGTCCGGGCTGGACCTGGACACCCGAGGTCGCGAAGGCGGCAGCCGGAAACCGGGAGAAGTGGGAACCGGTCTGGGGCCGTTTCCACATGCTCCGCAGGTTGGCGGATGCCCACGAGGTTGCAATGCCGATCCTGTTCCTTTGCAGCGAAGACGCCTCATTCATAACGGCCGCAGATCTTGCGGTAGATGGAGGCTATCTGGGACTGGGGAGCGAGGGACTAGGGGAGTCGAGTTCGTTCGCAGGGAGCGAGTAAGGGGCGAAGGGTGAGCAGTCCAGTGAAGATCATCTCCTGGAACATCGCTCGTCGCGTCAGCCCCTGGCACTGCCTGCTCGACATGGATGTGGATATCGCTCTCCTGCAAGAGGCGGCCGAGCCGCCAGCGGAGGTCGCCGAGCGGATCGAGGTCGATCCTGCACCTTGGAGGACCGCCGGGGCCGATGCCGACCGACCATGGCGAGCAGCGGTCGTCAGGCTTTCGGATCGCGCTTGCGTGGAGTGGATCGAGCCGAAATCCATCGAGGTGGCCGGTCCCGGGGAATTCGCCGTCAGTCGACCCGGCACACTCGCCGCGGCAACCGTCACCCCACCGAACGCAGACCCGCAGAGTCCGATCCTGCCCTTCGTAGTCATCTCGATGTACGCACCCTGGCTAAGGCCTCACACTTCGACCAAAAGCAGCTGGATCCTCTCAGACGGTTCCGCCCACCGCGCCATCTCAGATCTGTCGGTATTCATCGGCCAGCAAGCGCGGCATCGTCTGCTGGCGGCTGGCGACCTCAACATCCTGCGCGGCTATGGTGATTATGGCGACACCTATTGGGCCAAACGCTACGAATCGGTGTTCGCGAGGATGGAGGCGCTCGGACTGTCATTGGTAGGCCCGGAAGCCCCCCACGGACGACAGGCGGACCCGTGGCCCGATGAGCTCCCACCGGCGAGCAAGAACGTGCCTACTTACCACTCGAGTCATCAGTCCCCGGCAACAGCGACCCGCCAACTGGACTTTGTATTTGCCTCTCGGGGCTTGGCTAAGTCTGTGAAAGTGCGCGCTCTTAACGAGCCCGACCGATGGGGACCAAGCGACCACTGCCGGATCGCCATCGAAGTCGCAGGTTCAGATTCATAGCTCACGACACCCTCCACGGGTCGACCACCTCGATTCCACACCCTTCAAAATCACGGACATTCCGCGTCGCCACCGCCGCACCGTGAGCACGGGCGATCGCGGCAATCTGGCAGTCGGCCTCCGCAATCGGCCGTCCGGCAGCCCTTCGTTGGGCAGCAATCGCCGCATAGGATTTCGCAGCTGCGCTACCGAAGGCGAACACCCGTCCGGCGAAGTCTTCCTCGATCATGGCGTCGATCTCAGCCGTCAGCCGATCTCGCCGCTCGCCGTCTGGCAGGATCGCTGCCCCGGTGCGCAGCTCGGCTTCGCTAATCGCGCTGAAATAGAGCTCGGCCGAGTCCTGCTCTGCGAACCAGGACATAACGGCATGGGCGGGAGTAATACGCATCAGTTCGGAGACCACATTCGTATCGATCAGGATCATGGGACACTGCTCACCGGAACTCCGGCGGTTCGCGCATGGGACCGCGCACGGGAAGCGCTAGCTCAACGCCCCCCAGAGCTGCAAAACGCGCATGTATGGCCCGGCCAAGGTCTTTCGGCGGAGCCGCCTTTCCGACCGCCCGGCGCAGGATCTCCCGCACCTCTTCCTCCATCGAGCGGCCATGTTCGGCTGCGCGGATGCGCAGGCGGCGCTTCAGCGCGTCGTCGAGATTTCGGATGGTGATGCTGGCCACGGATCAGACCTCCAAGATGCAATGATAGCATGACATGCATTGATTGCATCGCAAGCTAGTGCAGCCAGGTGCTCACGTTCTATCGCTGGGACCGTCCCGCTGCTGCGGCCGCTGCCCTTGATCCAAGAGCCGACGACCTGATAGCCGAAGCTGCCCGGGCAGCCGAACTACTCAGGCCTCGACGAACTCGAGTGCGAACTGTACAGCGCGACCGAAGACGAAGGTCTGGATGAGGCCTCGCGCTCAACATGGCAGTTCTCCGGGCCACCCTTTCACTGCCCTGGAAGAAAGGGGTTCGGCCTCAACACCGCTACCGCCTTCGCCATCTATGGAAGGTCTGGGAAGCGCTCCACACTGGCTGGGGCACTTCGATGTAGGCTATTTCAAACCAATATATTGGTATAGCCTGTAGCTAAAAGAAGGTTTGAGAGGACAATTTGAGCGATACCAACCCATTCTTTGAACGGCCTGTCCTCAACTCGCCCTACGTGCGCCCGAGCCGGCATTGGGAACTAGACGAGACGGGCCAGCCGACCCAGGAGATCATCGAAAGTCGAAGGCCAGCCGAATTCATCACGCCGATCCCGACGCCGAAGAAGCAGAAGGGATCATCCGCAGAACAGGTCCTGGTGTTCGATGAAGCGGCGGAGCGACTCGAGACCGAGGGGCAGCAATACGATCTGAGAGAGATCATCAACGGGGTTCGAGAGCAGGTCGATCGGTGGCGAAAGCTGCCAGATGAGAGTCAGTGGCGGGTGACCCCGGAGACCGCCCGCCTGCTTAAGCACTGGCGCCACCACCGATTCAGCGGCATTCGGCCCTTCTTCTGCCAGGTCGAAGCGGTAGAGACCGCCATCTGGTTGACTGAGGTCGCACCGCAACTGGGCCGAGTCGGCAAGGACTTCCTCGACTATCTGGCCAGTGCGAACCGCGACGCCAACCCTGAGTTGCCGCGGCTGGCTCTCAAGTTGGCGACAGGTGCTGGCAAGACCACTGTCATGGCGATGCTGATCGCCTGGCAGACCATCAACGCGGTCCGCCGGCCCCAGAGCCGCAGATTCACCCGTGGCTTCCTGGTGGTCACTCCCGGCATCACTATCAAGGATCGCCTGCGCGTGCTGCAGCCGAACGACCCAGACAGCTACTACCGAAGCCGCGAGTTGATTCCGAGCGACCTGCTCCCCGATCTGGAGCGGGCCAAGATCGTGATCACCAACTACCACGCCTTCAAGCTGCGTGAACGCCTGGAGGTGTCCAAAGGGGGCCGTTCGCTGCTTCAGGGCCGGGGTGAGCCGCTGACGACCCTGGAGACCAACGGACAGATGCTGCAGCGGGTCATGCCCGAACTCATGGGAATAAAGAAGATCCTGGTCCTCAACGATGAGGCGCACCACTGCTATCGCGAGAAGCCGGGCGAGGGGGAGGAGGGTGCGCTCAGGGGAGATGACAGGAAGGAAGCCGACAAGAACACCGAAGCCGCCCGGTTGTGGATCTCGGGACTGGGGACAGTCGGCAGAGAGCTCGGCATCAACCAGGTGATCGATCTCTCGGCAACCCCCTTCTTTCTGCGTGGGTCGGGCTACGCCGAAGGCACGCTGTTCCCCTGGACGATGAGCGACTTCTCGCTCATGGACGCTATCGAATGCGGCATCGTCAAACTCCCCCGGGTACCGGTAGCCGACAACATCCCCGGCGGCGAGATGCCCAAGTTCCGCAATCTCTGGGAACATATCCGTGCCGCCATGCCTAGGAGGGGCCGACGCAGGGCTGAGAATCTCGATCCTCTCAGTCTGCCGGTGGAACTCCAGACCGCCTTGGAGGCCCTGTACGGGCATTACCAGAAGACCTTCTGGCTCATGGAGGAGGCGGGCATCGAGGTGCCGCCCTGCTTCATCGTGGTCTGCAACAACACCTCGACCTCCAAGCTGATCTACGACTACATCTCCGGCTTCCACCGCGAGAATGCGGATGGCTCAACAACCCTAGAAAATGGACGTCTCCCACTGTTTCGCAACTTCGACGAGTATGGCAACCAGTACCCACGGCCCCGCACCCTGCTGATCGACAGCGAACAGTTGGAGTCTGGTGACGCGCTGGACAAGAACTTCCGCAACATGGCTGCTGACGAGATCGAACGCTTCCGGCGAGAGATCATCGAGCGCACCGGTGACCGCCGCCAGGCCGAGAGCATCAGCGACCAGGATCTGCTCCGCGAGGTCATGAACACGGTAGGCAAACCGGGTCGGCTGGGAGATTCGATCCGCTGCGTGGTGTCGGTATCGATGCTCACCGAAGGGTGGGACGCGAACACCGTCAGTCACGTGCTAGGGGTCCGTGCCTTCGGAACGCAGCTGCTCTGCGAGCAGGTCATCGGCCGCGCGCTGCGTCGGCAATCCTACGACCTCAACGAAGACGGTCTGTTCGATGTCGAGTACGCAGACGTATTGGGGGTACCGTTCGACTTCACGGCGAAGCCGGTCGCGGTGCCGCCAAAGCCACCGCGCAAGACCGTTCAGGTGAGGGCGGTCCGGTCCGAAGGAACCGTGCCCGAGATCCGTTTTCCGCGGGTGGCTGGCTACCGGGTGGAACTGCCGGAAGAGCGGCTCAGCGCCGAGTTCAACCAGGACTCAGTGCTGGAACTCACCCCCGATCTGATCGGTCCGTCGATCACGACGAATCAGGGAATTATCGGCAAGGGAGTAGACCTCAATCTGGTTCACACCGACGACCTCCGGCGTTCGACCCTCCTCTTTTATCTCACCCAGCGGCTGCTCTACACGAAGTGGCGCGACCCGGGAGAAGAGCCGAAGCTCCATCTCTTCGGACAGCTCAAGCGCATCACCAGACAGTGGCTCGATAGCTGCCTCATCTGCAAGGGCGGCACCTACCCCGCCCAGCTCATGTACCAGGAGTTGGCCGATATCGCCTGCGAGCGCATCACAGCCGCCATCACCCGAGCGGAGATCGGCAGTCGCCCGGTCAAAGCCGTGCTCGATCCCTACAACCCCGTCGGCTCCACCGCCCACGTCAACTTCACCACCTCCAGGACCGACCTCTACAGGACGGACCCCCGCCGTTGCCACATCAATTGGATCGTCCTCGACAGCAACTGGGAAGGGGAGTTCTGCCGCGTGGTCGAATCCCATCCCCGGGTCAAGGCCTACGTCAAGAACTACAACCTCGGCTTCGAGGCCCCCTACCGCTACGGCTCCGAAACGCGGACGTACACTCCAGACTTCATCGTTGTCGTCAACGGCGGCCACGACCTCTTGCATCTCGTCGTCGAGATCAAGGGCTACCGAAGAGAGGACGCCAAAGACAAGAAAGCCACCATGGAGAACTACTGGGTGCCCGGTGTGAACTATCACGGCCGCTACGGCCGCTGGGCCTTTGCTGAGTTCACCGACATCTACGCGATGGAGTCAGACTTCGAAGCCAGAGTGGAGGCCGAGTTCGGCAAGATGGTCGGCGCTGTTGCGGCCGAAGTGGCCAAGTAAGGGGACTAGCATGGCGACTAGGAGGGCAAAGCGGAAGACGGTGGCGACCTTTACCCACGACGAGGCATCCCGCAAGAACATCCCTACCGCCGAGTACCAGACCGTTATGGAAGAGGACATCCAGGTCGCCTACCAGCGCCGCAACCGCGACCTCGACCCCCAACTCATCTGGCGTGGCAAGGATGAGCAGGACTGGTCTGACCTGGTAGTACAGGCACCGCCACTCTTCGTCCAGGAGAAGGTTCACCCCAAGGTGCTGATCGACGACCTCCTACGGCGAAGCAAAGAGGTCGATGAGGAGAGAGCTGCCAGAGAAGAAGGCTTTCAGGCCGATCTCTTCTCTGACTTCAACGGGCTGCCGAATGAGGCGGCCAAGACCGAGTTCTACCAGCACGATGCCAACTGGTCGAATCGGATGATCCTGGGCGACAGCTTGCAGGTGATGGCGTCGCTGGCGGAGCGCGAGGGGCTGCGCGGCAAGGTGCAGTGCATCTACCTCGACCCGCCCTACGGGATCAAGTTCAACTCGAACTTTCAGTGGTCCACTACCAGCCGCGACGTGAAAGATGGCAAGGCAGAGCACATCACCCGAGAGCCTGAGCAGGTCAAGGCGTTTCGGGATACCTGGCGGGACGGGATTCACTCGTATCTGACGTATTTGCGGGACCGACTGACAGTAGCTCGAGATCTGCTGACGGAGAGCGGCTCAATCTTCGTGCAGATTGGTGATGAGAATGTGCACCGAGTGCGGGCGGTGATGGATGAGGTTTTTGGTGAGGAGAATTTTGTTAGTGAACTCACGGTTCAAAAAACCTACGGGTTTTCTGCTTCCGCCATCTCCAACGTATCCGATTATTTGATTTGGTATTCCAAGAACAAATCAGCACTGAAGGTCCGCCCCCTCTTTCGAGATAAACCCTACGAACTCGGATCCGGGAATGCCACTTGGGTGCTGGAGAGCGATTTCTCGTACAGAGGTGTAAGCACGGCAGAAAAGGACGGGCGCAAAGAGTTAGCCACCGACGCTCGTGTGTACAATCCGGACAACTTGATTTCGCAGGGGAGAGCTGCGGATCGCCAACGGTTCGAGTATCGAGGAGTTCGTGTGGATCCGTGGGATAAAAACTCCCATTGGAAGCCGAACTTCCCTGTAGGAATGGACCGATTGAAGAAGGCTGAGCGCATCCACGTAGCTTCCAACAGTTTTCGCTATAGGCGTTTCCACGCTGACTCTGCCGTTCTACCGCTTTCCAACATCTGGATAGATACCGGAACGGGTAACTTTACCGACGAGAAAATTTATGTGGTTCAAACTGGGAGCAAGGTAGCTGAACGCTGCATCCTCATGACCACCGATCCTGGCGACCTCGTCCTCGATCCTACCTGTGGCTCCGGCACCACCGCCTACGTCTCCGAGCAGTGGGGCAGGCGCTGGATCACCATCGACACCTCGCGGGTGGCACTAGCACTCGCCCGAGCCCGGATTATGGGCGCCCGCTACCCCTACTACCTGCTCTCTGATAGCCGCGATGGGCAACTCAAGGAAGCTGAGGTTGCGCGCAAGGCACCCTCAGATGCGCCTACTTACAACGACATCCGCCAGGGCTTCGTATATGAGCGGGTACCCCACATCACCCTGAAGTCCATCGCCAACAACACCGAGATCGACGTGATCTGGGAAGAGTTCCAGGGGAGACTAGAGCCACTGCGCGAGCAGTTGAATAGTGCACTTGGCACGACCTGGGAGGAGTGGGATATCCCCCGCGATGCCGAGGAGACTTGGCCCGAGGAGGTCAAGAGACTCCACGCAGCCTGGTGGGAACAGCGCATAGCCCGCCAGCGGGAGATCGATGCCTCCATCGCTGCCAAGGCCGACTACGAATACCTCTATGACAAGCCCTATGAGGACAGAAGCAAAGTCCGGGTCGCCGGACCGTTTACGGTAGACAGCCTCTCGCCACACCGCGTACTGGGCGTAGACGAGAACGACGGACTCATCGACCAGATCGCGAACCCGAGCCCGAAGAGCCCGTCTTTGGGTCCGAGCTTAGCCAAGCTCGACTACGGCGAAAAGCAGGACTTCGCTGAGATGATCCTGGAGCACCTTAAAACCTCCGGTGTCCAGCAGGCGCACAAAGAGGATCGGATCTCCTTTACCGCAATCAAGCCCTGGCCAGGTGGTCTCATCTGTGCTGAGGGGACCTACCTCGAGGGTGATGTGGATACTAGTGCTGACTTGGGTCCAAGCGACCCGTCTTCGAGTCCGACCTCAAAGCGCGCCGCCATCTTCATCGGTCCCGAGTTCGGCACCGTCTCCCGTCCCGATCTCGTGCAAGCCGCCCGTGAGGCCGCAGATGCGGGCTTCGATGTTCTGATCGCCTGTGCCTTCAACTACGAGGCCCACTCAACAGACTTCGACAGGCTAGGTCGAGTTCCGGTCCTTAAGGCAAGAATGAATGCCGACCTCCACATGGCTGACGACCTCAAGAACACTGGCAAAGGCAACCTCTTCGTGATCTTCGGCGAGCCCGATATCGACATCCTCGAGGTGGATGATGGTCAGATCCAGGTCAAGGTCAAAGGTGTCGATGTGTTCCACCCCAACACTGGTGAGATCCGCAGTGACAGCGCTGACGGTATCGCCTGTTGGTTCATCGACACCGACTATAACGAGGAGGGCTTCTTCGTGCGCCACGCCTACTTTCTCGGTGCAAACGACCCCTACAAGGCCCTAAAGACCACCCTCAAGGCTGAAATTAATCGGGAAGCATGGGAGACGCTCCGCAGCGACACTTCCCGACCTTTCGACAAGCCGACCTCGGACCGGATCGCTGTGAAGGTGATCAATCACCTAGGGGATGAGGTCATGAAGGTGTTCCGGGTTTAAGTGGATATGGGAAACTTTGCTGCTGCAGTTCGCTTTCTGAGCAGGTTGTTAGGGCAGGATGTCCTGTCCTGGTAGGGTTTTCGTCAATGTAGGCGAATACGGTGACCCGAAGAGTCCGTTTGGAACAAGTCTGCTAGCTTATACTGGCAACGGGGATGGGGAGTTTATTAGAAATTGCCATTCCCCTTTCCTTGCCTGCAGATCAAGTAGCAAACGACGTACTTTCGGTATGCTCGGGCCTCAATAACGTAGTGGGCTACTGATGGTGATTAGTCAGGACAATGACCATCTACGCTACCGGAGGTTGACTTGAGGATTCCCAGCCCCATTGCAACAGGTGGCGGCGGCGAGCACTTCGAACAGCATGTCGCTGCCTTTGCGCTCGGGCTTCTTCTGGTGCGGGCCACACCACCGATCCTGACCGATACCTCAGTCGTGGAAGCCCACCTCCAGACCAGGCATCTGGGCTGGCACACAGACGACCTTCTGCTCGTTGGGGAAACAGGTAGTGGGAGCCGCAGAAAACTTGCCGTACAGGTCAAACGCACATTCACCGTCTCAGCCAACGATGATGACTGCCGGAAGACCATCCAAGGGATGTGGGACGACTTCCAGGCAGGTGATCGATTCTCCAGTTCCACGGATTGCCTGGCCATCGCCATCTTACATGGAACATCCACGATACTCCACCACTTCAACTCGCTCCTGTTTTGTGCTCGGGCGACGACCGATGCAGCGGATTTTCGTCGTCGGCTATCGCTCGACGGCTACATCTCTAAGGTTGCGAAGAAACAGAATGAAGCAGTTCAGACAATCCTAGCTGAACATACTGGTGCGCCTGTGAATGCAGATCTCTATTGGCGTTTCCTGAGAGCGGTCAACGTTCTTAGCTTAGACCTCAACACGCCTCCATCCCAGACCGAAGCAAATATGCTGTCACTGCTTTCCCACTTCGCTGTCGATACCACCACCTCCCCGCTCACCACCGCTGGGGACACCTGGGCAAGGCTACTCGAATGCGCGGCCCAAGGGCGTTCTATAGCTAAGAGCTACAAGCGGGAATATCTTCCGTCAGAACTTCTCGAACGGCACTCCACTATCTCGGCTGCCGATGGCCAGGGGCTATCGGCTCTCTTCGAACACGGGAACACGGTTCGAGACAATATTCGTTCAAGGATAGATCATACCTACACGATCGATCGCTCTCAGCATGTCATCACGCTTTTCGACCAACTGGCGGAGCATCAGGTCGTCATTGTCTCGGGCACTGCAGGATCTGGAAAGTCGGCCTTAGCCAAGAATCTGCTTGCTCAGATCGAGTCCGATCACCCCGTCCTCGCATTTCAGGCCGTCGAGTTCGCTACCGCTCATATCGATGAGACTCTTGCAAACGCTCAAACGACACTGAATGAGAAGCGTCTGTTCGCACTACTCGCCGGACACGACAAGATGCTTATCTTGATTGAGGGCGTTGAACGCTTGCTCGAACATTCGATTCGAGACGCATTCTCCCAGCTGTTGCGTCTCGCCTCACAAAACCACACGATCCAACTAGTGCTCACCGTCCGGGGATATTCTCCAGAGACGGTTCGGAGTGCGTTCTTGGAGCCTATCGGCTTGGGCCATGGTGTTCTTGAGGTCCCAGAACTCTCCGATGACGAACTCGATCAGATTCGGGACGCTGTACCGAACCTTGCACCACCCCTTCGGGACAGTAAGTTCCGTTCGTTCCTCCGAACACCCTATCTCCTCGATATGGCCTCTCGTCTAAATTGGGCGGACAACACGTTCCCTGCGAGCGCTCGTGAGTTCCGAGAAAAGTGTTGGAGAGAGCTGATTCGCGCGAACCATTTTACCGCTGGTGGCCTGCCACAACGTCGAGAGCGAGCATTCCATGACATCGCCTACCGACGCGCCACGGAACTTCGCCCCTTCGTGAAGCCGGGAATATCTGACGACGAGGCGCTTGGTGCGTTACGGCAGGACTCCCTGATCAAGTGCTCCCCGAAGTCAGCTGCGCTCTTTGCAGCAGCACATGATGTGTTGGAGGATTGGGCTATCCTCCACTGGTTCGACGATCGGTTTGCAACCGCAGATGACTCGGTGTCCGCACTGGCAGACGCTGTCGGCGGATATCCGGCGCTTCGGCGTGGCTTCCGGCTATGGCTCGGTGAATGGTTCGAGTTGAATCCCGACGATGCTCGCGAGTTCGTACTCCGTGCCCTCGGACAGAACGACCTCCCTGCTCACTTCCGCGACGACTGCCTGGTCTCCGCCCTCCTCTCCAAGACAGCGGGAGACTTCCTCGAAGGGTGCCGGACCAGGCTTGCTGGTGGTGATTCGCAACTGCTCAGCCAGATAATCCACATGCTTCGCGTCGCCTGCAAAGAGTCCCCCTTCGATGTCGCCCCTGGGCTCCCATCTCAGATGCTAGTTCCGAAAGGGGCAGGTTGGGTGCCAACGCTGCAGCTGGTCTCAAGTCTGATCGACGACCTGTTGCCGGAGCACGCCCAACTGGTGCTCGGTCTCGTTGAAGACTGGGCAAAGCAGGTTAACTGGGACAACACTGCCCCCGACGGCTTCAAAGAAGCAGGGCTGATTGTCGATGCTCTGCTCCCGCTGTTTCATGGATATGGGTTCGATGATGCGCGAAAACGGGTGCTGGAAGTATTGGTCAAGATTCCACGGGCCGTCCCGCAGTTCAGAGACATCATCGAGCGCGCACGAACCTGTGACCACAGAGACCGCACGGCGAGTGATCTTGCCGACCTCGTCCTTGGGGGCCTCTCTGCTAGCTATGTCTGTCGGGACTTCCCTGCTGATGTAATCTCGCTCGTCAACGCTCGATTTAGAATCTCTGAAGCCGATCTTGATCGAGAGTCAGGGTTCTCCTATGGGGGAAGCCTAAAAGTCGATCATTGTTTTGGCATTCGCCAACACGGGGTATCTGAGTTCTTTCCCGCGAGTGCGCTCCAGGGACCCTTTAGCGCACTTCTTCAATTACATCCGCAAGAATCGATGGCGTTTGTCGTTGATCTTCTTAACCATGCAGGTGACTGGTATGGAAACCAAAGGTGGCCAGGGTTCCGCTTGGAATCGGCATGGAAGATCACCCTCGAGATCCCTGGTTTCGGTGCGGTTGAGCAGTGGATGAACGACCGCCTGTACTGCTTGTACCGGGGGAGATCGGTCGGGCCTTACATCCTTCAATCAGCGTTGATGGCCCTTGAAGCTTGGCTTCTCTCGATAGGGAAGATGGATGATGTCGACCTCGAGGCGTGGTTGCTTTGTATCCTTCGAAAGAGTAACAACGTCATGGCTACCAGCGTGGTCGCCAGTGTCTGTGTCGCACATCCAAAAAAGGCTGGTCGGGCAGGTCTCGCTCTGCTATCGAATAGAGAGATCGTCCAGTGCGACTATAGGCGGTCATGGTTGAAGTCCATCGATCCCTTGGGAGCTTCCTTCGGCCTCGATCCAGCCCACCGTGTGTACGAACAGGAGAGAACAGAATCCAATAGTCTCAAACATCGGCGGGAGAATCTCGAGTCACTCGCACTCCGGATGCAATGGACCGACTTACGGGAAGATGTGTGGAAAATCATCGACCGCCATCGTTCCGAAATCCCAGCAGACCAGGATGAAGAGACTCACATCTGGCGCCTAGCACTTCACCGGATGGACTTGCGAGGATTCAGGCAGATAGACCCTCCAGAAGAGGTTCGAGAAAACACCGATGAGGACATCGGGGATCAGGTCTACTTCGGGCCTGGAGAAATCGAACCCGACGTTCAGGACACGATTGAGCAGAGTACGGAGTCTCTAGCCATCACCGATCGTCACCTGCGACTTCTAAATCAGGCAAGAGAGGCCTGGGAAGACAAGAACTCCAGCGCTGCCGTGGATTGGCGGACAACTCTTCTGGCCGAGGCGCGAGCCGTCGAGCAAGAGTTGGGTGAGCCGGAAGAGCTCTATCGTGGTGGTTCAGGTTTAGTCGCGGCAGTTTGCATTCGCGACCACCTAGACGAACTCGATGAGAGCGACTTCCAGTGGTGCGTAGGGAGGATTGAGTTCGAGGTTCGTCGCAGCTCCGACTGCCCTGATGACATCTTCAGTTTGGGGCAGGGGATGCTTGTGCCGGACCGAGCAGGTGCCAGTGTCGTTCCCCTGCTCGTAGTCCACGACCGAAGTGCAAAGGTTCTCGATGCACCAGCCCTTCTCTCGCTCGCACTTACACACCCGGTCGATGAGGTGGCGGACTATGCCCACGCTGGGGTGGGTGCTTTCCTGGGGGACGAGCACAGGGAACTTATCCTTCGGTGCGCGGCAGCAGCAGCGTACCGAGCACGGCTGATCGCAACATCTATGAAGGAAGAGACGGAGCCACCATATCCCACTGACAGAGAACTGGCTGACCGGGCAACGCCCAAAGTGAGACGAGCAATTGAGGAAGGGGGCATCGAAGCCTCGGTTGAACTTGCGTCACTCGACTTCGATGACTGGACGGGTGGCGTAGCCACATCCAGGATCCTCAAGATATTGAGTCGCCACCCGGAGCGGGAAGAATCCCGCCATTTCTATTTGCGAATCGCACATTGGCTGGCTGAGGCCTGGGACCGCGACCGGAGAAGCCCCACCGGTCACGAGACGCGAAATTACGAACTTGAGCGAGAGGTGCTATGCTCCATCGCGCGCTTCGTCATTCATCTCCCCGCCGAAGAGGCTAGACGAATCAGTGCCCCTTTCGTCGACGCGGTCACTAGTAACCCGCGAGGTGCTGCGGATTTCCTTGGAGAACTCATTTTGGCCGCAGACGGCAGCACTGACGATTGCTTTTGGGATCTTTGGCAAGACATTGCCGACATGGTCACCGGCGCACCATGGACAAGCCAGTTGGAACGTAAGCGCCCGTTTGAAGCCCCCTTGATCGATCAAATCTTCCTTGGCTCTTGGTGGAAGGATGACGCGAAGCACTGGGCAAGGCTTGATGGCCATGCTCACCGCCTTGATGAAATCGCACAGCGTTTCCCAGCGACAGTCTCCTGTCTTCTAGCGTACACGAGGTTCTTGTACACGATCGGGCAGCAATCTCTTCCAGAAGCCTTCAAGGTTGTTAGCTCTCTGCTTGAGAGAGGCAACACCGTTCGTATGGCCTCCGACTCCGATATCGCGTTTCGCCTCGAAATACTTCTCCGGCGTTTTGTCTACTCCGAACCTCGCCGACTCAAGTCAGACCCGTCTCTACGAAATGCGATCTTGGGTATTCTCGATGCATTAGTTGCCGGTGGTTCATCGTCGGCGTATCGGATGCGAGATGATTTTGTGACCCCCTCTGCACAGACATCGGCTTGAGGTGCAGGTATTTATGAGATGGCTTCTGTTCAGCCCTCTTGGGGTTCTCGGATAGGCACAGAGAGATACCATGGCTGCACTCGACTGGATAACCATAAAAGGCTTCAAGAGTATCGGCTCCATCGAGCGCCTGCCTCTCCAATCAATCAATGTCCTGATCGGTCCGAACGGCTCTGGCAAGTCGAACTTCATCGGTGTTTTCTCGTTCCTTAATGCCATACGCGCTGGCAACCTTCGGGACTACGTCACCCGGGCCGGCGGAGCCAGCAGGATATTGCACTTTGGCTCGAGGACGACGCCGCACCTGACAATTCACCTCTCGTTTGGGGAAGAAACAAACCAATATGAGATCAAATTGGCCGCAGACGATGCTGACGGCATCTTTCCCTCCGAGGAATCTGCCTACTTCTGGAACAAGATGTATCCCCAGCCCTACAAGCAGCCACTTCTAGGGCGCAACGGCGAAGCCGGAATCAGCACTTCGCAAGAGCGCGGTGGTGTGATTGATCACGTTCGCAACCACCTTGATCGCTGGCGACTGTATCATTTTCACGATACGAGCTCGACGGCACCCATAAAGAAAACGGCGGACGTAAACGATAATCGCTATTTGCGGCCTGGCGGTTCGAATCTTGCGGCCTTTTTGTACCGCTTGCGCGAAACGCATGAGAACTCATACGACCTGATACGACGCACGGTGCGGCTCGTGGCACCTTTTTTCGACGACTTCCTCCTCGAGCCCCTCGCCCTGAACGAAGATAAGATCCGTCTTGAGTGGCAACATCAAGGATCAGACGCCTACTTCGACGTATCTTCCCTTTCCGACGGATCCTTGCGGTTCATCGCTTTAGCAACATTGCTGCTTCAACCGGTCTCTCTCCAGCCTTCGGTGATTCTCCTAGACGAACCGGAGCTTGGATTGCATCCCTACGCGATCGCGATGCTGGCCTCGCTTGTCAAGCAAGCCTCCACAGAGGCGCAGATTATTCTTTCTACGCAATCGTCCTTGTTGCTCGACTACTTCCAGCCCGAGGACGTCCTTGTAGCTGATCGCGTGCACGGAGAAACTCGATTCACTAGGTTGGAAGGAGAGAGGCTGAAGGATTGGTTGGAAGACTATAGCCTCGGCCAACTCTGGGAGAAGAACGAGTTCGGTGGCCGTCCTGCTCATGAGAGCACAGACTGAGAGTTGGCGCCATGACCCGACTGCTTGTTCATGTGGAGGGTGAAGCCGAAGAGAGCTTCGTCAACGGAGTACTCGCGCCGCACCTCTATGGTCGCGGTTTCTCTAGCGTCAGCGCACGTTTGATCGGAAACGCCCGTCAACGCGATCGGCGCGGTGGAATCAGGGCGTGGAGCACCGTGCGCAAGGACATCATGAATCACTTGAAGGAAGATCGAGCGAGCATTGCCACCACAATGGTGGACTACTACGGGTTGCCGCAAACCGGTCCAAAAGCGTGGCCTAGGCGTTCGGAAGCACCCAAACTTGCGCTCTCGGAAAGGGCGAACAGGGTCGAGACTGCTCTCTTGGAGGACATCAGCCGGGAAATGGGCTCCAGCTTCAACCCGGAGCGATTCATCCCATATGTGGTGATGCACGAGTTCGAGGCCCTGCTCTTCAGCGATTGTGACAGGTTCGGTCGAGGGATCGGGCGCCCCGTACTCGCCCCTAAGTTCCAGGAGATCCGAGACACATTTGCTAACCCGGAAGAGATCGATGACTCGCCAGAGACAGCACCATCCAAGCGTGTCGCGGCACTCGTTCCCGGATATCAAAAGCCGCTGATGGGAACCCTGGCCGTGCTGGAGATCGGCCTCAACGCAATCCGCTCTGCATGCCCGCACTTCCAATGTTGGCTGAGACGCTTGGAGCGCTTGCCGGTCCGCATGAGCGCATAGGCGGGGCGATGGGATTCCGCATAGCACCCACTTCCATCAACATCCTTGTTACCAACAACTACAAGAATCAGGCCAAGGATAGAGGCGTCGACGCCTCAACACCGGCAAGAGCCGTAGCGACAGTGCCGACGGTATCGCCTGTTGGTTCATCGACACTGACTACAACGAGAAGAGCTTCTTCGTGCACCACGCCCCCGGCGCAAACGACCCCTATAAGGCTTGCAAGACCACCCACCCTCAAGGCCGAAGTCAACGAGGAAGCCTGGGAGACGCTCCGCAGCGACACTTCACGACCTTTCGACAGGCCGATCTCGGGCCGGATTGCCGTGAAGGTTATCAATCATCTGGGGGATGAGGTCATGAAGGTGTTCCGGGTTTAAGTAGAGACCTGGGAACTTGGGTCGTGACGTGAGATTATCTCTTACCCCTCTCAAGCCGTCCTCCAAAATGAAGTTATCCCCGTCTGGAAGGTGATTTCTTGATCATTCTTCCTTCCCCTAGTACGGGTGAGATTCGGTGAAACCTACTCGAGAACCGCTCCTTCGCTCCCCATTATCACCCCCCTACCGGCACCAGTTCCAAAACCACAGGTTCTGCTAAGGTCTGGTACCCATCTCCAAGGACGGATTCGCTGGATCTGGTAGGGGGGTGAGATAATCTCACACCACTACCCGAAGTTCATATCCGCACAGCTAAGGAAGATGCCGTCTAGCCATAAACAGCACTAGGCGTGAGATTGAGAAGAGGCTAAAGCAGAAACATCCTGACCTATGCTAGTTCTCACCTACTCCCAATCCGCTTCTCCATGCACGGAGCCTTGGCCTAGAGGGGCTAGTATTTGCCCTCTCTCTACCAACAACATGTGAAATGGCTGTATACGGTCATCAATCAGCGAAGTAAGATCATACTCTAGTCGATCAAAGAGGGTGTTGTCGTAACTCTAAGAGTCTGTTCCATAAGTCATGCTGAGAGGGTTTCCGGATGGCTTCCACTGCTCAGACTCTTGGCAACCCGCCGCATCATGAATCGGCAGCCAGCCAGCCTCACCCAAGCCATCGAACTGGCAACAGTTCGAAGGGCGGATTCTCGCTTTCGCTCGGATCTCGAAGTCCAAAAACGGACTCCTCGGGTTGGCTAGACGCCGACAGCGACCCAGCCAGGCAAAGGTCCTTAAAGACGGACTCTTCGGGTCTCTCCCTTGGGTTTGACCACGATCTCGAGTAGATCGGAGAGTCCCAACTTCTTTGACCTCCCCGCTAGTTTCGGACCCGCATAGCCACCATCGGCAAACAGCTTCT
>MKWU01003705.1_pt1 | contig 19560 bp, 15 predicted proteins | sample 809101 | NCBI WGS metagenome assembly MKWU01 (sample SAMN05860141, study PRJNA318959) | sponge metagenome | host: Aplysina aerophoba | place: Slovenia: Piran, Adriatic Sea, Gulf of Piran | collected 2013-05-07
GGCGAGTCTTGTTGACTCACCGCCCACATTGTCTTGTGAAATGTGCCACCATGCTAAAGCACCACACCATAAATTCGTAAGCCCTTCGCCATGCGACCCACACCTAAAGGTTGTGGGTTTTACGGGCTTGCCTGAAAACGGGCGTACACAGATTCGTTCCTTCGTAATCACCCCACCCGAATCCGATTAATCTTGCTCGCTGCAACACCCGCGCCAAACCCATTGTCGATATTGACCACGGTCACGCCCGACGCGCAACTGTTCAACATACCCAGCAGTGCTGCCAATCCCTTAAAACTCGCCCCATATCCCACGCTGGTCGGCACGGCAATAAGCGGCACATTGACCAGACCGCCAACCACACTGGGTAGCGCCCCTTCCATACCGGCCACCACAATCAACACGGACGCAGCCCGGAGGCGATCCAGACTGTCAAGCAGGCGGTGCAGGCCGGCCACACCGACATCGTATAAACGCTCGACGGTATTGCCGAGCCACTCGGCCGAAATCACGGCTTCTTCGGCAACCGGAATATCCGCAGTACCAGCCGCGATGACCAGGATGGACAACCGCGTGCGGGGAATCGGCTGTTTTCCCAGAGCTCCAATACGTGCCTCCGGATAGTACACCAGGGCAGGCAGGGAGATTTTGATCTCCCGCGCCTTGTTTTCATCCAGACGCGTAATCAGGGCCGGCTGTCCGTTCTCAACCAAACGTGAGGCAATCGCGGCAATCTGCTGACTCGTTTTCCCCGGCCCCCAAATGACCTCAGAAAAGCCTTTGCGCAACGTCCGGTGGTGATCGATTCGAGCAAAGCCCAAGTCTTCAAAAGGCAAGTGTTTGAGCCGCTCAAGTGCTTGCTCGACCGGCAACATCCCCTGTTGGACTTGGGTGAGCATTTCAGCCAGACGATCTGGTGTCATGGTCTGCTCTGCGCGAAATGATTAAACCCAGTGAACTCGCTCGCCGCCCGCGGCCCGTCCGGTAACCTGACGGTGACTCCGTCCGCCTGGGGCACGAGCGAACCGATGCGTGTGATCGCACAGCCGCTCCGGTCTGCGATGTCCTGTATCCTGGGGCGTGCCGTAACCGGCGCGCTAAAGAGCAACTCGTAATCCTCCCCGCCAGCCAGGGCCAACGCCCAATCCTGTGCGCCCAGGAATGTCCGATAGCCCTTGGAGAGCGGGAGCGTGTGGGCTTCGACCACGGCCCCGACCTGGCTGGCTTCGCACAGGTGGCCCAAATCCTGGAGCAGTCCGTCACTGACATCAATCATAGCCGTCGCCAGGTCTTGGGCCGCGAGTTCTTTTCCGACTGTGACACGGGCGGTCGGGCATAAGAAACGCTGCTTCAGGTGTCGGACAGCAGCGCTCTCAGCATCTCCAGCCAGTTCCTCAGTGAGGATGCGCAAGCCTAAGGCGGCATCCCCCAGAGTCCCGGTTACGTATACCTCATCCTCGACGTGCGCGCCAGAACGAGAGATCGACCCGTGCGGGGTCTGCCCCAGGAGGGAAACGGAAATCATCAAAACGGGGGCCGCGCTCATATTGCCGCCGATGAGGGTGGTCCGCATCCGCTGAGCCGCATCCAGAAAGCCGTCAAAAAAGGCGTCCAGATCTTCGACAGCAGAGTCTTGGGGGACACCTAAACTGAGGAGGGCGAAGGCCGGCTCGCCGCCCATCGCTGCCACATCACTCGCATTGACGGCAAAGGCTTTCTGTCCCAGGACAAAAAAAGGTGCCCACTCACACTGGAAGTGGACACCGGCAATCATTGCGTCCGTAGTCAACACTGTCAGCCCGGGGAGGGAGAGGACGGCGCAGTCGTCACCCACGCCGAGCCGAATCCGCGGGTCATGGTTGGCGTGTGGCAGGCGCTCACGGAGGCGGCGCAAAAAGGGAAACTCACCGAGATCCCGTATTTTCATACCCGCCTATCCAAACAGCTCTTTGACCTTATCGAAAAATCCTTTGGAGATGGGATGCACCTCACCCCCATTGAGCTGGGCGAATTCTTCCAACAGCTCTTTCTGCTTAGCCCCAAGGTCGGTGGGGGTTTCCACCACGATGCGAACGAGTTGGTCGCCGCGCCCGCCACCACGCAAATCGACGATACCCTTTCCCCGGAGCCGAAAGACACTGCCCGACTGCGTGCCGGCAGGCACCTTCATTTTGATCTTGCCTTCAAGCGTAGGGGCCTCGATATCGGCGCCAAGCGCGGCCTGTGGGAAACTGATGGGCAACTCGCAGACCACTTCGTTGTGCTGCCGCTCAAAAAGCGGATGCGCTCCCACCTGAATGGTGACATACAGGTCGCCGGCAATACCACCGGCCGGTCCGGCTTCCCCTTCTCCACGCAGCTTGAGCCGAGAACCGGAGTCCACTCCACCGGGAATTTTAATCTGGAGGTTCGACGTTTTCCGCACCGCACCGGCACCCTGACACTCCGGACACGGGTCGGTCACCACTGACCCCTGCCCACCGCACTGGTTACACGTGCGGGCCACCGTAAAAAAGCCTTGTTGAAAACGCATCTGGCCACTGCCACGACAGGTGCCACATGTCTGTGGCCGCGTGCCTGGTTTCGCCCCACTCCCCTGACAAGGCGCACACGTCACCCGGCGCGGAATGGAAACGGTTTTTTCCGTCCCGAAGGCGGCCTCCTCGAAGGAGACCTCAAGGCTGTAACTGAGATCGCTCCCACGTGCCTGACGGCCAGCTCGGCCTCCGCCACCGAAGAAATCGCCGAAGATATCACCAAAGATGTCTTCAAAGTTCGTTGAAAAGTCGAATCCTCCGTTAAATCCGCCCGCCCCTTGCTCAAATGCGGCGTGTCCAAAGCGATCGTACTGGGCGCGTTTTTCTGGGTCGCTGAGTACTTGATAGGCCTCCGACAGGTCTTTGAATTTCTCTTCGGCCGCCTTGTCCCCAGGATTGCGGTCCGGGTGGTAGCGGAGCGCCGCTTTGCGATAGGCCTTTTTCAGTTCTTCTGCGCCTGTGTCGCGGCCCACGCCCAATAGCTCGTAATAATCGGCTTTGCTTGCCATATCGACCTCTATTCCCTGATACTGAAGACCCCCGCTCCTCCTTCAACTGTAGGAGAAGTGGGGGTCTTATGACAAGAGTCCCGAGAGACGGGGGGAATCTTACTTGACTTCTTCGAAGTCCGCGTCAACAACGTCGTCGTTCTCTTTTGCCTTACTGTCCGCACCGGGGTCTGCCGGCCCCTCGCCTGGTGCAGCTTGGGCCTCAGCTTGCTCCTGGGCCGCTTTTGCGTACATGGCTTCGGCCAGTTTATGCGAGGCCTGGGTCAACTCTTCCGTGGCCGCCTGCATGGCCTCGGTATCATCACCCTCCAGGGCTTTTTTGGCCTTGTCTAATGCGGCCTCGATATTTCCGACCGTTTCCGCATCCGTTTCATCTTTATGGTCGGCCAGGGATTTCTCGCTTGAATAGACCAACGCATCAAGCTGATTATGCGCCTCAATGCGCGCCTTTTTCTTCTGATCCTCTTCGGCGTGAGACTCGGCATCCCGAACCATATCCTGGATTTCTTCCTCGGACAGACCGCTGGAGGCCGTAATTTGAATCGATTGCTCTTTTCCGGTACCGAGATCCTTGGCGTTCACGTGGACAATACCGTTGGCGTCAATATCAAAGGTCACCTCGATTTGAGGGATACCGCGCGGGGCCGGCGGAATACCGCCAAGATTAAACTGTCCCAATAGCTTATTGTCCGACGCCATTTCGCGCTCGCCCTGGTGCACACGAATCGTCACCTCCGGCTGACTGTCGGCCGCGGTCGAAAAGACCTGGCTCTTTTTGGTTGGAATCGTCGTATTTTTCTCAATCAGCCGCGTAAAGACGCCACCCAGCGTCTCGATACCCAAGGATAACGGCGTGACATCTAACAGGAGTACATCCTTCACATCACCGGTGAGCACCGCTCCCTGAATAGCGGCCCCGACGGCAACCACTTCGTCAGGGTTCACGCCTTTGTGCGGCTCTTTGCCAAAAATCTTGGCCACCCGCTCCTGCACCGCAGGCATCCGCGTCATACCCCCTACCAGGACAACCTCATCGATTTGCTGGGCAGAGAGTCCCGCGTCTTTCAGGGCCGTGAGGCAGGGCGAGTCCAGGCGGTTGAGCAGGTCAGCGCACAGCGCTTCCAGTTTGGCCCGCGTGAGCTTTATGGTCAAATGTTTCGGCCCGCTCTGATCCGCGGTAATGAAGGGCAGGTTGATCTCGGTTTCCATCGAAGACGACAGTTCACACTTGGCCTTCTCGCCTGCCTCTTTCAGCCGCTGCAGGGCCATCCGGTCGGTGCGTAGATCAACGCCCTGATCCTTTTTGAATTCATCGGCAAGATAGTCGATAATGGATTGATCGAAATCGTCGCCTCCCAGAAACGTGTCCCCGTTCGTTGCCTTGACCTCAAACACGCCGTCGCCGACTTCAAGGATGGAAACATCAAACGTTCCACCTCCCAGGTCGAACACCACGATCTTTTCGTCCTTCTTCTTGTCGAGCCCGTAAGCCAGCGAAGCCGCAGTCGGCTCATTGATAATCCGCTGCACATTCAATCCGGCGATCCGACCGGCGTCTTTTGTTGCCTGCCGTTGAGAATCGTTAAAATACGCAGGTACCGTAATCACCGCATCAGAAACCGTTTCGCCAAGATAATCCTCGGCCGTTTGTTTCATTTTCTGCAAGGTGAAGGCTGAAATCTCGGGTGCGCTGTATTGTTTTCCGCGGCTCTCAACCCAGGCATCGCCACTCTCGGATTTGACCACATGGTAGGGCAGCAGTTGTTTCGCTTTGTCCACCTCTTTATCTTCATAGCGGTGGCCGATGAGGCGTTTAATCGAAAAAATCGTATTTTCCGGATTGGTCACGGCCTGTCGGCGGGCAATCTGCCCAACGAGACGCTCGCCACTGTCGGAAAAAGCGACTACAGAAGGAGTCGTACGATTGCCCTCGGCATTCGTGATCACCGTGGGCTCACCACCTTCCATCACGGCCACAACGGAGTTTGTTGTTCCCAAATCAATCCCAATAACCTTTCCCATGCCTGTTCTCCTTATATCGAGAGCCCGCCCGTGCGACTCCCTTCGTACAGCACTTGTTAATCATCACCTCGCGCGTTGGCAACCGTTACGACTCTGATTCTTTCTCCCCTTCTTGCTGTGCCTGTGGCGCTGCTTTGGAAACGCTCACCATCGCCGGACGCAAGAGACGGTCATGCAGTTGATATCCGGACTGATGTTCGTCCAGCACGGTATTTGGAGCAAGCTCGGTATTTTCGACCTGTGCCACTGCCTCATGCCGACTCGGATCAAAGGCCTCTCCCTTGGCCTTCACCCGGCTTACGCCGTGCCTGCCTATGGTGTCCAGCAGCGACCGCAAGACTAATTCGACTCCCTCAACCAGCGCCTGACTGCCTTCGTTCCCCTTGGCGTGTGCGACTGCGCGCTCCAGATTATCGATGACGGGCAGGATATCGCGCAGCAGCGGTTCACTCGCAAAACGCAGGGACTCATTTTTCTCCCGCTGCATCCGACGTTTGAAATTTTCCAGTTCGGCCCGTTCTCTGAGCAACAGGTCGTAGTTCTCCTTGGCGAGCGCTTCTTGCGCTACGAGTTGTGCCCGTACAAGAGTCAGTTCATCAGGCATATCCTGATCGGTATGTTCATCGTGTTCCGCGTCCTCAACACCCCCTAGTGCTTCACTCCCCTGTCCTTCCAACTCATCCTGATTGCCTTCTTGCTCCTGGCTCCCGCTTTGCCCATTGGCGGCCTCGGATGCCCCTTCAAACGCTGTTTGGCCCGACACGCGACTGGTCGTTTTCTCCTGTTCTTCTGGCTGACCGTTTCCCTGTCTTTCCATACATTCCCTCATTATTCCTAGCTCTCCCGCCGGACTCTTCTCACCGTCCTCTTTGTTCGCTTTTTCATGTGTTTATGGTAGGGAAGATAGAGAAGTTGCAGGGAATGTAAGAATCACCCCCCGGACTGTCAAGCCGCATATGCAAGAAGAACGCACCTCCGCTATTGTTCTGCGTACACGAGTACACGGAGAATCGGATAAGATCGTTACCTTCCTCACCCAGGACTGGGGGAAGATTACCGGCATAGCAAAAGGGGCAAAACGCTCACGACGACGGTTTGTCAACGTTCTTGAACCGTTCACCCATATTCGCCTGAGATTCCGGCCAAGTCGCTCTGACGACCTGGCCTTTATCCTGGGCTGCGAGCTGGTCCAAGCGTTTCGCCGTCCGAGTCAAGACCTCCAGCGCTTTGCCCTGGCGAGCTATATCGTTGAGCTGACAGACGTCATGGTGGCAGGGAGGGAGGCCGGCCAGGAAATCTACGCCCTCCTCTTGCACGCTTTAGCTTCACTTGAAGAGTCATCTTCTCTCTCATCTTTGTTTCTGTCGGCTTTTGAGTTGCGCCTCCTGGTTGAGGTTGGCTATGCCCCAAACCTGAGGACCTGTCACGTATGCGGGACCTCCATATCACCGCGCGAAACGGACGGGCCGGCCCTGCTCTTCTCGCCGAGTCTCAGCGGCCTGCTGTGCCCGCGGTGCGACACGCAGGGAGGTGCAACCTTTCGCCTTTCTCCTGCAACGCTCAGCCTCCTCCAGACCTGGCTGGCAAGTGAGTACCCGCCCGGCGTATTCCCTGCTGACAGGTCGCCGCGCATCTACCAGGAAACGCGCTCCCTGGTGTCACGTCTTTTGGCCCAGCATTTACCTCGGCCCCTCAAATCACTCGCCTTTCTTGAGCACATAGATGTTTCGCCCGCGGCCGCTGTCCCTGGTCAGGCCGCTTGCATTGACGATGTCCAGAGTGGGTGATAGGGCTGCTCGCCGAGGCAAGGCTCGACCCCCTTCCGTCATGACGGCTGGAATCCTGGCCATACAAACGCAATAAGTAAGCGCAACGCATGGATACCAAAGCACAAAACGGGCTGCAAAAACAGCAGAAACGACCACGGCGCAACCGCTATGTCTACTCTTTTGGCGGGGGACAAGCCGATGGAAAAGCCAGTCTCAATTGGCTCCTCGGTGGGAAAGGCGCAAATCTGGCGGAAATGGCCGGCCTGGGTCTGCCCGTTCCACCCGGTATGACCATCACGACCGAAGTCTGTACCCATTATTATACCTATGGCCATACGTATCCGCCGGAACTCTCACAGCAGGTTCGGACGGGTTTGCGGCGTATCGAAAAAATCATTGGACGGCGTTTTGGAAATGCGACTAATCCACTGCTCTTGTCGGTCCGGTCGGGCGCCCGCGTTTCCATGCCCGGCATGATGGATACGGTGTTGAACCTCGGCCTCAATGACAAGACGGTGCAAGGTTTGATTCAGCAATCCGGCAACCCCCGCTTTGCCTATGACTGCTACCGTCGCTTCGTTCAGATGTACGGTGATGTCGTCCTCGGCCTCAAGCCGCAATCAAAGGCAGAACGGGACCCCTTTGAGCGTATTATTGAGGAGAAAAAAATAGCACAAGGCATAGAGCACGACACACAATTTACGGCAGAGGACCTCCAAGCACTCGTCTCAGCATTCAAGGCTCTTATCCTGGAACGTTTGGGTCTTCCGTTTCCCGATGACCCGCACGATCAACTCTGGGGCGCGGTCGGCGCAGTGTTCAGTTCGTGGAATAATAACCGCGCGATCGCGTATCGAAGGATTGAAAACATCCCGGACGAATGGGGCACCGCGGTCACGGTTCAGGCCATGGTGTTTGGCAACTCAGGGGATGATTGTGCCACCGGCGTCGCCTTTACCCGCGACCTGTCCACCGGTGCACCCGACCTGAACGGCGATTTTCTCATTAACGCCCAAGGGGAAGATGTCGTTGCCGGCATCCGCACCCCCCAGCAGATTACCCTCTCAGCCTCACGCCAGCGCGCCCAACGGGAAGGGTATTCAGAAGATGAGCGGAAAGAACGCTACCCGGCCCTGGAAGAGCAGATGCCGGCCTGCTTCGATCAGTTGAAAGAGATCGCGCAAACGCTTGAATCTCACTACAGTGACGCCCAAGATATCGAATTCACCGCAGAGCACGGTCAGTTGTGGATGCTCCAAACGCGAACGGCCAAGCGAACGGCGGCGGCAGCCGTCCAGGTCGCCGTAGACATGGTCTACGAAGGTCGTATTGATGAAGAGCAAGCCATCCTTCGGGTCGCACCAGCTCAGCTTGACCAACTGCTCCATCCCATTCTTGACCCCGGTGCACCAAAGGAAGCCGTCGCCCGTGGCTTGCCCGCCTCTCCGGGAGCCGTCAGCGGAGAAGTGGTGTTCTCCGCTGAGGATGCCGAAAGGGCAGCGCAAACCAGTCGACAGGTGATCCTGGTTCGGATTGAAACCTCACCGGAAGACATCAATGGCATGAATGCCGCAGAAGGTATCCTCACCGCACGCGGCGGCGCGAGCTCGCACGCAGCCCTGGTGAGTCGTGGTATGGGGAAGTGTGCCGTCGTCGGCTGTGAGGCGCTCGACATCGATTACGTCCAGGAAGAGATACGGGTGCGTGGCACGGATATCGTCATCCGAGCTGGCGATTTGGTAACCTTGGATGGCTCAACCGGAGAAGTCTTTCAGGGATACGTTCCAACCAGTGAGCCGAGCGTGGAAAGTCCGGCCTTCAAAGCCCTCATGACTTGGGCGGACCGTACCCGTCGCCTGCGTGTCCGAGCGAATGCCGATACCCCACATGATGTGCAAGTCGCCCGGTCTTTTGGCGCGGAGGGGATAGGCCTGTGTCGAACGGAACATATGTTCTTTGAGGGTGATCGTATTGATGCCGTCCGAGAGATGATCCTGGCTGATGATACGATCGGGCGCATCCGCGCCCTAGAAAAAATTGTTCCGATGCAAAAGGCAGACTTTATCGGTATTTTACGTGCGATGGAGGGGCTGCCGGTGACGATCCGTCTCTTTGATCCACCCCTGCATGAGTTTTTGCCTCAGACGGATAAGGACATTGACGAGTTGGCTGCGAAGCTGAACATTCCAGCCGGACGCCTCCGAACAAAACGGAACGTTTTGCACGAACTGAATCCGATGTTAGGGCATCGGGGCTGTCGCCTGGGCATCACATTTCCAGAAATTTATGAGGCCCAGGTAACGGCGATTATGGAAGCCGCTTGTGAACTGACACGAGCAGGGGTGAACGTTCTCCCCGAAATCATGATTCCCCTGGTTGGATATAAACGAGAACTTGAAATCTTACGAAAACGAGTTGCGCATGTGTGCGCTGAAGTTATCTCATCCCAAGGCGCGACACCGCATTATTTGATTGGAACGATGATAGAAGTTCCACGTGCAGCCCTGCGAGCAGATCACATTGCAGAAGTCGCCGACTTCTTTTCCTTTGGGACAAACGACTTGACACAAATGACACTTGGGCTGAGCCGAGACGATTCCGGGAGATTTCTGCCTGACTACGTCTCACAAGGGATCTTCCCTCAGGACCCATTTGCCTCCCTCGACCTCGCTGGCGTCGGCCAGCTTGTCAACCTTGCCGTCCAAAAGGGACGCGCCGTCAGAGAGGGATTAAAAATGGGGATCTGCGGCGAACATGGAGGCGACCCGACCTCGGTTGAGTTCTGTCACAACATCGGCTTGGACTATGTGTCCTGTTCGCCCTATCGCGTGCCGATTGCGCGTCTCGCCGCGGCACACGCCGTCTTGAAGGAACAGATGGCGAACGAGCAGCGAGCTTCGCGGAAAGCATCAGCCAAGCCATCAAGCACCGTCCGTGCGCAAGGGTGAACCCACCGGGGCTGGCGCAGCAGGCATATTCTCACACCGAGGTCTCTTTTCGGCATGACCACTTTGAGCGTGAATGGGGAAACTCGCGTCATCGGGATTTTCGGCCACCCCATTGCCCACACCCGCTCACCAGCCATGCATAATGCCGCCTTCCGAGCGCTGAGCTTACCCTATATTTATATTCCCTTCGCTGTCTCTCCTTCTGCGCTCGGGAAAGCAACCTCCAGTATTCGCTCCCTGAATCTTGTCGGGGTCAACGTCACCGTCCCCCACAAGGAAAAGATTCTGCGCTATCTGGATGAACTCAGTCCAGCGGCCAGCCTGTATCGAGCCGTCAATACGGTCATCAATCGGCACGGCTCCCTCTACGGAGAGAACACCGATGGGCAGGGATTTTTACGCTCGCTTGCGGAACGCAGACGCTCGGTACGAGACCGCGAGGTTGTGCTGATTGGCGCCGGCGGGGCAGCCCGGGCCGTTTTGGTTGCACTCATTCAGGCAGGCAGCGCACAGATTACCATTACCAACCGAACGCAGGCCAATGCGAAAAAGCTGATACGGACGTACCAATCGCTGGGCCCAACACGGCTCGTTGCTGCATCGCTGGATGCGCTCCAAGACCCCGCCCACCTGAAACGCGCCGCTCTCGTTGTGAACAGTATCCCGCTCGGACTCCACGACGCCACCTTCCCCGCTCTCGACTACGGGGCGACGCCACGCCGATGCCTCTTTTATGATTTGGTCTATCGTCCTCAGCCAGGCGTCTTCTTGCAACGCGCCCATCACGCCCAGCGCCCGACACTGGACGGTCGCCGCATGTTATTGCACCAAGGCGCACTCGCATTCGAGCTCTGGACCGGCCACCCGGCCCCACTCAGGGTCATGTCGAGTGCGTTAACCCGGTCGCTCACCGTCCCGGCGTAAGTTATCTGTCTGTAAGCCTGCCGAACAAGCGCGTGACCCGACGGTGAAGGCCGAAAGTAACGGCGTTACCATCACCGTCATGGACAATACCACCACCATCGATGTGGCGGGCACGCACACGGCCAGCACTTTGCTTTCAGCGGCAATACCGGAAATATGCTTGGACTCCCTGAAGCACTTTCCAGTGTGCTCATAAAGACGGGGAGTAACGACACGGAAGAGAGTGGAGAGCCGATCGGTTAACCTCGTGCGTCAGCCAAAAGCGCCCGCGCCTCTTCTGACCCAATGACGTACTGCTCGGCGCAGAATTCACACGCGGCCGAGATTCGGCCCTCTTTCTCAAGCAGTTCTTCTACTTCTTCATCGCCAAGGGCAACAATAATACCGTGAACGCGTTCGCGCGAACAGCGACACGCAAAGCGAACCGACATTTCGTCCAGGAGCGTTGGTGAAAAATTGGCGAGCACCTGCCTCAGGATGTCCCATGCCGAGAGTCCGTCACGCACCATCTGGCTGACCGGCCTCGTCTGGGCCACCACCTCTTCTATGCGAGCCAGCGTCGCGTCATCCGCGTCTGGCATAGCCTGGATGATGAAACCACCGGCAGCAGAGACGACTTCGTCAGGCCGGACAAAGACCCCCAGGCTCACCGCAGAAGGCACTTGTTCCGATGTCAGCAGATAGTTGGCAATATCTTGGCCAATTTCTCCCGACACAATCGGCAGGACGGAGCGATAGGGTTCTTTATCCCAATGCTGCCGTCGTACGACAGCCATGGTGCCCTCTCCAACAATGCCACCGACATCCAACTTGCCGTTTTTGACGGGGAGATTCGCCCGGGGTTGATAGACAAAACCACGGACTTCTCCTCTGGCATTGGCATCAGTCACCACCCCTTGGAGGAGTCCATTACCCATAAACTGGATAGAGAGCTGCTCCTCCTCTTTCATCATACTGCCAATGAGCAGTCCCGCGGTCATGACACGTCCGAGAGCGGCAGTCGCGGTGGGCGCAGTTTGATGACGGTCCCGTGCTTCTTCCGCAACACCAGTAGTCACCACGGCCAGGGCGCGGATGGTGTTGCTGGCAGCCGTTGCCTTTACCAACACATCGGCAGGAGTTGAACGATTCATGATGGGGTCAGACACGCACGTCTGAGGCGGATCGTTTTTTTTTCTTGGCAACAGACTGCTGACGGGAATGCAGGTCTAACGGAACAGTCTCTACGACCTCCAGTCCGTATCCCGGCAGGCTCACTAAACGGCGCGGAGAGTTCGTCAAAAGTCGCATCTTGCGGACGCCCAGATCGCGGAGAATCTGTGCGCCAATGCCATAATCCCGAAAATCCCGCAACTGAGAACCCGGATTCGTACTCGCTTGCTCCGCGTTCTTGTTGGTGTGTTTATCCGCCCGGCTCGTATCACGGAAGAGCTGCTCCCCCTGGCCTCCTTGGCGCAAGTAGAGGATGACGCCCTTCTCGGCTGCGGCGATCATGGCCATAGACTGCTGCAGAAGAGCGCTGGTATTCCCGAATGTATAGCCGAAGACATCTCCCGGCACATACTCGGCGTGCGGCCGAACGAGCACAGGCTCATCCGGGTCGATCTCGCCCTTGACCAGCACAAAATGCTCGGCTTCATCCACATCGCTGGTATAGACGTGGGCCGTGAATTCTCCTCCATACTGGGTTGGAAGGCGGGCCTCAGCAACACGATGGACCAAGGAGTCATGCTCAAGACGATAATGGATGAGGTCGGCAATCGTGGCGATTTTCAGTCCGTATTCAACCGCAAATTCTTCCAGGTCGGGCAGACGGGCCATCGTCCCGTCCTCTCGCATAATCTCACAAATGATCCCAGACGGGTCGAGGCCGGCCAAGCGGGAGAGGTCAACCGAGCCTTCCGTCTGTCCGGTGCGAACCAGGACGCCTCCCTTCCGTGCGCGCAGCGGGAACACATGACCGGGCACGACAAAATCTTCAGGCCGCGCGTCCTTCCGGGTAGCTGTCAGAATAGTGGTGGCGCGGTCCTCCGCCGAAACTCCCCGCGTCACCCCCCTTCGGGCGTCAAAAGATATGGTGAATGCTGTCCCAAGAGGAGCCGTGTTCTTGGCCACCATCATCGGCAGCCCGAGGGCGTCAATGCGCTCCTCCGCCATGGGCATACAGATCAACCCACGTCCGAGTTTTGCCATAAAGTTAATGGCTTCGGGCGTCACTTTTTCCGCGGCCATGCACAGATCGCCCTCGTTCTCCCGATCTTCATCATCCATGAGGATGATCATGCGTCCGGCCCGAATTTCTTCGATCGCTTCCTGGATCGATGCGATATGCGGGCTCTTATGATCGGGGGCACGCGAAGGGACCGAAAACATAATCGTTCTCTCTTCTCATAGATTTCAACGTTCTTACAGGAGCTTATAACTGGTGTCCTGACGATCTGTAAAGTAGCCGCATGCTCCTCATATGACCCCGAAGACTTGACCGTCCGACACGCGACAGATACATAGCACAAACACCTGCCTGCGGAGGGGTAGGCAAAAAAGATGCAAAGAGAGGGCTCTGGAACACGCTGAGAACAGGGGAAACGTGATTCCAGACAGGGCGTCAACACGTAAGGAGAAGGCTTATGCCAAACGTAACAATCCAAGGGCCGATTGACCTACGCCAGATCATTATCCGTCGGCCAGAGATGTTTCTCCGCGACCCGGATGGCATTAAACGCATCAGCGAGTATTATATCAATACCGAATGTACCAAACTGCTGCTCGAAGCGCTCGTGATAGAGCCGGGGAAAAAACAGCAGTTTTTTATCCAGGTGTGTAAAAAGAGCAACGGGGCCATGGTTCGCCTTGAGCCGACTTCCCCAGTAGAAAAAACGGCGGGAGTCAAGCGCCTGATGGGCCAAGTCGCGTTTGCCATCCGTTCACTGTTTCCAGGCTCGCGTTACGCGAAGACGAACATCGCAGACCATCTCCCGGACAATGAGGGAATGAAGAATTCCTCCCGAGGCGGGAAGAAACTCCGCGCCGTCGCCTGACTCTGTCTCCAGGAAACATCGGGACAGGAGGCGCTTCCGCCGGACTCGCGAGTTTGGCGGGCCTCTCTTTTCTCTATCAGCCTACATAAACCCCAGGGCCGTCATGCGTCTCACCGGGATTCCCGGCTTTCCCATCAGAACCAACCCCGGAGAGCACACCCTTTCCACCTGCCGCCAAGTCATGAGGCCGGACGCTCCTCACCCTTTTCTCTTCGATGAAGGAAAACTCGAGAGTCAGGCTACGGAAAAACAAACAAGCTCCGCCCCCAAGCGGCCAGGGCGAAACCCACCTTGAATGGAGTGGGCAGCGTCACCCGACGTTGGAACACATTGAATTGCTGCAATTCAATTCTTTTGAGCAGTCCATGATAGATGAGCCGCATCGCTTCTGCGGCAACAAGAGAGCGGCGATCTTGACGGTCCAATAAGCTGACCGCCCGGCTATAATACTCCTGAGCGCGTTGGCTCTCGAAGGTCATCAGCTTCAGAAATGCGGCGTTGTACTCATGACTCAGGAGTTCCTGCTCCGAGTATGTGAACCGTTCCAGGTCTTCAAGCGGCAGGTAAATCCGACCCCGTTGAGCGTCTTCGCCCACATCCCGCATAATATTTGTCAGTTGAAACGCGATACCCAGATTAATGGCGTAGTCGCGTGCTTGCGGTGATTGGTAGCCGAAAATTTCTATGCAGACGAGGCCGACCAAAGAGGCCACCCGGTAACAGTATTCATATAATTCCGAGAACGTCCGGTAACGAGTCCGACTGAGATCCATGGCAACACCATCGATAATGCCGGCCAGGTGTTCCTGCTGGATGGGAAAGCGCCGCACCGCATCGGCCAAGGCGCGCGAAATGGGATGGCGCGGGGTCCCCGCATAGCAGCAGGTGAGTTCCTCTCGCCACGTGTCCAGGAGCTGGACGAGTCGTTCTTTTCGGTTCTGGGGTTGTTTCCCGTCAGCGGGGGAGAGGTCCTGATCCGCGATATCATCTACGAATCGGCAGAAGGCATACAGCGCGCACAGCGCATTATGCCGCTCCCGGGTCAGGAGCCGAAACGCATAGTAAAAATTCGACGAACTGCGCTGGGTAATATCGCGGCAATAGGCGTACGCATCCGCGAGCGAGCCTGCCTCTGGTGAGGGCGAGAGTCCTGCCGCAGGCCGCTCCCGAAACATGCCGGCGTCCTCACTCATGTTGCCTATCCGACTGCCCTCTACTCGTCCGCCTAGGCCGCTACGGTCTGTCTGGATACGCCGGCTATCTTTTTCGCCTGGACGCGTGCCCACCCATCAGCCTCAAGAACGCTCTCCAGGTCTTTCACCGGCTGTGCGGTGTGGGATGTGAGGATCTGCTTATTGATGTCGGCGATATCGGTGAAAGCTATTTGTCCGGAAAGAAACGACGCCACCGCTACTTCGTTCGCGGCGTTAAGTACTGCGGGACACGTCCCCCCTCGCTCCAGCGCCGTATAGGCTAAACCCAGGCAGGGAAACTTGTCATAATCCGGTTCGACAAATTCGAGCTGTGCGGCCTCGGCGAGATTCAACTGCGGTAGATGCGTAAGCGGTAAACGGTCCGGATAGGCAAGAATGTATGAGATCGGCACCCGCATGTCAGGAATGCCTAACTGGGCCAGCACGGAACCATCCACATACTCCACCAGGGAGTGCACGATACTTTGGGGATGCACGATCACCGATACTTGCGTCGGGGGCAGGTTAAAAAGCCAACGCGCTTCAATGACTTCCAGCCCTTTGTTCATGAGCGTTGCCGAGTCAATCGTAATTTTATTACCCATCTTCCAGGTCGGGTGCTGTAGCGCTTCTTCTATACGGATAGTCTGAAAGTCTTCAGCCGGGCGGTGTAAAAACGGCCCGCCGGAGGCGGTTAGAATAATCCGCTTGACCTGTTCCTGTTTATGTCCATGCAGGGCCTGAAAGACCGCATTATGTTCACTGTCAACCGGCAGGAGTTGCACGCCGTGCTGCGCCGCCTCACGCGTCATGAGCTCACCGGACACGACCAAGGCTTCTTTGTTGGCTAAGGCGACATCTTTGCCCGCCCGTATCGCCGCCAGGGCCGGAGGTAATCCGACGGCCCCCACCAGGGCGGCCATGACCATATCCGCGTCTGCATGCGTCGCGGTCGCGTGTAATCCGTCTGCCCCCCAGACGATATCTCCCTCGAAATCGGGCAGTTCGTGCCGTAGCTTTTTTGCATCCTCTTCTTGGGCGAGGGAGACCAAAAGGGGCTGGAAAGATTTGATTTGCTCGATGAGTTGCGTCAGGTTTTTGCCGGCCGCCAGGGCAACCACGCGAAATTTTTCAGGAAAGCGTCCAACAATATCGAGCGTTGACACCCCGATGGAGCCGGTTGAACCGAGAATGGCAATATGCTTCATCTTCTCCACCCCTCCTCTCACGGCACTTCAGGGTTCTCTACGCAACTCTCTCCGCAGTTCTCTACGCAACAACGGAATACTTTTCACCATGACCAGCATTCGTACCGAACGGGACGAGGGGCCGTCAAGCTCAGCCTGTTCATATATCCTGGATCGTTGCCCTTCTCACACACTCTGCTATCGTAGCCGCGGGCTGGATCAATCATGACTGCACGCTGCCACGTTTCTCTTTCCTTTCTTCTTGCGACCGCTCTATTCCTGACGCACGCGCCGAGTCTGAGCGCGGCACCATCTATCAATCGAGTCGCCTATATTGATCGCGCCGGCGACCTGTACACTATTCGGCCAGACGGGACCGGTCGCCAAAAAATGGCTTCTGGCGAAATGCTCCAGCAGGCCAGCTTCTCCCCCCGCTCGGTCCAGCGCAGTCGGGACTTTTACAGCTGGCCGGCCTGGTCGCCCGACGGACAGCGTCTGGCCAGCTTCCGGGTTGAGCTGAGTGGCGGCCAACTCACGGATGGCCTGTATATCTTCGACGCTCTCAGCGCCCGCATTCTCCATGCCTATAAAGAGCCTGGTCTCCAACCCATTTATGCCTATTGGTCACCCACGAGTCAGCAATTGGGCGTCCTTTTGGGTGGGCGAGGACCCTTTTCATTAAACCTCTGGCCACCATCAAGCGGCCAGCGCCCTCAAAGGGTTGCCCAGGGTGCGCCCTTTTATTTTCATTGGCGCGCGGATGGACAAGCGGTGCTCACTCATACCGGAGGAAATCGGGGAGGAGGGGCCGGCCCTGCCATTAGCGTCGTCACCATTCCTACTGGCGAACGGCATCTGCTCTCTCGCTCACCCTCGGTATTTGGACCACCGTCATGGTCTTTCGATGGCAAATGGCTCGCCTATGGCAATACGCGAGAAGGCCAGGAAAAAGCGGCGCTGATGATCGCTGCCGGCGATGGTAGTCAGCCTGAATCTGTCGCGCTTGTGCCCAAACGCATGGCCCTCGCATGGTCCCCAACTCAACATCTTTTGGCCATTGCCACCACGTCCTTTATCAGAGCCCCCCTCTTTGAGGAGGTACGCTTATTCGACGTGGGCTCAGGCGTGCTGCATCCCCTGATTCAAGAGCCTCTGGCCGCCTTTTTCTGGTCCCCGGACGGGACTCGTATCCTGTATGCCAAACGTAACCCGGATCGCGCACACTGGACCTGGGTGGTCGTAGACGTCCACAGCCGAACATCCTTTCCGGTGGTCAATTTCATTCCGTCTCGTCCCCAGATCCTGGTTTTCCAGTATTTCGACCAGTATGCGCTTTCGCATCGCCTCTGGTCTCCGGACGGCCAGTTTTTTACTTTTAGCGGGCATACAGATCCCAACCCAAGCCCGGGCCCAGGCATTCGGAGCCCGTCCGTCTATATCGTCCCGGTTACGAAGGATGCAACACCGCAGCGGCTTTCAGACGGCCATATCGCCTTCTGGTCTCCTCAATAGGGGCCACCTTCCCACAGCCGCGTCTGCTCCCGGCGCAAAGCTGACGAAAAAATAGGCGCTGCTTAAAATCCAGTCAGCAGCAGCAGGCCCGCAGGTTCTCTCGGAGCAAAAAAATCAAGCAGATTCAGCATTTTCCGGTCGGCATTCTTTTTGCCTACTACGAAGGACTACCCTCGCCTGCTGTTGCTAATACGGGGCAATCGGCAACGGTCATATTTGGTCCTTAGGCGTGAGGGAAGGAGGAATCTACCGTGAAACTTTTTCGGAAGACGCGACAATCCGCCTGGTGCGGGTGGAGAACATACTCACTCGGTTTACTCAGCCTGCTCGGTACAGCCGTACCAGCCTGGGCCGAGGAAACAGCAACGCTCGATAGCGGAGACACCGCCTGGATGATTACCGCCACGGCACTGGTGCTCTTCATGACCCTGCCGGGCTTGGCATTATTCTATGGCGGCCTGGTGAGGACCAAGAATGTCCTGTCAGTCCTGGGCCAATGCCTGGCAATGGCCGGGGTCATGACCCTGCTCTGGATCATCTATGGCTATAGCTATGCCGCCACCGAGGGGAACGCCATCATAGGAGACGCCTCCAAGCTCTTCCTCAAGGACCTCAGGGTCGATTCCCTCAGCGGCACCATACCCGAGTCGGTCTTCCTGACCTTCCAGATGACCTTTGCGATCATCACGCCGGCGCTCATCGTTGGGGCTTTTGCCGAGCGTATGAAGTTCAGCGCCATGTTGATCTTCATGATTATCTGGTTCACCTTCAGCTATGTCCCGATCTGGCATATGGCCTGGGGCGGCGGCCTGTTCGCCGGTTGGGGCGTGCTGGACTTCGCCGGCGGGACTGTCGTGCATATCAATGCCGGGGTCGCCGCGCTGGTCGTCTGCGTCATGATCGGCTCGCGCACTGGCTACCCCACCGAGCCGATGCGACCCCACAGCCTCGTCCTGACCGTGGTCGGAGCCGGGATGCTCTGGGTGGGCTGGTTTGGCTTTAACGCCGGCAGTGAGCTTGCCGCCGACGGCACAGCCGGCATGGCCCTGCTCGTCACTCAGGTCTCCACCGCCACGGCAGTCGTTGTCTGGATGCTCATTGAGTGGCTCCGGCATGGCAAGCCGAGCATTCTCGGTATGGCGACCGCCGCGGTAGCAGGCCTGGTCGCCATTACACCGGCCAGCGGTACAGCAGGCCCCATGGGTGCGATTCTGATCGGCGCAGCCTCAGCCTTTCTGTGCTATCTGGCCGCCACCACGATAAAACGGTCCTTCGGCTATGACGACAGCCTCGACGTCTTCGGCGTTCACGGCGTAGGTGGCATTGTTGGAGCGATCCTGACCGGTCTGTGCGCAGCCGAATTCATGGGCGGCGCCGGGCTCGATGAAGCCATGAGCGTCGCAGCCCAGATCACCGAACAGGTCAAGAGCGTTATCGTCACTATCATCTGGAGTGGTGTGGTCTCTGTGATCGCCTATTTTGTCGCCAATGCCCTCACCGGAGGGGCTCGCATCAGCGAAGAGGGTGAACAGCAAGGTCTCGACCTGACCGACCACGACGAGAGCGGCTATATCGCCTGAGGCGACTTCACATATCCGGGCCGGTTCCAGACTGGCCCGGATTTCTCGCCCCTCTCGACTGGCTGCTACATCCGACACATGAGAGCACATCACGGCGCTGTGTAGCGCGTCTCTCTCCTCCTTGAGGAGTGCGAGCTCCCCGGCCGCTTGGGGCAGGCCCGTATCCTTCCCGACAAACGCGGACTGGCACGGCTACAACGTATCGTGAATGGCGCTAGAGCGTTTTACACTGTCGTGTAGCGTATAGGGAGGGGGGCGTGGTAGGCTACGAGGGGCCAGGGGGGCATATGCAAGCGTATTCGATGGATCTCCGGGAGCGCGTGGTAGCCGATCGGGTGGCG
>MKWU01003706.1_pt1 | contig 19551 bp, 10 predicted proteins | sample 809101 | NCBI WGS metagenome assembly MKWU01 (sample SAMN05860141, study PRJNA318959) | sponge metagenome | host: Aplysina aerophoba | place: Slovenia: Piran, Adriatic Sea, Gulf of Piran | collected 2013-05-07
GAGGGCAAGGAGGCGTTCGAGGATTTGCTCGTCGGTGATGTCTGGCGGCCATCCGTAGGCGGCAAAGACGGCGGCGTCGAGGTTTTGGTGGAGGTTGTCTAGCCAGGTGGGGCGTTCGTTGTAGAGGGTGGTGAGAGTTCGCTTCTTCAACTGGTTGGCGGCCTCGTCGTCGACGGGTAGGAGGCGGGGCGGGAGCGAGGGGATGGCGTCGGGGACCTCGCGGACCCACTCGGGCGGGTTGAGCCAGAGCCGGCGCTTCTCGTCGAGCTCGCGTGCGGCTTCGCCGATGGCTTCACAGTGCCGGCACTGCTCCGGCGTCAGGGCCTCGTCGGGGGCGTTGAGCGGCCAGGGGAAGGGGAAGGTCTCGAAGGTCGTGGTCGGCGTGTAGCGGGGGTCGTTGCCGACACCGAGCCATGTGCATAGCCGAAGCGACCATAGCTCGTGTGGTCTGGAATGAAGGACTCCGAAGGCAAAGTCGTCATCGCGAGCAACGACACTCGTAGCGCTATCAGGCAAGGTTGGATGGGCTTGCCAAACGAACACTCGGTGCTTCGAATGCCTTGGTGTCACGATGAATCGCTCTAGCCGTGCAATCGCCGCCCTCATCTGAGGGCGAGGGCGCTGATGAAGCCACCAATGCTCCCTCGAAAACTTGTCTCGGTTGCTGGCACGCAAAGGCTTGACGCTCTCTTGGACGTGAGCGAACGGTGAAGCAAAATCAGCAGCTTCTACCTCTGTCATTTCAGTTCCGAAGTCGATGATGAAGCCGTCATTTGGACGCCTAGTGATGTCCATCGCAATCACACGTGGGACGACGACATCGGCGTTAGGCCGGCCATTGACGTTTGCGGGTTCTTGAAGCATTGTGCGTGCTGTTGGTCCGGAGATGTCGAATTTGCCCGCTTTCTTATCACCCTCAAAGCAGATTTCCGCGCTCTCGATCAGTCGCTTGGCCGGAGTCAGATCGATCGCCTTCGTCAGGTCTGCATTGATTTCTGCGACGTCTTCGTTGTTGAGTTGAACCTCTGCCTCAGTCCCGTCGTCTTGGAGGACGATCGAAACACGAACAGCAGCTCCTTCGACCGTCCATGGTTCATCGGACCACGCAGCAAAGATGTTTCCAGTAGTTTTGATGCGATCAAGAACGACTCGGTTCACCCCGCCGCGTATTGAGTTTGTGGCAAGCAGCCCCGCCCGTGCCGAGCGTTTTGTTGCGATTTGTCGGCGTGACATCTCATGCCAGTAACAGACAAGGTCGCTGCCGTTCGGCACAGAGTCCCTGTACATTCTGTACAAGTCATCGACAAAACTGTCACCTAGCGAGCCTCGCAACAGGTAATTGCCCAGGAAAGGCGGATTGCCGACGATGAACTCGGCCTCGGGCCAGGTGGCGGGTATGGGGTTGCCCTCTTCGTCGTAGGCGAGGATGGCGTCTCGGAGTTCGATGTTGTCGAGCGGTTGGAGGACAGGGTCGCTCGGGGTACCGTAACCGTGGTCGCGCATCCACTGGATCTGTCCAATCCAAATCGCCACGCCAGCCAGCTCCTTCGCGTACGGATTGATCTCGATACCGAGCAAATTGTGTGGTCCCATCTGCGGGAACTCGCCGGTGATGCGCAGGCGCTGGGCGCCCCAACGGATGGCCTTTTGTTCAAGGTCCTTGAGCAGTCGGAGGGTGACGTAGAGGAAGTTGCCGGAGCCGCAGGCGGGGTCGAGTACGCGCACGTCGCGGAGGCGATCGAGGAAGCTGCGCCACTCGGCCTCGGCGCTGGTCTCCCATTTGGGCAGGTTGGCGCGGCGCAGGCCCTTGCGGGTGAGCGGACTGGGCTCGCGGTCCTTCATCAGCCCGTCGACGCGTTCCTGCATGGCGGCGAACTCGCGGCGCAGCGGGGTCATCACGACGGGCTCGACGACCATGAGAATCTTCTCGCGGTCGGTGTAGTGCGCGCCGAGTTGTCCGCGCTTGTCGGGGTCGAGTCCGCGTTCGAAGAGCGTGCCGAGGATGGCGGGCTCGACCTGCGACCAGTCCAGCGTCGAGGCCTCGGCGACGGTGCGCAGCTCGTCGCGGGTGAACCTGAGCGCGGAGTCGTCGTCGAAGAGTCCGCCGTTAAACCATTCGATCCGCTGCGTGCCAAAGAATCGCCCTGATTCCCGGTCCGACATCAGCCGAAACAGGTCGGCGAGTCCGTTGGTGAACTCGTCCGGGGCGTCCTGGCGGGATTCGATCAGATCAGTCATCAGCCTGCGCGGCAGTAGTCCGACATCCTCGGCGAACAGGCAGAAGAGGACGCGGTTGAGGAAGTGCGCAACTGTTTCGGGTTCGTATCCGCGATCTTGCATGGAGCGGGCGAGGTCGGCAAATCGCGAGGCGGCGACCTGGGTGACTTCGTCGGGAGTCTGGCGCGGGCGCAGCTTGGCCGGCTCGATCATCACCGCGCGCAAGATGTCGAGCGCATCCCTCGTTGGGTCGCCACCGGCGGCCAAGTCGTCGAGGGTGATCTCGTAGACCGCTGGGCGCGTGTTGGTGAAATTGGTGTGGACCTCGATGCGGTCCATGTCGCTGACGACGAGGGCGGGCGGGTTTTCGAGATCTTCGCGGTAGTCGAGCAGTTGTCGATAGGCGGCGGCAAGGTCGGCGCGGTCACCCTTGTATTCCCAGCCGAAGTGTCCGCGCTTCCAGACATCGGCCCAGCCCTGACCACCGGTGCTGAGTCGCTCGGTGCCGGCCTCGAAGGTGTAGGACTCACCGGACGGGTCGGCCTCAGCCGGCGTGGGCACGCCGAGCAGTCGGCAGAGGTCGATGAAGTGCTCCTGCGAGGAGGCACGCTCGCGTCGGGCGTTGTCCTGCCACTTGGCGGCGAAGTCGGCGGCAGAAAACCGCCGGAGATTCATAGCCATTGAGCCGATACCAGAGCCGCGTTGCGGGTCTCAGTCGCCACGAATGCGGCGCAGCTCCGCCTCCAGTTGGCGGACACGCCGCTGAGATTCGACGCGCGCGGCTCGCTCTGCGTCTGCCCGCGCACGTTCATCTGCAAAGGTCGCGATGTGTCGACCGCTGATCGGCTCGTGCCAGCCGACCCGTCCGGCCTGCCAGCGGAGGTTGAGGCCGAGCGCTTCGCTGTAGCCCTCTAGGCCGCCGTTGTCGAGCGTCTCTACGGGGATCGGCTCATAGCGCCCGCCAACCAGACGATCGCCGCCTAACCGCGCCCCGTGAAACTCGCCGGTCTCGTCGAAGCGCCAGTACTCCCCGATCCCGAAGAATTCGTAGTCGTCACGCTTGGAGCCGACATCGATCGGGCCCGTGCTGGCCGAAGCGATCTCAAGCACGAAGTCGGGTGGCTTGCCTTGTTCTGAGATCACATAGCCGTTGCTCGAGCGGTAGGACTCGGGATCGACATCGAAGGCGATCAGCAGGTCGGGATAGCGTGCCCGTTCCCGGAAGCTGTCCAGGTCTTGCACGATCCAGCGATCGGCCGTCACCAATAGCGTCTTCGGGTCAGCCCCCTGGTCGATCAGGTGTTGGGCCAAGTGGTGCGCGTTGCCCGCTTGGTGCAGATGGTCGTATGCGGTCACTTCATCGGGCTCCCGCCTCGGAATGTCGGGCAGCCGCAATCGGCGATAGCCTTCGGTCTGCTTGGCGGTCGTCATGGGTGTCCTCTGCTTGGCATGGTACCGCAGTCAAGCACGGCGGTCTCCGGTCTGGCCGGGCTCGAGTTGCTTCGTCGCCCGCCGCCTGGTCGGTACCCTGTGCACTGGACTCCCGCGCGGCGATGCCGGAATGCGCAGACGATCGTCGGCACAGCTAATGGGTTAGTCGCCCACAAGCGCGCCTAGGATCCGTGCCTCATCCTCTACAGGGCGACCTCCCAAGAGAAAGTTCGCAGTTCAGTACACGACGGTCCACCAAACTTCCTCCACAGTACTTCCCAAGGGCAAGAACTTTTGAGTTGGAAATGCCCCAAGGCCCGTACACCGGGTCTACAGTCGTACTCCGTACATCACACGGCGCGTAACAGACCTGATTACAGACAGCAGGATCGGTCGATCCAATAGTGATTGCAACGCGCTACTCAGGTGTTCGGAACCCGTTGCGCGGCGTCGAGGATGCGTGATTACCCAAGAGCCTTTCCATGATGCCTCTCTCACTCGCATCGATTTGATTGAGCAGGAAGTGTCGCTTCTGTGCAAATTTGGCGCCATCGGGATGTAGACAGCGTGTGTTTCGGGAGATTGGCCACCATTCGCTCTTCACAGCCCTAGGCTTGCGCCATGCCTACGGCTTGTCACAACTGCGGGTTCGAGCTAACGACCGAGACCGAATGCCCACAGTGCGGTGCGCGCACTGCTGAGGTAGAAGCACCGTCTCTGGACGCCGACTCGTTGGCAGTGCACCGGTCTGACCAGCTTGACCAGCTGCGGGTGATGGTTCGTGCCCAGGCAGCAGAGATCCAGGCGCTGTCGGAACGACTCGACGCGCTGGAGGGGAAGAGCAGGGCGGCGCCCCCGGTGCAGGCACCGACCCTTGAACTTAGAAGCACCGCCGTGTCTCAACCGCCTGCCGAATCCTCTGAGACACAGGATGCTCCACGGCCCACCGCCGACACACCAGGAACAGAAACAAAGCCGAACGAGGTGTACGGGTTTGTTCGCAATCGGGAACAGTATCGGGCGAGAGCCCCAATTCAAGCGGCCGACAGCACTGCACCATCCTCGCGATTGACGCCGTCAACAGGCCCTTCAGCAGAGGTGTCGGCAGACGATGCGTGGGAGTGGTTGGTTGGCGGCAACTGGCTGGCTCGCGTTGGGATCGTGGCGCTGGTCCTTGGTGTTGCCTTCTTCATCAGCCTCGCTATCGATCGAGGTTGGCTGGGCGAAACCGAGCGCGTGATCCTGGGAGCGTTGTTGGGCCTCTCCTTGTTGGCGGCTAGCGAGTACTACCGGACCCGCTACGGCATTTGGGCACAGACGGTGGGCGGTGGTGGTCTGGCCATCCTCTACTTGGCGGTCTGGGGCGGGTTTGCCTTGTACGAGCTTTACCCACCACTCGTGGCCTTCAGCATGTTCATCCTGATCACTACCGGGGGCGTAGCGCAGGCATTGCGCCACGATTCGGTCGGACTAGCGGTGTTTGCCACTCTTGGTGGTTTCGCGACTCCCCTGCTGCTGCAGGAGCGATTGCCCGAAGAGTGGACGTTGCTCGCCTATGTCTTGTTGTTGGACATGGGCGTCATAGCACTGGCAGCGTTCCGAAACTGGCGCTGGTTCACTCTGTTGGCCTGGGTTGGATCGCTGATCCTCTTCGGTTTCTGGTACACGGAACTTGATCCGTCGATCGGTCTGGCTCAGGGTGGCATCTCTGCAGTCTTCATCATCTTCACCGCAGCCACGGTCTTGTTCCACATCATCCGGCGACAGCCGACGGCTGACCTCGACCTGCTGTTCCTGACTCTCAACGCGGTCGGCTACCTCTTGATCAGTTACGAGGTCATGTTCGACGACTACCGAGCCTGGATGGGAGGCTTTACCGCCTTACTAGCCGGGTTCTATGCGCTCATGCTCCTTGCATGCCGGCTGCGGACGGACACGCCACTCCTACTGTCTCCTCTGGCAGCGGCGTTGGGAGTTGGCTTCGCAGCTCTGGCTGTTCCGGTCCAGTTCGATGGAGCCTGGGTCACTGTGGCCTGGGGTCTGGAGGCGCTTGCGTTGGTCTGGCTGTCGTTCCGGATTCAGATGCGCGAGCTACGTTGGTTCGGCGTACTCTTGTTCATCGTGTCCGGTGGCTGGTTGTTGGTGTTCGACACGCCAGACGCATTCCGAGCCGACCTCACTCTGTTGCTCAATATGCCCATGCTTGCATACGCGTCGGCAGTCGTCCTGCCGGCATTGACTGTTTGGCTGCTTCGACGGCATCGAGAAGAAATGGAGGCCATTGAACTGCTGGCTGTACCTGCGCTGGCAGTAGGAGCAGCTCTGTATGCGACCCTCGCGATTCCCGTACAGCTTCACGGTGTTTGGCTGAGCGTGGCCTGGGGGATCGAAGCGTTGGCGCTGCTGTGGCTTTCATTCCGGCTGGATATCAAGCAGCTTCGTTGGTTCGGCTACCTGGTCTTCGCGGTCTCGGCGGTGTGGTTACTGGCCGTGGACACACCTGATGTCATCAGCCAGGACTTGACGCCATTCCTCAACCTGCCCATGCTCGGCTATGCCGCATCGTTTGTGCTGCCGGCGTTGGCCGCCTGGCTCTTGCATAGGAACGTCCGAGAGCTGCGACCCCAGGAAGAGGTTGTCGTCCAGGTCTTTCCAGTGTGGGCAGCACTCTTCGCCGCGATCACCATTCCGGCGCAGGTCGGCGGAGTCTGGGTCAGCGTGGCGTGGGCAGGTCAAGCGGTGATCCTGTTGACATTGTCGGCGCGACTACGACTGGACGTGCTGCGTTGGTTCACTTATCTGCTTCTAGGCACGATGATCGTTCGCCTGGCTGCAATCGATACTGGCAATGTTGATCTGGAGACATTCCTACCGATTGTCAACTGGAGGTTCCTGCCATTCTTCACGGGAGTCGCCAGCCTGTACGCCGCGCAGTGGTTTGCGCGCCGAACGGGCGTTGACTTCAACCATCCGAAGGCAAATGACGAGGTTCGGTACGCTGCGCCGATCCTGTTTGCACTGGCCACGCTGACGACCCTATGGATCTTGTCGGCAGAGGTTCTTGCCTCAGCCGACAGCGCGCTCTTCGACCTGAGCTACAGCGCGAGTGAGAACGTCTCGATTCTGGGTCTGACGCTGCTTTGGGGAATCTACGGCGCCGCGCTGATGCTGGCGGGCGTGCTGAGGCGTTGGCGATGGGTACGAGTGACCGGGCTGGCGCTGTTGATCGTGGCGGTGGTCAAGTTGTTCGCCTACGACTCGCAGGAGCTGGAGCAGGTCTACCGGGTGATTGCGTTCCTGGCTCTGGGCGCGATCCTGCTCGCCGGCGGCTTGCTCTACCAGCGCCACCGCCACGTGGTCCGAGGCTTCCTGTTGGATGATTAGTGTCCGTTCGCACTAGCTGAAGCTCGCCCCAGCTCAGGCCCGGATTGCTGGTTCGACATCGTCCAAGTAGTGCTGCTACCAAGCCGAGGATTTGCGCCGTAGGTCGGGAGTTTCCTTCGTGGAATCGACGGACCGAAGCCGACCCTGAACGGTGAGGACATACTCGACCCAGGCCGGCCAGTCATGTCAATCCCGGTTGAACATGCACGCCAAGTCTGCTCCGAAGTTACCTATTGCGGGTGTTTTCTGGGGAATTGTGAGGATCTGGCGCTGTTGACTGAGAATTTGCGTTGGAGGTGTTCTGAAACGTCCAGACTTGTCCAGATCTGGATAGAAATGTCCGGATTTCGTGCTTGTGCTTTTGCGAGTTGCTGAGAATCTCGGGGGGAAGTCTGATGGGTTGTGTTTGGGTCCCGTGAATCTCCTGAGTAGTTCACGGGGATTGGTCGACGCTCACTGTAGGCGCACGGACTGTTGGCTGATCGTTGGCTGGATGATTCTTGTGATGGCGTGCCCAATTGGGGCTGTCTCACTCGGCGGCGTTGGTTGTCAATGGCGTGACCAGCGGATTCTCATCCATCGCTCCTCCCTTGCAGAGACCGTTGCAAAAGGAGGTGTCACGGAGGGAGAAAGGGGGATGCCGGCCGGTGACCACCAGACCTGAGTGACGGACAGGAACCCACCTTTGCCCCAGCATCAAATGCGGGGCAGGCTTTCGGCATCTCGCCCGCAACGGGGGGAGATGCGGAGTGATGCTTCGGTCTCTCTCAGGTGAGCGGGTATCCCAACAGTCCCAACTCCTAGTCCCCGTTTTACACGGCGACCCGATCTAGTCGCGCCCGAGACATCACAATCAGATGGACCGCGCCACCGAGCAACGCGGCGACGGTCAGCAGCACACATCCCGCGCACACGGCGATTGTTCTCGACAGCCATCGGAAGGGATGAGAAGCCATCAAGAGGCAACTCCTGCTTACATCGGCTCTGTCAGACGAATTGGTCCATACCAAGAGGGAACGCGGCAGGTTTGCTTCCGGGAACGCCACTCCCGACACGCTTCAGTGGTTCTTTATCTCTCGGCCCGACTCGATCTGCGCAAGGGTCAGACAGCGTAGCTGCCCTGGGCAGACCTCAATCGGTGACAAGCCGCAGCACGTCCGCTGAGGTCTGAACAGCCGCTGAGACTGGTCTTCCTTGGTCATCGATTGAACTTCAGAACCGCATGCTAAACGAAGGGTCGTCATGTTCCGGGAGACAAGACAGCTAGCGTTTCGTTTGCTTGTAGCAATGTGACATGAAACTTGGCTCCGACGTTGGTTATTGTTCTGCAGCGATGTGCTTGTGCGTTAAGTTAAGACTCAACTGCGGAGCATAGTTGAATCCTGCATGACACGTATCGCTTACCGTGAAGTCGCTGTGACGCTGGCTTTGCGATCTCAGCCGGATACATAGAATCTGTCAATGTGTGTCGGTGTGACTTTCTATGAGACATGAATATGCGTCTAACGTGAGTTCAAATTGACCGCCGGAGACAGCATGCCAGTGGATCATGGACACGAATCCCATCGCGACACCCTGCGGGCTCGTGTGTCTGGGCTAAGTGATGCCTGGCTGCAGATCAACGGGAGCCTTGAGCTGCCCGACGTCTTGTCCGCTGTAGCGAACAGTGCTTGTTCTCTAGCAGACGCGACTTACGGCTCAGTGGTCACCGTCGACGACGAGGGGGCAGTGGAGAGCTTGACTTCGGTGGGCATGACGCCGACGGAACAGGAGGTGGTCCTGGCGACCCCCGACGGCGAACGGTTTTTCCAGTATCTGTTGGCCCAGCAGGGACCGCTGCGAGTGCGCAACCTCGAGCGCTCCATGCACGCAGCAGGGCTGGAGCGATTTCGATCGCCGTTAGGCGTGACGTCATTCTTGTGTACCCCGATCAGGCAAGGAGAGCGTTCGGTGGGGTTTATCTGCCTGGCTGAACGTCGCGGAGGTGAGGCATTCACTGAGGAAGATGAAGAACAGTTGGCGATGCTGGCTCCTCACGCAGCGCTCGTGATTATGAATGCGCGCCTGTTTGGCATAGAGCAGTCCGCGCGCAGTGACCTAGAAACGCTGATGCACACTTCTCCCGTGGGGGTCGCGGTCATCGATGCCGAGTCGCATCATGTGACGTTTCTCAACCGTGAACTGCAGGAGCTATTGGCGGAAGTCCCGGTAGTCGAAGGCGAGGCGCCCAGCTACATGGACCTTCTCGGATTTCGGCTGTCTAGCGGTCGTCTAGTGTCGCAGTCGGACTACCCGTTGATGGAAACTCTGATGAGCAAGAAGGCAATGCGTGCCGAGGAGGTGATGATCCAGTTTCCCAGCGGCCGTGAATTGCCGGTGATGATTAATGCAACGCCGATTGTCGGCGACGACGGCGTCATGCACTCGAGCCTGGTGACGCTGCAGGACATGACGCCACGCGCACGGTTGGACGAGTTGCGGTCACAGTTGCTCAGCATGGTCAGTCAAGACCTGTTGACACCCGTCACCTCGATCAAGGGTTGCGCTGCGGCAGCGCTTAGCGATCTATCGCCAGGTGTTCAGGCTGAGTGGCGGCAGTTGTTTCACGTGGTCGAACAGCAAGCCGACCAACTGCATCATCTGGTCAATGGTCTGCTCGACCTGAGCCGGGTCGAGACGGGCACTCTCTCGCTCGAGCTGCAACCGGTGGACGTTCAGAATCTGTTCGAGCGGGCTCAAGAGTCTTTGATCGCCAGCGGCTGCAACCGGGAGCTTGAAATCGATCCGGGGCAGGGGTTGCCTCCGGTCTATGCCGATTCGGTTCGGATTCACCACGTGTTGAGGCAGTTGCTGACACTGGCAGCACAGTCATCATCTCGCCAGAGTCCACTCGTGTTGGCTGCCGATATCGATATGCCGAATGTTGCGATCTCAGTTGCCGGGGATGGGGAGTTGGCGCCGGTCGAGGCACTGCCCAGTCTGTTTGGCAACCATGGCGAGACAGAGTTCGGCATGCGCGGATCGGCGCTGGGACTGGCCCTGTGTCGAGGGATCGTCGAGGCCCACGGTGGTCGCATCTGGGCAAGCAGCCCTGGACCTGGGCAGGGAACACGGATCACCTTCACACTGCCGAGCCTCGACGTGACAACGATGCCGGCGTCGTCGTCACCACAGTGGGAGCGGGGCTCTGAGCCACCGGGGCGTCGCGCCTTGGTGATCGATGACGACCAGGCAATGCTGAGTTATGTGGGCGAAGTGCTTTCCGGCGCTGGCTACTACGTGACGCTCGCGGCCGATCTGAATGATATTGAGCATCTGGCTGCTGCGGCCGATCCCGACATTGTGCTGGTTGGCGTCACGTTTGCTTCCCGGGATGCGTCGGGGGTTGAGGCTGTGTTGGTGCGGGTGAGATCAATCGTTGAGGCGCCGATCGTGATGCTATCCGGATACGTCGATGATCGACAGTTCTCCGCGGTGCTTTCGCGTTGGGCAACGGACTACATTGTTCAGCCGTTTCTGGCGAACGAGCTGCTGGCTCGAGTTCGTGGCGCCATCCGTTCTGCAGAATCGTTGAACGAATCCGACAGACAGGACGAGTACTCCTTCAAGGCGCTGCGGATTGATTATTCGGCGCGACGGGTCACGATCCATGGATCGCAGGTGCGTCTGACGCCGACGGAGTATCAGCTACTGGTTGAGTTGAGCTCCAATCCAGGGCGGCTGATGTCCCATGCCGAGTTGCTGGAACGAGTCTGGGGGCAGCGAAACATGAATGACTCGAGAATGCTGCGCACGGTGGTGAAGAATCTGCGGCGCAAGTTGGGGGATCGCGCGACCCGTCCGACGTACATCATCACCGAGCCGCGGCAGGGATATCGGATGGAGCCTTCGGATCGGTAGGGGGCGTTCGGATTAGTGAGTTGCGGGATCACTCGCCATTCATGCCTCGCCTTTGCGAAGACCGATGCGTAACTCCCACTTCCCCTCTCCCCCCCCTTGCGGGGGGAGATGTCACGGAGTGACAGAGGGGGGGCGGTCGGTTAGTGCCAGATAGAAGCTGCGAACAGCCCCCCTCTGCCCCCGGGTCAAGCCCGGGGCAGGCTTTCGACATCTCCCCCGCAAGGGGGGAGAACGAGAGCTTTCGAGGATCTCCGCAACGGGGACAGGGGACCTGTAGGATCCGCACCAATCTCGTTAGAGCGGGACGGCGCAGCCGTCGGATCTTGGGTCGCTGCCTCCCCAGAGGACTCCGCTTTCGGGATCTCGGACGATGACCTGGCCTTTTCCGACAACTCCGGTTCTCATGGCTCCGGTGGCGGGCATGACCGGGTGACCGAGCAGGGCCAGCTCGGAGAGGACCTCGATGCCGAAGGTGTCTTCGACGTAGATGCGTCCGTTGGGCGGTTCTTCGTACATCGAGACACGTGGGGCGTCGATGGCAGTCTGCGCGTCCATGCCTCGATCGATCAGGTTGATCGCGACCTGGGTCTGTCCCTGGGGCTGGTTCCAGCCGCCCATGACGCCGTAGCTAGCGAAGAGGCTGCCGTCGGGGCGGGTGATCATTGAGGGCATGATCGTGTGGTACGGCCGCTTGCCGCCGGCGAGCGCGTTGGGGTGATCGGGATCGTCAACGACGAATCCTGCGCCGCGGTTTTGCAGGCTGAATCCGGATTCTCGGGGGACGATGCAACTGCCGAATCCTTCGTAGTTGGAGTTGATGAAGGAGCAGGCGTTTCCGTCGCCATCGGCGGCGGAGAGATAGACGGTGTCGGACTTGCCCGGCAGGAAGCCGGAGGAGGCAAGTTCAATGGCCTGGTCTTCACAAATCAACTGACGGCGTTTAGCGGCGTAGGCCTTGCTCAACATTTCCTCGATTGGCACATCGACTTTGGCCGGGTCGGCGACGAGCGCGCGGGCATCGGCGAAAGCAAGTCGCAACGCTTCGATGATGATGTGCAACACCTCGGGCGAGCGCGCTTCGTACTCGCCGATTTCGAAGCCCTCGAGGATGTTGAGCGCCATCAGGGTCGTGATGCCCTGTCCGTTGGGCGGGCATTCCCAGACTCGGTGGCGACGGTAGGTGGTGGAGATGGCTTCGTCGAGCGTGGAGCAGTGGTTGGCGAGGTCGTCGAGGGACATGACGCCGCCGTGCTCGGAGAGGGCTTCGACGATGCGCTCGGCGGGTCGTCCGCGGTAAAAGGCATCGGGACCGCCCTCGGCGATTTCCCGCAGAACGCGGCCGAGCAGCGGATTGGTCCAGACCTCGCCGGCCCGTGGGGACTTGCCATTGAGCAGCATGTCCTGTCCGGCAGGACCCTGAGCAGCGAGCAAATCGGCCTGGAAGGCCCAGCCTCTGCCGATGGCCGGGGTCATGACGAAGCCTTGCTCGGCAATCTCGATGGCGGGTTGCAGCACATCGGCGAGATTCATGCGACCGAACTGCTCTACGGTGTCGTGCCAGCCCATTGCCGATCCGGGGACGGTGACTGCGTGCGCGCCCTGGCGGTCCCATGCTCCGGCTCGTTCGACGACATCGAGATTGAGCGCGGCAGGCGCTCGTCCGCTGCCGTTGACGGCGCGGACGGACTGGTCGGAAGCGTTGTAGAACAGGCAAAAGCAGTCGCCGCCGATGCCGGTGGAGGTCGGCTCGGTGACGGCGAGGGTTGCGGCCGCTGCGACGGCGGCGTCGGCGGCGTTGCCGCCTTCTCGGAGGATCGTCAGGCCGGCCAGCGAGGCCAGCGGCTGACTGGTCGCGACGATGCCTCGACGCGAGAGCACGGGCGAGCGTCGGGATTCGAACAAGAACGGGTGATCAGGTAGGTCTGGCATGGGCACAGTCTAGGACGGTCATGAGCGGGGCTGAACATACGAATCGGCGTGACACGACCTTGCCGGTGGCCAGCGGGACCCCCTCAGCTTTCGGCAGCTCCCCCTGCGAGGGGGAGCGAGGAATAGAGTGTGTTTGGCATGGGTTTGCAACATCCCGCAAACAGGCTCGAAGACGGACGCATATCGCTTAGACTGACGCAGAGATTTTGATTGACAGGCCCGCTGCTGCAGGGAGTTTTGCCATGACCACCGCCGCCCTTCCGACCGTGACCCAGGAACACGTCGACTTCTACAACGAGAACGGCTTCCTGGTGATGCCGAAGCTGTTGCCGGACGACGTGCTACAAGCGCTACGCGACGAGACCGACCGGATCGTTGCTGAAGCGGCCGGCTTGACCGATCACAACGCGATGTACGACCTCGAGGACTCGCATACGGCGGAGGAGCCTCGGGTGCGGCGGCTCAAGTCGCCTTCGACGCACTGGCCGTTCTTCCGCGAGCTGGCTCAGCATCCGGTGCTGATGGAGGTCGTGACGGCGCTGATCGGTCCGAACGTCCGGTTGCAGAACGACAAGCTAAACATGAAGGCAGCCGAGTATGGCGCGCCGGTCGAATGGCACCAGGACTGGCCGTTCTATCCGCACACGAACGACGACCTCGTCGCGGCGGGCGTCCTGCTGGATGACTGCTATGCGATCAACGGTCCGCTGCTGGTGGTGCCGGGATCGCACAAGCGCGACATCTACGACCATCACCACCCCGAGGGTCGGTACTTCACGGGCGCAGTTGAGCCCGAGGAGTTTGACTGGGACATGGACAAGGACCTGGTCTCGCTAGAGGGTCCGGCTGGAACGGTCTCGTTCCACCACGTACGGACAATGCACGGATCGGCGCTGAATCGCTCGGAGAACCCGCGTCGGTTGCTACTGTTCGGCTACGCAGCCGCCGACGCCTGGCCGATCATGGGTTTGGGGAAACTGAGCCTGGAGGACTACCAGGGCTTCATGTGCGCCGGCGAACACGTCGAGCAGCCGCGTCAGACAGCGGTGCCGGCGTATCTGCCACTGCCAATCTCGCCGAAGCAGGGCTCGATTTACGAGAATCAGAAGACGGTGAAGACGCGGTTCTTCGAGACGTATGAGGATCGGAAGGGCTAAGGCCCACACATCATGAGGACAGTTAGCCAACGCAAATTGCCATTCCCGCGCTAGCGCGGGAATACCAATTCTCGTTTGGTGGTTGTCTCGGGCTCTTGACAATCAGGCCTATCTGAATTCGTTAGCCTCACGCTAAACGAGCGGGAGGTAGACATGTCAAGCTCGAACTATTGGTCCCGGATGCGGACTCGGCGGCTTTCTCGGAGGGCGGTGCTGCGATCTGCGGCGACGGCTGGAGTGGGCGCTGCTGGACTTGCGCTCGTTGGCTGTGGCGATGATGACGACGATTCGCAGCCGGCGGCCGCTCAGCAGGACCAGCAGCAACAACAGATGCAGCAGGGCGACCAGCAGCAGCAGGATCAGGCAGCGGCGCATGCGGCGGATCAGGCCGAGCAGCAGGACCAGCCCGCGGCGCAGCAGCAAGACCAGCAGCAGGATCAGGCAGCGGTTGCACAGGCTCAACAGCAGCAGGCCGGCCCGGCGATGGGCGGCGAGTTGCGAATTTCGGACACGTCCGACCTGGCCTCGTTCGACGGCTTCCTGACCTTCGGCTACAAGGCGTTCCTGCACGGTCACAACTGCTACCCGATGCTGACGCAGTTCTCGAACGAGTCGGGACAGTCGTCGATCGATTTCCAGCCTGAGCTCTGGCTGGCCGACTCGGTTGAGCAGCCTGACGACGCGACGTATTTGTTCGTGATCAAGGACAACGCGGTCTGGGAGGACCGTTCGCCGGTTGACGGACGCAACGTGACGGCCGAGGATGTGGCCTTCTCGTTCGCGGGCGACCGCTATGCGGGATATCCCAACCGCGGCGCGATTCTGCCCAGTCTGGGCGGGGTCGAGGCGACGGACGATCGAACTGTCCGGTTTGACCTGACGGCGCCGCTGGCTCCGTTCCTGCTCTACCTGGGCCACCACGCGGGACCATATGTGATGCCGCCGGAGCTGCTTGAGGACGAGATGTCCCGGCAGACGATGATCAGCGCCGGGCCATTCTTGCTCGACGAGTATGAGCCGGGCTCACGAGTTGTGTACAAGCGCAACCCCAACTACTTCGACGCGCCCAAGCCGTATGCCGACTCACTGGTGATCAACTTCATCGGTGACAACTCGGCGATTGCGGCGGCGTACCTGAGCGGCGAGCTGAATACGAGCTGGTTCGGTGTTGCTCCCCCGATCGTGGAGGAGCTGGAGAACGGTATTCCCGGCTCGACCTGGGAGTTTGAGCCAAGCCTCGTGATCGGCGGCGTGTTCCCGGACATTGGGATGGAGCCGTTTACCGATCCACGCGTGCGGCAGGCGATGTCGTCGGCGATTGACCGGGACTCGATCCTGGCGGTTGGCGGGGCGTTGGAAACCGGCAAGTGGTCGACGGCGCTGCCGCCGATGCCAGGCTGGTGGGTCGACCCGAAGGAGGACGCCGCACTGGGCGAGTACTACAACTACGACCCCGAGCGAGCGATGCAACTGCTCGATGCGGCCGGTATCGATGGCATTGATGCGGTGCCGCTGCATACGACGACGGCGTATGGGCCGATCTTCGCCGAGCAGTCGCAGGTCGTTCAGGCCAACCTTCTCGACGTGGGGATCGAAGTCGAGCTGGTGGTCAATGAACCGACGGTCCACTATTCGACGATCTTCAACGGCAGCACGACCGGTGTGATCGGTCACACGCTGTCGGTGGCGTCGATCGAACCGGATGAGGCGCTGCGTAACGTCTTCATCCCGGACAGTCCGCGCTCGCCGATTCCCAATGGTGAATTGATGGCGAGTGACGCTCGAATGTCGGAGCTGCTCAACATGCAGCGCACTGAGAGCGACGTTGAAGCTCGCAAGAAGCAGATCTACGACTTGCAGTTGCACATTGCCGAGCAGATGTACTCGGTGCCGTGGGTGAATGCTGCGATCTCTCAGATTGCCCGACCCGAGCTGTCGGGCGTGCAGTTCATCCAGACATTTGCACCGTCGCCGTCGTTGGAGGACATGTGGTTCAACAACCTGTAGCCGCCTAACAGGCGAGGTAGTTGAGGCCTCTTGCGCGAACTGACTCTTACTGACTGTTGATGGGCGGAGCGCGTGCGCGGATATCTGGTGCGACGACTGTTGCTGGCAGCCCTGACGCTGCTGGGGATCAGCATGTTGGTCGCAGGGATGATGCGCACGCTGCCGGGCGATGTCGTGGATGTCCTGGCGGCGGAGGCCTTCTACGACGACCGGGAGAAGGACCGCCTGCGGGAAGAATTGGGACTGGAGGACTCGTTCTTCGTCTACTTCGGCAAGTGGCTCGGCGATGCGCTGCAAGGCGATTTTGGCGAGTCTTTGCGGACGAAGCGCAGTGTCGGCAGCGACCTGGGGCATCGGCTTGATGTGACCATGGAGCTCGCGATCCTGGGGCTGATCATTGCGACGTTCATCTCGGTGCCCCTGGGGATTGTTGCGGCGCTTCGGCGCAGTCAATGGCCAGATTATGTCGCCCGTAGTATCGCCGTGTTCGCGCTGGCGATTCCGGGATTCTGGCTCGCGACGCTGGCGGTTGTGTTTGGCGCGAAGTGGTTTAGCTGGTCGCCGCCGCTGGGCTATCAACCGATCTGGGAGGCGCCATTCACCAATCTGCAACAGATGTGGCTGCCGGCGTTGTTGTTTGGGCTGATCCTGGCCGGTGTGCAGACGCGGATTCTGCGCACCGCGCTGCTCGACGTGCTGCGTCAGGACTACATGTTGACGGCTCGGGCGAAGGGATTATCTCGGCTCTTGCTCTTGCGTCGTCACGCGCTGCGCAATTCACTGATTCCGTTTGTCACCGTGATCGGAGTGCAGTTTCCAGTCGTACTCGGCGGCGCGGTCGTGTTCGAGCTGATCTTTGCGCTGCCAGGATTGGGCGCGTATCTGCTCGACGGGATCGCGAATCGTGACTACGTCGTCGTACAGGCGGTCAACGTCTGGATCGCCGGTGCAGTGATCATCACCAATCTTCTAGTGGACGTGTCGTATGGCTTCCTCGACCCCCGCATCCGCATCGGCGCCTGAGCGCACCGCGCCGGCCGCGCTGTCCGGCGGCCCGGGTCTGGCGCGTCGGTTCGTGCGAGTCGTCCGGCGCTATCCGTTCCCCTGTCTGATGGCGCTGGTACTGGTGCTGATTGGTCTGGGCTCTGGTCTGGCCGACTTCGTCGCGCCGGCGGACCCGTTGGCGATCAATCCTCGGGAGCGACTGTTCGGACCGACCACGGCCTACCTGATGGGCACCGACGCGCTGGGTCGGGACGTATTCACGCGGGTCCTCTACGGAGGGCGTGCGTCGTTGGGTATCAGTGTGGCATCGGTGGGCTTCGCGATTGTCATATCCACGTTCGTTGGCCTGGTCAGCGGCGCGGTAACCGGCTGGTTTGACGTGCTGACGCAGCGGATTGTCGACATCCTGATGGCCTTCCCCGGCCTGATCATCGTGATTTCGTTGACGGCGTTCCTGGGCAATAGCGTGGGGCTATTGATCGTGGTGATCGCGATTGCGCTGCTTGGTGCCGGGATCCGTGTGGCCCGCGCGGCGGCGATCCAGGTGTCGTCGCAGCCGTACATCGAGGCGGCACGGACGCTAGGTGCGGGTCAGGCGAGGATTATTGGTCGGCACATCCTGCCGAATGCATTGCCGCCGATCATGGTGATCGCGACGGCGCAGTTGGGCATTGCGATTCTGATCGAGGCGTCGGTGTCGTTCCTGGGCTACGGGATTCAGCCGCCTGCGGCCTCGTGGGGATTCATGTTGGGCGCCGAGGCGCGGATTCACATGATCGAGCAGCCATGGTTATCGGTCTGGCCGGGTCTGGCGATTTTCCTGACGGTGTTCTCGTTCAACATCATCGGGGATGCTCTGCGGGATGCGTTTGATCCTCGGCTGCGTGGGGCTGGGTAAGTCTGGTCGGCACCCTTCATTGGGAGACCAAGGGATAACTCAGTTTCCCGTCCTCGCCTCTGAGCGGGGACCAGATTTCGTCAAACCTCAGTAGCAACGACTGACTCCGGTTGTTCAGACAGCGGAGACAGATGTGGCCAGTGCTCAGGAGCCGGGGAAGGAGCGGGTCCCCGCGAAAAGCGGGGACTGGGAGTTTGGGTCTACGAGACATCCCTGGAGACGTGGGCGCTAGGACAGATCGAGCCATTGCGAAATGCCTAGACTTCGGGCACCTGGAGTCTGTAGAGGAGATTGATCATGGCTACCGGACGCGTTGTCGTTGTCAAGGAGTATCAGCAGCCGTTTGTGATTGAGGAGTATCCGGTTCCGGAGCCCGAGGCTGGGGCGATTGTTCTGCGGATTACCCAGGCTGGGGTTTGTGGGTCGGACTTGCATACCTGGCGTGGGGACATGGTGGAAACTCCTCTGCCGGGTGGTGGCCGGGTGATGGGGCATGAGGGGACTGGAGTGGTTCATGCGCTTGGTGAGGGGGTGTCGACGGACTCGCTGGGCAAGCCGATTGCGGTGGGCGACCGGCTGATGTACTCGGCGATTACTCCCTGTGGGCGCTGCTATCAGTGTTCTCGGGGTGAGCCGAACTGGTGCTCTGACCGCACCGCGTGGTCGCGGGAGGCGGGAGTGGCTCCGTACTTCACTGGGACTTATGCCGACTACTACTATCTGCGGCCGAATCATCCGGTGTTCAAGGTTCCGGATGAGTTACCTGATGAGGTGTTGGGCTTCGTCAACTGTGCGATGGGTACGACGACCGAAGGTCTGATGCGTGCGGGCTGCAAGGAGAACGACTTTGTCGTGATCCAGGGCGCGGGCGGGCTGGGACTCAATGCCACGGCGATGGCCAAGGATATGGGCGCGCACAAGGTGATTGTGCTCGATCGTCTGCCTCAGCGGCTGGCGTTAGCGGAAGAGTTTGGGGCGGATCACACGATCAATATCGAAGAGTTCAACACGCCGGATACTCGGAGGAAAGCGGTGTGGGATCTGACTGAAGGTCGCGGCGCGAACATAGTGATGGAGCTGGTTGGCCGGGCCGAGTTGTTGGCGGAGGGTCTGACGTACCTGGCCAATGGTGGGACGTTCGTTGAGATTGGCGACATCGTTCGCGGTCAGACGGTGGCGATTGACCCGAGCACGATGCTGAGCGGGAAGAAGATCATGGGATCGGTGATGTATCGGCCGCATCTGTTGCCCTTGATGATGGACATGTTGCTGAAGAATCAGCGGGATATCCCGTATGACAAAATCGTGTCTCATACGTATCCTCTGGCCGAAGTGAATCAGGCGTTTGAAGACAGTGAGTGGCATGAGCGGGACACGAATGTGTCGAGGTCGATGCTGATTCCGTAGGGGCCGTAAGAATCGGTCTCCCTGTGCAAGAGACCAATTCATTGCTCCCCTTTTTCCCCTTGCGGGGGAGATGCAGTAGGCAGAGGGGGTTCTCTATCCGTCGGCCCTATCTATTAGGGCCTGTTCACATTGCTAGCAGCATGTCGTAGATGAGGACCAGGTGGACGGCGGCGAGGTAGATTTGGTCCAGTTTGTCGCTGCGGAAGGCAATGCGAT
>MKWU01003707.1_pt1 | contig 19548 bp, 18 predicted proteins | sample 809101 | NCBI WGS metagenome assembly MKWU01 (sample SAMN05860141, study PRJNA318959) | sponge metagenome | host: Aplysina aerophoba | place: Slovenia: Piran, Adriatic Sea, Gulf of Piran | collected 2013-05-07
CCCGCGCCAGCAGGATCAGGTTGTCGAAGGGGTTGGCGATGACGTTGAGCCCGCCCCTCTCGAGCCAGCCGAAGAGGCGGAAGGCGTAGGCATTGGCGTAGGAGTGCATGGCCGCGCAGTGGCTCGCGGTCACCCGGCCCTGCATGCCCCGGTAATAGGTCTCGTGCGCCATCACCTCGGTGAAGCGCGAGTTGGGGTCGTCCACCTCGTCGCAGTGGGCGTCGATCAGGAGGCCCCGCTTCTCCGCCTCGTCGAAGATCAGCTTGAGGCTGGCAACGCCCGCCTCCCGCGTCGCCTCGTTGTGGGGGATGCCGCCAATCACGTCCGGCCCCATGTCGAGCGCGCGGAGGAAGAGTTCGGGGCCGCCGGGGTGGGAGTGGATGCCGTCCTGGGGGAAGGCCACGATCTGCAGGTCGACCCGGTCGCTCACCTCGTCCTTGACCTCCAGGAGAGCCCGCATCGAGAGCTGGCCCTCGTCCGAGGTGTCGGCGTGGGTGCGGATGAAGCCTGCGCCCTGAGCGACTTCCCAGTCGATCGCCTGCTTGGCCCGCGCCTTGACCGATTCGAGGTCGCGAATCTCCTTCTGCCGGCCCCAGACCGCGATGCCCTCGTGCAGCGTGCCGGAGATGTTGGGCTCCAGGTTCGCCGTGAGTACGGCGTCGAGATGGACGTGCGGGTCGATCAGCGGACCCGAGACCAGCCGCCCGCCGCAGTCGATCACCTCGCCGGCCTCGGCCGTGATCCCCGGCTCCACCGCCGTGATGCGCTCGCCCTCGATGGCGACGTCGGCCGCGCGCACCCGCTGGTCCTCGTGCGCCACGAGAGCGTTCTTCAGGATGATGTCCATACCCGGCTGTCCCCCATGTGGGCACGCGGCCCGCGTCTCACAAGCGCCGGCATTTTCGCCCAAGGCGCGTCATACTGCCAGCCGCGCGCGTAGCCCCGTCGTGCGCTATCTTGGATAACCACACTCTAAATAACGAGGAAGCGGGCGGATGCAACTCGCCAAGGTCGGGGCACGCGGTCGGACGACGATCCCCAAGGCTATTCGGAGGGCAGCCGGCCTTCGCGAGGGCGACGTCCTCGCCTTCGAGATCGAGGGCAACCGCCTGCTGGTGCACAAGGTGGTTCCGGGTCGGGACGAGTACCTGCATGGCTTGGGCGGGGTGATGGGCGAATGGCTCTCGCCCGAGGACGAGGAAGCCTGGCGCGACCTTTAAGCTGCTCGATGCCGCGGTCCTTCCCTCCCTCTTCACCGATGGGAGGGCAGCCAAGCGCAGGCCAGCATTGATTGTGTCTTCCGTGCCCTTCAACGATGCTCATGAGCAGGCGAATTTGGCGACGATCACCGCCGTCGTCGGCCAATGGCCGAGCGACGTGCCGGTTCGAGACTGCCAGGAGGCCGGCCCAGACGACCGCTGCAAGGTCCGCATTAATCTCTTCACGAAGAATTGCACACTGATGATCCGCCGAATTGGCGCGCTGTCGAAGCGGGAGGGCACAGCGGTTAAAGTGTTCTGGGACGGTATTCGCCTGACAGTTGATCACGCTGAGGGACGCGATCGACACGGCGATGGCAACCCCTCAATCATTTTGCACCTAATTCCTCCAGTTTATCCTCAATCTCGCGAATTGATGATTGTTGTTGCGCATCATCTATGTCGTCATTACGGATGAAGTATAGAGCTTCCTGATACTGGTCGATAGCTCTCTTGGTGTTGCCCTTGAATTCTGCTTTACGAGCAGCTTCCAAGTATCCGTCTAGAGTAACGCGATGTATTTCCTGACGGAGCTTCTCCTCCATAGGTTTGACAAGTGAAGCTTTCTTGAGGTCTTGAGTTACTTCACGGAGCTTTATGACACCCGCAGCAAGCGCGCGTTCCTTTGCGTTCGCTGTGGACGCCAAGCTGGATTTCTCCAATGCTTTTTCAACTACAATTTTGCCTCAGAAACAAATAGCTGCATCCGAAGAGCACGGAACTCGTCCAATATATGGGACGGAGAAGGCGAAACAGTCGGAACCCCCTTTCGCTCAAATGCGACGAGATGCTCAGCATGTTCAATAACCAATTTGCAGCGAGACAGGCGAGTACCAAAGGTCTTGCCTTTTTCGGCCAGCTGCATCGATTGCTCCAGAACTCGCGCTCTACCCTGTATCTCCACGACCAAGTGTTGACAATCTTGACAAAGGCCGTTGGGATCGACAGACATAAACATGCCGCGTTTGTCGCACCACTTGCATTGCGCCATCGCAAGTATTCCTTATTCCGACGAAAAATATGCTTTTGTGAGTTCACAGCGGTCAGTATGACGAGGCTCGTGCTTGATTTCTACCGCACCCCGCTCCGCTGACTCGCCTAGCGTCGCTTCGTTTAGACGTGCATATCGGTTAGTGGTAGCCGTGCGACGATAAGCGAGCAGGCGCTCCGCCACGCGCAGACTCGCACCATTCATGATTCCGCGGCAGGCGTGGCTGTGTTTCAAGCCGAGAAGCCCTGCATCGGCAACGACGCCCACCTCGTCGCGCCGGCCGCGCCAGAACCAGTACACAGCTCCCACGCTCAACCGCCCGCTTGCGCCAGCGCCTCCCGAAGCACACCGTGAAGGTGGCCGTTGGCGGCCAGCACGTCGCCGCTTGTCATCGAGTCCGCGCCGCCGCCGACCTCGGTGACGATGCCGCCGGCCTCGCGCAGGATTATGATGCCGGCCGCGAGGTCCCACGGCTCCATGCCGAATCCCCAGTACCCGTCGAGCCGTCCGGCCGCGACGTAGGCGAGGTCGAGCGCGGTCGAGCCCGTCCGCCGCACACCCGAGGTCTCGCCAGCGAGCCGGCGGACCATGCCGGGATGGCCCGGGTAGCGCTCGCGCGCCTTGAAGGGTAGCCCGGTCGCGAGCAACGCCGTCGGCAGCGCGCGCCGGGCCGAGACCCTGAGCCGTTGGTTGTTCAGAAAGGCGCCGATACCGTTCTCCGCCCAGAACAGCTCGTCACGCACAGGATCGTAGATCACGCCGGCAAAGGGTTTGCCGTCGCGCTCCAGCCCGATGGAGATCGCGAAGTGGGGCAGCCCATGCAGGAAGTTGGTCGTCCCGTCCAGGGGATCGACCACCCAGCGGTTGGAGGTGTCCTCGCCTTCGATTGCGCCGCCTTCCTCCAGCAGGAAGCCGAACTTTGGACGCGCGCGGCCGAGCTCCGCGACCAGCGTCTTTTCGGCCCGATGGTCTGCGGCCGAGACGAAGTCGGCCGGCCCCTTCCGCGAGACCTGCAGGTTCTCGACCTCCCCGAAATCGCGGATCAGGTCGCGCGACGCCTTGTAGGCGGCATTGACCATGACCGTTACGAGCGGCGAGCGGCGGGACATCGTGTGGCGATCTTCATGTAATGGTTTCTGGCGGACGCAAGGCGCGCCCGCGGGAAGGGCGGTCAGTCGCGGGCGCGCTCGACATAGGTCGAATCGGCGGTGCTTATCACCACGCGCTCGCCCTCGGAGACGTGCGGCGGCACCATCGTCCTGACGCCGTTATCGAGCAGCGCCGGCTTGTACGAGGCCGCAGCCGTCTGACCCCTGACCACCGGTTCGGTCTCGGTGACGGTCTGCACCACCGTGTCGGGAAGCGTCACCCCGAGCGGTTCGCCCTCGTGGGACTCGATGGTGACGATCATCCCCTCTTGCATGAAGACCATCCGCTCGCCGATCAGGTCGCGCGCGAGGCCGGTCTGCTCGTAGGTGTCCTGATCCATGAAGTGCAGCAGGTCGCCGTCCTCGTAGAGGTACTGGTACTGCTTCTGGTCGAGGCGCGCGCGCTCGACGTTCTCGGACGCCCGGAAGCGCTCGTTGAGCTTGGTGCCGTCGCGCAGATCCTTGAGCTCGACCTGGAGGTAGGCGCCGCCCTTGCCGGGCTGGGTGTGCTGAATTTTCACCGCGACCCAGAGGCGATCCTGATGCTCGATCACCATGCCGGGGCGGATGGCGTTGCCGTTGATCTTCATGGGGTCTGCCGCCGCAAGGAGGCTGCAGGCTATATCAACTCGCCTCCGCGCTGGCAATGGCGCGGTTGATCGCCTTGACGCCGGCCTTCGGCCCGTCCGGGTGCGACCACACGCCGCTAATCACGGCGAGGAAGTCCGCGCCGTTCTTCACCAGCGGTGCGCAGTTCTCGGCCGTGATGCCGCCGATGGCGACGCAGGGCACCACCATCAGGGTGCTCCACCATTTGAGCAGGTGCAGGTCCGCCTTCGCGCGCGGTGTCTTGGTCTCGGTGGGGAAGAAGGCGCCGAAGGCCACGTAGTCGGCGCCGGAGGCCGCCGCCTCCATGGCGCGGTGGCGGGAATCGTAGCAACTGACGCCAATCATTCCGTCCGCGCCCACCCGCTCGCGCGCGTCCGCGTAGCTCGCGTCGTCGGCGCCGACGTGGGCACCGTCGGCACCGATCTCGGCCGCCAGATCCGGCCGGTCGTTGATGAGCAGCGGTACCTCGCGCGCCTGGCAGATCGGCAGCAGGCGCTCGCCCGCCCGGCGCACGGCGTCGTCGTCGGTGTCCTTCAGCCGCAGTTGAAGGCAGGCGACATCGCCCGCGTCGAGCGCGGTCTCGAGCGCAGGCGCGAAGCTCTCAAGCTCGATCGCCGGCGGCGTGATCAGGTAGAGCCGGCACGGGACTCTCATTCAGATCACGCCCTTCTCGCGTAGCGCGTCTTGCTCTTCCGCCGAGAGACCGAGCAGGCCGCCGTAGACCTCGTCGTTGTGGGCGCCGAGCTTGGGGCCGAGGCTCTCGATCCGCCCCGGCGTTTCGGACATGGCGGGCAGCACGTTCGGCACGTGGACCTCCTCGCCGGACTCCGGCTCGACGACGCCCTTCAGGGTGCCGCGCTCCCGGTAGTGCGGGTCCTCGAAGATGTCGGCGATGGAGTAGACGGGCGACGTCGGCACGCCGCCGGCGTTGCAGGTCTCCACCACCCGGTTGCGCGGCTGCGAGAGCGTGAAGGCCGTGACCATGGCCTCGACCTCGTCGCGGTTTTCTACCCGCCGGGCGCTGGTGGCGTAGCGCTCGTCCTCGCCCAGCTCCTCCCGGCCCAGCACCGCGGCCATGCGGCGCCACATCTTGTCGCTGGTGCACGCGATCGCGACCCAGCCGCCGTCGCCGCATTCGAAGTGCCCGTGGGGGCAGACATTGCTGGTCATCAGCCCGAGCCTGGGGCGGACGAACCCGGTGGCGGCATAGAGCGGCGCCATCTCGTCGAGCACGCGGAAGATCGATTCGTAGAGCGCGATGTCGATCACCTGCCCGCCAACGTCTTCACGGGTGCGCAGTGCCATGAGCGCGCCAACGGCGCCGTAGAGGCCCGAGATGTAGTCGGCGAGCGAGGTGGAGCCCGGTGTCAGCGGCGGCCCGCCAGGCACGCCGGTGAGGTGAGTCAGGCCGCCGAAGGCATGGGCGATGCGGGCGAAGCCGGGGCGGTCCCTGTAGGGGCCTTTCTGGCCGTAGCCCGAGATGCGCACCATGACGAGACCGGGGTTGACGGCCTTGAGCGCGTCGGGCCCAAGGCTCCACTTCTCCATGGTGCCTGGCCGAAAGTTTTCGCACAGGATATCGGCCGTCCCGATCAGCCTCTTGAACAGCGCCGCGCCCTCTGGCTGGCGCAGGTCGAGGGTGACCGACTTCTTGTTGCGCTGCTCGGAAAGCCAGGCGTAGCCGTCGCCCCGCTGGCTGGGCGAGCCGAACTTGCGCAGCGGGTCGCCGAGCCCCGGCTGCTCGACCTTGATGACCTCTGCGCCGAACTCGCTCAGCACCGCGGCGGTGAACGGCCCCGCGATAAAGGTCGCGAGGTCGATGACGCGGACACCGTCGAGCGGCAGCTTCTCGGTCATGGCGGCAGAAAGCGGCGTTTATTCCGCCGTGTCAATCGCCGCTAGGGGCCTAGTACTGCTCCTTGTGGGTACGCAGGTCCAGCTCCTGCGTCCACGCGTTGCGCGGCTGGCGGTAGAGGAAACGATAGGACTCCGCGATCCCGTCCAGGCCGATCAGCCCGCCCTCGCCCATGCGCGCGGCGAAGTCGGGCGCGCGGGTCTTGAGCCGGTAACCGTCGATGCCACCGTCAACCACGACGTGGCCCACGTGAATGCCCTGCGGGCCGAACTCGCGCGCGAGGCTCTGGCCGAGCGCCCGCAGCCCCGCCTTGGCGGAGGTGAAGGCGGCGAAGTTGGGCTTGCCGCGCATCGACGCGCTCGCCCCGGTGAGCAGCAGCGTGCCCGTGCCGCGCGGCACCATGCGGCGCAGCACCTCGCGGCTGAACAGGAAGCCGCCGAAGCAGCCGATCCGCCAGCAGGTCTCGAAGTAGTCGGCCTCCATCTCCAGCGGGTTGCCCGGCATGTTGTTGCCGGCGTTGAACACGGCGAGATCGATCGGCCCCTGCGCTTCTGCAGCTTCAACGAATGCGGTGACCGAGGCTTCGTCGGTGGTGTCGGCGACGGCGGCGGTAGCCTGCCCGCCGGCCGCGCGGACCGTGTCCGCGACCGCTTCCACCTTGGCCTCGGTGCGGCCACCGACGAAGACGTGGAGCCCTTCGCTTGCCGCCATGCGGCAGACCGCCGCGCCCAGCCCTTCGCCCGCACCCACACCGATCACGATCGCCGTCTTGCCCATGCCGCGCTTCCTCTCGTTTCAATCTCGACCCATTGCCGCGCGCCGGGAGAGTACCGACTTCCGCAGGCGACGCCATGCAAAATTCCTTCGAGGCATCAATGGATCAGGGCAACGCCCTCGGCTGAGGCAGCGTTTGCCAGGGCTCGGTCCAGGGTCGCCAATCTGTCGCCACGGCGAAGGGCAGTCTCCAGGTAGGCGGCGTCGTAGGCACTCAACCCGTGTTTGCGTGCAAGCGCCATGACCGTGTCCTCGTCGTGAGCGTCGTCCTGAAGCAGGCGCAAGTCCCGCAAGCGCATCAGGAACCGGGCACTGCCCGCCTGATCGATGCGGCCGCGCCGCTCGTTCACGACCAACACATTGCGAATTTCGTATCGGAAGATGCCTGGAACCACGCCGCCAAGCCGCGGCAACTCGTCGAGTGCGCGCTCGGCAGCATCGGCCTGCTCATCGGGAAAGCACCAGGCAGCGGCGATAGACACGTCCACGACGACCGCCATCAAGCGCGGCCCTGCTCCTTGGCGGCGCGAGTGTCCGCGGCGGTGACATGTGGCCGTTGCGCCCGTTCCTGCCGCAAGAGAGCGATGGTGTCGCCAACAGGTCGTTCCAAGGGCACGATGCGGGCTGCAGGCACGCCGTCTCGCGCGATGATTACGTCATCGCCAGCCTCCGCACGCGCAATCAAGTGCGACAACCTTGCTTTGGCATCTGCCACATTGACTGTCCGAGGCATGATGATCTCCCGCGACGGAGCTGTCGTTTCTGAGCATCAAGACATAGTGGCCCCCTCGTGCTTGGTCAAGGCTTGGTCCAAGGGCAGCCGGCATTGCACGAGGGTCGCTTGTCAAGCTGCTCCTGCGTCCGGGTTTGTATGCTGGCTCGGGTACAGCAGCCAAGGCGCCCAGCCTTGTCCCTGTCGCCGGGCGCGGCCATGATGCGCGCCGCCGGACCCCTCACGATCGTCGTGGAGTAAGGAAAGGGAGCCATGCGCGCCGATCTCGATGCCCTATTGCCCGCCCTTCGCGAACGGCGAGACGAGACGCGCGAGAACCGCACGGTCCTGCCCGAGATCAGGGAGATGGTCCGGCAGTCCGATGTCGCCCGCATCCTGCAGCCTGCAGCCTATGGCGGGGCCGGAGGGCCGCTGCGTGACATTGTCGAGGCCGTCTCCCAGATCGGTGCGGCCTGCGGCTCGACCGGCTGGGCGGTGGTGCAGTACGTCGTGCATCCCTTCATGGTCGCCCAGTGGCCGCAGGAGGCGCAGGACGAGGTCTGGGGCGACGACCCGAAGGCACTGGTTGCCGGTATCCTGATCCAGAGCCTGGGCCGCTACGTGCGGGCCGACGGCGGTTACCGGGTGAGCGGACGCTGGCCCTTCGTCACCGGCGTGGACACCTGTGACTGGTGCATCGTCTCGGGCTACGAGGAAGGCAGGTTCGGCGAGCACGAGAGCCACCTGCACTTCCTCATCAGGCGCGAGGAAATCGAGATCCTCGACACCTGGCACGCGCTGGGCCTGCGCGGCAGTGGCACCAACGATGTGCAGCTCAAGGAGTTCTTCGTGCCGGAGCGCCGCGCGCTCTCGATGGAGGCGCTGCGCGGCGGCGAATCGCCCGGCGGCCACTGGCGTGAGACCCCGCTCTACCTGCTTCCCAGCTACCCGATCTTCGGCTGCGGCATCACCAGCGGCGCGGTCGGCATCGCGCTCGAGATGGTGGCGGAATACAACGAGATCGCCCGCAAGAAGGGCTCGATCATGGCGGAGAAGAAAGTTTCCGCCTTCGCCTCGCAGCACATCCGCTTCGCCGAAGCCAAGTGCACGGTCGAGTCCGCGAAACGACTGCTGCAACTCGCGGCCGACGAGATCAGCGCCATCGCCATCGAGGAAGGCCGCGTGCCGAACCTGGAGGAGCGCGCCCGCTGCCGCGCGCTCGCGACCTACGCCGGCAACATCGCCATGGACGCCGCGCGCGCCGTCTGGGACCTCTCCGGCGCCGCCAGCGTCTACACCAGGAGCTCGCTCGGCAACCTCTACACCGACATGATGGTCGCCAATCAGCACTTCACCCAGAACAAGGACGTGAATTTCACGACCTACGGGCGGATGCTCTACGGGCTCGAGATCGACAACCCGACGCTGTGACCGCGACCCGCGCGGCCGCGCGCTATTTCGACGAATTGAAGGAAGGCGAACACTTCGTCACGGGCGAATGGACCCTCGACGAGGCGGAAATTGTCGCCTTCGCACGCGAGTTCGACCCGCAGCCGATCCACGTCGACGCCGCGGGCGCGGCGGACGGCCCCTACGGCGGCCTGATCGCCAGCGGCTTCCAGACCATGGCGCTGGGCTTCCGCCTCTTCTACGAGCTCGGCGTGATCAACGAGGCCTGCATCGGCGGGCCGGGGATCGACAACGTCCGCTTTCACCGGCCGGCGCGGCCCGGCGATACCATCCACGCCATCGCGACCGTCGCCGAAACCCGGCCGTCGCGCTCGAAGCCCGACCGCGGCTACCTGCGCATGGCCTACGACGTCCGCAACCAGCGGAACGATTCGGTGCTGAGCTACGAGATCGTCCACATTCTCATGCGCCGGCCGCCCTCGTCTTGACTTGGCGGCAACCGTGTGCGGCCATCGCCGGCGCAGACACGAGCGAGCGGAGCACGCCATGAGCAGCCTCTACGACGGGCCGATCATCGACGCCCACCACCATCTCTGGGACCTGGGCTCGGGCCGCTACTCCTGGCTCACCGACGGCCCGCGCGAGGTGGTGTTCGGCAGCACCGGGCCGCTCATCCGGGACTACTTCCTCGCCGACTACCTCGCCGACATGGCCGGCATCGACCTGGTCAAGTCGGTCCACATCCAGGCGAGCTTCTTCGAGGACCCGGTGGCCGAGACCCGCTGGCTGCAAGGCATCGCCGACGAGAGCGGCTTTCCCCACGGCATCGTCGCCTATGCCCTGCTCGAGGAGCCGGATGCCGAGGCGGTGCTGGAGGCCCACTGTGCGCACGCCAACATGCGGGGCATCCGCCAGATCCTGAGCTGGCACAAGAATCCGACCTGGACCTTCCACGAGCGCTCGGACCTGATGCGGGACGAGGCCTGGCGGCGCGGCTTCGGGCTGCTGCGGCGCTACAATCTCTCCTTCGACATGATGATCTACTCGGGCCAGCTCGGCGACGCGCTGGACCTCGCCCGGGCCTTCCCCGACACGCAGATCATCCTCAACCACACCGGCAGCCCGGCCGACCGGGACGACGACGCCATCGCGGCCTGGCGCGCCGGCATCAGCGCGTTAGCCGGCTCCGCCAACGTCGCGGTCAAGATTTCCGACCTCGGCGCCTACGACCACAACTGGACGACCGAGAGCACGCGGCCCTTCATCCGCCACGCCATCGACGCCTTCGGCACGGAGCGCTGTATGTTCGCGAGCGATTTTCCGGTGGCGGCGCTGCACGGCGGCGCCGATGCGATCTACGCTTCGTTCAAGACCATCGTGGCCGACCTCTCGCCAGACGAGCAGCGCGCGCTCTTCCACGACAACGCCGTGCGCTTCTATCGGCTGGGCTGAGCCGGGCTTCCGAGCACCTCGTCGACGAATGCATCGAACAGCGCGAAGACCTGCGCCCTGACCTCGTCGGTCTCCATCAAGGGCTCATGGCGGGAGCCGGGGATGGTCTCCAGGCGGCAGTCGGGCAGCCTTGCGGCGAGCCGGGCCTGGGCTGCGTTCGAGACCACCCGGTCGGCCTCGGCGCTGATCATCAGCACCGGCGTCGTGATACGTTCGGGATAGCCCCGGCTTCGCAGGATCGCCACCGAGCGCCGGGTGGCGGCAAGCCAGCCCACCGTCGGCCAGCCGATGGCGAGCGCCGGGTTCTCGCGCATCAGCGTCTCCATGCGCTCGTACCGTGCGCGGTCGCGGGTCAGCGGATTGCCGTCGTAGGGCGGCGGGAAGGCCCCGCGCACCGGCACGTACTGGTTCCTGAGGCCGACGCTCATGGCGGCAACCGTGAGCACCGCGCCCAGAGCCCGCTCGGCGGGGGTCATCAGGATGTCCACCATGGGCGCGGAGAGGGCGATCCCTTCGGCAAAATAGGGCCCGGCGCTACCGTCGCGCTCGGCCTGGTGGCGGAGCACGATGTGGCCGCCCATGGAATGGGCCAGCACCACGATGGGCCGCGGGGCTTCGGGGATGACCAGCCGCTCCAGGAACAGATCGAGGTCCTTGAGAAAGTCGTTATAGCTGACGACGTGACCCTTGCGCGGGTTCTTCAGCACCCGGCCGGAACGGCCCTGGCCCCGCCAGTCCATCGCGTAGACGGCGAAGCCGCGGGCGCGGAGGTCGCCCACGGTCTCGCCGTACTTCTCGATGAATTCGGCCCTGCCCTGGAGCAGCACCACAGTTCCTCGCCCACCGCCGGGGGGCGCAGGCCAGACGACAGTGCGGAGCGGGAAGCCGTCGTGGGCGGAAAGCGTCCCAAGCTGTGCCGACGGCTCGGCTCGCACGCCTTCGCCTTAGGTCTTTGCCGCCGGCGCGTCGACGCCTTTGACCGGCACCAGGCCGGCAGGCGCGAGACCGGCAAGCTTGACCGTGAGCGCGCCAGGCGCGCGGCCTTCGTCCTCCAGCCGCTCCTTGCGCCGGTTCGCCGCGATCACCATGCGGCCGCCGACGTAGCGCACCGGCTCGCGCGGGAAGAGCCCGACGCCCTCGCGTACCAGACCGCACTCCGACCATTCGTCCTTCGTACCGAGGGCGAGGGAGGCGAGGATGCGGCCGCCGACGGAGGTCGGCCCCACGCCGTTGCCGGAGAAGCCGAGGCCGTAGAGCAGGTCGTCGCGACCGTCGAGGCGACCGAAGAAGGGCAGTCCGCTGAGGGAGCGGTCGACCGGCCCGGTCCAGCTCGTCGCGATCGGCGCGTCCTTGAAGTTGGGGTAGATCCGGCGGAAGTTTTCCTCGACCACGCGAGACCGCGGCGAGGCGCCGTTGAAGCGGTCATCGACCCGGTTGCCGAAGGAGAGCCGCCCGCCGCCCATGCCGAAGACGAAGCGCCCGTCCATGGTCGGCCGGTAATAGTTCACCAGCGTCCGGGAATCGGAGATGCACATGCCGCCGCTGTAGCCCGAGTCGGCGAGGCGTTCGGGCATCGGCCGGGTCGCCACGATATCGCTGGCAATCACGACGATGGTGCGGTTGAGCTCCGGGAACATGGTGGACCATGCGTTCATTGCGACGACGACCTTCTCCGCCGTCACAATTCCTCGCGGCGTCACCACGCGCGGCGGGCGGCCGCGATGGAGGCTCATCATTGGCGTCCGCTCGTAGATGCGCACGCCCAGCGAGAGCGCCGTGCGCCTGAGCCCGTGCGCGAGCATGGCCGGCTGCACGGTGGCGCCGGTGGGCTCGTAGACGCCGGCGATGTGTTTGTCGCTGCCCGAGCGGCGCTTGACCGTCTCCGGCTCCCAGAGCTCGAAGGGATGCTGTTGGTAGCGCTCCAGGGTGTCGACCAGGGCGTCCCACGAGCCGACCTGGGGCTCGCTGGTCGCGGCCCAGAGCCAGCCGTCGCCGCGATAGTGCGCGTCGATTCCGTTGTCGGCACAGAAGCGGCCGATCTCGCCCACGGCATCGGCGGAGGCGCGGGCAAGCCGCACAGCCTCGTCCGAGGGACAGATCTTGCAGAGGGAGCCGAACTTGGCCCACCAGCTCAGCACGAAGCCGCCGTTGCGCCCGCTCGCGCCACTGCCGCAGAGGCCCTGCTCGACGATGGCGATGTCGATGGAGGGGTCGCGTTGCTTCAGGCGGATCGCCGTCCACAGCCCGCAAAAGCCGCCGCCGATGATGCAGATGTCCGCGCGCGTATCGCCTTCGAGGGCCGGTGCCGCGTCGTCCGTCGAGAGGCCGGCTTCGGTCAGCCAATGGCTAAGCATTTCGTTCGCTCCGTTGCTTGTTCGCGGAGGATGAATCTGCAGTCCGTCACGATCTTATTCCTCCGGTAGTTGATTCCCGACCTCTTCCAAGAGCGCTTCCACGAGTGCGAGCGCGTGAGTCCGGTCGATGGGCCCCGCATTCGGGCCGACACCCGTGTAACGGAACTCGACCGCATAGGGTGTGTAGGCAGCAAGATCGTTGAAGGGCTCGGTCGTAACGCCCCGATCGGCGAGAAGCGCCAGCAGCGTCTCGATACTGTGGGTGAGCGGATAGCTGTCGCCCAGAAGCGCGATCCAGGCCTTGAGCAGCTTCTCGGCTCCCTGCTGCACATGAAAGCCGAATATCTCGGCGGGGATGTCGTGCAAACGGCGCATGATGCGGAGCGCGTCGATGTCTCGTTCGGCAGCGCGGAGAAGCATCCGCGCGCACTTAGGATCGCTCATACAGCACCTTGCCTTCCCGGAGCGCCCGCGCAAGCACGTGGTTGAGAGAATTGCGCCAGTAGTCCACGTCTTCGTGGGAATAGACGAGCACGTCGGCGGCGACGGGAAACCCGGCGATCGCGTGATAAAGCCTGACCAGCTCCCTGTGACGGCTGCGCGCCGGACCAAACGGCTCGGCCTCCAGCACGATCAGGTCGACGTCCGACCTCTCCCCCTCCTCGCCGCGCGCGCGGGAGCCGAAGAGGATCACCTGCTCGGGATCGACTTCCGCAACGATGGCCTGCACCATCTCGCCGATCAGCGCGTCGGTGATGGGAACCATCGACTCACCCACTCTCCGCGCGCTCGCCGAAGAGCAGAGTCACGTTGATCCGCCGGTTCGCATGGCCGCTTCGGAAGTGCACGCAGCCGCTCTCGTGAATGAGACTCGAATCGAAGATCACCGCCCGGTTGCAACGATAGGGAACCCGCACCGGCGCCCGTCCTTCGCGTTCGACCAGACGCTCCAGCGGTGCCGGGTCGAGATTGTAGTCCGAAAAGCCCCAATCTGGCGGCGCAGCGACATCGTGCACCACGAGGCCCGCCGCCTCGGGGTCGGGGCAGGCGCTGTCCGGCGTGATCCAGAGGTTGATGTTGATGGCGGCCTTGTCCGCATGCTTGCGCGTGCCGTCGCCCGTCTGCCCGTAAGAGAACGCCCACATCTGCGCGAGCCGGTGCCTGCCGATGATGCCGCCGAGGCGCTTCCCGAGCTCGCGGGCCAGAGCGATTAGCACCGGGTGGTCGAAGCCCTCGTGCAAATAAGCCCCGAGATAGCCGCCATGCTCCTTGCAGTCGAACCAGATCGTCGCCTCCAGGCAGAAGCGCTGGAGGGCAGCCAGGGCCGGCGCGCTGAGCAGGTCATCCACGACGACGACGGAGGGCGTGGTCTCGTGGTAGCGCCGCTCGATCGCGCTCGCGTCCAGGCGGGGGTTGAGCGCGGGCGTAGCCGTCTCCTCCGGCGGGCGGTAGATCATCCGGTTGTAGATGGGGCCGATCAGCGCTCGCTCGGCCGCCGTGAGCGCACGCGGCGTGCTTGGGCGGTCCTCGTTGCCGAAACCGTCGAGCACCCGGCGCAGTCTCTCGCGCGCCTCGTCAAGCTTGGGCGGAAGGCGGTCTCGCGCCAGCAGATAGTCGAGCTGCGCAAGGTCGTGTTCGAGCTTGGTCCGTGATGTGTTCTGGAAGGTTGCCAGCTGCGCAGGATCGAGTACGGCGGTGCTGCTGGCCGGGTCAGTGCCCCACCAGGCCGAGCCGCGATAGAGCGCGAGCGCCGCGCGGTAGCTTCCGACGGCCTCCTCCAGCCGCCCCTGCCGCTTCAGCGCCGCGCCCAGGTTGGTGTGGGCGGCCACCGAGCCCGGCGTCTGCGCGAGCGCCTGGCGGAAGGCCTGCTTCGCCGCTTCGTCGTCCCCTTGCCTCAGCGCCAGATTGCCGAGGGTGATGCGCAGGCTCGCCTTGTCGGGTGCGAGCGCCGCAGCGGTCTCGAACGCTTGGCGCGCCCGGTCGAGCTCCCCCTGGTCTGCGGCGACCAGGCCGCAGACATAATGCGCGCCGGCATCGCGCGGGTCGTGGGCGAGGATGGCGCGGCCGATGGCCTCCGCCTCCACGCCTCTGCCCGCCTGGTAGGCGGCGAATGCCGCGCTGGCGTGAGGCCGCTGGTCAGAGACGCCGCTTGAGCCCGTCACGGGTCACCTTGAACCCGGCCGCCTCGCGGTCCCAGGTCGCGGGCGTGATGCCGTCTTCGCGCAGCACCACCTTGCGTACCTTCTGTGTGGGCGTGCGCGGCAGGTCGGCCCTGAACTCGATGAAGCGGGGGACCATGAAGTAGGGCATCTCGGCTGCGCAGTGGCGCAGTAATGCCTCCTCCGTCAGCGTGGCGCCGGGGTTGCGCACCACCACCACCTTCACCTCGTCTTCGCCCACGTCGGCGGGGACGGCGATGGCGGCGGTCTCCGCCACATCAGGGTGCTTGTTGACGCTCCGCTCCACCTCGAAGGACGAGATGTTCTCGCCGCGGCGGCGGATCGCATCCTTCATCCGGTCGTGGAAGAAGAGAAATCCGTTCTCGTCCATGTGGCCGCGATCGCCACTGTGAAACCAGAGGTTGCGGAACGCCGCCAGCGTCGCCTCCGGCAGGCTGTCGTAGCCTTCCATCAGGATGTAGGGGTGTCTGGCGCGGACCACGATTTCACCCGAGGTGCCGGTGGGCACCGGGCGGTCCATCTCGTCGAAGATCGCCACCTCGTAGTAGGGTGCCGCCCGCCCCGCCGTGCCCTTCGGCGTCGGCTCGTCGGGTCGGGTGTAGACCACGATGTTGGCCTCGGTCGAGCCGTAGCCCTCGGTCAACTGCAGGTCGAAGCGTGCGAGAAACTCCTCCTGAACCTCGTGCGGATTGGGCACCGAGTAGATCATGCGCAGCGGGTTGTCCGCGTCGTCCGGCTGCGGCGGCTCGGCCCAGAGCATGTGGCAGATGCCGCCCACGCCCACCGTCACCGTCGCGCCGTGCGCCCGCACGTCCGGCCAGAACTGGCCGGCGCTGAAGCGCGCGCGCAGCAGCATCCGGCAGTCCGCGAGCATGGTGCCGAGCGTGATGAACTTGCCGGCGATGTGGAAGAATGGGAGGAAGTTGTAGGTCACGTCGTCGGCGCCGAGCGAGACGATCTCGCTAAAGACGACGGCGAACGACAGCTCGAAATGGTTGTTGATGACGACGCCCTTCGACGGCCCCGTGGTGCCCGAGGTGAACATGATGCAAGCCGTCGTGGTCGCCTCGATGCTGCGCTGCTCGTTCGCGCCGTCCCCCGTCGCGACCTCCTCCAGAGAGAGCACGGCGCCCGGCAGCGTGCGACGTGCATCCTCGATGTCTTCGCCGGAGACGATGAAGGTGCCAAGCCCGGGGCAGCGGTCGGCGATACGGGCGACCACGGGCACGAACTCGGCGTCCAGCACCATGGCCGTCACGCGCGCGCTGGTCACGATGTGGGTGAGAATGTCGCCCCGGTAGGCGGTGTTGATCGGCACCTCGACGACGCCGAGCTTCGCGGTGGCGAACCAGACGAAGACGTGCGCCGGCGAGTTCTGCATCATCACGGCGACACGCGCGCCGGGCTCGATCCCCAGCGACTCGAGACCTGCGGCGACGCGGTTGGCCTCCCGGTTGATGGCGGCGTAGCTGTAGTCCAGCCCGGACCAGTGCATCACAGGGTGGTCGGGGCGCTCGGCCGCGCGCTGCTCGAGGACCCGGTGGACCAGCCAGGTCTCCGGATCCTTGCCGATGGTCAGCATCGCGCGCCGCCGCTCGTCATAGCGCCAGAATGGAGACCCATTGTTCGATGTCAACGCTCCCCGGTGGGCACGGAGTTATCCTTCGTTCGCTTTCCCGCCTTGACGGCGGAAGACCGGGTTTCCATAGTGCAAAGGAGTGCGTCCCCCGCGTCCGGACAGGGCGGAGCGGGGGCGCAAATCCCAGGCAGAAGGAGCGGAGCCCATGGCTGAGGGCGAGGCGCAAGAGGTTGCCCACCCCTGGGAGAAATCCTACCCGGACAATGTCGACTGGAACGCGCCGCTGCCGAAGGCGCCGTTGCAGCGGTTGCTGGACGATGCGGTCGCCCGCTTCGCGGACCGGCCGGCGATCGACTTCATGGACAAGGTCACGACCTATCGGGAGCTCGGCGACCTGGCGAACCGGGCAGCCGAGGGCTTCCAGAAGCTCGGTGTCAGCAAGGGCACCAAGGTAGGAATCCTCCTGCCCAATTGCACGAACTTCGTGGCCGTCTATTACGGCGTGCTCAAGGCCGGCGGGACCGTGGTCAACGTCAACCCGCTCTACGCCATCGAGGAGATCAAGAGCCAGATCGAGGATTCGGAGACCGATATCCTGGTCACCCTCGACCTCTCCATCCTCTACGACAAGGCTCGCATCGCGCTCGACCAGACACGGCTCACCCATCTCGTGATCTGCCCCATGGCGGACATGCTGCCGGGCCTCAAGAAGTTGCTCTTCCCCTTGGTCAAGCGCAGCGAGATCGCCAAGATCCCGCGCGATGCCCGCCATGTGTTCTTCCGCAAGCTGACGGACAACGCGGGCAGGCCCACGCCGATCGAAGTCGATGTCGACGACGATATCGCAGTTCTGCAATACACCGGCGGCACCACCGGCACCTCGAAGGGTGCGATGCTGACCCACGCCAACCTCAGCGCGAACGTCGCGCAGGGGGCGATGATGATGTCCGACGCCGAAGAAGGCCGCGAGGTCATGATCGGCGTTCTGCCGCTCTTCCACGTCTTCGCCATGGCCGTGGTGATGAATTTCAGCATCAAGATCGGCGCCAAGATGATCCTGCTGCCGCGCTTCGAGCTCGACACCGTGCTCAAGGTCATCGACAAGAAGCGCCCCACCTTCTTCCCCGCCGTGCCGACGATCTACATCGCCATCAACGGCCATCCGGACGTCGCGGCTGGCAAGTTCGACCTCTCCTCCATCAAGCTCTGCCTCTCGGGCGGCGCCTCGCTGCCGCGCGAGGTGCAGGAGAAGTTCCAGGAGCTCTCCGGCTGCACGCTGGTGGAGGGCTACGGCCTCAGCGAGACCGCGCCGATCGCGACCTGCAACCCGATCACGCCAGGCGGCAGCCGCGAAGGCTCGCTCGGCGTGCCGGTGCCGAGCACGGTGGTCGACATCTGCGCGGTCGACGACCCGGAGAAGGTGCTGCCCCAGGGCGAGATTGGCGAGATCTGCATCTCCGGCCCGCAGGTGATGAAGGGCTACTGGAAGCGCGACGAAGAGAACAAGCGCGCGTTCGCCGGCGGGCGCTTCCACACCGGCGACGTCGGCAAGATCGATGAGGACGGCTACGTCTATCTTATCGACCGGCTCAAGGAGGTCATCATCGCCGGCGGTTACAACATCTATCCGCGTCATGTTGAGGAGGCGATCTACAAGCATCCGTCGGTGCTGGAGGTGACGGTGATCGGCGTCGACGACGCCCGCCGCCAGCAGACCGTCAAGGCCTTCGTCCGCCTCAAGGACGGCGAGAGCCTGACGGACGATGCGCTGACCGACTTCCTCAAGGACAAGCTTTCGCCCATCGAGATGCCCAAGCAGATCGAGTTCCGGGACGAGCTGCCGAAGACGATCATCGGCAAGCTCTCCAAGAAGGAGTTGGTGGCCGAAGAGGCCGCCAAGCAGGGCACGGCTGCCGCCGGCTCCGGTTGAACGCGGCCCGGCGCCGCCACACATAGCATCTGACCAAGCAAGAGGCCCCAGCCCATGAATAACGCCGTCATTGCCGGCTACGTCCGCTCGCCCTTTCACTTCGCCCACAAGGGCGCGCTGGTCGAGAAGCGCCCTGACGATCTCGCCGCCGAGGTCGTGCAGGGTCTGCTCGCGCAGACCGGCGTCGATCCCGCCGAGATCGAGGACCTGATCATCGGCTGCGCCTTCCCCGAGGGCGAGCAAGGCTTCAACATGGGCCGCATCGTGGCACTGATCGCGGAGCTGCCGATCTCGGTCGCCGGCGCCACCGTCAACCGCTTCTGCGGCTCGTCCATGCAGGCGATCCACATCGCCGCCGGAGCGATCCGCATGGACGCCGGCGAAGCCTTCATCTGCGCCGGCGTCGAATCCATGAGCCGCGTGCCGATGGGCGGCTTCAATCCGGCGCCCAACCCCGACCTCTACGAGAAGAACGAGGGCGCCTACATGTCCATGGGCGAGACCGCCGAGAACCTCGCCCGCAAGTACCAGATCACCCGCGAGGAGCAGGAATCGCTCGCGGTCTCGAGCCACGCCCGCGCCGCCGCCGCCTGGGACGACGGCAAGTTCGCCGGCGAGGTGATCCCGGTCGAAACCGGCGAGGGCACGGTGGAGCGCGACGGCTGCATCCGCCCCGGCACCTCTGCCGAGATCCTGTCCGGGCTCGAGCCCGCCTTCGATGCCGAGGGCACAGTGACCGCCGGCACCTCGTCACCGCTCACCGACGGCGCCGCCGCCGTGCTGGTTTGCACCGAAGAGTACGCCCAGCGCAACGAACTCACGGTGCTCTCCCGAATCAAGTCCATCGCGGTCGCGGGCTGTGCGCCTGAGATCATGGGTTACGGCCCGGTGGTCTCGTCGGAGAAGGCGCTGGCGCGTGCCGGGCTGAAGATGGCCGACGTCGATGTGATCGAGCTCAACGAGGCCTTCGCGGTGCAGGCGCTCGCTTGCGTGCGCGAGCTCTCCATCGACCTGGAGCGCATGAACATCGACGGCGGCGCCATCGCCATCGGCCATCCCTTGGGCGCCACCGGCGCGCGGATTACGGGCAAGGCCGCGCAGATCCTCCGCCGCGAGGACAAGCGCTACGCGCTGGCCACCCAGTGCATCGGCGGCGGCCAGGGTATCTCCACCGTGCTCGAGGCCGCCTGATGGCGATCCAGAAGGCCGCCGTCATCGGGGCGGGTCTGATGGGCGGCGGCATCGCCGCCCACATCGCCAATGCCGGCCACGACGTTGTGCTGCTCGACATCGTG
>MKWU01003708.1_pt1 | contig 19542 bp, 15 predicted proteins | sample 809101 | NCBI WGS metagenome assembly MKWU01 (sample SAMN05860141, study PRJNA318959) | sponge metagenome | host: Aplysina aerophoba | place: Slovenia: Piran, Adriatic Sea, Gulf of Piran | collected 2013-05-07
GGGGTCGGCGGGAACGGATCACCACCTCCAACGGAGCCCCCTCACCCGACTCGTTGATCCCCACCAGATCAACGTCGCCCAGACCTACCAACAACTCGCACATACGCGTAGGATCAGCTTCCACAGGGGTCCTCCTGACTCGGATGTCGCTTACAACACCCGATTATGGAGGACCCCTCCACTCATCCACAGGATTACCACCCACCCCCCGGAAGATCCCTCACTCCCCACTCATTTCCGAAGAGCCCAGATAGCCTGGTTACGATTCCGGCAATGGCCCGTGGCGGAAGCTTCTCGCAGCTGTTTGTGTTTTCTGAAAAAACCTCAACAGAATATGCTGACAGCGGTAACAGTTAGGGTTTTGAACGAGGGGCCGGTCTCCTAGCCCAAGGCCTGTCAGGGTTCGCTCCGGAGTGTCAGGAGGGCACGCTGGCCGGGACGTAGTGGAACCCCCGGCCCACTCTTTGCGGTCGGCTACCGACTAGGTGACCGTCATCGGCGAGCCTCGTGAGGATGGTTCCCGCGTAGGCGGCGGTGATGCCTGTCAGGTCTGCGGTCTCGGTTGAGGAGATTCGGCCCCGCACCTGTATCCAGTCCAAAACCAAGCGATCCCGGCCGTCGGGACTCTCGATCCAAGCAACCCGACGCGCAAGTTTCTCTCGGCCATGATCAGATAGGCGGTAGGCCGGTGGATGGCCGCGAGGGGTGCCTCGAACCGGCGAGAGGATCGGTTCGCCACCGCTCGTTGCAGAACAAACACGATCGATCGCAGCTGTTGTCTCTGTCTCCGAGCGCTGCAGAACCGGCGCCAACGACCGGGCGTCGACAAAACCGCGTCTCATCAGTTGGTCAAGGAGCAACTGAAGATCCACGTCCTCTCGCATGGGTCCAGGCTCGATTGCGTCGATGTAGCCGATCACGGCGGGATCTGGATTTCCCCCGATCATGACGACACGCACGTATGGTCCGGCAATCTCATAGAACTCCGGCGGACGCTGTCCAAGGGAGAGCATGTCGGTGATCATGCGATCGACACCGATGCCCTCGCGTTCGGCGAGTCGTAGCGCTGACATGGCTTCAGCCAGGGTGCGGTACCGGGGCGTCGCCGGGTGAGTGATGATGTTCGCGGGGTCGACGCCGCCGATGAAGCCACCCGGTGAGGTCACAGTCAGATGGTCTCCGACATGCTCGACGACTGTCGGCTGCGGCGAGTGCCAATCTCGGTGGACGACGCCATTCACGACCGCCTCTCGAAGGGCTCGCATGGGGATGGCGTGCACTCGGCGGTGAGCGAAGCCGCCGGCAACGTGAATGAGCCGATTCGCTGCCTGGCTAGCTTGCTCCAAGCGGAATATCTGTTGGAGCAGCGGACCGGTACCGCGGTCGCGCCGGCTTGCGTGCGGCCCGTACTCTGGCCCGTAGGCATCCGACCAAGGCCGGCCTGCTGCGGGCAGTCGATTGGTGCTATCGCCGCCGGGGATCTCGCGGCGGATGTACTCCATGCCGATCTCGGGAGTTCCTACGAAGAGCAGCGCTCCAGCGTTGTTGAGCCGGCCTCCGCCGTCGATGAGGTTGAGCCTGCGGATCAGATCCTCGGCGGTGGCTGTGGCCAAGGCGGTGTCACTTTGCCGGCCACCTCCCCGGAGGTAATCCCTGGCGATCTCGACCGCGACGAGGCTGACATCATCCATAGTGTGTTGAGATGGCCGGGCCGACCAGTCAAAGCCGCGGCGATGCATCCGCTGCTCGATCCAGGACGACGGATCGATATCGACGCAGTTCCTGTCCACCCTCCAACGGACGCGCCCTCTGACGCGGATCGGCTCGATAGCCTCGTGGGTGGACAGGACCAGCAGCCGTACGGAGTCAAGTTCTGCAACACGAACGCTGATCGTCAGCGCTCGATTGGTGAGTTCGTAGATTCGGTGCCGCAACGAATCCGGACACAGATGGGTGCCGATTCGGGTGCCGTCATCGGCTACGCCGAGAATGATCGCTCCCCCTCCGGGCGTGTTGGCCATGCAAGCCATCTCACTGGCAAGGTACTCAGCGGCCCCATCGTTGTGGGCCCCTCCATCGATGACTTTGCCCGTCGGGGTTCGCCGCCCCGGCTCCTCTTTGAATTCCACATGGGTGGTCTCGATCGCACTGGGGGCGTGACCTGCATCCAGAAGATCCAGGGCGTGCCGGATCTGACTCTCGAGTTCTGACGAGCCTAAAATGCGTACTGCCATGTAGGGTATCTAGATTCTGTTAGCTTTTAGCTAGTAAGGATAACATAAATATTAACTAGCTTGTGGCGCTTGTAGTTCTAGAGGCCTACCCCACCGCAGCATCGGCCGAGCCGCCCCTCGCAGTTCTCTGCACGCGCTTGTCCAAGGCCGGTCCCTAGACCGGCGACACCGTCACCCTGATGGACCGGGCGGTGGCACCACGCCGCTGAGGGTGGGGCCGACCTGACGTCAACCGTGGAGTCACGGGCCGAGCAGGGCCAAGGGAATCACGGCTATGCCGTCGGACCGGCGGTAGGCGATGGGTCCGGTGCTAACCACAGCTCCATCAATCCAGCGAGGGCCGAGGCGGCTCCGGAGCCAAAGTAGGTGGGCTACGTCATCGTCGTCGATCGTGCGACCGAGTTTCGCTTCCAGCGCCAGCACGCGGCCGTCTCGCCGCTCGACGATGAAGTCGACCTCCTGACGTCCGCCCTTGGTGCGGAGGTGCTTCACGCGGGCGCCGGCGGCTTGGCCGAACACGCGCAACGTCAGCGCCGCAAGGGATTCGAACATCCTTCCGAACAGAAACCCGTCGGCCATCAGCGCAGAGTGGTCCAGACCGAGGAGTGCTAGCGCCAGCGCAGGGTCGGCCATGTGACGCTTCGGCGCACGATTGAGGGTGGTAAACCGGCTGGACGATGGTGACCAGCCGTCCAGGTCGTCCACGATCCATAGGCGTCTCAGGGCGTGGTGGTAGTTCAGGACAGTTTGCTTCGTTGGTACTGATCCGTCTCCGCGGGTCGCCGCGTTCCGTATCTTCTCCAGGGACGTGGTGGTGGCCGTGGCGGCTGCGATGGCTTCCAGCCACCGGCGTAGTGTGTCGGGTCTACGCACCCTGTGACCGGCCTCCTCGACATCCCGTTGGATGACGCTATCGATGTATCCCTCGAGGAGAGACTGACGGAAGCTCTCAGGGCGCGGTCTTATCCCCGGAAATCCAGATGCTTCGATCTCGTGTGCATATTCGGCGAGACCAAACTCGCTGTGGCCATTTACCGATCCTCCGCCACGACGCACCAGACCGGCAAGCGATACGGTGGGCGAGGTCACACCCCGCTCCAGAAGGGTCATGGGACGCATCCGGATGGTGACGATGCGACCCGCGCCGGTGTGAGCGGTCACACCCTCCGGGCGTGCCGAACCGGTAAGCACGAACCGTCCGGGCCCGGAGTCGTTATCCACCTGTCGCCGCACTGCGTCGAACACCGGTCCCACGAGGTGCCACTCGTCCACAAGAAGCGGGGTGCCTCGGTCGGCTACGAGGGACGACGGATCCGCCCTTGCCACGGCCTGGATGGCGGGATCGTCCAGCAGCAGTTCGTCCACACATACCCGCCGGGCGGTGGCTGTCTTGCCGACCGCCTTGGGTCCTTCTATCAGCACAGCGGGCAACCCGGTCAGGAGCTTGGCCAGCTCCGTGTCCAGCACCCGCGGCATGTACTCCGGTGCTACTGCCATACCATCCGTATACCTGCAATCGTACCAATTATGGACAGTCTATCATTCCATTAGTACATTAGATAACATACTATCCGTACTCTCTACGACTTCCGGCCTGGATGCGAGAGCCGGCACTTCAACGCCACATGACCGCTGTCCCGACACCGGATGGCAATGCCCGCCAGAGTCGGCTCGCCGGGTACGGCTGAGCCCCCGGACCGCTATAGGCCAGCCGCATCCATAGCTCGGGCGATCAACACATCATGGGCGAGGACGTCCAAGTGGACCGTTTGCATGCCCGGCGCCATCGGAACGCCCGGATTCTCCTTCGCCCATACCCGTGTCGCCGCCAGCTGCACCCGCCTGCTGAGCTACCTCGGCCTCGGCTAGCCCGAGTAGGGAAGCGTCGCTAACAAGGGTCTAGACATCCCCATGATGGCTCTGTACATTGTCCTGTATGGACACCACAATTCTTGCTGATTCGTTGGATGACGGCATCGCCGGGCCTTCCCGAACGCAGGACGCGCTTGGCGGCGACGAGGATGGGGATCGGACAGATCGGGCTGAGCATCGGCCCGCCGGCTCACCGGAGCCTTCAGGTCTAGTAGCGATCCAGATCATCAGCATGGGCCGTCCTGCGGATCCCGTGCTGGCCGACCTCATGGAGAAGGCCTTCGAGGCGGCGGACCGGCGGGACAGGCTGCGCTACGGTCCGGAGTGGCAGCGTGAAGCGGCGGAGGGCTTCCGCAGGCTGATGGAGGAGTGGCAGGCCGAGAACGGGGCGTTCACTGATGAGCAGCTCCGGCGGGGTCGCGCCATCCTCGGAAGGTAGACGGTGACCCTCGTGCTCGACGCCGGCGCCCTGATCCAAGTGGATCGCGGCAACCAAGAAGTTCTGTCGGCGATCAAGGCCGCTTTCGACAAGGGTGAAGCCGTTCATGTACCCACTGGTGTAATCGGTCAGGCTTGGAGGCACCCGGACCGTCAGGCCCTCCTATCGCAAACGCTCAAGCGATGCAAGGAGGTCGATCTCGACGGAGCGATGGCTCGCGCCGGCGGCCAACTATGTGGCCGGACGGCTACGAGCGATGTGATTGATGCGTCTGTTGCGCTTGCGGCGGCGTACGCTCGGCGCTCAGGCGAAGAGGTCACGTTGCTGACATCCGACTCCGTTGAGTTGGGGATACTGCTCTCCGTGCTGGATGCACAAGCCCGAATCATTGGAGTGTGACCCTGCCATAAGGGGCCCCACTGGGAGCCTGGGTGCCAGCCTCCGCCAACTTCTCGGGCACGACTGAGATCGTAGGTCAGGGTTCCGGCGAACGTCCCTTCTAGACCGAGGACCGTCGGGTGATGGAAGTGACTACCGCGGTTTGGTGGCTATGGCCTCGCCGAAGGCGATCGCCCCGACGGAACCCGGATGCTGCCGCCATTTCTCCTGGTCTAGCTTCCACGCGTCGAACTGTTCGTGGGTGGCCAACCCGGATGCAGTGGCGGCGGCCATCACCTTGGGAGAGAAGAACCACTCGGTGATCACACCGTCGAGAACGGCCTTGGCTTCGGGAGTGCTGAACATGTCGACGGAAGCAGTTGCTGTGATGTCCACGAATCCTGCCTCCACCAACCTGGTCTTGAGTTCCTTCCCCATCTGGGGATGCCCGCCGTTGGCGACCACCAGCTTGGTGAACGTTTCCCATGCTCCCGCCAGGCTGTACGCGGGTTCCGAGAAACTGGACCCAGCTATCAGCTCGCGGCAAGAGATGATCCCGCCGGGCTTCAGGACCCTCTTGACCTCGCCCAAGACGGCATGGGTGTCCGGAACATGGTTCAGGACGGTATGGCAGTGGGCCACGTCGAACGTGTCGTCCTCAAATGGAAGGTCGGTCGCATCCGCGACATGGAACGTCGCGTTGCTGTGCCCGCCGGCTTCGGCGGCGGCGCGGGCCATGTCGATCTGAGTCCTCTCGATGTCGACGCCGTGGAACTCGCCGGGCTCTACGGCTCCGGCCAGGCCCACCGACAGGGTCCCGGGTCCGCAGCCGAAGTCGAGCATGCTGAGTCCGGGCTCGAGGTGGGGGAGCAGGTGCCGGGCATGCGTCTCCGCGCTGCGCCAGTGGAGCATCTGCAGGAAGTCCTCGTTGTAGCCCATCGTGTATGTGGATTCCGTAGATGCCGGCTCGGGCATGCTCGCGCCTCCTATCCGCTGCTTGGGTTCATTATCGCCCCAAGGGGTGGGTACCGGTACGTCGTGGCCTGACGGAGCCTTCCTGCGAGGTCAGGAGGCCGGCCCAGGTAGGGTGGCCGGCCTGATATACGGGTGAGTCCGGAATCTTCGCTCACCCCCAACTCTGGGCACAAAGTCCGGCTGTCATGGATCAAGAGAACCCAGCCGTATACTGCGGCGATCCCTCGCCGTGCTGGCAGGGCCTGTCCGGTTCTGTGGTCACGTCGGGATCGATTGCGAATCGAGGCATGGGGGCCGTCGCGTGGCCGAATGGGTCTGGATACTGATCGTCTTCGCCCTGTATTTCGTCGTTCTCATCGGCATCGCCTCCTACGGGGCGGACCGTATGGCGAACATGGGCGACTACGTCCTCGGCGGCCGCAGGCTCGGCGGCTTCACCACTGCCCTGAGCGCCGGTTCTTCCACCGCCAGCGGCTGGACCATGCTGGTGTTTCCGGCGCTTGCCTTCGCCGGCGGTCTCATGCACCTATGGACCGCGGCCGGCATCGTGCTGGGCGGCTGGCTGGCGTGGGTCGTCGCGGCCAAGCGGCTCCGGCGGTACACGATCTCCGCCGACAATGCACTGACCATCCCCGAGTTCTGGGAGAACCGCTTCGGCGATACCACGGGCACGTTGCGAGGTGTGGCCGCCGGGATCAGCCTCTATTTCATCACGCTCTACGTGTGCTCCGGGCTTATAGCGGGCGCCAAGCTGCTTGAGGAGCTCTTCGACCTGGATCACACCGGCACAGGCCATGACATAGCCGTCGTCATCACCCTGTTGGCCGTTCTCTCCTATACCTTCATCGGAGGGTTTCTCGCTGTCTCCCGCACCGACGTGTTCCAGGCCCTGATCATGCTGGGGGGGTTCGTCATCATCCCCCTGACCCTCATGCTGATCACCAGCAATCCCTTCGAGGGTCTCGAGTCAAAAGCTCCGGGATTCTGGAACCCGTTCACGGACGCAGCCGGCGGCGGACTGGGCTGGACGACCTACGCTTCCGCCCTCGGTTGGGGGCTGGGCGCGTTTGGAGCCCTGAGGCTCCTGGCAAGGTTCATGGCCTTGGAGGATGAACGCCACATTCCTAGGAGCACGTACATCACCGTGGGCTGGGCCGGCCTCATGTTCTCCCTCGGGCTGTTGATGGGGCTGGTCGCCGCGCCGGCGCTGGCCGCCCGAGGCGTGGACATTCCTGACGCGGAACGGCTCTATCTAGTGGTCTCTTCGGTCTTCTTCCATCCCATCGTGGGTGGTCTGCTACTGACCGGCGTGGTGGCGGCCGTCATGAGCACCGCCGACTCGCAACTCTTGCTGGCATCCGCCATCGCTTCGAGCGACCTGCCCTGGTTCAGGCGGATCACGGAGCAACTACGAGCCGAGCGGCGGGTGACGATGGGGAGGTTGTTGCTCGTTGCGGTCGGCGTGGTGGCCGCCGTCATCTCGATCCTCTCGCCGGAGTCGGTGTTCGCCCTTGTGTCACTGGCCTGGGGCGGCATGGGCGCAGCTTTCGGTCCGGTAACCGTCATGGCCCTCTACTGGAGGCGCTTCAACCTGGCCGGGGCCTTTAGCGGCGTCATCTCGGGCACTGTGGTCTCCACCTTCTGGTGGCTGATGGACCTAGGTAACCAGGGCCTGCTCGACCTGACCAACTCTCTCGGGTTCGCAGCCTCCATTAGTAACCTTACCGAGATCGGTGTGTGGGAGGTCAACCCGGCCGTTCCCGGCGTTACGGCGGCAACGGCCCTTGCCATCCTGGTGACCCTGGCGACGGCTCCCCCGTCAGAGGAGATCACACGACTATTCGACGAGGTCAACAGCCCCGACTGGGTGGACCCGACACTCGACCCGGTGCGATAAGGAGCATCCGGGCCGGGTAGAACAACGGACTCTCGGCCAGGATCTGTGTGGCCGGCCGTTCGAGGTCCTCAGCGATCCGGGGCTGTGGCCATGAAGGTTGGATTCCTAGGCGGAGACCATGTCCAGTACGCGACTGATCGAGGCCGGGCGGTCGAGGACGTCGAAGTGGACGGTTTGCATGCCCACCTTCTCGGCGCCGGCGATGTTGACGGGCTGGTCATCCACGAACAGCACCCGGTCGGCGGGCAGCTCGATGCGCTCCAGCAGGCGCAGGTAGCCGCGGGGATCGGGTTTGAGGATGCCGGTGTTGGAAAGATCGACGAAGGGATCGAAACGGTCGAGTACCTGCATTCGCTCGATCCACGCCGGGTCGTGGAACCGGCCCAGGTCGTTGGTAAGGACCCCCAACCGTATCCCCAGGGAGCGAAGGGTGTTCTGCAGTTCCCAGGTCTCGGGGCGGATCACCTCCTCCCGCGGCGCGTCGAACAGGGCGTCGATGAAGCTGCGCAGGCGGTCCGGGCCGGCGCTGATCAGCCCGGCGTGGCGGTCGGCCTGGCGATGCCAGTATTCGAGCTCGGTGAACTCCTCGGCCCGGAACCTCCGCCAGAGGGGGTCGGCATCCGGGTCGAAGGGACCCGCCAGGTCGATGCTGCCACGCGGTAGGTCGAGCCGGGCCTCCAACCCGGCCGCCATTTCGAACGGGGTCCGGATGACCACCCCTCCGAAGTCGAAAGCCACTGCGTCTACCGCCATCAGGCCAACAAGATACTCGGAGGCGCACCGAGCGATGGCTCGGGCTCTCGCAGGGCCGGCTCAGCCATTCCTGTGGAGGATGACGGTCAGCTCGGACGGCATGCCCTGCCGGGTGCCCTCCCATGCCCTGGTGATGGCCAGGGCGGCTTCGGCGACGGTCGACACCGCGCTGGCGCCCTCGCGGCTCAGGAACGAGCCCTGGTGTTTCCTGCGGAGCATGCTGTACAACTCCCGACCTACTCTCTGACGTTCGAGTTCGCTCAGCGCCCGTCGGTGAACCTCGGTGTCGAGATCGGCATTGCCGGACCTCGGAACCCTGATTTCGATTGACCAATTACCCATGCCGGGCAACGTATGTGGTTTCCAGGGCCCTTTCAAGACCTTCGATCCACAGCTTGCGCTGGGCACCGAGGTCCGTGCTGACCTATACAGCGAGTGGTCGATGCCTGGTTATGCGACCCGATCAGGCTGAGAGAGCAGCTCCGACACCGATGATCACCACGAGGATGCCGCCGGTCTGATCAGTGCCCGATGGCCCGGTCGGTTCCGGAGGGTTCCTCGATCAGCTCGAGGGCGGCGGCGTCGATCATGTGGTAAGACTCTTGCTCGCTCGGGAAGGCGCCCCGGCGAACGTCCCGGATCCAGCGATCTATCGCCGCCACAGCCTCTCCGGACAGCTCGGCGTAGCGCCGGACGAACTTGGGGTAGTGGCCGAAGTTGAGGCCGAGCATGTCGTGCATCACCAACACCTGTCCGTCGGTGTCCGGGCCGGCGCCTATGCCGATCGTGGGGACGCTCACCCGCTGGGTGATGGCTTGGGCCAGCGGGGCGGGGACACCCTCGAGGACCAGGGCGAACACGCCCGCGTCGTCGAGGGCGCGGGCGTCCTCGATCATCCTCCGGGCGTCCTCCAGCCTCCTCCCCTGGACCCGGTAGCCGCCAGCGGCATGGACCGATTGGGGGGTTAGCCCGACATGTCCCATCACCGGGATCTCGGCCGATACCAGCTTGCGGACCATCTCGACCCGCGGTGTGCCGCCCTCAAGCTTGACCGCTTCCGCCCCGCCTTCCCGGACCAGTCGGGCGGCATTGCGCAGGGTCTCCTGAGGGCTGACATGGAAGGTCATCCACGGCATGTCGGCTACGAGCAGTGCCCTGGGACGGGCTCGCGCTACCGCGGCGGTGTGGTGGACCATGTCGGAGAGGGTCACCTGGTTGGTGGTCTCGTATCCGAGAACCACGTTGGCTACCGAGTCGCCCACCAGGATCATGTCGACCCCGGCCTGGTCGGCCAGCTTGCCGCCGGGGAAGTCGTAGGCGGTCACCATCGTGAGCGGTTCCCCGCCCTTGCGGGCCCGCACTGCGGGCGCGGTGACTTTCTGACGGATGGCGCCGGGCGGATGGTTCGACGTAAGGTTTGACATAGCTGCTCCGTTTCTCCCCACCATCGAGGTTGGGGGATACCTCCCGGCTCCAAGGGAGCCGGAGAGCAAGTGGTCATGTTGTGGACCGTGAAGGGGAAATGGCCCGCCTACTCGGGTCGCGCCTTTCCGTCCGGTCTGCTGGTCAGTCTAGTGGTCTGTCTGTGGAATGGCGGTTTGGCATGCCGCCAGGGGCACGCCTAGTCGTCTTTGGCAGACAGACCACAGCGCGCTGAGTTATCCGCCAGCCGTCCGTTGGCCGAACGCGTTCTACGCGCTCGCTCGGTCGGTCGAGTCCGCGTCGACGTGTACGAATGCTTCGTCGAGGAACCGCACCCTCTGCCTCAGGGCCTCGCGTACATGCTCTCCAATGTGGTGGCCGTCTTCGACGGTCAGCGCCGAGGCGACTCCGATGGAGATATCGGCGCGGAGTCGGTGACCCATCCACCTCACCTGGCATGCGTTCACGCTGAGCACGCCTTCGACCGAGTTCGCGACTCCCTCGATCTCATCCACCAACTCCGGGTCCACGGCGTCCATCAGCCGCCCGTAGATGTCGCGGCACGCCGACCACATGATGCGCAGGATCACGATCCCGACGGCGATTCCGGCGATCGGGTCGGCGCGGTCGAAGCCCAGCCATACGCCGACGGCAGCCACCGCCACCGCCAGCGAGGTGAACCCGTCGGCGCGGGCGTGCCGTCCGTCGGCGACGAGCGCCGCCGATCCGATCTGGCGGCCTACCCGGATGCGATACAGAGCCACCAACTCGTTACCGGCGAACCCGACGACTCCGGCCGTGAAGAGCACGCCGAGGTATTCGAGTTCCCGCGGGTTGAAGAGCCGGTCTATCGACTCCCAGATAACCACGATCGCCGAGATCAGGATCATCAGCACTACGAAGAGCCCGGCCAGATCCTCCGCTCGGCGGTATCCGTAGGTGTAGCGCCGGGTCGCCGCCCTCCTCCCCAGCCGGAACGCGATGAACAGCGGCACCGCGGTGAGCGCGTCGGAGAAATTGTGAATGGTGTCGGCGATCAGCGAGACCGACCCGGTGAAGACCACGATCAGGGCCTGGACAACAGCGGTCGCCATCAACACGGAGAAGGAGATGACCAGGGCCCGAATCCCCCGTTCGCTGCTTTCCAGAGCACTGTCGAGGGACTCGGCGGGATCGTGGGAATGCGTACCGAACAACCCGCCCAGGCCATGCTTAATCGCCGACCACCGGGATTGGTGGGAACCATGACCATGACCGTGGTCAGCGCCACCGTGGGAGTGGCCGTGGTCAGCATCATGGGCGTGGTCAGGGCCACTATGGGAGTGGCCGTGGTCAGCATCGTGAGGGCCATGATGCTGATGATCCGGTTCGGTTCCTAACACGTCGACTCCGTTATGTGATCGGTCGTTGTTGCATCAGCATACATTCCCGGCCGGCGACAGTTGCAATCAGTGTCGTTAGCGAGCCCGGGTATGCAGCGGTAGTTGGCAGACCCTCTCTGATGACATAGAGTCACAATTGGCTAGAGCAGCCACTTGCTACAGTGTGTGCCCATGTCGAATGATGTCATCGTGACCGAAGACCTGCTGATCGAGCGGATCCGGGAGGCCGGACTCCGCCTGACCCTTCCCAGAAGGGCCGTGGTTCGCGCTCTGGTGGCGAGTGACGAGCCGTTCATCAGCGCACGGCTGATCATCGACCACGTTCGAGATAGTACGGGCCGGATAGAGGCGTCTACCGTCTACCGGATCCTCGAAGATCTGGCCCGGATCGGGCTGGTCCACCGCATCCCGCTGCGCGACGGTCGGTCGGGAGGATGGCACATCACGCTCGACCACGACCACGAACACCTCGTGTGCGAGGTCTGCGGCAGAACCATCGAGGTACCTCACACGGAGTTCGCTCCCCTCTACGAACTCCTCCACACCAGGTACGGCTTCCAGACCACACCTCACCATTTCGCTTTTTTGGGATCCTGTGAGGATTGTGGCCCTCAGGACGGCCATCCCCATCCACAAGGAAGCGGTTAGCCCAGCGGGTGTCCCAACACAGGGAACACGCTCTAGCCCTGAATGATCGGGCTACGGTCCGCCGGTTACCAGCCTCGGGCGATCCATTCGGGCAACTCCGGCTTCTCGGTCCCGATGGTGGTCTTGGCCGGACCGTGTCCCGGATAGACATCGGTGTTCTCGTCAAGAGTGAAAAGACGTTCCTTGATGCTCTTGATGATCTCGTCGAAATCCCCACCTTCGTACTCGGTGGCGCCCGGGCCGCCCGGGAACAGGGTGTCCCCGGAGAAGAGCACGCCCGGACTGAGGAAGCACACCGATCCGGGTGTGTGGCCGGGGGTATGCATGGTCAGCAGGCTGGTTTCCCCCAAAGGAATCACCTCCCCATCAGCCAGCGCTGTCGGAGCGACCCGAGTGGTTCGCGCCGCCAGTTCGTGGTCGGCAGGGTGAAGTAGGAAGGGCACCCCTAGGGCTTCGACCACCGGCGCCACGGCCCTCAGATGGTCGTGGTGGCCATGGGTGGTGAGTAGGGCCTGGACCTCCACGCCGTCGGCCAACTCAAGAATCCGATCCGGTTCGGCGGCGGCGTCGATGATCACTCCCCGGCCGGTCCGGGCGCAGGCCACAGCGAAGGCGTTGTTGGCGTACTCGCCCACCAGCGCTGCCCTGGTCAGGATGGTGCCGTTGTCGAAGGTCCAACTCATGGCGTGACTCTAGGACGGTACCGAAAAATGTCCAGTTGGCCCGATCTTCAGCAAGGAAACCCCGGGTCTAGGAGGGTACTGAAAATGTCCCGTCGGCCCGGTTCCAGACAATGCCACCCCAGGTCAGAGCATCACGGGCCAACCCATCCCCGTCTTTTTCAGCACCCTTCTAGCTAGACGAATCGCCGACTCGCTCGTGCTCGTTAGGCCCCTGCCGGAACAAGGTGGCGCCCATCCGAGCAATTCCCGTTCCTTTACCGCTCTGCTTTTCGTCGCAGCAGCGGTGATGTGTCCGGGATCGGACTGGGAGGCCGTAATGTGTCACAGCCCTCCTATACGTTGCATAACGCCAAGCACCTACACCGGCCGAAGGCTCTCATCGATCGATCCGGCCGGCGGATGGGAACATAAGAGGCTTCATGGAGCGAGGGCCGATCCCGGCAGCCGGCCGGGCATGGCCGACCACGCTCCAAACCAGGACAGGTGGTGGTGGGGGAGGGGCCCGGTGCGGAGCACCAGGCGGGGCGATTTTCGCGTTCTTCCTGACCGGGACACCGGCGCGGCCCAGGACATGGGGCGGCCAGGACGCAGGGCGGCGCCTGACTGGGGAGGCGGGCGGTGGTCCGGAGGAGGGATCAGGCTCGGTAGAGGCGGTCGTAGGCGGCGAACATGGCTTCGGGGTCGGTTCTCGCCACCAGCACGCTGACACCGGGTCGCGACCTAGCCCTTCGCAGCGCCCCCGCCATCTCGCCGGGCTCGATTCGTTCGGCCGTCACGCCGAATCCGGCGGCCACGGCCACCAGATCCTGGTCGTGGGGGGTCACGAACAGCTCACGACCCTGCGCGTAGGCGTCCTCTGCGCCGGACTCCCGGAGGGATCGGAGGTACGGAAGCATCTCGAAGATGGCGCCTCCGCCGTTGTCGAGCACGACGATCGACAGGTCCACCCCCAGCGCTCGGGCCGTGGCCAGCGATCCGGCATCGTGGAGGAAAGTGAGGTCTCCCACCAGGGCGGTGACCCGGCTTCCGAGGCCTAGGGCTGCGCCGGCTGCCGACGCCAGCGCACCGTCGATCCCGCACGCACCCCTGTTGCCGAACACGGCTACACCACAGCCCGGCTCCATCATGGCGTTCACGTGGCGCACCGGCATGCTGGAACCCGTCCAGACCAGGGCTTCGCTGTCGAGTACCTCCGCTGTCAGCGCCACCTCGGTCTCAGGATGGTGGGTCCGCTCGTAGCGGCGCCGCTCGCGGACCCGCATTTCTGCGGATTGCCAGGCACGGGTCCAGCGTCCGTCCAGCGGTGAAGGCGACACTCGCTCCAGGAGTGGTGCGACCGGATCACGCAGGACCGCTTCCGGCCCGGCCGCGGTCCACCGGAAATCCGGATCCAGGACGATCTCGGGTGCTCGAAGCCCTTCGAGCCAGTTCTGGGTGGCCGTGCCCGTGGGTGTGCCGCCGATCCGGAGGATGGCGTCAGGGGTATGGCGCGTCACGAAGCTCCTGTCCCCGACCAGCATGTCACCGGTGGTCACCAGGTTCTCCTCGTCACGGCTTCGCAGCCCCGACATTCCGTCAGCCAGGATCGGCCATCCGGATAGCGCCGCCAATCGATATACGGCGTCGCGCTCGGTCCGGCCGGTGTCTCTCGGACCCACGATGATCACGCCGCTCGCGGCCCGGTCCATGAAGCCTTCCAGCATCTCCACGGACGCCCCGAGTACCCGCTCGCCTCGGGAGTCCGGGAGCGACATCTCGAACGATGGCTTGGTGTCGCGCCGCGCCGGGGGCTCCAGAGGCTTGTCGAACGGGACGTTCAGGTGAACCGGACCGGCATTGGGCGGGTAGGCGGCCTCCAACACGCGCAACACCTCACCGGCGACCCACTCGGGATCGCACTCGTGCGCCACCGGAAGAAAGGCGGAGGCGCGCACCGCCGAGCCGTAGAGCCTGATCTGGTTGATGGTCTGGGGAGCGTCACGATCCAGAAAACCGGGCGGACGGTCGGCGGTTATGACCACCAGCGGCACGCGACCCCGATCCGCTTCCACCACCGCCGGCAGGTAGTTGGCAGCCGCCGAACCGGAAGTGCAGACCACCGCGGCCGGCTTTCCGGTGGCTCTGGCCAGTCCCAAGGCCGTGAACCCGGCGGAACGCTCATCGAGCACCACCTTGGAGGGCGGGCCTTCGTCGCGTACCGCCAGGGCCAGGGGTGTGGAACGGGAACCCGGAGAGACGATCACCTCGGCCACACCTCCCTCGCCCAGGGCGGTAGCGAGGGTGTCCGCGGTGGCGTAGGTTCGCCACCGGTGGTCGGTCATACCGGAGAGAGAGGGGAGCAGAGTTCCCAGCTTCAGATCGGTTTCTAGGAGCTCCTTCTCCGGTTGCGATGCCGAGACGATTCCCGCGCCCGCGAACAAGCTGGTCCGGTTGCCTTCGATCAAGCACGAACGTAGGGCGGCGTGGAACTCGCCGTTACCGGACAGGTCGCAGTAGCCCACCGGCCCGGCGTACCAGCCCCGGTCGAAGGGCTCGTGGGCCGTGATCCAGCTCGTCGCCCGGTCCCGAGGCAGGCCGCCGACCGCCGGGGTGGGGTGGAGGGATCCCACCACATCCAGCACACCGGTTCCGACCGGCGCCACCGCGCTGATCGGGGTGGCGAGATGGAGGATGCCGGGCAACTCGAGGACATTCGTCCGTTCGGGAGGGTCCAGCGCGAAGCCCCGGTCCGACAGTCGACGCATGAGCTCGGAGCGGACATAGGCGTGCTCCTCGAGCTCCTTCGAATCGTTCAGGAGACGGTGAGCCAGGCGCTGGTCCTCCGACGGGGACGACCCCCGGGGCGAGGTTCCGGCCAGAGCGAGCACCTTGACGGTCAGCCCTTCGACCCGGGCCAGCAGCTCGGGAGTGACGCCACAGAACACGGCGCCACCGGGTCGGCCGAACGCGAAGACGGCGCAGGTGTCGTAGATCTGGCGCAGGGCGGCAAGGAAGGGCCCGAGCTCCGGCCGCTGATCGACGTCCAGCCTGCGGGCGAGGGTCACCTTCGTCAGGTCTCCGCCGCGGATCAACCGGAGCGCTTCCCCGGCGCCGGCTAGGTATCCCGGATCGCGCAGGTCTATGTCGTCTGCGCGCCGGTCGTCCGCCACCCTGGGAGTGACCCGCGCCGGCGTCGTGCGGCGGGCAGACCGGATCCGCCCCAAGAGCGTGCCGGCGACCGCGGCCGGATCAGCGCCGGCGAGAACCTCGGTAGCTGCCATCCACACCCGGTTGCCCGGATCCCGCTGGATGTATGCCAGCTCGGGAAGCACGAGACGGCCCGCCGGGAACCCCGGCCAGGCGCCGCCGGGCGAGAACGAGAAGCCCCCGATGAGGAGCGGCGCCCGTTCCGCTCCGTCGAATGCCGCCTGGTGGGTCCGGCTCGCGAGGTCGCGGATGGCGGCCGAGGCGGTCCCAAACCGTTTGGTGTCCGCCGGGGTCCGGATGGTGTGCGCCTCACCGGACGCGGCCATGGCGAAGCCCCGGTCCGGCAATTCCCAGTAGGCGAAGGGCGGCCCTGCTTCCAGCGCTACGGCGAGCGCATCCCTCTCCTTCGCGGGCGCCGCCAGGGTGACGATCGAAGGACGCCCCGAAACGGCGGCGCGGGCGGCGGCGCGGGCGACGCGTTGCTCCAGCCGGCTGCGCTGACTCATCGCCACTCGGTGTGGATCACCAGTTGACGTTCCTCGATGTCCTCCAGCGCCTTGACCAGGGCCGCGTCTTCCGAGTCGTCCAGCCGTTCCTTCACCAGGGTGATCACGGTGTGGTGGAAGTGTTGCGCGACCAGACGGGTGACGTGGACCACGAGAGTCCGGAACATCTCGGCCAGTTCGACGGGACGGTCGGGCTGGTTGTCACGTATGTGGTCGTTGAACAGGTCGATAGCGGCGTCCACCACGCTCTCCACCGATGTCGCATGCCGGGCCGCCAGGGCTGCCAGCTTGTCGAGGGGGAACCCGGCTTCCAGCAACGACATACCGGCAGCCAGCATCGGCGCCACGTCGGGAGCGAATCGTTCCTCCTCTCCGTCGCCGAGGGGCTGGATGAGGCCGGCCGACACTGCTATGTCCACCAGATGGGCGGGAAGGCCGGAGCGCTCGGCCAGCTCGGTCCGCCCCAGACCGACCGTGGCCCCGGCCAGCGATTCCAGCAGCGGATGCCCGGACTCGTCCAGCAGGCGCTTGATCTGGGCCAGGGTGAAGCCGTCATCGGCGAGGGCTCGGATGGTTCGCAACCGGGTCAGGTGGGCGCTCCCGTACACCACGGAGCGACCATCCCGATCGGTGGGGGGTAGGAGGCCCATTCCCTGGTAGTAGCGGATGGTGTCGACCCCGACGCCGGCCTCGGCGGCTAGTTCCTCCACCCGGTATGTCGTAGCGTTGCCAGCCATAGCGCCCACTCTAGGAGTGATCGCTCGCAACTTTCTCTTCGATACGGTCAGCCGGGCTCGATGCCCAGCGCCTCCTCGGCCTGGTCGAGTTGCTGGCCTCCCAGGAGAACCGGTGCGAACAGGTCTCCGTAGCGGGAGATCCGGTCCCAGATCGTGGCGATGGTGAAGCTGGTCGGATCGATGGATTCCAGTTCGTCCCATCGGAGCGGGGTGGACACCGGCGCTCCGGGGCGGGGCCGCACCGAGTAGGCCGCCGCGATGGTGGCGCCCGCCCGGTTCTGCCCGGAGTCGATATAAACCTTGCCCGCACGGTTGGGGATGTGGCGATCCATGGTCACGTTCTCCGGGTTGGCGGCGGCCAGCAGCTGCCCGAGCCGCTGCACGAACGTCCGGACCCGGGCGTAGTCGTGGACCGGGTCGAGAGGTACGTAGATATGGATGCCCCTCGATCCGGATGACTTCGGATAGCCGCGCAGCCGCAGGTGGGCGAGGGCTTCGCGGAGGAGGGCGGCCACAGCCACCACCTGGTCCCAGCTCGACCCTGCCGCGGGATCGAGATCGAACACCGCGAAGTCCGAGGCGTGGAGGGACCGGACCCGCGAGAGCCAGGGGTGGATCTCGACGCAACCCATGTTGGCCAGCCACATGAGGGACTCGGGCCGGTCGGCGGTTACGTAGTCGATCACCGCGCCCCGGTGGGCCGAGTCGATCGGGACCAGCGGCATCCAAGCCGGCTGGTGGCCGGGGGCCTGCTTCTCGTAGAACGAGGCGGCCTCGGCGCCGTCGGGGAACCGGGCCATCACGATCGCCCGATCGTCCAGGTGGGGAAGCAGCAGCGGAGCGACGGATGCGTAGTAGGAGATCAGGTCGCCCTTGGTGTAGCCGTCGGCGAAGAACCGCTTGTCGAGGTTGGAAAGCCGCAAGGGGTGGTCGTAGCCGGCCAGGGCGTATCCGTTTTGGGTCTCCACGGCCCTCGGCAAGGTCGGGAAGGCGATACCGCCGCTGGCGGCGGGCCGTCCGGGCGGTTCGGGGTCGGTGACGGATACCAGCGCGCTACCGATCTCCTTCTGGATCCTGCGATGGGACGGTTCGTCGCGGGACTCCGAGATGACGGTCATCCGGAAGGCGGCCCGGTGGGCCGCCTCGACCAGGGGTGTGGCCCGGAGGTCGCCCTGGCCGTAGGGGAGGTGGCGGATTTCGCCGGTCTCGTCGTAGAGGACATCGCTGAACTGGGTGTGGAGCGGATCGATCTTCCAACCGGCGAAGTTCTCCCGCAGGAACCCGAGCACCGCCTCGAACGCCTCGACCGATCGGAGCCCTCCACCGCTGATGGCATGGACATGGGCCCAGTCGATAACCGGCCGCACGAACGGATACTCCGCCGCGAGGAGGGCGATGTCGCCGAGGCTCCCCATCTGGGAGACCCGCCCGGTGGTCTCGAGGCCCAGACCGACCCCGAGGTCGGACACCTTGGTCGCAAGGTCATCGAGATGGCGCCGCATGGTGCCCATAAGGAAACCCGGCTCCTCCTTGCGCCGAGCCCCCGGATGGGCCACCACCACCCGGGCGGCCATCTCGGCGCCCAGCTTCATCGTGTGTTCGATCGCTCCCCGACATTTCCGGGCCCGGTCCTCGTCGGTAACGGTGAGGACCGCGAAGTAGGGGGCATGGATGGAGAGCGGGATCCCTCGCTCGTCGGCCTCCTTCCCGAAGGAGCTGCAGCGCCGCTCGTTCCACGGGAAGGACTTGGTGAATGCCAGCTCGAAGGCCTGGTAGCCCTGCTCCAAGAGCCCGTCTAGGAACTCCTCATCCGGCATGGCCGGCGGAGGCAGCCCCGAGTATCCGAACGTGATCACCCGGCCAGCCTATCGCTCCCGAGCGCGGCGGCAAGGAGGCTCATGAAAGGCCCCGATCATCACTACCCTCCCGGTTGGGCCTGTAGCTCAGTAGGCAGAGCAGCGGACTTTTAATCCGAAGGTCGAGGGTTCGATCCCCTCCGGGCCCACAACGTTTCTGTTGGTTCCGTACCGTCTCAGGAACAACTAAACTCCCAGGTCATAGGCATGTTGTAAGACTCCTGATCCGTCAGGTGACGGTCGGTAACGCTGCGGCGGCTGTTCCTTGACTTCCCGTTCCGTTCCGGGTAGTTTCTCTCTGGTGTGGGATATATAGTGGGATAGAAGGGAGAGGGAATTGCCCAAACGAACAGCCGCATGGGTGCGTTCAGTTACCAAGGCGGGAAAATACGGCGACCTCCACGGCCTGATCCTGCGTGTAGAGCCGTCGGGTTCCAAACAATGGATATGGCGGGGAACCGTAGGCGGTAAGCGACGCGACCTCGGGTTGGGTGGCTACCCGTATGTGACCCTGGCCGAAGCACGCGCCAAAGCGTTCGAGTACCGAAGGACGGCCCGGGCGGGCAACGACCCT
>MKWU01003709.1_pt1 | contig 19538 bp, 9 predicted proteins | sample 809101 | NCBI WGS metagenome assembly MKWU01 (sample SAMN05860141, study PRJNA318959) | sponge metagenome | host: Aplysina aerophoba | place: Slovenia: Piran, Adriatic Sea, Gulf of Piran | collected 2013-05-07
CGCTGCCTCGCTCAAGGGCGACGAGTGGCGCCAGATGCCCATGAGCTACAGCGTGCTCAAGCCGGAGGCGGAGGACGTGCAGGCGGTCTATATCGACAACATTCCGACCGGCATCAAGCTCACGTAATCCGATGGGTTCCTTCGCCGATCTGGTACTCCCCACTCGCGAGGTCGAGGTCCCCGGCGCCGGCTCGTTCGACGTTCGGGGCCTCGCCCTCGAAGACGCGGCGTTCCTCTTCCGCAAACATGCCTCGGTCTTCGAGGACGTGTACGCGGAGGTCAAGAACGACGAACAACTCGACATGCGGCTTATCGCGGAAACTCTTCTCAAGACCGCGCCGGAAGCTGCTGCCGAAGTTATCGCCATCGCTGGCGACAGTCTCGATCAGGTCAACAAGGCGCGGAAGCTCCCGCTTCCCGTACAGCTTACCGCGCTGGTGGACATCGCCGGCCTCACTTTCCACAGTGAGGACGATGTAAAAAAAACTCTGGAACTAGTGATCCAGAGTTCGACGGTGATCCGCAACCTAATCAAAAGGTTGACCGACCCGGCACCTTCCGCGAATGGCTCTGGAGAAAGCGAGAGCAAGTAAGTCTGCTTCTCGATCACGGCCATCCTCACGCCCAGAGGTATCCGTTAGGCCGGCTCCAAGACGAGACGAAGATCGTAACGGAAAGAATAAACAACGTTCTCGTCACCGAGTCTTTACTCACCCAATCGGCTATCGGATCGGTGCTGTCCAAGAAGGGCGCCAATCGCTATAAGGAACTGATCGCCGAACTAAAGGGGGTCGAGACCGATGGCCCGCCGAGACGTTGATCTTGTCATCCGCGCCCGCGACGAGGCTCGCGGGGCGCTCACGTCGATCAATCAGGCGCTTGAGAAGTTCGTCGCTACCCAGCGCGAGGTCCGCGACAGCGCGGTAGGGACCGACAGCGCGCTCGACCGCCTCGGCAATGCGTTCGCCGATCTCCGGGGCATGATCGGTTCCGGCGTTGGCGCCCGCATCACCCAAGAGTTCGAGCGGCAGGCCGAGGCCGTCACCCGGCTAGAGCGTGAGGTCCGCGACGCGGCGGCGGCGCAGGATCGGCTGACCCAAGAGCAGAGCGAGGCCGTCCAGACGACGCGCCGCCTTGCCAGCGAGCAAGAGCGCGCCCAAGCGGCGGTCGCTCAACAGGAAGGTGTCCTTCGCCGCGCCAGCAACGAGTACCAGCGGCTCAACAGGCAACTCGGCCGAGCGCCGACTGAGGTTCAACGCTTCGCCCGCGAGCAGGCGCGGCTCCGTGAGCAACTGGCGAAGACGGAAGCCCGCTTGGCTGGGCAAGAGGACAAGGCCCGGCGGCTTCGCAATGAGTTGGATGCAGGCATTCCGGCCACGCGCCGGCAGGCGGCGGCGTTCGCCCGGCTTGGCGCTCGGCTCGACCGGCAGAACGCGGTTATCGCCAACACGGAAAGTCGTTTGGCCGGGCTCGGTGCTCGACTGGACGGCACGGTTGCTGACGCAGACCGTTTTACGGCAGCCGTTCGGCGGCAGAATCAAGCTCGCGCGGATACGGCCCAGCGGGTTCGGGGCGAGACCCAATCGCTCGACCGGCTGAAGGCGGGCTTGGCCCAGGCCAACGGCGCGCTCCAGACGGCGACGGAAAATGAAAGGCGGTTGGGGCAGGAAGCCCGCAACGCCGAGCAGAACGTGGGCCGCCTGTCGCAACGGCTGGAGAGGGCTCAGTCGGAGCTTGAGGGAACCGGTGCGGCAGCGGCCCAGGCCCGCGTGCAGCTGGCGGGGACTGCTCGCGCGGCCCGCAATGCGCTGAACGCGGTTCGAGTTCGCGAGGGCTCGTTTGGCAACCTCGCGGCGCTGGGGCAGCGCGTGCGGGCTCTGGGGGCCGAGATACAGCGCCTCGGAACGGAAGCCGGGCCGGAGCTTCGGCGTGACTTCGAGATCGCGAAGCGGGCTTTCCGGGAGCAGATTGAAACGGCCCGCCTCGTTCAGAAAGAAGTTCGCAACGCGGGAGTCGGTTACGCGGCTCTCGGCCGAGCGGCTAGGAGTTCCGAAAGCCGTATTCGCGGAGTCGAGAACTCGATGGCCCGGTTGCGCGGGGTCACGGGTCAAGCACAGAGGACTCTCAAACAGACCGCGAGGGAGTTCGACAGGACGGGCCGCGCTGCCCGCAGGGCGGGCGTGGAGGCGCAGCGAGCCGGGGAACGCATTCGGCAAGGGACCGGCGGCAGGCAAGCGCTGACGATCCTCCAGCGCATCCGTAGCGAGGTCATAGCGCTCGCCACAGCGTATGTCGGGCTCTTCGGTGTGTTCCGGGGCATCGGGGGCGTCATCAACGCTCTGCGGACGGTGCAGGGCGCTCAGTCGCGGCTCGGCGCGCTCTTCGATCAGGACCAGACGGCGGTAGCCGAAGAACTAGAGTTTATCCGCCGTCAGGCAGATCGGCTAGGGATTCAGTTCGGTGTCTTGTCGGACGCCTACACGAAGTTCGCCATCGCGACGCAAGGAACGAATATCGAGGGCGCCGAGACCCGCCGGATTTTCGTCCGGGTCGCCGAGGCCGCCCGTGTCAACAACCTGACCACGATTCAACTGGTCGCCACGTTCCGGGCTCTGGAGCAGATCGCCAACAAGGGCGTGTTCCAGATGGAGGAACTGAGGCAACAGCTGGGCGACCGGCTGCCCGGCGCCATCAACATCCTCGCGGCGGGCCTGGGGGTCTCGACCGAAGTTCTGTCCGATCTGCTGGAGCGTGGCGAGATCGGCGCCGACAGGCTCGCGGACTTCGCGGACGAGTTGGAGAAGCGGTTCGGGCGGCAGCTGCCGGCGTCGCTGCTTCTGTCCGAGGCTGCCATCGGCAGGTTCCAGAATGAAATCTTCGAAACCCAGCGGACTATCGCCGAGGGTAGTTTCCAGCAAGGCTTCATCGATCTTCTGAATCGTCTGTCGGAGACTCTGGGTAGCGACAGGTTCCAGAGCTTCGCACAGGGCCTTAGCTCCGCGTTGGCGTTCCTCGCGAATGTCGTAGCTACCCTGGCGGAGAACTGGCGGGTTCTTATCATTGTCGGGTCGGCGTTTGTCGGTCTGAAGTTGGGTCCCGTCTTGTTCGCGATAGCGGCGCGGTTTGCCGCCATGACGATCCAGGTACGAGCGGCCACGGTTGGAGTGAGTGGTCTCGCCGGGGCCTTCCGGGCTCTTCTGTCGGCTACGGGTGTCGGTCTAATCTTTACGGTCGTCGGTGCGTCTCTCGCGGCTTGGGCCACGAGTATCGACGACGCTACCGCAGCCCTGAATGACCACGAAAAGACTCTCGACGTTCTCCAGAACAGTTGGGACGAGTTGATCCTGAAGCCCGAGCAGTACGAGAACCGGGTGTCCGGTCTTCGTGGCGGCGCTGCCGAGGCCGGGGTTACTCAGGTCAACGTCGAAGCTCAGCTTCAAGCTCTGGAGGAACAGCGAGCCCAGGTTCTTGCCCGGATCGCCGCTATCATCGAGGGCGATGCTTCCGAACTCGGGCAAGAGTTTCGGGGTCTCTCGCAGAACGTCGATGACTTCCTCGATCAGATGATCGATCTGTTCGCCCGGCTCGATACGGGGTCGATCACGTTCAACGAGTTCGCGGCCGGCGTGGATAACCTCTACCGGCAGTTCGAGGGCGACGAAGATGTCCGCCGTGCCGCCAACAGGTTCCTTGAGCTTGCCCGCTCGGGCGATGACTTCGCGGCCAAGGCGCGGGAGTTGACGCTGGTTCTCACGGTTTTGACCGGCAAGGAGGAAGAGGCGGCCGAGGCGGCGGACGAGCTTCTGGCGAGCGAGACCGATCTTGCGAAGCAACGCGAGGCCAGCATCCGGCAGGCCCGGTCGTCGCTCAAGGAAGTCACGGCGTTGGAGTCTCGGGCCGGGACCCTGGCTGAGCGGTACTTCCAGCAGGTCGCACGCGGCGCTAGTCAGAGAGACGTGCAGCGCACGGCGGGCGAGTGGTCTCAGGTTGTCGATCAACTGGAGTTGTCGCGGCTCCGGGCTCTGGAGATGTTTCGGGCGATCTTCGCCAACCTCGATCCGACCAACGAGCTTCTTCGGACGACGCGCGCCGAGATCAGCGACATCATCGCGGAGCTTGAGAACGCGATTGCCCTCGGCGAGCAGGACGCCGCGAGGCCCTTCGCTGAGTTCTTCACGAAGCAGGTCGAGTTCCTGAGAGGGGAAGCGCAGAAGATACTCGCGGAGATCGGGCAGCGCGAGAACTTGGGTCTTGTCCCGGATTTCAGTGCGTTCGAAAGGGCGCAGCAGTTCATCGACCGGGCCATCGAGAGAGCCCAGCAAGCGGTCGCGGTCCTGGAGAGCATCCCCCAGAGGACGGCTGACGTTCAGGCGCAGATCGACGATCTCAATCGCTTCATAGCCACGGCTACGGCGGAGCTTCGGGCCTACACGATCCAGGTCAACGAGAACCAGATCAGCCAGCTTGAGTCTCTGATCGCTACGCTGGAGCAGCAGCGGCAGGTTGCCCGGCTGTCCGGTCAAGACAGTGTTGCGAACGATCTGACGGCGCAGCTTGAGTCGGCGCGATCCGAGTTGGCGTTGTTGCGGGTGGACACGCTGCGGCTTCTGGACGCCCAGGAACATCTGACGGTGGAGGCCCAAGAGTACAGCAACCAGCTTCGCGAGGCGCAGAGAGGCGAGGCCACGGCGGGGCTGCGTTCCGATCTGGCGGATGCCCAAGCGCAGATACAGCAGTTGACGGAGCTTCGGGACGCGCTCCGCGATATCCCGGTAACTAGTTTCTCACAGTTCGGGGACGTGGCGGAAGACCTTGAGCAAGTCAACACGCAGCTGGCCGACGCCATCGACAAGGCTCTGGAGTTGGCTCGGGCTCTTGCGGCGAGCGACCCTGCTGTGGCGGCGGTCGTAGCGCAGCTGGAGAGGCTACGCGCCGAGGCCGGTAGAGGCGCCACGCAGATCGGCATTTCCCTTCAACAGATATCGGAACTTGCGGCGAGCGGTCTGGCCCGAGCGTTCGACGAATACGCTGAGGCGGTTGCCAATGGCGAAGAAAGTACCAAGAGGCTGGGGGATGCGTTTAGACGTTTTGCCTCCGATTTCTTGAGGCAGATCGCCCAGATGATTATTCAGCAGGCGATCCTCAATGCGTTGCAGGGGGTCGGCGGTTCAGGAGGGATATTCGCGGGATTGTTCCACTCCGGCGGCATTGCCGGTGGATCGGCTCCGTCGAGAAGCGTTCCTGCATATGCCTTCGCCAACGCCTTCCGGTATCAGACCGGCGGGTTTGCCGGCTTCGCTCCCGGAGAGGTCCCGGCCATTCTGCATCGCGGGGAAGAGGTCTTGACTTCGGACGATCCCCGGCACGCGGCCAATGGCGGGGGACGAGAGGGCGATGTTACGGTCATCAACGCTATCGACGGTCCTTCTTTCCTCGACGAAGCCTTGCAGGAACGTCGCGGACAGCAGACCGTGTTGAACTTCATTCGGTCCAACCGTAGATCGGTTCGGAGCGCGTTGGAAATCTAACCAAGGAGAAGACCAGTGGCTATTCGCGTACAGACTCAGGACGACATCAACTTCGGCACGACGGCGGCTGCCGTCACGGTGTCCCACCTTCGCGTCCGCAATACGGATGACAGCGATCCCTTCATCTATCAGCTTCCGCAGGCGATCCAGATCGCGGCAGGCGCACCGATGAGGATTCCGTCCGGTCTCTTCGATCTGGTGTACAAGGTCGGCGCGTTCTCGAACGCCCACTATTTCGACTTCCTCCAGCCCTATTGGAATAACAGGTCGATGGAGATCGATCTGATGACTTCCGCCGTTGACGTGGTGGCGGTCGGTGGATACGCCCAGCAGACCTACTCGAATTGGGGCATCTCTCAGGAAGCCGACTAGGCGCGTCTTCGTCTAGCGGAGTCTGACTGGTGGCTGCCGGCGATCTCTGGGCGTGCGGGGCTAACCCCAACGACGTCCATAAGTCCGCCGATGGTGGTGCAACGTGGTCGTCCGATGGGATCGGCACTCCGGCAGTCTCGTCGTTTTTTGCTACGGCTATCGAGATAGACCCTCGGAACGGTAATCTTTGGCTGACCGATGGCGTCAACTACAACCTTGTCTATAGGTCTACGGACGGCGGCGCGACTTGGAGTCAAGTTGGTGTCACGCCAATAGCTGGTAGAAACCTCCGGGGCCTCGCGGTAGATGCGCGAAACGGTGATCTTTGGGCCTCCGGCAACGCCGGCTTTATTCGCAAGTCCACCGACGGCGGCGCAACGTGGTCCTCTGACGGGGTTGGCTTTCCGTCTGGACCGTTGGGAGCGAATGGGCTAGAGGGAATTGCGGTAGACGCGCGAACGGGGAATCTTTGGCTCGTTCAAGGGGTCGTGAACCCCGCTCGCAACGCCGTCTACAAGTCCACCGATGGTGGCGCAACGTGGTCGTCCGATGGGATCACTACCCCGGCGGGCCAGACCCAGCTCCGGGACATCGCCTTGGATTCGCGCACCGGCGATGTCTGGCTGGCTGGGGCGTCTCCCACCGCGATCTACAAGTCCACGGACGGCGGCGCAACGTGGTCCACGACGGGGATCGTTCCGCCGCCGGGCCAGAACGCTCTCCGGGGGCTGTCGATAGATTCAGGCTGGCCGCTAGACCGACTTACCGCCACGATTGAATCTCTCCCCGGTGAGATCAACGTCGTGGTCGAGCAACCTATTGTTGCGTCCGTCGAGTCCGTCCCCGGCGAGATAAGTGTAATCGTTACAGACATGGCCGCGCCCGGCCGTGTCACCGCTGTCGTCGGGGGTCCTCGCGTCGCTATATCGAACGCGCTGGAGTGGGGGAGCCAGTTGTCGAGTAGCCCCTTGGCTCTGGAAGTTCCGGCCCCGCTTCTGGCCGAGGGAGTTGATTCGGCCTTTCTGCGCAGGCTTCGGGTCGTAGACTTCGGGCTCGTAGAGGTTGAGTTCGCGACGACCGCCTCGGGGGTTTCGAGCGCCGCCGGGCCGAGACTGTCGAACGCCTGGGAAACATTCGAGGCGGCAATCACGATCTCGGCCGGCAGTCTCTATCAGGAAATCCGTGGTCCGAGGACGCCGGGAAATCTGGCCGGAGACGCGAGCGAGCCCTACAAATACAACCAAAACGTCAACATCGCGGATTTCATCACGGCCTACAATGCGCTGTCGGCCGCACAGAAGGCCAATACGCAGATCACGCTTCAAGACGAGGCCACGCCGCTTCGAGCTACGGTTGAATCTCTTCCCGGAGAAATCTTCGTCCAGTTTTCCGAGCGAGTGGATATACCGGCGGAGGTCGTATCGGCTCCGGGAGAGATCGAGGCCCAGGTCGAGTGGCCCATCGTGGCTACCATTGAGTCGGCCCCCGGCGAGATTTCCGTTCAAGGTATCGGTGGTATCTCTGTTGAGATTGAATCGCTTCCCGGAACGATCTTCGTTCAGTTTGCCGAAAGGGTGGATATACCGGCGGAGGTAGTATCGGCCCCCGGAGAGATTGAGGTTCTGGTTGACTGGCCTATCGTTGCTACGGTTGAGTCGGCCCCCGGTGAGATTTCCGTTTCGGTTGAGGGGGGCCTTGTCGCGGAGATCGTATCGGCCCCCGGCGAGATCAGCGTTGTGGTCGTCCCGGATATCACGGCCACGGTTGAATCCTCCCCCGGAGAGATAGCCGCCATTGTTGTCGGAGACATTCACGCAACGATTGAATCCGAGCCTGGAGAGATCGACGCCATAGTCGTTGGTGACATCTGGGCCGAGGTTGTATCGGCCCCCGGCCAGATTTTAGCAATTATAGGAAACCAGCTTCAGGCTCACGTTCAGTCCGCCCCCGGAGAGATACACATTCTCGTCGAGCAGCCTATTGTTGCGTCCGTCGAGTCCGCCCCCGGCGAGATCGCCGCCATCGTTGTCGGCGATATCCACGCAACGATTGAATCCGAGCCGGGAGAGATCGACGCCATCGTTGTCGGCGATATCCACGCAACGATTGAATCCGAGCCGGGAGAGATCGTTGTCTTCGTGGCTACGGATGTCACGGCCCTCATTGAATCCGAGCCCGGCGAGATCAGCGCCATAGTCGTTGGCGACATCACGGCTACCGTTGAATCGCTCCCCGGAGAGATCAAAATCTCTCTGACGGCTCCGTTTTCGGCTGTCATCGTCTCCGGCCCCGGAGAGATCGAGGTCGGTCTGCAAGGCACACCGCTGATCGATACGGTCGGTCTGGTCGATCCCAAGGCTGCGCGCGCGCGCCCGATCCCCATCGAGTGGAGATAGGTCATGCCGGGGTTCGAGGAATCCTATCGGTTCCGCACCGAGATCATCGAGAGCCGGCGGGGCAACGAACAGAGGATCGCCCAGCGGGTCAATCCCCGGAGGACGTTCCGCTACGTCGGTCGTATCCGGCCCGAGGACCTGCCGGGCTCGCTCGCCACCATTCTGCGCGATCCCGGCGGGGCGTTCTTCGTCCCTCACTTCGAGAAGGCGACGGCGTTGCTCGCGTCGGCCGTCAAGGCCACGCAGAACTTCGTGCCGCAGACCATTCCTCCGTGGATGGTTCCCGGAAGAGGCATCTATCTTGGTGGTGATCGGGCGGAGGACCTGTACACGGTTGTCGCTGTCGATAACGCCGTGGTCAGCGTTCTCCAACCCTTCCGTCGCGATTACTCGAAAGGGGAAGGAGTCCTGCGCGCTGCGCTTGTCCGTCGAACGGAGCCGGCGCGAAGCTCGTTCCGCACGTCGCGGGTTACGGAGCCCCGGTTCGAGGTTGACGAGGACCCCGTGCAGGCGTGGCACCGGGACTTCGGAACCGAGTTCCCCGAGAGCTTCCGGGGAGCCGAGTATTTCGATCTCGCGCCCAATTGGGCCTCGCCCGCCCAGGTCACGGCGGGCTCCCGCTGGGACAACCTCGACTTCAGGCGCGGTGCCGTGGACCGGCTCTTTCCGGTTCCCTATCCCACGAGGCTCGTCCGGCTTTCTTTCGTTCTTCAAACCGAGGATCGACTGAACAAGCTCCTTGGATTGTTTTACCGATCTCGCGGCAGGCAGAAGTCTTTCTATTTTGTTTCTCCGGCCCACGAGTTGAACCCCCTCGACTTAGGGGACGAGACTTATGACGGCGGGATAACCGTAAAAGGTGTTGGGCTAAGAGATGCTTACTACGAGAGCACGGTTTACCGGAGAGTGGTTATCCGTACCCGAGAAGGTAATCTCATTGCCACGATAGCGGATATCGTTGAGACGGACGGAGGGAATAGTCATTTCGTCTTGACTCCGGCTCTACGTCCCGCGCTATCGTTTCGGGATATCCGGTCGGTGTCTTGGCTAACGCGGTCCCGCTTCGAGACGGATCGGCTCGATATAGACTGGAGGACATCGACTGTGGGAGAGTCCACGGTCGTCATCAGAAGCCTGGAGGACGATTAGTGACGTTCCCGGATCGCGAAACCAGCCAGCAGGAAGGTCTCGTCGCCTCGCTGTTCCTGTTTCAGTACGGGGAGCGTGAGGGCCAGCACTTCGCCTACACGGATATCGACGAGCCTGTCGAGAGCGGTGGGATCGACTACCAGCCTGTCGTGATCGGCCGCAGCAAGGTCGAGTCTTCCGGCGGAGCCGACGAGAAGAACCTGGAGATCGAGATCACTCCGAACGCGGAGATCGTCACCTATCTCCAGACGCGCACGCCGACCCAGCAGATATCCCTGATAATCAAGCAGGGCCACGTCGGCGATCCCGACGAACAGTTCCTCGTCGTGTGGTCGGGTCACATCGCCGCGTCGTCGCGCGAGGACATCTACTACAAGATCGTCTGTGAATCGGTCTTGGCCGCCATGTCGCGGGTCGGGCTCCGGCGCACGTACCAGCGGGCGTGTTCCTGGGCTCTCTATGGCCCGCAATGTCAGGCTAGGCGCAGGCTCTTTGGTCCCCGGAAGCCTCTTCGGGTTGGCCGCAATGTCTTCTCGGTCGCCCCCGGCTGGAACGTCGGACAGGTCAAGGAGAAGTTCATCGGCGGCTACGTCGAGTGGCCGGACTCCGAGACCGGGGGAGAACACCAGAGGACGATCACGGCTATTGCAGAGGAACCGAGCGAAGAGATCATCAGCATACTCGGCAAGGTGGAAGGGATGTCTACGGACACCGACATAAACTTCTACCTAGGATGTAATCATCAACTAGAGGATTGCGTGAACCTCCACAACAACGTCCTCAACTACGGGGGCCAGCCCTACATACCGGAAGAGAACCCGGTGGGCTATGTGAACAGGTACTACTAAGATGATCTGGAACTTTCTCCTGAACATATTTATTGCGTTCATTCTGAACGTAATTGCCTATGTCATTCTTCCCAAGCCCAAGCGCCAACGACCGGAGATAACCGATCAGCGTCGGGACCTTGAAACTCCGACCGCCGATACGGGTCGCCCGATCCCCGTGGCGTTTGGAACGGTCAACATTCTCGCCCCCAACGTTCTCCACGTAACCGACAAATACGCCGTACAGATATCCGAGTACCGGGAGAACCCCAACCTAGTCGCCTACTACGCGACTATTCATTACGGCTTGTGCCAAGGGCCGGTGGACAGGCTGTGGAGAGTCCGGGTCAGAGAAAAGACCGCCTACGGAAACACCGGAATAACCGTCCTGGGCGAACTAGTTCGCTACAACGCCCCCTTTGTTCGGAATATCCACCAACAGTATTTCAGCGGCGGGGTTGATCGGGAAGGCGGCTTGGTCGGTCGGATGCTTTTCGATCCCGGAAGTTTCGAGGACCACGCTATCCACGAGCTTCTTCGGGAGAAATACGAAGGGCTGGAGGACCAGCTTCCGGCTTACCGTGGAATCTGCAACGTCTTGTTCACCAACCGGCGTGATCCGTGGTCCCCACTGGTCTGGACCCGGCATGGAAGCGGCCCCGAGGGAGACCCCGTTCATCCCCCGGATGGCGGTTTCTATTGGGGGGTCAACTCGCCCTTCATCCATCCGGCCGATTTCATGGTCACACGCATTCCGCGCGGGTGGCACGAAGAGCTTGCCGAAATCCCGTCCCGCATCGAAGACATCATCGAGGAAGAGATCAACGAGCTTCGGGACGACGAAGACTCGGATGACGATGACAAGGAAGCTGCTCGCCCTCGGACTGTTCGGTATCGAGTAGGCCCGGACTGCAACCCGGCCCACATCATCCGGGAGTGTCAGACCGATACGGTGTGGGGCGGTCAGGTCGCTCCCCAGCTTCTCGACGATACGGCCTACCACGAGGCCGCGCAGACCTTCTTCGACGAACAGCTAGGCTTGTCCGAACTCTGGGTCCGGCAGGCCACCATCGGAGACTTCATCGACAACGTTCTCGCGCAATGCGAGACCGTCATGTACCTGTCGCCCCGCACCGGGAAGTTCGTCCTTCGGCCGATCCGCTCGGGCTACGACGTGTCCACGCTGATTCATTTCCAGGACACCAACAGCCGGGTCCTGTCGTCGGCCCGCTCGATTGCCGGAGAGATTCCCAACGAGGTCGTGGTCAACTGGACGAACCCGCTCACCGAGCAAGAGGACTCGGTCACGCTCCACAATCTCGCCGGGATCGTTCAGGCCAAGGGCGAGATCATTTCCGACACGCGGACTTACGCGGGCATCCGCTACGCGGAGACTGCGTGGCTGGCCGCAGAGCGTGAACTGGCGGCCATAGCGCGGGGCCTGACGGCCGTTGAACTGGAGACCGACCGAAGGGCCTGGGATGTCTCGCCGGGCTCTGTGGTCCGCCTGACGGCGCCCGAGCACCAGTTTGACGACGAGATCATGCGGGTCCTCCATGTGGACTACGGCAGGCCGGGAGATTCGGCGGTCAAGCTCAAGCTGATCGAGGACGTGTTCGCCCAAGCGCTTCCCGATTGGGAGGCGCCGGCCCAAGGTGCGGTTCCGGGGATTCCCCGCAACTGGCATGTGACGGCGTTGGACAGCGCGGCTTCGCTGGAGTGGCACCCGCCGCTCAGCGAGGGGTCCGGCCCGATCCTCCGGTACGAGTATCTTCTGGACGGCACGGTCTGGAGAGAAGTCCCCGGTGGGGGCGAAGTCCGCGAACTCATAGTCCGGGGTCTCGGCAATGGAGAGGAACATTCGTTCCGCCTGCGGGCGGTCAACAAGGCGGGGCCGGGTTTGCCCACGCTTCCGGCGAGCGTCATCATAACCGGGGAGAGGATCACGGTCCCCACGGTTCCCCAGGATTTCCGCCTTCGTTTTGTAAACTCGGAGGCCGAGGTATCTTGCCAGCCCCCGCTCTTCGACGGCGGGGCGACCGTCATCAACTACGAACTCGACGTGAAGGAGATTCGCGGAGAGTTGATATCTTCCGTGAAGAGTTGGGAAGCTCTTCCCGAAGAGTTCAACCGGGATTTGGTTCATCGGGTTGTCGGTCTGGTCATTGGTCGTAGCTACTCGTTCCAACTCCGGGCAGTAAACTCGGTAGGTCCTGGCGAAGAGACTCACATAATCTCTATGGAGTTTCGCCCTGACGCGGTTGGTCTTGCTTTGCCTCCCGAGCCCCGAGGGTTTTCGGCTCGATGTTCGGTCAGCGCGGCGGGGCTCTGGTGGGACAATCCCTATATCTATTATGGGAATCACGGGACGACCCTGATCTACCGGGGGACCAGCGCAGACTTCGACGCTGCGCAGGAGATCGCCGAAGACCCCGGCATCGCTTATTACGATGACGGGCTCGAACCCGAGACGGACTACTGGTACTGGATTATCTGGCAATCGACCACGGAGCAGAAGAGCGATCCCTTGGGGCCGATGATGTGCCGGACCCTGGAATCTCCGAGTCAGGTCGTGTCCGAGTTCTCCAAGAGCGTGTTCGACGATCCCCTGACGGCTCTTCTTCTGGCGCCCATCGACCGGCCGGAATCGCCGATAAGCGCCGCCGCGCTTTTCGCCAACCTCCAGACCCGCCTTGCGCTCAACCTGCTTGAGAAAACCGCGATTACCTTTGACGACTTGATCGAGGGCCTTTCGCTTGAAGTTGACGAGAAGATTACGGATCAAGGAACAGCCACCACCGGGAAGTTGGATACGATAGAAACTCGTCTCGGTGTAATCGACGGTGTTCTTACCGCCGAGCAGCGGAAGATTGTTGCGCTCGCCGCCCGGATAATGACCATCGAAGGCGACTACGCCACGGCCACGGCTCTGGAGAGCTTGCGGACGACGGTCACAAGTGTTGACGGCCGGCTGAAGAGCGAAGCCAAGAAGGTCATCTCGCTCGCCGCCCGGATAATGACCATCGAAGGCGACTACGCCACGGCCACGGCTCTGGAGAGCTTGCGGACGACGGTCACGGCTGTTGACGGTAGGCTGTTGGCCGAGGCGTTGAAAATCACGGCTCTCCAGTCTCAGATCGGAGATGTGTCGGCTACGGCGTTTTCGCAGTTGTTGACTCGGGTCGTTATGACCGAGGGCCGGATTAGCAGTACCGCGCAGGAACTAACGGCCCTCGAAGCGTCCATCGGCGGAAGGACTCTCGGGCCGGAGCAGAACACGTTTGAAGCTACTACGCGGGCTTTGGCCGAAGCGGCGAGGGATTCCTATGCCCGGACTCATTCGGCGTGGCTCGCGCAGTACGACGCCGATGACGACATCAACATCGAACTTATCTGGGGCGTCACGTATGTCTATCAGCGCCGGTTGAATAGCCGGTGGATTGACAACGGGGAAGTTCTGGCTCGCGCGGCGGCGGTGTCCAACCTGAATACCCAGGTTATTCAGGAAGGAAATCGAATTACCGCTGTCGCCGAAGATGTCACGTCTCTTGAAACCCGGATGCTGGGTGCGCTGGGCCGCGCGGAAGAAGCTCTGCGAACGCGGATCGAGAGTGTTGACGGGATGCTTACGGTGACGAGTGAGAAGGTCACGAACCTTCTCGCTCAGATCGGCGACGTAAGCGCTCAAGCGTTCATGGACCTCGTTGCCGAGGTAGATGACCAGGAGAATGCGATAGCGCGCTGGCGGGTCAAGACCACGGTCAAGGACTTGACCGGCGGGATCGGTCTCTACAACGACGGCGGTACTGTTCGCCTTTACGTTGTGGCAGACAAGTTCGCCGTACTGCCGACTGGCGTAGCTCTCGGGGAAACTCCCCCCGACGAAGAGGTTGTTCCGTTTGGGGTGGATGCCGACGGCCGTGTTATCATCAACCAAGCTATAATAGACCGAGCGGAAATAGAGTGGGCAAATATCGTAGACGTTGAGATCGACAACGCGGACATCAAGGATACTGCCCGCATAAATCAAGCCAAGATCGAGAAGGGGGATATTTTCAATCTTACTGTCGGCAATGTCATCCAGTCTATAAACTACAGCAATACACGCGGGTGGCGGATCGAGAGAGGCGGTAACGCTTTCTTCCAGGCGGCGGCGATACGGGGGAAACTGACTGCGGCTCAGATAGATGCCAATGGGCTGAAAGTCGATTGGGCTGATATTGAAAACGCCGAGATCGACAACGCGGACATCAAGGGCACCGCCAACATCGACATGGCGAAGATACGGAAAGGCGATATCTTCGGCCTTACCGTTGGGAACATCATCCAGAGCAGTAACTACAGTTCTACGGCGGGATGGAGACTAGATCGGGCCGGCAATGCGTTCTTCCAGGCGGCGGCGATACGGGGGAAGATAACTGCGGCTCAGATTTCTGCGGACGTGTTCAATGTCCGTAGGATTTTTTCGGGGAGTACGGCGTTCGTTTCATCGGGAACGACTATTGGAATGCAGGATTCTATAGATAATTATGACTCTCTTATTATTGGTGGAATCGGTGACGTGAGTAGTCGCGGCCAGAACGGTTTCTGGACCGCCACGGTTCGAGTGAGCGCGCTAGTCTCTAACGGGCGGACCCCCACACAAGGTCTTACCGGGAAGGACGCCTATTGGACAGCCCGTGTCGGAAGAGCCCCCGGAAATTCTCGGGCTCTGCGGCTAGGTTACACTTTCTCAGAGTGGAGCGCGGGGGGCCGGTTGGCGATTGTCTGGGGCGTCAACGATCCCTCGGGCTCGGGCTCGCCGACGGACCCGATTGACCCTGTAGGAACAGCCCCCGCCACGCCTACGAACCTCGTCAGCGAGGCCGAGATGACCACGGTGGGCTGGGGCGCCGTAACTGGAGCCACGAGCTACGAGGTCAAGTACCACAGCAGCAAGTCGAGCCTGGAGGCTCAGTCGAACGCCGACTTCACGAACATCCTCACCAACTCATACGTCAATGCGGTCTTGATCGAAGACACTTGGTGGGCGGTTCGCGCAAGGAATGTCCACGGCGTTTCGGCTTGGTCGGTCTCCGCGCAGGTGAAACCGCGAGAAGCCGAGCTTCCCGACGCCAAGGCTCCCACGCTCACCCTGTCGTCATCGCCTAGTACGATTGCCCCCGGCGGAACGCACACCTTCGGAACGAGTGTTGCCGGCGGGGTCTACGACCCTCCGTTGAGCTACGCTTGGTCCGCCTTACTAGGGACGATAGTTCCTAATGCTGCGGGCTCGGGAGCAACGTACACCGCCCCCAGCACAAACGGAATTGACGACACCATCGATATCGTGGTCGGGGCCTTCGGGCGGGGAACAAATGTCAAAGACAATACGAGAGATTTTGCTCGCGTTTCTCGAACTATAACCGTCATCGCGACAGCCCTGCCGGCTCCGACCGGTGTGTCCGCCTCGTCGAGCAGCCTGAGTGCGGATCGCACGACGGAAGAGTATTACGTCCAGTTCCAGTTCGACGACAACACGGCTTTCTCGTCGCCCTCGAACGTCTATGACACAACGCTGAGCGGAATCCATCTGGCGTCGTGGGAGCCGCCGGCCTCGGGAGCGGTCTACGTCAGGGCGCGCTTCACGACCGGAAGCGGCGGAACCGGAACGCGGGGGCCGTGGTCGAGCGTCTACACCTACCGTTCCGGCGGCACGGGAGCGGACCCCGATCCGGCCGAAGCGCCCACGGTTCGTATTGCTGCGGTCTCGTCGATCCCCGACAACGCCAGCATCTCCATGAGCGCCACGGTATCCGGCGGGATGTACGACACGCTCAGCTACGCCTGGAGCATCGTGTCGGGCGGCGGGACAATCGCAGGCTCGGGCAGCACGGCTACCTATACGCCGCCTGACGTGTCCTCTAACCGGGGCGTGACCGTTCGCTGTACCGTGACCGCAGAAGGCACAGGGACGAACGCCGAGGACGACAGCACGGATTCCTCCAGCGATACGGAGTTCTTCACCGTTACCGATGCTGGCGGAAGCGGCGGCGGGGACCCCCCGGTTATCGGAATCATAACAGTCTTGGATTTAGAACTCAGTGGGGCCGAGTTGATTCGTGCGGATGCGGTGGTAACAGACCCGGACGGAGATTCCCTAACGGTCACAGTCGCCAAGACATCCGGCCCGGCCCTTTACAGCTACGGTGGGACAGAGATTACGTCTTCGGTACGTCTTTCACCGCTCGGGGGAACTAACTACGGCTATAACTTCTACGCCCCCGGCGGATTCAATGCGATGAGTGATCTTACCCACGGAACATACGAGTTCACTTTCTCGGCAACGGATGGAACGAATACCGTGACCAAAACCGGGTCCATAACCATTAGCTGATCGGGTTGAAGAAATGACCGAGGAAGAGTTCAACCAAGCCATCTCGTTTCTCGTCGAGAGGAACGGCCTCGTTCTGCCGTATGGCTTTATGCCCGGATCGGAGCCCGGCGGGTCCGTCGATGTCTGGAGTTCGGAAGAGAAGTGGAACGAGTATCCGTGGAACCCGCCTTACTATCTGCGCGAGGACTATTCCCCGGACGGCTACCCTGTGCCGGACCTGGACGCCAGCGACAAGCCGGCCTGGATCGAGCTTCTTACCGCCCTCACGATTGCCCGGCGTTACGACCGGCTCGAAGAACTCTATACGACTCTCCGCTCGGAGTGCCGCCGCAGGATCACGGAAGCGTTCGGCGCCAGCGACGCGCTGGACGAACTCTTCATCCGGCAGGCCAACGACGACACCAAGGCCCAGCGGCAAGAACGGAGACGCCTTCTGGCCCGCCACAAGTGGTTGCGGGGCTCGCTGGACACGATGAGTGACGAAGACCTGCTGAAGTTCAACCCCGAGGACGACTTCTTGTGGGTTGAATCGCCGCCTCTTTCGGAGTAGCGTCCCATCGAATCGACGGAGGAATCTTCATGGCCGATCTCGCCCCCATCAAAGTGGGTTCCCATGCCGTCCAGTTGACCGCCGGGCTCGATGCCGGCGAGAGCTATGAGTGCTTCGTCGGCGGCCCGGACATCAAGGTCTTCAGCTTCCCCATCGACGCGGGAACGCCCGCACGCGATACCGAGGGCGGCCGGGTCTACGGCCAGTCGGGAAACCTGATCCCTTACTTCGGGATCGACGTGACCGACGCGAGCGTGCTCTGGGCGTGGCAGGCCACAGACGGCGAGAGCGCCGAGACGACGGTCTCACGGATCAGGGTGGAATAGCATGTCGCGAGACTATCCCCTCGGCGGGCGCGGCGGTTCCGGCGGAGGCATCCGTCTCGTCAAGGTCCTGCCTGAGCCCAAGAAGGGCTCCGTCGTCTACGTCCGGGAGGACTACGACCGCGCCGTTACGCCGGATAAATCGGGCGAGGACGCGGGCGTTGTCGAGGAAAACTTCTACCACGTCGATCCCCGGTCGGGTGAGTGGGTGGAAGGTCTGGGCGGCATAACGTTCGTGGAGAGACTCCCCGATCCTCCCGAGCCCGGCGTCATCGTCTACCTGGAGCGGCCGTACTACGCGAGTGGAAGACCCTCGGAAGCAGAAACCACATTCTCGTTTCTCCCGATTCGCCTCGGGAACAACAACCTCGGCAACTTCATCGCTGAATTCCAAGACCCCGATGCAGACATAAACGAGTTTGTGATCTACGACAGCAACCGGTTTGTGTATATCGATCTGGCCGATGAGCTTGGCGCCGTGGCCGCCGATGCCGCCAGCCTGGAACTTTCCGTTGACGGCACAAGATACCGCCTAACCAAAGCCGGTGCGACAGGTCGCCTTCGGTCCTTTGAAACCGCCGATCAGATAACTACCGCCTTCGCCGAGGGAACAGAGGTCACTATTCGCCTTATCACCCCGGCGAATGCTGCGGTTGCTGACCGCAGGTATCTCGCCCCGGATGGCCAGTTCCATGAGCTTCGATCCGCTGACGAGAGGCCGACCCCCGAGGGCTTCTACCACGTCGATCCCGATACGGGAGAGTGGACCCGAGGCTTTTCTGCGGATGCTGGCGGGGCGGGGATTCCCGCCGCTTGGCTTCCCGAAGATGGGATGTCCGACGCCGATATCCGCAACCACAACTGGCGCGGTATCTACTTCGGCCTAGAACGCGAGGATGCGGGTGGAGACTGGCGTCTGGTGACGGAGCTAGGCAATACTCCGTCGAACGCTGAACTTGAGATTCAAGGCGCCGGGGGAAGCGGCTCTTTGGATGTTTCCTTCGACGGCACGGAGATCGGAGGGCTGCCGACTGCCGGAGAGGCCGGCAATCCCTGGACTATCAGAGTTGGCGATGCCGCTGGCGCGGTCGTTACTGCCGCACACGCGGGCGGCCTCATACGAATCATCAACGTCGAAATCCCCGCAGCCGGCGCCACTTTTACCGCCGTAGGAAACGCGCTGAATGCCATCAACGGCATTACCGCCGTGGTTACTGCCGGCAATAACGCCTTCCCCAGAGTCAACGGCGCCTCCCTGGATGAATACCGGTTCGCGGGAGGTCTCGACGGGGATGAACTTGGCGCGGAAATGGACGCCGCCCTCAAGGTCATCACCCTGAAGCATCAGTCCGGTCACGACCAAGCTGAAATCGTAGCCGGCATAAACGGCCTGGAGATCGACGTAGACACGCAGCTTTACGCTGTTCTGCTCGGCGGCTCCAACGGAAACGCTTCGCCGGAAGCCCCGCCTTTGAGCAGGCCCTTCTCCGAATTCTTCTCGCAGGGCTCCTTGCCCCGCCCGGCGAGCGACGAGATCGACGCGCGGATCGCGGCGCAGGTCAAGCCCTATGCGCGCACGGGCGGGCCGCTGATCGCCGGCACCGACGCGGACCCGGCATTCGTTCTCGAACCCGAGGTCACGCAAGCCTTCCTGCTCGGCATCATCGGGCTTACGCAAGCCGAGTTGAACGACATCTTCCTCGACGCCCGAGTTCAAGGCTCGGGCGCGGCGCGCAGCGTCGTCATCGACCAGAAGGACGGCTCGACGGTAACGCTGGCCCTCGGCGACACCACGGGAGGCACTGGCGGAAGCGGCGGCGCGGATGGCGTTCTGTCGGGGATCGAGTTCTCGGCTGACGGGATGACATTCACCGCCAGCGTTGCCGAGGCGGACGGAACGATGACGACCTACACGGTCCAGGTTCCGGCGGCGCTCCGGCAGGCCGGCCTGTCGCAAGCCCAGGTGCAAGCGCTAATCAACGCGGCGGAGGCCGACGATCTCGACGCCGCCGATGTT